>Ga0265327_10000104_pt1 | contig 185298 bp, 165 predicted proteins | sample 41621metaG_FD_202089 | JGI IMG/M metagenome (GOLD analysis project Ga0265327, IMG submission 202089) | Rhizosphere microbial communities from Carex aquatilis grown in University of Washington, Seatle, WA, United States - 4-16-21 metaG | ecosystem: Host-associated > Plants > Roots >...
TTGATGGATCCGGCAAGTAGGTCGCTCCCGATCCGGTGTTTGACGTGTTATCCACTGTAGGAACCGTCCCATTAGCGACAGCCGTATAGTTTACCCCGCCGGTTAGTGGCGGCTGGTCGGTTTCATAGGGCCACAGGCCACTGATGCTGCCATTGGTATCAAAGGTAAAAGTTTGCGCTGCATTCCCGGCTCCCACAATGTTAATGCAGGCAGAGGTAGTTCCCGCTGCACAACTTTGTGCATTGGCTGCAGAGGTTGCCAGCTTGAAGTGCGTTGCATCAACGTTCACTGCATAAACAGTCGAAGGAATGTTAGTAGGCGTATGCAGCGTTCCGGCAGCGCAGGTATAAGTTACAAAATCCCCTGTCTTGAGAGTATGCCCTGAAGCAGTAATCGTATCGGTAGCGGGGTCCACCGGAGTGGGCGCGGTGCCCGTGGCTGTTATGCTTGCGGAATCCGCAGTCGCGTTTCTATAAAATTGATGTGCCTGGCCCGCCGTTCCGGTGCTGGTGATATCAACACAATTGGTTGCAGAGGCTGAACATGTAGCGTAATTAGCCGCTAGTGCCAACCGAAAGGTGTTAGGGGTCAAGACGACAATATTATAATTCTGTCCATTTACCAGGCCACCGATGGCAGTGCCTTGTGTATTGTAGGCAACCACGGTACCTGAAACCCAACCCGTGTTGGCCTGGAAGCCGGGCACCGTAATAATATTGTTAGTCACATCAACGGGCGTTGCGCCAGCCGCCGCTGAAAAGGCTGCAGATGACTGTGTTTGGGTGAAAGTATGTCCCGTTGTGTTCGTGCCAGTGCCAGTCAAGTCGAGGCAATTGGTGCCTGACGCGGCACAAGTGTAGGCATTGAGGCTCGTCGTCGCAGGAGCGCTCGCCGCCACCGCTCCCAGCTTAAAGGTATTTGCACCCGTTTTTGCCACTACGTAATTACTACCCGATGCCAGACCACCAATCGCTCCACAGTTTACGGACGAGACCACATCGTATTGCAAGCTGCTGCCGCCACCGTTGCTATAAGACAGGGGCATACCCGTGTACAAACCGCTGGTATCTGCCGGTGCAGGGGTCGATGCTGTCACGGTAACCGACTCGGATGTGGTGGAGTTTGCGTCATAAGCAGTCATCACCTTGTTGCTGCTGGTCATTTTGTAATAGTGCACAAAGTCACCTGTGCTCAGGCCATGGTTCTTTAACGTGATAGTATCTGCATCATAACCACCCGCCGCCAAGCCTCCACCGGAAGCAACTGTATGAACCATAGAAGGCGTAATCGCTACCTTGTTCACCAAGGGCACATCGCGCAAAAGTTCCTCGTTTGCTTCTATACCAAAGCCGACAACGTAAGATACGATATTTTGTTGTTTGTATTGCGCCGGATTTGCGTCATCACTGCCGTCCCAGCTTTTTCCAGCGCAGTCCTTGCCGACCGATGAGCCGGGGCTGCCCGCCGGGCAACCCGTAACGGCGGGGGAGCTGCTGTCCTTGATATCAACGTCATAAGCCATCTGTGAGAGGTCGTCCAGCCAGGTCCAGGCGACCCAATCATGGTTATAAGTAGTCGCACTACAGCCTGGGGTTCCCCAGCAAGATCCCATGTCACTCCAGGGGATCGTGGCGTTCGTAAAGCCACGCCACCCGTTAGCATTGGGAAAAACCAGCCCGGTTTTTGCCGTTGAATTCGGCCAGGGGCTGGACTGCTGGGTGGTAGTAGCAGCCAGTGCCGTGCCGGCCCCCGCCGCATAGGTATCCATCCCTACGTTAGGGTGACCGTTCGTGAACTGCACTATGAAGTTTTTCTGGCAGCGGTACTGGATAGGGCTGGTGGCAGAGCCGAAGTAGCTTTTAAGCACCGTGTTGTATGCTGTTGAAAGCGGCGTGTGAAATGAACTGGTTCCGAGGCCGTTGATGGCTGTATTTAGTGCAGACGCATTGTTCTGGACAAACCCCACTAATTGCACAGCATCGGTGGCCGAGCAAACGGGACCAGTACCACCGCTAGAACAGTTTGCGGTATCAGTACCAGTGCCGCTAAACGTGTACGCGGCAATGCGCATAGCGGGAGCATTATCGTTAATGACATCGCACGCCGCATTTTTAGCAGCCTGGGCACGCGTCAAAGGTCCAGTGGTACTACCGGTGGTACAAACATTGGCTATTGATCCGCTGGTGTCCGTGTCTTTTTGGTTCATCGTACCCGAGTTATCCATGATCAACGCCACATTCGGCGCAACACCGTTGCCCCAAAACAGTGGCACATCAGCGTAGCCCTGCTCGCTGGCACTGGCTGGCAATGCAAACAACCAGGCAACAACACCTGCACTGAATAGGCTGCGTAACCGCAACGAGAGATTTGTTTTCATGGGATAGCTCCTCATTGATTGAACCTAGTTATGGTAACGATACAAAGTTTGCAAAATAACCACTGCGCTACCACTGCATGGATCCGAGCTACAGGCCACAGTGCCTGTACCCCGCGCCGTAATAAGAAAATCGGTCACAGTAACTGTTGCGCCAGAGGTAACAGCATTAGTGGTACCATAAATAGCACTGTAGCCTGCGGGCAACTGCTCAATCACATAACGCGGCACCGTACCTACATTTGATGAAGCACTCAGGGTGCCAGCGTACGCGGTAGAGGCATTCCCGGTGAGCCACGGGTATGCTTGCCAATACTGTGTTTCGGTTAAACAAGTGGAGGGCGTACCAGTACAGTCTGTGCCTGTTGTAGGATGTACCCTGCGATCCAGCCTGAGCCAGGCGGTGGTTATGCCAGTAGGATTAACAGAAGCCGTCGTACTGTTGCTGTAAGCAATGTAACCTTGCGTAGCACAAGCACCACTGCAAGAACCACCGGCTACCTGTGCTTCGGCGGCGCGTAGCGCTGCTTCAGCGGCCTGTAAGGCGAGCTCGCGATCTTGCGCACCGCCCGCCATTTTTTCCTGTAACTGTGTTTCCCGTATACCTGCCACGCCGATCATGGTCAACAGCAACAGCATGATCAGGGCTACGATCAACACTGCACCGCGCTCCGTTTGAATCTTTATGTCGAATCTCTGGTTCATCGTGATCGACCTCATGGTGCTATCACCCGGCTGCGAATACCCACGGTGCTGGTGAATACCTGGCGCAAGCGATGATCACCTGAACCCGCTGTCGTTGCACCGCCGTATAAGGTGGTGCCGTTGAAAACTATAGTCTGCTCAGCTGACAGTACATTATCTTCCGAGCGCAACAACAGGGAATAACGCACTGCTCGCACCAGATTCGGATCCTTTGTTGATGTTGTGTAATTCCAATCCCAACCATCCCACTCTGCCGCAGAAACGTTGGTAGGATCGCGCCACACATCAACAACCCCGTCACCGTTAGTATCTACACCAAATTTCAATTGCATATCATCCACGCCCTGAAGCAATTCCTGTGCTCCATTGACGCTGTCATATTTGTACAGGGAATACACACCTGCTCCCGCTGAACTTTGTGCAATGTAGTAATACACCGTGGTGAGCTGACGCACCGAGGCACCTGCCAGAAAACCTGCGTACGTACAATAATTGCTACCGGCACTTGCCGTTGGTGTAATAGAGGCTGCATTCACCGCAGCAGCGTCAACAACATAGATTTTAGTGGTGGCACAATCAGATACCGCAACCGAGGTACCTGCGGGCACAGCAGTTGCGAGGCTTTTGCTTAATGGTAGTGTCGTCACTTGTGTGAGTGCTGCGGGCAGCAAGCCACCTTCTGACGAAGTTAACACACCTAAACTCGCTGACGTTTGTACCATCAACACATCGGTATTCGCTTTAGGGTAAGGGGTGGGCAATACTTTGGTGGTGCCTGAATTCGTGGTGAGCGTGCCGGTCGCAGGGTCGACACTCGATGGAGCCGCAGTATCCCCTCCATCAAAACCATACACCGCATAAACATAATCATTATCAATTGAGGTGGTTGCTGTAATCATATTGATGCCCGGTGTACCATAAGGCGAAGTATTACAAGCGGGAAGTGCGGGAGATTGGACAGGTAAATCATTGCGAATATCTGACGCACCGCGAATAAAGTTATCACCGTTACCACAACCATAATCACCCGCATTGCGAATGTCATACCCCATAAACTCCTGCGCCAGGCGGCCATTTTCCTGTATGCGTGCCAACCCTTGCTGCAAACGGTAGGTCTGCTTACTGCTGAGAAAGGCTTGTGTCACTCCCCAGATCAGGAACAAACCCAGCGTGATGGCAATCAATAACTCGACCAGCGACAAACCCCGCTGCGTGTGTGTTGCCTTAACCAGTATCTGCTGTTTTTTGTTCATCTTTCTTGCTATCTCATTGCTTACATTTGTGACGAAATGACTACAGACGCCGTACCCGATGGACGGTCATTCCACGTAATAGTGATCGTGCAAATAACCGGGGTGCCATTACAGGTAACACTAGGTGGCGTTCCACTGGGGATAGGCAAGGTACCACTGAGAAAATCAAGCCACGCCTGATAATCCGTTCCTGTTCCCGTCGTCAGAGCAACTCCTCCATTCAAGCGAATACGATCGAGCATATCGTTAGCCGCCACTGTAGCCTGTGAACGTAAATAGGCACTTTGGTTATACTGAATCGATTTCATTTGCAGGGCGGCCATGCCCAGCAAACCAATACTCAACACGAAGAAAACAATTAACACTTCAACCAGTGCCACGCCGTGCTGATTTTTAATGTTCATATTTCTCATACAAAAACCATGCTCAACATTTTGCTACAGTAGTTTGTGTGCGCCCAACAGGGCCCAGTGTAACCGTTATTTTTTTGTTTACTCCGGAAGTACATGAAGTAGAGTTAATGATCAGGTCACCACTTCCTGTTGTCACGGTGCCACGATTATTAAATGTTTTGAGAGCAGTCACACCACCCGTAATGGTTACACTGCTGGCGGCATCACCCACGCGAAACACTTCACCCGCATCAATCACATTTGCAGTGCCGCCTGTGCCATCAATAAAAATTGCCCATCCCAGAGCCCAATTGGTACCACAGACAGGTGTAGTTACCGTGGGATCGGCCACAGCGCAGATATTCACATTAACCCCGCGCCTGATTGCCTCATTTCGAGCAATAGCAAATCCGGACATCAAGGCGTTTGCCGCCGTCTCTACTTTGTTATCTCTTATTGAATTCTTAAAAGATGGCACAGCCAGCGAAACTAATATCGCCATAATAGTAACAACCAGTAGCACTTCGATCACCGTAAAGCCACGCATATTCTGCATCTTTAGCTGCCCCGAGCCTGATTTATTGTATGGCACTCTCATCTAACCCTCGTACGGGCGCTATGCCCAGTTATCAACATATAGCTCACCATCCATAACTGCCAGCCTGCATCGATAGACGGTAAAGGCCTCTCTCTAAACGGCAAAGCACAGTGAACGGATTCACAGTTTCACCGATACGTAACACCCACTGCTATTTTTGTGGACGTAATTCTACCGGTAATGAGAAATGCACATTTTCGGGCTGTCCCTGAACTTCAACCGTCTGTCGGGCGCCGAGTTTCTCTAATTTCTCGATCACCTGTCGCACCAACACTTCGGGTGCTGAGGCGCCCGCCGAGATGCCAATGTTTTTTTTATCTTTCAGCCAATGCGGGTGTATATCCTCTGCACTGTCAATCAAGTGGGCTTCGCAGCCACTGCGTTCGGCTAACTCCCGCAAACGGTTGGAATTGGAACTGTTCTCGGAGCCTACCACCAACATCAGGTCGCTTTGCTGCGCCAACACTTTCACGGCGTCTTGCCGGTTTTGCGTGGCATAACAGATGTCATCGGTTTTGGGGCCCTGGATGTTCGGGAAACGTTTACGCAAGGCATCTATCACTCCCGCACAATCGTCCATCGATAGCGTCGTTTGTGAAGCGTAAAATAAATTGTTCGCATCTTTCACCTGAAGCGTCTGTACATCCTGTTCATTTTCCACCAGATAGATGCTTCCGCCTTTACTAGCGTCGTAGCGCCCCATCGTTCCTTCAACTTCCGGATGACCGTGATGACCGATCAATATGCATTCCTTCCCATCGCGACTGCTACGCACCACTTCCATATGCACTTTTGTCACGAGCGGGCATGTCGCATCAAAAATTTTTAATTGACGACGCGACGCTTCATCTTCCACTGCTTTGGAAACGCCGTGCGCACTGAATATCACTATACAATTGTCCGGCACTTCATCCAGTTCGTCGACAAAGATAGCACCACGTTCACGCAAACCATCGACCACAAAACGATTGTGCACCACTTCATGACGCACATAGATAGGCGCACCAAATACATCGAGCGCGCGGTTCACAATTTCAATGGCGCGGTCCACACCCGCACAAAAGCCGCGTGGATTGGCTAACTTTATAATCATGTATTCCTCACTCGTATCATTCGTTCTGCAGGTGTTGCTTCAACATTTATAATTTTTACTTTGAACGCCACCGTTTGGCCTGCCAATGGATGATTAAAATCGACTATCACTTTATCGCCTTCGATTTTTTTTACCACACCCGGCATCGGTCGTTTGCCGGCACCATCAAAGGAAACAATCAAGCCTTCAGACAATTCATTGCCGCCCAAATCCATATTTTTGAATTGTCGTTTATCAATGGGATGTATGCTGTCCGGATTGATTTCGCCAAACGCCTCGGCTGGTTTCAGTGAAAATATAAATTCATCTCCCGCCTTTAAGCCCAATAATTTATTTTCAAAACCCGGCAACAAACTCCCATCACCCATAACAAAACTTGCCGGTTGTTTATCAAACGTTGAGTCAATCACCAATTCGCCATTTGTCATCAAACTAAAATGCAAAGTAACTTTTGACTGCGAATCAATGAGCCGGGAATCATTCATATTATTTCCTGTGTGGATCGACATTCACAAATGAATCTACCAGCAACAAGATTGCGCCCAGCGTGATAGCAGAGTCAGCAACATTAAATGCAGGCCAATGACATGCCGGGAAAAAATTCGTCAATGAACCGCAACTGTGCAAGTACACGTCAATAAAATCCACCACGTAACCCAGGGTGATGCGATCATATACATTGCCCAACGCACCGCCGAGTATCAATGCCAATGACAGTGACAACAAACGCGCATGCTCCGGTAACTTCCAGATATAAACCATAATAAAAATGCTAACCGAAACCGCAAGACCACCAAACAACCACTGCTGCCAGCCACCCGCACTACTGAGAAAACTAAAGGCCGCGCCGGTGTTGAACAACAAGGTCCAATTAATAAACGGCGCAAAACCAACCGGAGTTGCAAATTGCAAATGTTGCAGCGCTAACAGCTTTGTGTATTGATCAAGGCTGATCACAATCAGTGCAAGCAAATAACAGAGAAAACGGCTTTTCATCATCGCACTCATCAGGCAAATTGCCTCACTTCGCCTTTGCCAGCGATATTCTCAACACAGCGGCCACAAATTTCTTCGTGCCCTTTATGAGTTCCGACATCTTCTCGGTAATGCCAGCAGCGCACACATTTTTTATGATCTGATTTCTTCACAGCAACACGCAAACCTCTTAGGTCAGTCTCCACGCCTTCCGGTACACGATCTTGTTCTTGACTTATTGCGTATGAAGTAATTAAAACAAAACGTAGTTCATCTTGAAGAAAGTTCAATTTCTGATTAAGTCGCTCATCATCAACATAAAGGGTTACTTCCGCTTGCAAAGATCCACCAATACGACCGGCAGCCCTTTCATCTTCAATTACCTTGTTAACTGCGGTTTTGATGTTCATTACTTGTTGCCAATAGACGGTAGTGAAATTGCCATCTTGCGGCATCGCTGGCAATTGATACCACTCTTGCGCAAACACCGTTGCATCTCTTTTCCCTGGAATGAATTGCCACAACTCATCCGCCGTAAAACTTAATATCGGCGCAAGCCAACGCGTTAATGCTTCAATGATATGAAACAACGCCGTCTGGCAGGAACGACGTGGCAAACTATCGGCTTTGCAGGTGTATTGCCTGTCCTTGATGATATCAAGATAAAAACCACCAAGATCGACCACACAGAAATTGTGCAGCTTCTGGTAGATCAAATGGAATTGATAGCGATTGTAGGCATCGATGATTTCTTTTTGCAATTCTGCCGTACGCTCCACCGCCCAGCGATCCAGTGCCAGCATCTCTTCCGGTTTTACTAAATGCAATGCAGGATCAAATTGATTCAAGTTTGATAATAAAAAACGCGCCGTGTTGCGAATGCGGCGATAGGAATCCGCGGTGCGTTTCAAAATTTCATCCGACACCGTCATCTCACCGCTGAAATCTGTCGCAGCCACCCACAGACGCAACACATCGGCACCGAGTTCATCCACTACTTTTTGTGGTGCAACGACATTGCCGATTGACTTTGACATCTTGCGACCTTGCGCATCGACAGTAAAACCGTGCGTCAATACTTGCTTATATGGTGCATTACCATTCATTGCAATCGCTGTTTTCAGTGAAGACTGGAACCAACCGCGATGTTGGTCAGAACCTTCCAGATACAAATCGGCGGGATACTGCAACTCTTCGCGACGTTGCAACACCGCGAAATGAGTCACGCCGGAATCAAACCACACGTCTAGCGTGTCGGTTACTTTGTCGTAGTCATTCGCTTCTGCACCTAAAAGCGTTTCCGGTTTTAGATCAAACCATGCATCCATTCCGTCTTTTTCCACCAATTTGGCAATTTGTTCAATTAATTCTGGTGTACGCGGATGCAATGTTTGTGTCTGTTTGTGAATAAACAATGCAATGGGTGCGCCCCAGGTGCGTTGGCGCGACACACACCAGTCCGGACTTTGTTGCAACATGCCTTCAATGCGCGCCTGCCCCCACGAAGGAATCCACTCAACACCCTTGATAGCTTTCAATGCTTCATCCAATAAATTGTTTTCGGACATACTGACAAACCATTGTGGTGTCGCACGGAAGATCAACGGCGTCTTGGTGCGCCAGCAATGCGGGAAGCTGTGCTGGAATTGTTTTTCCAGAATCAATGCACCTTTTTCTTTCAATACAGCACAGATATCCGGATCGACTTTATAAACATGCTTGCCAGCAAATAATTCAACACCCTCACGATACACACCGTTTTCGTCAACCAGATTGAGTGTGCCAATGTTATATTTTTTACCGATCACAAAGTCATCGACACCGTGATCCGGCGCCGTGTGCACTGCACCCGTTCCGGTATCCGTCGTCACGTGATCGCCAACCAGAATGGGAACTTGTTTATCGTAGAAAGGATGATGCAATAATTTACCTTCCAGCGCTTTGCCTTTGCAATGACCCAACACTTTATAGTTTGTGCATTCATAGCGCTGCATCGCAGATTCAAGCAGCGCTTCCGCCAGAATCAATCGCTCTACATCTGCGCCAAGGTTTGCTTCAACCAATACATAATCCAGTTCTTCGCCCAGACTCACGGCCTGGTTGGCGGGCAATGTCCATGGCGTGGTGGTCCAGATCACCACCGAAATATTCCCCGCCACTTTTGCATCACCAAAAATTTTTGCGACATCACCAGCGTCAACCGCTCTAAAACGCACATCAATGGCGGTTGAAGTTTTATCCTGATATTCCACTTCTGCTTCTGCTAACGCGGAAGCGCCAACGACAGACCAATACACCGGCTTGTAACCTTTCACCAGATGACCATTCTGTGCAATTTTTCCGAGCGCACGAATAATATCGGCTTCAAATTGCGGATTCATCGTGAGATAAGGATTTTCCCAGTCACCGATCACGCCGAGGCGAATAAAATCTTTTTTCTGTCCCGCAACCTGCTGCGCGGCATAGTCGCGACACTTCTGGCGAAACGTTTTGTGATCGACTTTCACGCCGGCTTTGCCGATTTTCTTTTCCACATTGTGCTCAATGGGCAGACCATGACAATCCCAGCCGGGAATGTAAGGCGCATCGAAACCATTCAATGTTTGTGATTTGACAATAATATCCTTGAGAATTTTATTCACCGAGTGGCCGATATGAATTTCACCGTTCGCATAAGGCGGGCCATCATGCAGCACAAACTTTTTTCGGCCCTTACGTATCGCGCGAATTTGCTGGTACAGTTTTTTCTGCTGCCAGTTTTTCAGCATGTCCGGTTCGCGCTGTGCCAGGTTGGCTTTCATCGCAAACGCGGTATCGGGAAGATTGAGTGTGGATTTGTAATCAGTCATAGTTTGTTAGTCGTTAACCATTATTCATAAAAAATACTTTTGCATTCTCCACATCGCGTGCGATGTTTTCTTTCAACTCATCGAGCGAAGCAAATTTCTTTTCCTCGCGCAATTTTTTCAGCGGGCGCACTGAAAGGCGTTTGCCATAAATCATCTGGTCAAAGTCCAGCAAATGCACTTCCAGTATGGGCTTGATCAAACCTGCCACCGTCGGGCGTATTCCAATATTGGCGACGCCGTTTAAAAATTTTCCGTCCAGCATCACTTCTACCGCAAACACACCGCTCAACGGCGAACGATAACGATTCAAACGCACATTGGCGGTGGGAAAACCCAACTTACGCCCAAGTTGCTGGCCGTAAACCACTTTGCCATGTATTGCATAAGGTCGACCCAACAACTCCTCTGCCAACAAAAAATTTTCTGCCTGTAGCAATGTGCGTATACGCGTGCTGCTGATGCGCTCACCCGCGTGTTCAACCGTCTGTGTGCGCTCCATGGCAAAGCCATTCGATGCACAGGCTTTTTCCAATAATTCAAAATCACCCTTGCGATCACTGCCGAAACGAAAGTCATCGCCTATCACCAGATGCTTCACCGCCAGCGCTTTTACCAGCACCTGATCTACAAACGCTTCCGCCGTCATCGAACGCAGGCGCGGATTAAACGGCAAACAGACAATGCGATCAATTCCGGTATCACGCAACGCGACCACTTTATCGCGCAACAACATCAAACGTGCGGGCGCCTGTTCGCCGGAAAAAAATTCGCTCGGCTGCGGTTCAAAGATCATCGCCACCGAAGGCAAATTCATTACTCGCGCCTGCTTCATCACCTGTTCAAGAATCACCCGATGGCCGCGATGCACGCCATCAAAAGATCCTATCGTCGCAACACAGCCGGATACCGATGTGGCTGTGCCAATATTGTGTAACCCACGAACAAAGGACTTCTCGTTTATGACTAATGCCATGATGTTTTCCCAAAGGGTTCAATCCATGTGCAGATAAAAATCACTGTAGCGCATGCCGCAGGAAAACAATACGCCGAAATAAACCAAAAATCCGGTGAGGCAAAGCACGGTTAAATTAAACACTCGTTCGTACCAGGGCCATGCCACCCAACCCGTCATGAAGTGCATCATGCCCCATAACACCAGGCACATCGTCAATGAAGCGATAATCATGCGCCATAACAACGTTTTCCATCCGGGAGCAAATTGGTAAATGCCATTATCAAGCAATCCCTTCAACAACAAGCCCATGTTGATAAATGCGGCCAGCGTCGATGCCAGCGCGAGACCCACCACACCCAGATCAAAATAAAAATGCAAAGGCGTGACGATAATCAGGTTCAACACCATATTGCTGATCATGGAAATGATGCCAATCCTCACCGGTGTCTTCATGTCCTGGCGCGCGTAATAACCCGGCACCAATACTTTAATCAACATGAACGCCAGCAAGCCCATGGAAAACGCCTGCAAGCAAAACGCGGAAATCTGCATACCGTTTTCTGACCAATGACTTCCATAACCAAACAAGGTAATCAGGATCGGTTTTGCCAACACAATCAGCGCAAACGCCGCAGGCAAACTTAACAACAACATGGTGCGAAGCGACCAATCCAGTTTGGCAGAGAATTGCGTAAAATCCTGTTTAGCAAAATCCCGTGACAAGCTCGGCAAGATAACGGTGCTCACCGCAATCGCAATTACACCCAGTGGCAATTCATAAAGTCGATCCGCATAATACAAACGCGCAATACTGCCATCGGGTAGAAACGAAGCGATGATAGTGTCAAGAAACAAATTAATCTGTCCGACTGACACACCAAACAACGCAGGCAACATCAAGGTCAGTATGCGTTTGACTCCTTCATGCTGAAAATCCACTTTCGGCCGCGGCATCATGTGAATCTGCGCCAGAAACGGCAGTTGGAACACCATCTGCAATACACCGGCAATCATCACGCCCCACGCCAATGCATACACCGGTTGGTCAAACCACGGCATCATCACCAATGCGGCAAAGATCAACGATACATTCAACAAGACGGGTGTAAATGCCGGCACTGCAAAACGATCATAGGAATTCAGGATGGCGCCGGCAAAACCGGTAAGTGAGATCAACAACAAATACGGGAAGGTAATGCGCACCATTTCACTGGCCAGCGCAAATTTTTCCGGCGAATGAAAATAAAAACCCGGTGCAAATACCATGGTAAATGCCGGCGCAAATACCACAATCGGAATCGTGATCCCCATTAAAACGATGCCAAGGCAACCGCAAACCCTGTCCACCAGTTCTTTCACGGCGGCTTGCGTACCGTTCACCCGGTATTCCGACAACACCGGCACAAAAGCCTGGCTAAAAGCGCCTTCCGCAAACAATCGGCGCAGGAACTGGGGAACCTTGAAGGCCACAAAAAAGGCATCGGCGACGTGGCTGTCTCCCAGCGCATGGGCAATGCAGTTATCCCGCAGCAAACCCATCACGCGCGAAATCATGGTCATGGTGCTGACGGTTGAACTGGCACGAAATAAACGACGCGCGCCGGCTGATGACCTCTGCGAAGACTCGGAGGTATTGGTTTGCCCAGAGGTGACGGCCTGATCAGAAGACAAGGAGAAAATTCCTGTTTTTACGCTTAACGGAGCCCCGGATGAAGGGCGCTAGTTTACAGACTGAAAGCCCTGCCAGATAGGGTCTACTGTTGACATTAATACGGCAAAACGGCATAGTTGCCGACCCAAAAATCCACCCCCCATTTTTAGTTAAATGAGTTTATTTTGAGGTAACAACGTGGCCAATACTGCACAAGCCAAAAAACGCGCTCGCCAGGCCGAGAAGCATCGCCAGCACAACACCAGCTTTCGCTCCATGGTGCGTACCTACATCAAGAAAGTCCAGGCCGCTATTGGCGAAGGCAATAAAGAAGCCGCCAAGACAGCTTACGCCGCTGCCGTTCCCGTGATAGACCGCATGGCTGACAAAGGTATCATCCACAAGAACAAGGCTGCTCGCCATAAGAGCCGTTTGAATGCGCAAGTAAAGGCAATGGCCTAAGGCTAAAAGCTTTAATAAAAAAACCGGCTTCTGCCGGTTTTTTTATGCCTGCCACACTGGATGTATCCGTTAAACCGTTACTAAATTATCGCGATGGATCAATTCGTCCTCGCCTTGATAGCCCAGCACATCGAAAATTTTAGTACTCGCTTGTCCTTTAATTTTTCGCGCTTCATCCGCACTGTAATTCACCAACCCACGCGCCACTTCTTTACCAGAAGAATCCACACAGCCTACCAAGGCACCACGACTGAAATCCCCTTGCACCTCTTTCACACCCACTGGCAATAAACTTTTGCCGGACTGCTGTAATACTTTGACGGCGCCGTCATCCAGTACCAGACAACCTTGCATTTGCAGACGACCCGCCAGCCATTGTTTACGTGCAACCAATGGTTTTTGTTCTGCCACTAACAAAGTACCTATCGACTCACCAGACGCAATTTGCAAAAGCACGTCATCAATGCGTCCGTAAGCAATCACCGTGCTGCAACCGGAACGTGAAGCGCGTTGTGCGGCACGTACTTTGGTAATCATGCCACCGCGACTGATCGCGCTGCCACTGCCACCGGCCATGGCTTCAAGGGAAAGATCATCAGCATTCGCGAGAGACACTAACGTTGCGTTGGGATTTTTGCGGGGATCTTCATTATACAAGCCTTGTTGGTCTGTCAGGATAATTAATAAATCCGCTTCCACCAGATTGGCAACTAATGCGCCAAGCGTATCGTTGTCACCAAAACGAATCTCATCGGTGACGACGGTGTCATTCTCATTGATCACCGCCACCACACCCATATCAATCAGAGTGCGCAAGGTACTGCGCGCATTCAGGTAGCGTTTGCGATTCGCCAGGTCATCATGATCCAGCAATATTTGTGCGGTATGAATATTGTGTTGCTGGAACTGCGATTCATAGGCTTGCACCAAACCCATTTGACCCACCGCCGCTGCCGCTTGTAATTCATGAATGGCATCCGGTCTTTCTTTCCAGCCGAGACGCGACATGCCTTCTGCGACGGCACCGGATGATACCAACACCAACTCGATGCCTTGTTGGCGCAGGGTAACCATTTGCTTTACCCACAGACCTATGCGCTCGCGATTCAAACCGCGACCGTCATCCGTTAGCAACGCGCTGCCGATCTTGATCACCCAGCGTTTGCTTTCTTTTACCAGTTGCCTGCTCATAAACGTATTCTACGTTACCTGACGTATTCTACTTCGATCCCGTCATCGTCTTCATCCCAATCATCATCCAGATCAACTGCTTCGGCTTTGCCTTCTTTTGCAGCACGATGCGCGGCCGCCAATGCACGTATCTGTACACGCGCTTCTGCTTGCATCACGCGTTGACGTTCCTGCTCGGCCAAAACTAATTCCGGATCTTCCGCCTCACGCGCTTTCTGTTCTTCCAGATAATCCATAATTTGCTGGCACATTTCAAAAGTACCTGTCGCACTGATCGCTGAAACTTTAAAAACCGGTCCTTTCCATTTCAGTTTTTTAATCACCGCCTTGCACGCTTTTTCACGCTCCGCTTCTGGCAACAAATCAATTTTGTTTAAAACTAACCAACGTTCTCGGCTCGCCAGTGTTGGACTGAAACGATTCAACTCACGAATAATCGCCTCGACATTTTCAACCGGTGTACTGCCATCAAAGGGACACATATCTACCAGATGCAACAGCAAACGAGTACGCGTAAGGTGTTTTAAAAAGCGTATGCCCAATCCCGCACCTTCGGCAGCACCTTCAATCAAACCCGGTATATCCGCCACCACAAAACTGCGATGCTGCTGGATTTTCACTACGCCTAAATTGGGAACCAACGTCGTAAAAGGATAATCCGCTACTTTCGGCTTAGCAGAAGAGATGGCTCGGATCAGTGTTGATTTACCCGCATTAGGCAAACCTAGCAAACCGACATCGGCGAGCACTTTTAATTCCAGACGCAAATTACGTTCTTCAGCATCGTAGCCCGGTGTCGTTTGACGTGGTGCACGATTGGTACTGGACTTGAAGCGAGCGTTGCCCAAGCCATGAAAACCTCCACGTGCTACCAGCAAGCGCTGCCCATGTGCCGCCAGATCACCCAGGATTTCATCGGTGTCTTCGTCGATCACCGTCGTGCCAACCGGCACCTTTAAAAACAGATCCTCCCCTTTAGCACCAGTGCAATCCTTGGGCTGACCCGATTGGCCGTCTTCTGCTCGATAATTGCGCTGATAGCGATAATCGACCAGCGTATTCAAATTTTCATCGGCTTCCAGAAACACAGAGCCGCCGTCACCGCCGTCGCCACCATCAGGGCCACCGCGCGGTATATATTTTTCACGCCGGAAACTCAGACCGCCTTTCCCGCCCTTGCCGGAGATCACATGTATCGGTGCTTCATCTACGAATTTCATAATTGTCTTTACAACTTATCCTGTACATAAAATAAAAAAGCCCCGCGTTGCGGGGCTTTTTACATCTGGTTCGCAGGTTTTACTGTTAAGCAACAACGCTTACGGTCCTGCGGCTATCTGCGCCCTTTATTTCAAACTTAACAACACCTGCTGACTTGGCAAACAATGTGTGGTCATGACCACAACCTACGTTGACACCCGGGTGATACTGGGTTCCGCGCTGACGAACAATAATATTGCCCGCTTTTACTACCTCACCACCAAATACTTTCACACCCAAACGCTTGGCCTGTGAATCACGACCATTGCGAGTACTACCACCTGCTTTCTTGTGAGCCATGTAAGAACTCCTTACGCTTTAATCGAAGTAATCTTGATTTCAGTGAACCACTGACGGTGGCCTGCCTGCCTACGATAATGCTTACGTCGGCGGAACTTGATAATGCTGACTTTTTCTCCACGACCATGTGCGACCACTTCCGCAGTAACTTTAGAGCCGCTGACATAAGGGGCTCCCACGGAGATGTTGTCACCGTTAGCCACCATCAACACTTTATCGAAATCTATTTTCTCACCGGTTGGCACTTCAATCTTCTCGATGGAAAGGGTTTCACCTTCCACTACTCGATGCTGTTTGCCACCTGCTTCAATTACCGCGTACATAACCTGAACTCCACCAAATCACCCTCCCTGAAATTGTGGAAGGGGGTCTCAAAACGAGGGCGTGCATTCTAAGGGAAAGCCAGCGCCCACACAAGGGCGTCAGCTCAAACCCAAAAATAACCCTCAGCGTTTACCCAGCTTCCGCACCTCTTGAACTGTGAAATAATCATCAGGCCACGGCGTAGTAACTATCTTGGGTGGCCCTTTGACCTCATTAACAAGGTAGTTCGCGAGGTAATCGCCACTTTGCAAGTCGTGATACATCTCAACACGAGGCCCCATGCCCGGCATATCATAAAGCGCGGTCATGGTTCTCATATTGGAACGCCACAGGCCTCCTCGGGTATCGTAGTTTTCAGCCAACACACCCGCCCAGGAGTCCTCATCCAGATACAGGCGTCGTTTGCCATAGATATGTCGCTTATCAGGACGCAGCTCGCCCACCACGACCCAGCAGCGATGTAACTCATAACGCATAACTTTGGGATCGATATGGTGAGGGGTTAAAAATTCATCATATTTTCGCTTTGGATCATCCAGAATATTGGCATTGTATGGGATATAAATTTCACGTGATGGTTCCATCTTCCATGTGTACCTGTCTGTAGCACCATTAAACAACAACACGTCATCCACCGTGCGGAAATTACCCGGGGGCGCGGGGAAATCATAAGAAATAGTGGGCGCCGTTCTCACTCGACGGGTACCCGGCAAGTATTGCCAGGCATCGCGGGATTGACTGCTGACATCACGATATTCATGTACCAGAATGATCTCACCTTTTTGATTGGCCGGCGCCATCACCGTCACCATTACCTTTGCACCGTAGGGCTGGGCAGTAAATGCCTCGCGAGTCATGTTTGGATCGTAATAAAGAAGGTTCCGTTCTTCCCGGTTCTGCAGATAGGCTTTTTGACCGTTCCCATAAACAGCGTAAGTATCCAGCGCGCCATCAGTGAGACCATAATTTGGAGCTGCCTGGTGATTCCAGATCAGTTGCAAGCCGTTTGTCGGAAGCGGGAAGGGCGTTCCGAAAAAAGCATTGCCTACGCCATTCCCTTCAGAAACCATATCTGCCGACAAGGCATTTATTTTGGTGTTCTCATAGACCTTATCGCTGTAGCGGAAATCACGCTTACTGGGATATATCGGCATGGCAAAAGTAGGAAATTTTTCAAACAGCGCTATCTGACCAATTGAAAGATTGGCTTTGTAATTCTGGTAGTTATCATGCGTAATCGTAAATAAAGGTTTTTCATCCGGGTAAGGATTCGGGAAATGGGTACCAGAACCCTCGTATTTGACCCAGGATGGCGCGCCCAGGATTTTGCCGCTGAAAGGGGGAATCGTGCCTTCCTTATTGCCTTCCTTGATCGCCCCCATGGGAGTCAATACCGTACCCAGTTTATTAGCTTCTTCTTGAGTAACTTTTGCCAGAACAGATGCTGGAATTACCAACAGGACGACCAGTATCACATTCAACATGCGATTCATGAAATGACAGCTCTTCATGAAAAAACCTCTCTTTATGTTAGTCAGGGTAAGTGAAACGCCTTAAAAGCGGGGCGCGATAGTAACAGATAGCTTCCGTAACGAGAATAGGCTAAAAAACCAGATTTTGGAGTTTGTGATGCAATCGGGACCTTTAGTCCGGCTGTACCTGAGACGACACTCCCGTTTTGCTTGAAACCAGTACGCAAAATAATCCCCAAAAACCCAGGCCCGCCAGTAATTGCGCAGATATAACCAGATTTGCACTCAAAGGCAGGACTTTATCTATGATTTTCATGGCGGCAAAATTCGGAAAAATTGCACTTATCAATGACGGGAAACTTATGGTAGTCACAAGAGCGACAGTGCTCAGCATCACTGCACTTTTATACCTCCCCTCCTTCTGTTTTGCCAACAATGCAAAACAACAAACAATAGTCGGCATAGCAAATACAAAGTGATGTTGCCACGTCAGTGGCGCAATCAATAAGATAACAAGAAGTATTAACGCAGCGGCCATGGAAACGCCGTGCGCGCCTCGCCTTAACTTCCTGAACACCATACAGAGTGTGATCGCAAGCAAGATACTCGAACAAAAATAAATCAGCCAATGCCAATGAGTGGCTCCACTCAAAATCCTCTCGTCCAAAAACTGTCGAATAAAAAATCCATTTATGCTCTGGTTCCAGGGAATCGTCATCACATAGGGCAACTGCTTTCCATACGCTCCACTCTCATGACTCAAAGCCAGCCAATCTGACCATAAACCCCATGGCAACAATAAAAGGCTCATACCGCACAGCAGAACCAGAATGCCCAACGCGCCCATCAATATTTTTTCTTGTCTCATCATCAAGAGTACCGGCAACATCAAGAGCAAGTACACTTTCAAAACAATGGCAATAGCGAGCAAAGCACCACTCAGTATTTGTTGCTGATAACGCGAGGATTGAAAAAGAAGAGGCATCACACAAATCAAAACAAATAAATTGATTTGCCCGGTACGAAATGTGTCCAGCATGGGAACAAAAGTTAGTGACCACAAGGGGATCAACAGCCCAGCAATAAAGTGGGCATCAACGCCCCTATAGAAACAATAAAGCCGATACAGTAACCACGTCAGCCACCACCACAGCACAAGATTACATAAAGTAAACACCATTTTACTTTGATCATAATCCCCGAATAAAAACGGGGAAAACAATAACAGGCTTGGGGGAGGGTAGAGGAAAGGATAAATTTTTCGATCCAATGTTTGGCCCAATTGTTGAAAATAATGCGGCTGGTAAGCAGACCCTCTATCATTGAATGCAAAATGTGTCGCCCAATAAAACGTCGGCAAATCATCATAGGCATTGCTGTAGGCATGCCGCACAATTGCAGACGAACCGACAAGAAAAACCATTACTACTACTATTTGAAGTATTTTTTGAGCCGGTCTGGTTGTCTGCATACAAAAGTTTCTGTTTCTCAAACGAAGAGGGCAGCTCCTGGCTGCCCTCTTCACTTAACTCAAACATTCAAAGACGATGTTCAACGCTTGCCCAGCTTGCGTACTTCCGCCGTTGTGAAATAGCTATCCGGATACAACTCTTTCGGAATGGCGGGCGGACCTGATTTTTCGTTCATTAAATAATTTGCCGCATAAGCGCCTTTCTGCAGATCATGATATACCTCCACGCGTGGCCCAACCCCGGGAAGATCGTACAAGTTAACTGATGTGCGGAAATTCGTTCGCCACAGCATACCCTGGCCATCATAATTATCAGCCAGATGCGCCGCCCAGCTATCCTCATCCAGATATAAACGTCGCTTGCCGTAAATATGCCGTTTATCAGGGCGTAACTCACCGACCACTACCCAACAGCGATGCAATTCATAACGCATGTATTTTGGATTGATAGTAATCCTGCCCAAAATTTTGTCATAAGAAACTTTTGGATCATCCAGCCGATTATTGTTGTAAGGAATATAAAGCTCACGGGTGGGCTCCATTTTCCAGGTATAGCGATCCGTGGCGCCGTTAAAAAGAAGTGCGTCATCCACCGTGCGCAAACCACCGGGCCCGTTTGGAAAGTCATAGGCAATGGTAGGCGCTCGACGTACGCGTCGTGTGCCAGGCAAGTATTGCCATGCATCCCGTGATTGCACGGACACATCGCGATATTCATGCACCAGGATAACCTCCCCTTTCTGGCGAGCAGGCGCCGTAGTTTGCACCATCACCTTCGCATTATAGTCCTGCTTGTTATATGCCTCACGACCCAGAGTCGCGGAATACAACATAATCCAGCGCTCTTCAAGATTGCTTTGCCAGGATTTGGAACCGTCACTAAAAACCGAAACACTATCCAGTTCACCGTTCGTTGCTTCATAATTTGGAGAGGCTTGATGATTCCAGATCAATTCCACACCGTTTTTGGGAATGGGGAAAGGGGTTCCGAAGAAGCCATCCTGAAAACCATTGCCCGCCGCAACAATGTCAGTGTGGGTGGCATTGTATTTTGTGTTTTCGTAAACAAAGTCACTGTACCGTGCGTCCCTGTGACTCGCATAGATAGGCATCTGAAAAGAATCATATTTTTCAAACAACGCAATCTGTCCATCCGTTAAGTTTTCTTTATACTGACGGAAATTCTGCTGCGTAATGGTGAACAACGGCTGTTCATCAGGATAAGGATCCGGGAAAAAATTACCTGTTCCTTTGTAGTTAACCCACTTTGGTGCACCCAACATCGTCCCTGCAAAGGGCGCGATCGTCCCGGCGCCATTCCCTTCTTTGATGGCCCCCATTGGCGTCAAGGTAGTGCCAAGCCTGTTCGCTTCTTCCTGGCTTACTCTTGCCTGAGCCAAGCCACAAAGCAGCAACGACCCTACGACAAGCACATGCAGAGAACTCATCCGACTCATGAAATCAACCTCTTATTGGTGTTAATTAATTTAGTATCCCCGACCCAAAATACCTTGGGAAACTTCGGCTGGTTCTAAATTTGATCCCCAATCTTCACAGACCAAAGGTCTGTTTGCAAGTGCTTTCCCCCGCCTGAAGTCATAATTGTGTACCCGGACAACCCGTGTCAGGAAAAGGCATGTCGTATCACTATTGTTTCAATCCTGTCCGGGCCTGTTGAAACGATATCAATGGAAGCGCCCGTCAGCTCCTCCAATCGATTTATATAATGTCGCGCGTTCAAAGGGAGCTCGCTGAGTGACTTTATACCTATGGTAGATTCTTTCCACCCTGCCATCTCTTCATATATCGGGACGATCCCCTCGTAATCATCACTATGCTGGGGTACCACTTTTTTCCCTTGTTTGTCTTGATAGGCAACACAGATTTTTACCGACTTCAGCCCATCCAGCACATCCAGCTTGGTTAAACAAAGGCCGGAAATACTGTTAATCTGGATTGCTTTTCGAACCGCCACGGCATCGAACCAGCCACAACGGCGTTTGCGCCCGGTCGTCGCACCAAATTCATGGCCGACACGGCCCAGATGCTCACCCACCTCATCGAATAGTTCGGTAGGGAATGGTCCGGAACCAACACGTGTGGTATAGGCTTTGGTAATCCCCAAAACATAATCCAGATATAATGGACCAAAACCTGATCCAGTGGCTGTGCCGCCCGCCGTCGTGTTCGAAGAAGTCACATAGGGGTAGGTTCCATGATCAATATCCAGCAAAGAACCCTGCGCGCCCTCAAACAATATATGAGCTCCACGCGCGCGCGCCTCATGAAGTATGCCTGTTACATCGGCCATCATCGGCAAAATTTCTGCGGCCTGTTTAATCGCTTGCTCAAAAACCTGTTGATGATCTACTGCTGCCACTTTGAAATATTGCGTCAGTACAAAGTTATGGTACTCCAGCACCTCCCGCAGCTTTTCACCAAATTTCTTTTCGTTACGCAAATCGCCTAAACGTAATCCGCGACGCGCCACTTTATCTTCATAAGCCGGCCCTATACCGCGACCCGTCGTTCCAATCTTTGCTTCACCGCGGGCGATCTCACGCGCCTGATCCAGCGCTACATGATAAGGAAGAATCAAAGGGCAGGCCGACGAAATTCGCAAACGCTCCCTGACAGGCACACCATTCTTTTCCAATTCTGCAATTTCTTTTAATAGGGCATCCGGTGCCAACACCACACCATTCCCGATCAAACACAACACACCATCGCGCAACACGCCCGACGGAATAAGATGAAGCACGGTTTTTTTTCCGCCAATCACCAGTGTGTGGCCCGCGTTGTGGCCGCCTTGAAAACGCACGACCAGTTCGGCTTGATCCGTTAGCAAGTCGACGATTTTACCTTTGCCTTCATCGCCCCATTGAGTCCCTAAAACAACTACATTTTTACCCATGACAACTACCCATTACCTTGCTCATTTTTACTAAATCGCTTTTACCGTGTACTGGTTTTTTTCCTGAACTAATTGTCGATCACAATTCAGTTCCTCAAAGTTAATTTTCTCTCCCGATACCACACAAATCACCCGCTCTCCCTTTTCACGCAAAGCAAGAATCGCCTTCCACTGCAAAGGATCATTCGTCTGTGTCGCCAAAATACCTTTAACTGAAGCGCCGGATTTACCAGCCTGTATTGAGGGAGAAAGTGTCATAAGGGTTTTTAAATCGGCATTAAAACCGGTCGCAGGACGCGCACGACCAAACACTGATCCTACGGCATCGTAACGCCCCCCGTTTGCAACCGCAGCACCTGCGCCTTCGGCGTATGCCGCAAAGACAATACCATTGTGATAGTGATATCCAGGCAATTCCGCCAAATCGATATGAATATTAATTTGCGGATAGCGATTGCTGATTTGTACAACAACTTGCTCAATTTCAGCAATGGCCGCGAGCACTTCTTGCGAAGTAGCTCCCAGTTGTTGCCTGGCTTTTGCCAATACAGAAATATCTCCATTCAACTGAATCAACCACTTAAAGATATTCGTTACCTGATTGTCCAATTTACTACCACGAAGAAAATCTCCCAGCTCTTTTGCTGCCTTGCGTTGCAAAATGTCGAGCAGGGTTTCCGTTTGCTCCACATTCAGCGCAGCCTGCTCAGTCAGTGCACGAAAAATATCGACATGCCCCAGGCTCAAAGTGAAATTTTTAATCCGGGCTGTGCCGAGCGTCTCCGCCATCAAACTAATCACTTCAATATCCGCCATTAAATCGCCGATACCAAAACACTCAACACCTATTTGTATTGGCGAACGGGAGGCCAGTGCGTTGGCGGGACGTGTGTGCAATACGCTACCGGCATAACACAAACGAACCGGGCCGCTGCGACTCAAACTATGTGCATCAATACGCGCTGCTTGTGGTGTGATGTCCGCACGTATGCCCATGGTTCGACCACTCAATTGATCGGTGACTTTAAAAGTTTGCAGGTCAAGATCTTTGTTATTGCTAATCAACAAGCTCTCCGTAAATTCCATTAAGGGAGGAATGATCAACTCGTAACCCCAGGTAGAATACAAATCCAATAGACGGCGACGCAGCAATTCAATTTTCTCGGCTTGCCCGGGTAGAACTTCCCCTATCCCGTCTGGCAACAACCAACGATCTGCGTTCACCACGAGGCACCTCGAACAAACATGCGGCTGATCAACCTGGAATTAACGTACCAAAAACAAAAAAAGGCCGGGTTCCATAAAATGTCCCCGGCCACGCTTTTTAACTAAAAACAGACAGTCAATCATACACGTTTGGCAGGGTAGATCGAATATGGCACCTCAATAAAACGCGTATATATTTCATCCAGATTCGCCAGAATTACTTTCTTCAAAGCAATATCTGTTTCTGCGAGTATCCGTGCCAATTGGCTTATAGAAAACGCGCGCTGAAAGTCTTTCGCAAGGGGCGCGTAACTCAGATGCCATGGTTCTGGTGCGATACCGCCCCTGTCGGTCTGGTAAGGCCGGAAGAAGCCCATTGCATTATTTTGCTCAAGTTGCAGGTCAAGCCAACGATGTAAACGACCAAACATCGTGTTTGACTCTTCTAAAGTTAGCTGGACCTGATAACCATTCGGAAGCGCCGCCGCATCGAATACATCCAGATCAGTACCCCAATGATGCCGGGAAGCTCCCGGAAGGGAACTCCAGCGCAAAATGGCAAATACCCGCTCAGGCTCCGTCAGGTGATTCAGATTTATTGGCTGGCCATTGCTGTCCAGAACGGTTAGTTGACCTGATACTTTTCTATTCCAGATTGACAATTGCCGCTCAAAGCTTCGAAAGCCACTAGCCGCCTGCAAGTCTATGTCAGCATTTGCAGCACTCGCTTTTAGCGCGTTGAAAGGCTCAACCACCGCGGGGTGTAACAAGCTTCCCCCGCCATTCTCTGTCGCAGCCACAAAGCCTTCCGAGCGAAGGCCATAGAGAAGCGCTTGATCTGGGTCAGTCAGCATATTTGCTATATAAAAATGAAATCTATTATTGCCCAAAGCGATAAAAAATGTATGATTCGAACAGTCGCTCAGGCATCAGTGCAGTCAGCAGTCTATATCCAAGCGAACGAGGTGAACAGGGTAGCAGTATGGAAAATGGAGATGATCTTTCTGGTTTAAAAAATCTGGGTACGGCATCAATCAATATTCTCAATGCCATCGGCGTAAAAACCCCCCAGGATCTTCAGCGAATGGGCTCTGTTAAAGCCTATCTGAAAATCAAAGCCCGGGGCATTCGAGTTTCAAAGGTGATGTTGTATGCTCTTGAAGGCGCTTTGCTAAATATCCATTGGAAAGAACTGGATGTGGATATCAAAGCACGCCTCCTTACTGAAGTGGAAAATCAGGAAGACGTGGTCACCTGACCTGGCAATTAGCTCGCCTCTGTTTTAGTTTTTCCGCAACGCTCACATATATAGCGCGTCAGCAGTTTTCCCTGCTTCACGGCAAAGTCAGTATTTTTATCTGCTTTCCATTTATGAAAACCGCTTTTGCAGAGCGTATTACCACCCTGCTTATTACTGCTTTGCTTGTTGGTAGTCTTCGGTTTGCTCCGAGACATGGGTTTTGAAAAAGGGAGAATATCTGCCATAAATTTTATTTTTTCCCGTTACTGCGTTTGATATGAATCCCAGCTGATAGCGCTTTTGCTATGGCGCCCGGTTTACACAAATCTATCTCTACACTATTAATCAAAAACTCATTGAGTAATAACTGTGCCAATTGTTCTGCAAAAGTTTCTATTAGTTGAAATTGATTTTCATTGGCAAAAGCAATGATCCGGCCTGCAATCCGGGCATAATCAACCGCATCATTCAATTGATCATTCACCGCTGCTTTTTGCACATCACAACCTAACGCCACCGTGAGGATCAGCGTTTGTTTTACCAATCGTTCCCACTCATGCACACCAATGAGCGTGTTAACTCGAAGTTGTTCAATAATAATTTTATCCATTTAATTGTCCGCTCTAACAGGCATTAAATCAGTTAAAGGCCAACGGGGTCTTATGACCAATGCCAGACCGTCATTCAACCCTGCCATTAATCGTTGGCAACCCGTGTAAGCAATCATCGCCCCATTATCCGTGCAATATTCATTGCGAGCATAAAATACTTTGCTTTGTATTTTGTCTAACTCAGATTCCAGTCGCTGACGTAATTTTTTATTTGCACTGACACCACCTGCAATGACCAACCGTAAAAGGTTTGTCTGTTCCAGTGCACGCCGACATTTCAACACCAGTGTTTCAACAACCGCCTCTTCAAAAGCAAAAGCAATATCCGCCATCGTTTGCGCATCCGGCAATACTTGATCTGGCTTTGTGTTTTCATTAATTGCAATCAATGCCGCCGTTTTTAAACCACTGAAACTGAAATCCAGTCCTGGTCTATCCGTCATCGGGCGAGGAAAATGAAAACGACCTGCGTTGCCGCCCTCGGCCAATTTTGCCAATTGCGCCCCCCCCGGATAAGGAAGATCCAGTAACTTTGCCACCTTGTCGAACGCCTCACCTGCTGCATCATCCAGCGATTCTCCCAATAATTCATATCGACCGATGCCACTGACTTTCACCAGCTGTGTATGCCCACCTGAAACCAGCAGAGCTACGAATGGAAACGCGGGTACATTTTGTTCCAACATAGGCGCCAGTAAATGTGCCTCCATATGATGAACACCAACGGCTGGAACATTCCATCCCATCGCCAGTGAACGACCAACCGCCGCACCTACCATCAATGCACCCGCCAAACCAGGACCGATTGTATAAGCTACTCCGCCAATTTTTTTCGAATCCACTCCACTCTCATTTATCAATGATGCAATTAATGGGAGTGTTTTACGGATGTGGTCGCGCGATGCTAATTCGGGCACCACTCCACCATATTCCACATGCAGCGGAATCTGGCTATAAATTTTATGCCCCAGCAAACCGCGTTTGCTGTCATACAACGCAATACCGGTTTCATCGCAAGATGTTTCAATACCAAGAATAAGCATTTGAGATTCAGGTAATTGCAAAAAAATATGGCGGTGGATTATTACATGATCCCTCACAACAATGGCATTTCACTTTCGAAATCGACATAAAAAATCTGATTTGCTAATGCTAACCTCAAACTCGCTACAATCGGCCCAAGCGTCCCACCACACCTACCTCATTATTGGTATCGAATGTACGAGCATCTCTAGTTGTGATACTGTACCAAACCAAGATCAGCGGCCAGTCTGTATTGCATCCGTTGTCAAATCTTTTAATAGGGGCGAATCATGAAACAGAAAAAAGAGTACAAGATGGTATTGTCCAGTGATGGTAACTTTGCAGGCAAAACGGACCGCCTGACATGGGAGCATGTGTTGAATTCATATGCTGCTGAAGGCTGGGTGGTGGTGTCCATGAATAATGCCAACTTCTCCAAATCATCCGTTGGCGCTGGCGATCTGGTGGCACTACTGGAAAGAGATAAAATTTAACAAGTGATACAAACCTGGTCACCCATTGGAACGGGTCACACACCACTTTACGGTGCGTGATCAACCGGCCAACATTTCAAGGCGGCACTTATAGTACTTTGACCCGCCAGCGTTACACAGGTGTTGTTTGCCGCTGCACGTAGGTCTACAGGAGTCGCTACGCCGTTTGTTAAAACAACAGGGACAACGGTTTGACCTGAGCTATTATCACCCCAACAAACAATACGCGTCCCGCCCATACTGAAATTGCCTGTTAACGCGCAAGTATGATTGGCGCCAGCCGCAATCCGTTTCGCATTGGTTACACCATCAACGTAACCATCAGAGTTTCCATCTCCCAACTGACCGAGACTATTGTCGCCCCAGCAGCTCACGGTACCGGTACTATTAATGGCACAAGTATGGTTAGATCCCGCCGCTATGCGCTTCGGAGCGCTGACAACGCCAGGTACACTTGTTTTGCCCGAACTGGAATCTCCCCAGCACTGGACACTGGAGCCATTAATCGCACACGCATGACTTGTACCAACCGCCACATCAGTAACCGTCGCAACATTCTTCAACGAACCTGGAACACCAGAGGAAACGATATCCGTTGTGGAATCACTCGCCCAACAATACACACCGATTGCTTTGCCTACGGCACACGAGTGAGTGTGATGATCACCACTGACTTTAAAAGCATCGGTGGCATAGTGCTGCCAAACACTATATGGATCCAAATACCCCAAATAGTAACTATGCTGCAATGGAGTCGACACTCCGGAAATAAGTGCTGGTAACAATTTTCCCCAATAAACTACACCATTATCCGCAACCCACCACATACACCAAACGCCATCTAAGCCTGCCACACAAAAGTCATTATTTGCAGTAGCAGAGATATCAGAGGCCCGGCCAACGTTACCTGCGCCAACAAGAGTGCCCGTGGAAGCATTCCAGGCAGTTACCCCCGATGACATCGGGTCAAAGCTATAGTTGCTAATTCCTCCTACATAGTTAGAACCTACTGCAGGGATGGGCGGATCAAGATTGTTCAAGGGATTACTGCCTAGAGCAGCCTCCTCCGCATCAGATAGACCATCACCATCTGAATCTGCACTGGTTTGACCACTTTCAAGAAACTCCATTTCATTCGTTATACCATCAGCGTCAGCATCAGCACCCAAAGTGCCCGCGTATTTGACACCTACTAATGTGGACAAGTACAAATCATTTTTGATCGTTCTTGCCGGCGCATGTGTATTAGAAGGATTCTGCATATTAGTTCCCTCGTACTTGCCTTTCAGTACCAGCGCTTCGTTGCCACTTGCGATGGCACCACTGTAGGTAATATCCTGGAAACCTTCTGCCGTTTGCTGGTTGATCACCATAGAGAGCGTACTATCAGTCGCTACCTGAAAGCGACAGGTTGGCTCTGCAACTGATTCTGCCGTAGTGTGAATAATACTGACGTTGCCATTACCCGCACCACTACTGGTTTCGCCATAAGCCTCTTCGCTACGAATCGTGCAAGACTTCGCCCAATCAACCGTACAAACATTCCAGCCACCAACTCCAGACGCCGTCGTCGATAACACAGCCGCCCCTCTGTTGATACATTGTGTTGCTTTACTGTTGTTCCGATGTTCATTATCTGGCGCCGTGAGAGGGCCAGTTGCACCTTGCAGCTCAACAGATGGCGAGTTAAATAGATAAGTTCCAGCTACGCTATTGTTTAAGGCGGATTGACTACCGGACAATGTTGCAGCCAATACCCCAACTTCAAACCCACGATACAAGTCCTTTGTCGCATCCACGGTGGAAACAATGTAGCGTTTATCAGCAGAAAGGAAATAGGCGTTATTAATATTAAAAGCACTTGCGTCGCCGTATGTGCCAATGTAGTTAATCACCAGCTTCCCACTTGAATTCAGCGTATAGCTACAAGTGGAAAAACTCAGGTTAGAATCTTTATGCTGCTGACCGGAACCAACACCCGCGTAAACAGCCTGATGCAGTCCATAATTGCTACCATCGGGCTGACTGTAAAAAAGAGCTGGATCCGTTGTCAGCTCGTATCCAAACCAGGAACTGTACGCGGTGACATTACAAGTGGAATCCCCATTGAATGTTACCCTCATGCTAACCGGGTCAAACACCCCAGAAAGCCCTGCATTAGTCTGGTGCGCCGCATCCACAACTCGTGTTTCACGATTTGCACGGAGAAACACATAAGTGCCCGTCAAATAGGCATCGTTACCACCGCTCACAGGCTGCACCGTCAGCCCCACATCCCAGTCCACCCCTGTGGTCTTGGTAACATTCCGGGACATCATCAGGGTACGATTGGGGGTCAGGAGCACAATGGCCTGGCGAATTCCCGCAACAAACGATTCATAAAGTTCTCCACCTGCAGAAACCATTGCTGATGAATCAGCTACCGTCGCATCAGATGGACTGGAAGTAGTCAGCTTAAACCCAACCGGAGTAGTCAGCGCACGGGTCTGACAAGTCGCCGAAGAAGCAACGCTGGAACGAGCGCTGGCAGCAACCGTAATATCGTATCGTGAATCACACTGAAGATCTGTAGCGCTGGTTACCGCGAAAGATTTCGCACTAAACGATATCACGGAAAAAGTCGCCAGAGTCACAAGCAATCGATGGCTTCTGATGATTTGCTGTCTATTGATTTTCATTTGTGCAAAATCCTCATGCGCGCGAACAACACACCAAAACACCCTCAAATATGCGCGGAAATAGTACTCCTCGCCATCTAAAAAATCCACCGCCAATGTGCTATTGAAGGCGGGGCTGTTCAATGTCTATTAAGAATCTATTATCCACCAGGATAACCGACGACTTACTTAAGGCTACTGTAGTGGAAACACGGGCTTTCATGCATCATTCTTGTGTTGAAATATTTTGACTCCTCGTTGCAGTCTCTTTCTCTATTCTTCCCCCCTGAGGCTACGGGGGGTATCATTCAATCCATGTTTTAAACCCTGGTTACTTAGGTATGGAGCTCACTATGAATTTTCTAGGCCGCTTTTGTTTGTTGATGTTGCTTCCAATGGCAGTATTGGCAGTGCCTAACACTATCAATTACCAAGGACGTTTATTGGATAGTGCTGGCATCCCTGTTGGTTATCCCACCGCTGTCAACCTTGGTTTTGTCATTGATATCTGGAATGACCCCACTGCCACAACCCCCGCCAACAAACTTTATGAAGAAACACAGACAGTCAATGTCAACGACGGGGTTTACGCTTTTCAAATCGGTGCGGGTACTCCGTCATCCGGCTTTAGCTGGAATCCCACGTCACTCTTCAATACTTCTTCTCCCAGATATGTTGAACTGACCATAGGCGGTAATACGCTTACACCCCGCTTCCAGCTTTTGAGCGCACCGTTCACCCTGCAATCTGGTAATACAGACAACCTGGGAGGACAACCTCCGAGTTACTACGCCACCCTGTCACAAGTTAACAATTTGCAGGGACAAATTGATGCGCTCAACAATATGGTAAGTTGCAACCAGCACGCTAACACCAAATGGTCCAACAATCAGGGATTCTGTTTTGGTGGGTCGACGGCCATGTCGAAATGCAAGGCAATGGATTTTTCCGGTGAAGCTTTTCCGGGTGTACTGGTAACCAGTTCTGATTGCACGGGTTCAAGTTTCAAGGGTACTGACTTCACTGGCGCGACTTTTACCGGCTCCACATTAATGACGGGAGCCGACTTTTCTAATACCAATATGACCAATGTTACCTTCCAGAGCTCGACGGATTTATCCAATGTCATTTCGACCGGCAACAAAGGTGCGCCAACTATTATCTGGAATAACGGAGTGAAGTGTCCGGATAAATATATACTTACCAAGGTTCCCAGCGAAAGCTGTTTGCAACATGGTTGGGTCAACGGTGGGTAAAACTATTTGAATCCACAAAAAAGGCCGCCTTTCTCTCGGCAAACAAGGTGGCCTTTTTATTTTGCAGAAATAATCAGTAGTAGAACTGCAATCCTGCAGTGAAACCTAACATGGTTTCATCAGTGGCAACATGTATGGTAGAAAAAATAGAGGTTGGATCAGTATCCCTACCACTCATGGAATATTTCTGTCGACGAATATCTAAAAAGTAAGCTGATGACTCATCGAGAGGAGCCGACCATGTCATGCCAATACTGGTTCCCACTGAATCACCAGTAAAGTCGAAATGCTCGTCGCCGTATTTTGTTGTTATGTAGTTGTCCTTGAATTGTCCATTCATCCTTGCATCGGCAAAACTCACGGACAGCGTACCTGCATCATTAATTTGCCAGCCATAACTGACACCAAGGTAGGGTCCTTCTTCTGTATATCGTTGAAAATATTTTGGACGATTCTCTTCTTCAAGATCCAGCGCCAAGTTCTGTCCATGACATGGAGATGGAGTTGGATACGTGAAGCAAGTAGCCGATGGTGTTAAGGTGGTCTTTCCGGCCATATACCCTACAAATAAATTAAGGCCGCCCCAGGCATTAAAGCCAAAGGTAATGCTCTGGTCACTCCGCCTCACATCCGTTTCATGACCAGGAACATTCAAATAATAAGGACCCGTTGGTTTGGTGGGAGGTCTTGTTTCATCGACATCAACAGAACCATCGGCCAAACTTTGCTCATATTTAAGAGTGATATAAAATTTGCTGCGAGACGCTGTTAAAGATAAATTGGCCGTCGGCAGATTCACACTGAAGTGCGATTTTCGACCATTCTCATTCGGCACACTGGTCGAACTGTCTGTATAAAGCTGGTCAAATTTCAATTGCTTTTGCTGGTAAGCCAACGATGGAACAAAAGTCCAGCCGGACCCTTCATCACTCGCTGCGAAAGTGGCGACCGAAACACCAGTCGCACACACGCCAATAATCATTTTTTTAAAAAACATAGAAGGTGTTCCTGACAATTAAAAAAACCGTTGCACTCCGAGCGTTAAACCGCGCATGGTTTCATCTGTGCGCACTTTCATTGCATCGAATTTGGTACTCGGTGTAGCATGATCCTTGCCATCCATTGAATACTTTTGCTGGCGAAGATCAATAAAACCCGTCAGCGATTCCCCGAGGGGAACTGTCCAGTTAAGCCCAAGGCTGGTTCCCACGGAATCCCCCGCGAAATCAAAATGGTTATCGCCAGCATTAATTATATAATTATCACGAAAGTCGCCAGCCATCCTGGCATATGCGAAGCTTGCTGACAGGGTTCCCGCACTGGCAATTTGCCAACCATAGCTTACTCCAACGTAAGGGCCTCTCTCCGTGTACACCTGTTGGTAGTCTCCACGTTGTTCATTCTCAAGATCTGCAGCCAAATTTAGTGCAGTGCAGAGAGGGAATATAGGAATAGGCAAAGCACATGTTGGCTCTGGCGTCAGTATGGTTTTCCCCTCCATGTAGCCCATAAAGGCATTCATCCCTTCCCAAACATTCATCCCGACAGTAATACTTTTATCATCACGTTTCACTTTGGTTTCATGGCCCGGCACATTAAGATAATAGGCAGCGGCGGGGCCAGAATGCGCTGGAGACAGCGTCTCATCTACGTCTACCGTGCCCTCTGTCAAGCTCTGTTCATACTTGAAAACGACATAAACTTTTTTATATGCCGCAGTCAGTGACAAATTCACCGTTGGCAGAGACACGGTGAAATTCGATTTGTGTCCATTTTCATTGAGAGGCAGGCTGACATCGTCTGTAAAAGATTGATTAAAATTTAATTGCTTGTGCTGATAGCCAATGGATGGAACAAAGGTCCAACCTGCAGCCTCATCCGTGCCCGCAAAAACGGCTGACGAAATTCCGAGCACGCACACGCCCGCTAGCACACGACTAATCTTCATTTTTTCCCCTGATTAACAATAAAAAAGCTTAGGGACTATCACTTCCCTGTTGCACACGAACGCCTTTGTAAGTTGAGTTGATACTAAAAACACAGCTACCTGCCACAGTAGGATTTGGGTCAATATTGTCGGGGCAACCATCACCATCGGTATCCTTGGGGTTAGGTGGATTACCATAGACATCTGTTGTCGGTGCTGTGCCCTGCTTATATTCCTGGATATTCGTCGAGCCATCTACATCAATGTCCATCATACGATCCTGATTATTATATTTGTTGAGGTTATAAGTCATCTCCCATGTGTTTGGCATACCATCCCCGTCGTCGTCAACACCCGCTACGTAGGGCACACAACCATTGTCATTAGAGTAACTACCTGAACCACTTTTGCCACCGGTTCCATCGCCAATACATGCGGCGCCCGTGTAAGTCGTTCCCCAATGATCAGTCCCCCCTGATGTAACAGTTCCTTTACCATCGGATAACGACGCGTTTACACTATTGGCCATCATCCCCAGTAATAAAATTCCAACAACTCGTGCAATGCCTGTCGTCAAATTAGATTGCATAACACCCACCTCACCGTTCCAGTACCAATCAAAGCCCCTTGGACCCATCCCAAGCGCCACTACTTTACCGGAACTTGCCCGCAATTTATATCCACGACAAGTTGAAATATTTTGACTCCATGTTGCACTCAGTAATGCCGCTGACGCAACTTGACTTAACCTTGATGCCCTTTGTCCCTGATATGCAAAATCTTGCTTTGATGTTGCACCACTCCTAATCGAGGTGTGGTTTTTCCGTCTCTCAGGTACACTTGCCCGCAAAGTGTACCGTAACTTATCTATTTACCTCTTCTGGAGAAGTAAATCATGGCGTATGCAGTAGTTTTATTCCGACGTTTATTTTTCATATGTTTCGCACTCGTTTTTATTAACGCTTGTACATCACAAACACATCAAGGTGATACGCAGGTTGATGCCTTATTATGGAGCACCGCCAGTGCCGAATATGAAATTATTGCTCGCCAGATTTATTATCAGGCAGGACGCCAACTGGATCGTATGCTGTCATCCAAATCGGACGAAAGTGCCTTACTGGAACAAGGCGACAATTATGAAAAACGCCCATTGGCCATTATCGTGGATATTGATGAAACCATTCTCAGCAATGGCCCTTTTCACTACCAGCTATTGTCCGAGGGTAAAAATTTCAGCGAGCAAGCCTGGTCAGACTGGGTCAATCAGGCACGCAGCAAGCCAGTGCCAGGCGCACTTGAATATATAACGCATGCTGCGCAAAAAGGGGTCACCGTGTTTTATCTTACCAATCGCGATACGACTTTGTTTGAGCCAACCTGGCGTAACTTGAAGGAAGTGGGCTTTCCACTCAGTGACAAGAATCAGCTCCTGATGCGTGAAGCACAAAAAGATAAGGAAGAAGACATCTATCCCAACTGGGACAAAGGTGCGCGCCGTGCACAAATTGCAGCGCATTATCATGTGATACAAATGATTGGCGACAGCCTTGATGATTTTATGAACAACACAGAACATATGACGCCGGCAGAACGTCGAGAAGCATCAAGCCATTATCTTGCTTACTGGGGTGACAAGTGGTTTATGTTACCAAACCCGGTATACGGTGGCTGGGAGAACGCCATCCTCAATCAAGGCGAAACACCTTCTACCGGGGACAGCACGAATGCCAAATATCGTTTTATACGTGGCGGTGAATCACAAGGCGTGTGGTAATCAATCGAGGAGAACTACTCCAGGACAAAACTTTCCTGATTCTTTTTGAAGCTTTCCAGATTTTCAATCGGTTGATATTTTTCCTTCAACTTATTATTTGTCGGGTGTGTTTTTGTGGATGACACTACCACCAGCTTGCGCACACTCGGAGAGAGAAAAGTCTTCCAATAATAATCAGCCATGTTTTTTTGATTCAACAATTTAATCTGGTTGACCAGCTGTTCACGAAGATCAAAGGCCAGATGACGGTTTGCAATTTCACCCCAATACTCTGCACCCTCTTCCCCCAGATTTTTCGGTTTCTCTTCAACATTTTTTAACAGCGCGGAACGATAGCGTTCAAAATCATCATTGGACATTGCCGCCAGTGTTTTAGCAAAATTTACAAAAAAATCAGATATTCGCCCATCAATATCCTCGGCTGAATAAGCAGGTGACTGCACCACGAATAGAATACCGGGAACCGGCCCTATAGGCGCATTACCCGCATAGACGATATAACCCAATTGCTGTTCTGTCCTCAGCTGCTGATAAAAATCCGTCTCCATCAATTGCACCAACATCTGCATTCGCGCCTGCTCAGCCGCGCCAGTATCCACTCCCTGTACATAATCCATCACCGCTACATCACGGTGATCCACTGGCACCGTATACAAAAGACCGCTATGTGATTCCGGGAGTCGCACAAACAAGCCTTGCGGATCACGATGTAAATTTCCCTGTAATGCAAATTTATTTTCAATGATCGCAGAAAATTTAAGCGCATCTGATTCGACAAAGTTGCCGTGAATCAACACATCCGCATTCAAACTTTTGAGCCAGTTCAATGCAAATTCCTGAACATTTCTCATCTGGATTTTTTTTACCACCGGAATCAATTGCGCTGGTTCGTAATCCGGCTTTGATATGGCGGCTCGTAATTCCCTGTTTAACTGCTGGTAAGGAGTTTGGCTGTTTTGATTTTCCAGCTCTCTCAACAAACCTTCCTTGATCCTGTCAAAATCTTTTTGCTTGAAACCCGGTGAAATGAAAGCATCCAGCACACGAGTCAGCAACAGCCCCTGCTTATCACTGTACCCGGTAATTTCAATCCCTATACCACGAGATCGTTTTGATATGGCTAATCCCAGGCCTGCCAGCTCAGCGCTATACGCCTGGCTATTCAAGTTATCATTCATCAATCGAACAAATAGCTCGGTAAGCGCAGCACCCTCCGCTCCCTGCACACTGCGCGGGCTACGCGCATAAATATAAACCCCTCCTCTTGGAACATTGAAATGTTTATCCTGTTTGAACCACAGGCGCGAATTCGGATTGTTACGCAACAAAACCGGACTGTCTGTTAACGAACTTACTGTTTTGCTTTCTTCAGCTTTCTTGACCCTTAACTGCTTCGCGACATATTCATTGGAAGCCGGCATGCGCACGACATCACTCGCCACTCTTTTATTCCAACGCTTCAGTTCATCACTATTAATTTTTCCAATTGAATATTGTGTTTGATAATAAGGAGATGTTTTTGAGACAGGCACATCTCGCGCATTCACTTCAATCAATGCGTTTTCCGGTTTGAGGTATCCCAGATAACGACGAATCAATGCTTCATCATAATCGACCATCATGGTCATGCCAGCAATCACATCCTGCGGCGCGTAATAATGCAGGTTATTTGCAAGCGTGCTGACATAATCCAGTGCATCCCCTTTTTCCTGAAAGCGAAACAACGTGTCGTTAATCACACTTTGCTCGTTGTAACGCCATTTTTCAACACCGTCTTTTTTCAATTGCTCTATGGCGCTATAAAGGATATCGATAATTTCATCCTGGTGACGGTAGCCTTCCTGCGTTAACACCAATGAGATATCGAAATCCGCGCTTTGGCGATTGGAAATATCAGGGCCGGCTGACAGCGATTCAATCCAGCCTTTTTTATTGCGCAACACATCACAGGCACTGCCAACACCTTCGTGCCCAAGCATGTAACTGATGTAAGCAACCGGTTTCTCACGATAAAGTTGTTCAAACGCAGGAATGGGGAAACTCAGCGACAACACTCGTTGGTCCTGTAATGGTTTCACATAAACTTTTCTTGGCAAAAATCCATCCGGAAACAAAGCGACTTCCTGTCTGGATAATTCAACTTTTTTATCTGCGATTTCAGCAAATCGCGTTCTAACCATTTGTTCCAGCTGATCCGGAGTTTCTTTTCCTAGCACCACCAGGGTCATTACATTGGAGGAATACCAGGTTTGATAAAATTTCACTAAATCATCACGCACTTTGGTTTTGTTGTCCGCCAGTGTTTCCAGCGTACCGACGCTAAACCGCGCTGATTTATTTGCAGGATTGGTCAATGTCGACATCACATCCCAGCTGCGACGCGATTCATCTTTTATTTTGGCAGCATATTCCGAATGCACCGCATTGCGTTCGCGACTGACGTAGCTCTCATCCAGCAAAGGCGCTATAAAAAATTGTGCGAACCGATCCAGCGCCGGGTCGAGATATTGTGGATCGATATCAAAATGGAAATTGGTATGTTCAAGACTGGTGTACGCATTGTTGCTGCCACTATGCGCGTTGATATATTCCTGGTATTCCCCTGCCTTGGGATATTTTTTTGTTCCCAAAAACAACATGTGCTCGAGAAAGTGCGCCAGTCCCGGGCGAGTCTGTGGATCTTCTCCGCTGCCCACATTAACATCGAGCGCCGCCGCCGATTTTTCTGTGTTCGGGTCTGAAATCAGCAGAACTTGTAAATGATTCGACAACTCCAGGTAACGATAACTTCGATCATCATTTTCACTCTTTGTAACCGGTGTGTCCGCCAGTACGGCCTGGCTTAATAGCAACAGGCAAACACTGAAAATAATTGGCGTTACAACCGCGTGTCGAATCTGGAACACACGCATGCTATTGACTCTCTCAGGATTTAGCAGCATCAGTGACCGGCCAGGCACGCAGAATGGCTTTGATCAGCGTTGCTAGCGGGATAGCAAAAAATATTCCCCAGAACCCCCACAAACCACCAAACAACAATACCGACGTAATGATAACGATGGGGTGTAATTTAACCGCTTCCGAAAATAAAACCGGTACTACAATAGCGCCGTCGATTGATTGCACCACAAAGTAAACCACCAACAACCAGGCAAAATCACTGGACAGTCCCCATTGGAAATAGGACACCAGTACTACCGGAATAGTTGCCAACACCAGCCCCACGTAAGGAATAATCACCGACAACCCCACTAGCATTCCCAACAGGATGGAATACTTCAACCCCATGACCTGGAATACGATGGTCGTCATGATCGTCACGATCATAATCTGTATGACTTTGCCGCGCACATAATTGGCAATCTGTTCATTCATTTCATGCCACACTTGCAACATGACGGGGCGTTTGTTAGGCAATAAACGATCGATGCTTGCCATCAATATTTCTTTATCCTTGAGCAGGAAAAACACCAGCAAAGGGACCAGTACCGAATAACCCAGCAATGCCAAGACGCTATGCAATGACGACAGTGAGTGTGAAACAAACGCTTCACTATGCCCTGCCATTTTTTCAGAAAACTGTTTCATCAATGCATCAAACTGGGTTTGTGTAATTACTTCCGGATATTGCTCGGGCAAGGTAAGCAACAGGTTATGCGCTTTGGTGATCATGCGCGGTAATTCGACCGCCAGAACACCGATTTGTTTCCAGAGCAGTGGCAGGATGATCCAGAGTGCTGAGAGCAGCATGATGACAAACCCGCTAAAAACAATAATCACTGCGGCAAGATGGTTCACGCCTCGACGACAAAGCCGAACGACTAATCCTTGCAGCAGATAAGCAATAATCAAACTGGCTATCAACGGAGTAAAAACGTAATCCAGCTCAACAATAATCCATAAACCAAACGCGATCAGCAATACCATCAGGATGGCTTCTTCGTCGGCGAGATGACTATCCAGCCATTTACGCAATACATCAAAGATGGAAAGACTGTTTTTTTCCGATCCGTTTTTATTGTCTGCCTTGTTGTCTACTGCCTGGTCACTCATTCACTACCCTTTCGCAAAATATAAATAAATGTGTGGTTCTGTTCTTCACATGACAACAGCCCATGACCACTTTGTGCAGACCATGCCTGGAAGTCACGCACCGACCCCGCGTCCGTTGCCATTACCCGTAACAATTGGCCTGCTTGCATACGCTGTATCGCCTGCTTCGCCTTCAGTAGCGGCAAAGGGCAACGAAGCTGACGGGCATCCACTTCGACATCAATGGCTTCAGGAACCATACGCCAATCATTCAGTCTTATACAAGTCAGGGTTGGCTAGTATATCCTATGATCCTGACTCCACCCCACTCGGCTCATAACCCTAAAACGACACATGACTATTTCCTCTTTCCCCCGATTTCTCGTTATTGCACTCCTTTTCAGCATGTTGTCGGGGCTATCGAGCGCCGACGACCTGAACCTGCCCGATCTCGGCGACAGTGCTTCTGCAATTGTCTCCCACCAACAGGAGCACGATCTCGGGCAAGCTTTTCTTCGTCTCTATCGCAATCGGGTACCGGAATTCGGTGATCCGTTGTTAACGAGTTACCTCGAGAGCATCCTGGAACACATTGCACGCTATAGCAAACTCGAGGATAAACACCTCGACCTGATTGTCATCAGCAACCCGCAAATCAATGCCTTCGCCGCTCCCGGCGGCATCGTCGGTGTCAACAGCGGTACTTTTCTCTATGCGCAATCGGAAAGTGAATTGGCCGGCGTGCTCTCGCATGAATTGGCGCATTTAAGCCAACGCCACTTCGCGCGCGGTGTTGAAAATTCCCAAAACGCATCGCTACCCACCATCGCCGGCATGTTGGGAGGAATGATATTAATGGCAACGGGTGCAGGGCAGGCAGGTATGGCCGCCATCGCTTCCACACAAGCGGCCAGCATGCAATCGGCGATGCACTTCAGCCGACAAAATGAACAGGAAGCAGACAACATCGGGTTCCAGACCCTGGTCGCTGCCGGTTTCGATCCCACGGGGATGACGACCATGTTTGAACACCTGCTCGAAGGAACACGCTTTAACGGTCAAAAGGTACCTCCTTTTTTGCTGGATCACCCGATTACGGAACAGCGCATTGCCGAAAGTCGCGCACGTTTAGTCAACGTGCCATTAAAACCTCATTACGATGACAATCTTGAATATCAATTGATGCGGGTACGCGTGCAATTGTTTTATGAAGAAAATCCGCAAAAAGCGGTGAAGCGTTTTCAAAGTGAAATCGATGGGGAGTCGCTGAATCTCACTGCCAGTCGTTACGGCCTGGCGCTGGCGCAAACCAAAACACATCAATACGACGAAGCAGAAAAAAACTTGCGCGTTTTATTGAAAGAGCATCCCGAGCAAAATACCTTTCTGCTCAGCCTGGCGGACCTGGATTTTGAGCGCCAGAAATATCCAGAGTCTTTGCAATTGGTTAGTGCGATTTTGAAAAACGATCCCAAACATTATCCGGCGCGCTTGTTACAATCAAAAATACTGAGGTCGACCAAAAATTATACCGATGCCGAGCAGGTACTGCAGGATTTATCCAAAGACAGGCCCGGTGATGCGGATGTATGGTATCAATTGGCCGAAACGCGCGGGCAAGCGGGCAATATCGCAGGTGTGTATCTTGCGCGCGCCGAATTTTATGTACTCAATGGCGTATTTGATAAAGCCAAACAACAATTGAATTTCGCACAGAAATTGCTGGCCAACAATTATGTGATGACAGAGAAAATCAAACAGCGCTTGCTGGAAATCGACGCGCTGGAAAAAATGTCATTGCAGATTTGATCCTCACCCTAACCCTCTCCAAATACTTGGAGAGGGAAATTCCTTCTCCCTGTTTAGGGAGCACCCAAAACGCTACGCGGGGTGGGCACAAGGTCAGGATGAGGGTCTTGAAGTAAAATCCAGCATCCGCTGCAACGGCTTCATCGCGCGCGCGGCCAGTGCTTCACTGACAAACACTTCCTGATCGGATTTTCCTGTCTTTGCAAACGCTTCTAACGTTTCTACAACTTTCTGCAATGCATTCATCGCCATCCACGGACAATTCGCACAACTGCGACAAGTCGCGCCGCTGCCTGCCGTTGGTGCAATGATCAATTCCTTATCCGGCGATTTCTGTTGCATCTTGTAAAAAATTCCCTGGTCAGTCGCAACGATAAAACGTTTGTTGGGAAGTGTTTGCGTGGCTTTAATCAGTTGCGACGTCGAACCGACGACATCGGCCAGTTCCACCACGGCTTCCGGTGACTCGGGATGCACCAGCACCGCCGCATCGGGATACACCGCTTTCAAATCGAGTATGCCTTTGGCTTTGAACTCTTCGTGCACAATGCACGAGCCATTCCACAACAACATGTCCGCGCCAGTTTGTTTTTCCACGTACTGGCCCAGAAATTTATCCGGCGCCCAGATTATTTTTTCGCCTTTGTCTGAAAGATGTTCAACGATGTCGACCGCACAACTCGAAGTCACTACCCAATCCGCACGTGCTTTCACCGCAGCTGAAGTATTCGCATACACCACTATCGTTCTGTCCGGATGCGCATCACAAAATTCCGTGAACTCTTTTGCCGGACAACCCAAGTCGAGTGAACAGGTCGCTTCGAGTGTGGGCATGATGACGGTTTTGTGCGGCGTGAGAATTTTTGCGGTCTCGCCCATAAATTTCACACCGGCCACTAACAACGTTGTTGCCGGATGATTTTTGCCGAAGCGCGCCATCTCCAGTGAATCGGCAACGCAACCGGCGGTTTCTTCCGCAAGCGCTTGCACCACCGGGTCGGTGTAGTAATGCGCCACAATTACGGCGTTGTTTTCTTTTAACAAACGTTTGATTTTATTTTTGTACGCTTCCTGTTGTTCGCGCGACAGTTCAGCGGTGCGCGGGTGCTCGAGAAACGCCTGCACGAATTCGCGTTCAGGAATTTTTACAGGTGAAGACTCAATCAACGGCATGAATGAAAAATCCTCATCCCTTCGGCACTGTCGCCGCAAAATGCGGATACGCGGCGATGCCGTCGATAAACTTCTGCAAATTCGGCAAGCCGTTGAGCGTAATGCGATTGCGGAACAAAGCCCAGCCAAGAAAACACGCGATGCGCAACTCCGCATCGTTGTACGGCGCTTTCGACGACAGCGATAATTTTTCCAGCTCCGCCAGACCGGTTTCCATGCGCGATTGCTGGCGCGCGAGATAAGTCGTGGTTTTGGGCGTGAGGTTTTCTTTCTCAAGGTAAAACAGGTTGATCGCTGTATCGAGCAGCGTGTTCACGGTGCAGTAGCTATTAAATTCCTGCACATCGGCAAAAAAAGTGCGGCCGGAAGTTTCGCGGATATATTTCAGGATGGCGCTGGAATCGGTGAGCATTTTTTCCACACTTCCCTCTTTATATTTCAGGAACGGCACTTTTTGTGTGGGTGATAATTTGGCGCTGCCCGCCGCATCGGTCTCTATAAAGGCAAAAGGCATGTGGCTTTCGAGCAGCGCAATGCGACAATGGCGTACAAAAGGCGAGGTATAACTGCCGTATAATTCCATAACTTTTTCCCCAATGATGTGTAAGAGTGGTTCACGTGAGATGCGCAGGATAACAGAAAAAACCGGAAATGCATTAATGCTGGGCGGCACCGGCTTTATCGGTTATCACATTGTGCAAGCGCTGTTGGCGAAGGATTTCCATGTCACGCTGTTCAGCCGCGATCCTGACAAAGCCAAAGTACTCTTTTCCGATTCCGGTAAAGCACACCTTGTCAATGCTGTGCGCGGTGATATCAATACCATCACGGAAGCAGAACTGGTCACACTCTTGCAACCTTTCGATAAACTGGTGTTTGCCGCCGGCGTCGACGAGCGCGTGGAACCCGAAGGCGATGCCTATGCTTATTTCAAACATGCTAATGTCGACAGTTGTGAAAAATTATTCCGTGCTGCACAACAATCAAACATAACGCACGCAGTATTGCTCAGCTCGATTTTTTTAAACCTGGCACGCACGCAGCCTGAATTAAAACTGGCGGAGCGACATCCTTACATACGCAGTCGTGTGGAACAGAATGAGATGAGCCAGGTACTCGCCAAAAATCATTTTATTTTAACGACGCTTGAAGTGCCCTGGGTATTTGGTGTGAGCCCGCACACGGAATCGCAGTGGACGACGCTGGTCAACTATGTGCGCACGGGCACGCCCTTGCTTTCCTGTCGCGGCGGCGTCAACGTGATTGCTGTGCAATCCATCGGTGAAGCGGTGGCTGGTGCTTTGCTTTATCCTACGAAATCTTCTCTGCAAACCATTGGTGATCTCAATATGACGCACGAGCAATTGATGCTAATGCTTTGTGAGTTTGCAAATCGACGCAACAAAAAAATTACCTTACTCAATGACACGGTGTTTCAGGAGATCATGCGCGCGGGTGGATTGTTCAAGGATATCTTTGGTTTGAAATCGGGATTAGATATTCGTTACCTGCCGGAATTGCTCACGCAGGAAATTTTCGTTGATAACAAAGAATCCGGGGCGTTGCTGGGTTACAGCACCGGCAAAGCACGGGAAGCGATCCAGCAAACCGTAGCGGCCATTCCGGAACACGTTATATCAGAAAGCTGGCGGAAAGTATTGAATCTGTTTCATGTTGCCTCTGCGAAGTAGGCACCACTGGTATTTTAGAAAAAATTTCAAACTTTTTTGGCTGCCTGCCACAATAATTCCATTTCTTTCATGCTCGCTTGTGCAGGCGTTTTACCCTGTTGTTTTAATTGTTCCTCGATATAGGCAAAACGTTGCTCCACTTTGCGATTGGCACGCCGCAACGCCGTTTCCGGCTCTATTTTGTAATGACGCGCCAGATTTACTATCGCAAATAACACATCGCCCAGTTCCTCTTCAACATCCTCTTGCACACGGCTGTCTGTTGCGTGTTTGAATTCCTGTAATTCACTTTCCACGACGGGAAATAATTCCTCTTTATTTTTCCAATCGAAACCGACAGCGGCCAGTTTTTTCTGGATCTTGTAACTGCGTTGCAAGGCCGGCAGCGCGGCGGGCACACCCGACAAAGTTCCGGTGTTCGCATCCAATGTTTGTTTATCGCCCTTTTCTGCCTGCTTGATGCGATCCCATTGTTCAAATAAAGTTTTTTCATCAATGTTGCGTTGCGAGCTGTCGTTCTCGTACAAATCACCGGACGGAAAGACATGCGGGTGACGACGCACCAGTTTCTCAACGATGCCGTGTGCCACATCGTCAAAAGTAAAACTTTTTTCTTCCGCCGCCATCTGGCTGTAGAAAATAACATGCAACAACACGTCACCCAGTTCTTCCTGCACATTGGCTTTATCGTTTTTCTCGATCGCCTCCACCAGCTCGTATACTTCTTCCAGCGTGGACGGGACAATCGATTCGAAGGTTTGTTTGACATCCCAGGGACAACCGGTTTCCGGATCGCGCAAACGCGACATCAGGTACACCAGGTCTTTCATGCCATAACGCACGGAATTTTTTGCTGACGATTTTTTTTCGGAGTCTTTCATAAGTGCGGTGTGTAATCAGTGTTTGCGTTTTGCCAGATAAATATTTGGCACCTTGTTTAACTTGGCGAGTAGCAAGCTCAACTTTTGCAAATCACGAATCTCCAGCGTCAGTGTGATGGCAACACTGTTCGCCGATTTATTGGTGATACTGCTGAGCTTAAGGATGTTGGCGCCTTCCTTGTCAAGCAAGGCTGTGATGTCATGCAACAAACCGGTGCGTTCGTAGGCCTGCACTTCGAGATCGGCCTCCAGCGAATATTTCTTTGTGTGCCCGCGTTCGCTATCAAACCATGACACACGAATAACTTTTTCCGGTTCGTCTGCCTGTGTCTGTAAAAACAGTTCACAATCCTGGCGATGAATCACCGCGGTTGGCACACTCAACACCATCGCGCTGCTGCCCTTGCCATGACCGATTAATCCGCCAATCGCATCGCGCGGTTTCGGCGAACAGCAGGAAGCCAGTTCTACTTTCATCGTGCCCACACCGACGATACGGTGTTGCCAATCGGCATCAGTCACGTTTTCAACAACGGAAGGAATTTGCATAAAACTCAATTGATGGCTGACGGGTGAAACGCCTTCCATTTGTTGCACCGCTTGCAATACCGTAATCATGTCGATATCACTGGCGCCGACCGCCACATATAAGTCTTCTGCTTTGTTGAAATCCAGCTGCCGCGCCAATTTTTCAAAATCAATATCATCAATCGCCAGACGTTTGAATTCCCGATCAAGCATCATGCTGCCTTCAACAATATGCTGCTCTGCATCCTGTTGACGAAACCACTGATGGATTTTCGAACGTGCGCGCGTCGTGGTGACATAACCCAGGCCTTCCGCCAACCATTCACGGCTGGGCACTTCGTGTTTGCCACTGATAATTTCTACCTGATCACTGCTTTTCAGTGCTTGATGCAAGGGAACCACTTTGCCGTTGACACGTGCACCTCGGCAACGATGCCCGAGCCCGGTGTGAATGTGGTAAGCAAAATCCAGCGCGGTAGCGCCCTGTTGCATTTCAATCACATCACCTTCAGGGGTGAACACATAAATTTTTTGATGGATGACATCACTGCGTAATTCTTCCACCAGATCGCGATCGCCGCCGGTTTCTTCATGCCATTCCAGCACCTGGCGCAACCATTCCACTTTTTGTTCGTAATCGGCGGTGGATTCCTTTGATGATTCCAGGCCTTCTTTTTTGTATTGCCAATGTGCGCACACGCCAAACTCTGCTTCTTCATTCATCCATTGGGTGCGGATTTGCACTTCCATAACTTTACCTTGCGGACCGATCACCGCGGTGTGCAATGATCGATAACCATTGTCTTTGGGATTGGCGATGTAATCATCGAACTCATTGGGAATAGCGCGCCACAATCCGTGCACCATGCCCAGCACCATGTAACATTCATGCACCGTGTTCACCAGGATGCGCACTGCACGCACGTCGTACACTTGCGAAAAACCGATGCCTTTCTCGCGCATTTTGCGCCAGATACTGTAAATATGTTTGACGCGTCCCTTGATGTGCGCGGTGATATGCGCCTTGTCCAGCTCCACTTGTAACAACTGGATCACTTCATCAATGTATTTTTGTCGATCAATACGTCGTTCATCGAGCAAGTGCGCAATTTGTTGATAGGCCTCGGGCTCTAGGTAGCGAAACGCCAGGTCTTCCAGTTCCCAACGCAATTGGCCTATACCGAGTCGATGCGCCAGCGGTGCGTAAATATCCTTGACCTCACGCGCGACGCGGCGGCGTTTTTCTTCATCGGCATTCTTCACCGCGCGTATCGCGCAAGTTCGTTCCGCAATTTTGATCAACGCGACACGCACGTCATCGATGAGCGCCAGCAACATTTTGCGCAAATTATCGATTTGTTCACTGGAGCTCTGGCCGAGTGCTGCTTCATCACTCATCTTGCGCAAGTTGCCAATCGCTGCCATGCGCATGACTCCATCGATTAAACGCGCCACACTTTTTCCGAAATCCTTTTCGACAAGGGCTAATGTTAATTTTTCTTCGCGCACCGAACGATAGAGCACGGCTGCCAGCAAGGCATTCGCATCGAGATGCAGCTCGGCAAGAATTTGTGCCATCTCAAGGCCTGTTGAAAAAGAGCCGGTGGCTTGATGAGGTGAAGCATCCAGGCGCTCTGCCAGTTCGCAGGCTTTTTGTAATTGCGTTTTGTCTTTGTCGCTGCCGTGGGACTTTTCAAAAATTTGTTCTATCCATAATGGCAAATCAATCGCGCCATTGGTGAGTATTGGTTGTTGTCTAACCTGCACCATAGGACAGAAACTCTAAAGGACGGAACTAGTCAAAAACGCCGGAAGACAAATAACGATCACCGCGATCACAAATAATCGTCACGATCGTTGCATTTTGTGTTTGTCGCGCAATCTGCAGCGCGCCGGCAACGGCACCACCCGACGACACGCCGCAAAAAATGCCTTCCTGTCGCGCCAACGCGCGCATAGTGTCTTCCGCTTCGCGTTGATCCAGGTCGACCACATTATCCACGCGTGCCGCCTCATAAATGGATGGCAGATACGCGGACGGCCAGCGACGAATACCGGGAATGCTCGCGCCTTCTTTGGGATGTAGACCAATAATTTGTATCGCCGGATTTTTTTCTTTCAGGTAACGTGACACACCCATAATAGTGCCGGTAGTTCCCATCGCGCTCACAAAGTGGGTAATCTGTCCGCGTGTCTGCTGCCAGATTTCCGGGCCGGTACTGCGATAATGCGCATCCGGATTGTCGGGGTTGGAAAATTGATCCAGTACTTTGCCCTTGCCTTCTTTTTCCATGGCCTTGGCGAGGTCGCGTGCGCCTTCCATGCTTTGTGCACGCGTGACCAGGATTAATTCAGCACCGTAAGCCGCCATTGCCGCTTTACGCTCCGCCGTCATGTTATCCGGCATAATTAAAATCATGCGATAACCTTTCACCGCCGCGGCCATGGCCAGGGCGATTCCGGTATTACCACTCGTCGCTTCAATCAGGGTATCGCCCGGTTTGATTTCACCTCGTTGTTCGGCACGCTGGATCATATTCAGCGCGGGTCTATCCTTAACCGAACCGGCCGGATTATTACCTTCCAGCTTCAGTAGTATCGTATTGTTGTTACCTGCCACCAAACGTTGGAGTTTGACCAGAGGCGTATGTCCGATACAATCCTCAATGGTCGGGTACGATGGCGGGTTACTGGATTCTGATGTCATGGAACAAATTGTACCGCTGTTTGCACCGAACTTGTTACTACCGAACTATCGCCACTGAGCCATTAATACGGAATTAATCAAGACAAACCATGCGCCCCTTTTCTTCCTTTAAACAACGCATGATTTTTGCGGCCCTTTTGCCGGGATTGCTGGCGGCTGTTTTAATAATCACCGGCATCAGCTGGGTATTTTTCCACGAAATGGAACAACAGCGAAATGACAGCTGGAACTCCAACGTGCAGCTGTTAACCCAATTGGCCTCGTCCCCCTTGACCCAGGCCAACACGGCCGCATTGACGGACCTCAGCACTACCAGCCTGAATATTCCCGCACTCCGCTCCATTGCCTTTTACGATGCCACCATGACACCGCTGGCCAAAGCGGGTCCGCAAGCATACGTGATAGATAATAATCCCTGGCCCCCCGTTGCCGATCAAAGCCGTACAGTTACACACGAAAATATCATTCGCCAGGAAAATGGATCTAGCCTGCGCTATTTTGTGCCGATCTATCGAAACGACTCCATTGGCCAGAAACAAAAAGCCATTGCCGGATGGATGGATGTTGAATTTTCCACCACGAACCTGAATCTGGTACTTTACAAAACCAGCGTAGTTTCCTTGCTGGCGTTGCTTATCATCACCTGCTTCAGCATTGTGCTGGCCGCCTTTTTATTTCGACATAGCACCCACGCACTGTCGGTAATGATGCGAGAGCTGACAAGAATAAAAGAAGGCGGGGAAAACCTTCCTCTCTCCGAAAGTGATACCGATGAAACAAATTTATTAATTGATGCAATCAACAAAACCATCAGTTCCTTGCAACATCAGTTATCGGACATGCAAGAACACGTCAGTCATTCGACGCAGGATTTACGCGAAACACTCGAAACGATTGAAATTCAAAACATCGAACTGGATTTAGCACGCAAGGAAGCCTTGCAGGCAAGCAAAATGAAATCGGAATTTTTGGCGAACACCAGTCACGAAATTCGCACGCCACTGAATGGCATTATTGGTTTTACGCGCCTGATGTTAAAAAATTGCACGGATCCCCAGCAACAAGAATACCTGAAAACCATCCAGCAATCTTCTGAATCATTGCTCAACATTATCAGCGACATTCTGGATCTTTCCAAAATTGAAGCCGGCAAACTGGTGCTCGACTACAGTTCCTTCAACATACACACCGTAACGGAAGAAACCCTGCAAAGCCTTGCGCCCTCGGCGCATGAAAAAGGCCTGGAACTCGCTCACATCATCGAAGCGGAAGTGCCAGACTATTTTTATGGCGACCCTTTTCGTATTCGACAAATTCTCACTAATCTCATCGGCAACGCCATCAAGTTCTCCAACACCGGTGGCATTATGGTGCGCATCGCCGTAGAAACACACCGATCAGAAACGGATGGTAACGCCAGCATTATTTTGAAATACAGTGTCACCGATTCCGGCATCGGTATCCGCCGCAGCCAGCTCAACCAGGATTTGTTCAATGCATTCTCGCAAGGCGAAAGCAGTTATCACCAACACCGCGACGGAGCAGGCCTGGGACTTGCCATCTCCAAAAAATTAGTGACGCAGATGGGTGGTGATATTGGTATCGACAGTGAAGAAAATGTGGGCTCTACCTTCTGGTTTACACTCAAACTGGACATCGATCTGCAATCCACCCAACAACTCCAGGAAATGCACCCCTATCGTTTGCCGGCCCAGCACATTCTGTTATTCGATACCCAATCCACTTCACGCCAGGCCATCAGCTACGCATTAATACACTGGGGTATGAACGTTTCACTGACGCAAAGCTACAATGATATTTTGCCAGCGCTGTCCAGCAATGCACACTTGTCGCGCGAGCAATGGTTCTCAACGGTAATTATCAGTATCGCTCCAGAGAATCCCGGCTTCCCTATCGATCGTCTCGGTGAACTGTGCACCAACATTTCCCGCTATTGCCGCGCGGTCATTTGTGCACCAACGACGTTTAAACACTACCTCAGCAAGATACTTGATGACAGCGTCCTTTTTATCAACAAACCCGTGACTCGCGAAAAACTGTTTCTGGCATTGCAGTCCGCCAATAACGTCATTGCGCCGCTTCATCCTTCGACAATAGTGGATAAAGTCTCAAACAAATCCACTCCATTGAATGAAGGTTTATTCTCAAATGCTCAACCCGTACCAGATCGCACCCATCGCTGCTCCGTATTAGTCGTGGATGACAATCCTGCAAATCTGAAATTGCTCAGCAATTTACTTACCGATCTCGGTCACCAGGTACAGGAAGCCCGCAGCGGAGAAGAAGCACTCGCACGCTGTCGGCAGGATTTATTTGACCTGATTTTTATGGACATCCGCATGCCGGGAATGGATGGCATTGAAACCACGCAACGCATACGCTCCCTCAGCAATAACAACCAGAACGCTCCGGTGATTGCGGTGACGGCTCACGCGTTGGCGGAGCAAAAACAACAATTGCTGATGTCAGGCCTTGATGACTACCTCAGCAAACCACTGGATGAAGCGCAACTTAAACGCACGCTGGCGCGCTGGGCAACCCCAAACACTAAAAAACAAAAATCACCTGCACACCCTGACATGGATAACAGCGCTATCGAACATTGTATTGACATGGCACTTTGCCTGAAACTCAGCAATGGCAAACCCGCGCTGGCAGCGGATATGCTTACACTGTTGTTAAATGAATTAAAACAGAATCACACAGACATCAGCCGCGCACTGGGTGAATCGCGCTTTGACGATGCGCTGGAGCTAATCCACAAATTGCACGGCGCCACCTGTTACTGTGGCGTACCGCAACTCAAAGAGGCGTGCAAAAAACTGGAAGAGCAACTGCAAACCCGGTTACGCATGCCTGCACATGACGACATTCAGGTGCTCAACGAAGCCGTCAATGCGTTATTACTGTGGCAACAGACCTGCGACGTGAATACACTGTTTTCGCTGGATGAATAAAATCACCACCCTCACGAAAATAATAATTTGCTATTCAACGGCTTATTGCCCAAACGCTGCGCCATTACTATCCGCATTAATTGTTTTGCCTGCAAAATAGTTTCCAGCGTATCCAGATCACCATTAGCAAACCGCAACAAGTGTTCGCCTTTAAAAATCATTTGATTTTTTCCCGACAGACCCGGAAGAGTACAACGCACAAAACCTGACTCAGGAATGAAACGGTAATGTTCCGTTGCCTGTAGCAACCCCATTGCATGACCCATTGAGTCCACTTCAACAAAAGGCACTCCATAGCCCAGGCTCTCAAGCAACCGTTTTTCAAATTGGCGCAGGGGTGGTTCTAAAGCTTCCGTCCGTTGTAATGCATCCAACACCTGTTGGTAATAATAATACACGTCGGAATAGTCAATGTGTTCTGGCAGCAAGCGAACCAGCAACTCGTTCACGTAAAGACCTGCAAACAATGCCTGCTCCTTAAGCAAGTAGGGTGATCCATTTACTTCTGCATTCACCAGCGTTTTTAATTCCGATTTTCCTGTGAATGAAATATGAAGCGGAGTGAAAGGTTGCAACAAAGACAACAGCATTGCATTTTTTTTTGAATTACCTTTTACTCCTTTGACAACCACCGACAATCTGCCGATGTTTTCAGAAAAAAGTTGAACGATCAAACTGCTTTCGCGATAGGGCCGGGAGTGCAGACAAAAAGCGGAAGCGGTAATAGTTAACGTTGTCACGGTATCAGCGTTACTCAAGCCCCAGGCTTTTTAACGCACGATCATCATCAGACCAGCCTGCCTTCACCTTGACCCATAATTTCAGCAACACTTTTTTTTGCAACAGCGCTTCGATGTCTTCTCGTGCTTGTTCGCCAATCTGTTTAATGCGTGAACCTCCACTGCCAATCACAATTCTTTTTTGGCCTTCTTTCTCCACCAGGATCAGTGCGTGAATCTCTACCAGATGCGGCATATCCTGAAAGCTTTCAATTTCAACGGCCACTTCGTAAGGAATTTCATCACCTAACTGTCGAATAATTTTTTCGCGAACAATTTCGCTGGTCAAAAAACGTTCGGAACGATCGGTCAATTCATCCTCGGAAAAAAGATGTGTGGTTTGTGGCAATCGAGGCGCGATTTCTCTCTCGAGCAATGACACACACTTGTCATCAAAAGCAGACAAGGGAATGATGGCTGCAAAATTCCGTTTTTTTGACAGCATTTCCAGATGCGGCAGCAATCGGGTCTTGTCTTCAATGCGATCTACTTTATTAATCACCAGAATCACCGGTGTCAGTGATGAGTTTCCTGTTGCATCACCCAACGACTTCAACACATTTTCATCGCCTTCATTCCAGATGAGACTATCTACCACAAACAGAATAACGTCTACCTCTTGCAAGGTAGATATCACCGTTCGATTCATCGCACGATGGATTTTTTTATTTTGTAAATTTTGCAAACCCGGTGTATCCCTATAAATAAATTGCGTGGTATCAACCGTCTTGACGCCCAGGATCGCATGGCGCGTGGTTTGTGGCTTACGTGAGGTAATGCTGAGTTTGGTACCAAGCAAACGATTCAATAGCGTCGATTTGCCCACATTAGGTCGCCCGACGATGGCAATATGGCCACAACGCAATACTGGTTTTGTCTCATTCATTTTTTATCAACTCGTTGTGAACTTTTTATTTTTGTAATTTTTCCAGCGTTCAATTTATCCAACACTAATGCCGCCGCCTTTTGCTCCGCCTGCTTTTTACTATCACCATCAGCAACGGCATTTGTATCAAGCTCAACTACCACACACCGCACGCTGAATGAACGTTCGTTATCGGCCCCGGTTTCTTGCACAATCTCATATGCCGGCAATGAAAGATGACGTGACTGCAACCATTCCTGCAGCTGTGTCTTGTAGTCGCGATGGTCCTGCTCAAGTGACAGCTTGTCCAACCCCTCTGCAAACCAGACCGAAACTTCTTTTTTACAAATTTCGATACTTCCACTGTCCAGATAGATCGCTGCAATTAATGCCTCCAGTGCATCAGATAAAATAGAATCACGACGATAGCCACCACTTTTTAACTCACCTGAGCCAAGAATCAAATGATCTCCGATATTCAAAGCGCGGGCGATTCCTGCAAGGCTTTCTTGCCTGACCAGCTGCGCACGCAGACGACTCAAGTCTCCTTCTGTGGCCTGGGGAAATTTTATATAAAGCAGATCAGCGATAATCCAGTTGACGATGGCATCACCAAGGAATTCAAGGCGCTCATTATTTCCGGATCCGGCACTTTTATGCGTCAGTGCTTGTTGATAAAGTAACTCACTGGAAAAAACGTATCCCAATTTCACATGGAATACCTTAAGTGTTTTTATTTCGCAAGATCAACTTCATTATTGAAGACTAACACAATATCTATATTACTAATAAAGTTGGTTCTGATTTCATAATTAATACTCAATATGACCTTTTGCTTGTCTCGAGTAATCTTTACCGCTTTTTCGATCGTATTGTCAACCATATTTACCTGAAAATAACCATTGAGCTTTTGCTTAATATCAGAATCTTTAATTTCCTGCATATTCGCACCCGTATAATCGGTATGCACACTATCCATCGCACTCTGGACAACGTGGTTATCCATGTAATGAGGCCCGAGTTTTACTGCGGCTGTAGCAACAAATCCTATAACAACCAAGACAAACATCATCCCGTACATTGTCATACCCGTCTGCTGACACCTGATTTTATATAACGTTTTCATAATTCTCTCCGCTGCAACTGGCTTGTTTATAACTCAGATAATTTTTCCACTTCTATCAAATGTTGGCAAACTGAAAAATGTATCCCAGTGCATCCAGACTGCCACCGCTTTACCCACGATCCGTTCTTCCGGCACAGGCCCCCAGGCACGACTGTCCCAGCTATTGTCCCGATTGTCTCCCATCATAATATATTGGCCTTCAGGCACCTTGTACTCATAATACTTGCTCAATGCGCTGGGGAACAAGCGCTTGCGCATCAAATGACGACCGCCTGTCCCCAAATCTTCCATCATGACAAAAATGGCCGGGTTTTCCGGCGGCTCTGCAGCAACCAGTTCCTGTTTCATTTCCTCTCCATTAATATACAGCACATTCTCAATATATCGAATCTCATCTCCAGGCAACCCGATCACTCGCTTGATAAAATACCTTTCATCATTCGGTGGAAAAAACACCATGACATCACCGCGTTTGGGTTCATTCACATTTAATATTTTTGTACCAATAACCGGCAACCGCAAACCGTAGGTGTATTTGTTCACCAGGATAAAGTCACCCACCTGCAAGGTAGGAACCATGGAGGCCGAAGGAATCTTGAAAGGTTCAAATAAAAAGGAGCGCAACACCAGCACTAATAACAACACGGGAAAGAATGATCGCGAAAAATCGACTGGCCAGGGTTCTGCTGCTCCTGGCTTGCGCCCGGTGCGCAAGTACAGTTTGTCGACCAGCACAATTACACCTGTTACCAAAACTGCGCAGACCAATATCAAAGGAAAATTAATATCCATTACCACCTCTAAAAATATTCAATTATCAACTTTCAATACTGCCAGAAATGCTTCCTGGGGAATTTCCACGCTACCAACTTGTTTCATGCGTTTCTTGCCTTCTTTTTGTTTCTCTAACAATTTCTTTTTACGAGAGGCATCACCACCATAACACTTGGCCGTAACATTCTTGCGCAGGGCTTTTACGGTCGAACGTGCAATAATTTGTCCACCCAGTGCCGCTTGAATGGCTACATCAAACATCTGGCGTGGAATGAGTTCCTGCATCTTTTCGCATAAGGCACGCCCTTTTCTTACTGCATGATCGCGATGCGTAATAACGGCCAGGGCATCTACTCTATCACCATTGATCAGGATATCCAGCCGGGCCAGTTTAGCAGGATCAAAACGCACAAAACTATAATCCAGTGATGCAAAACCTCGACTGACGGATTTTAAACGATCAAAGAAATCCATGACTACTTCATTCATGGGAAGTTCATACACGACTGAAACCTGTTTGCCATGAAACTGCATACTCTTTTGTACACCGCGCTTTTGAATACACAAGGTAATGACATTGCCCAAATGCTCCTGCGGAACCAGGATACTGGCTTCGACAATAGGTTCGCGCATTTCCTGTATTTTGGTTAGTTCAGGCAACTTGGAAGGATTGTCGACATAAACGATATCGCCGTTCATCAACACAATTTCATACACTACTGTCGGTGCAGTAGTAATCAAGTCAAGATTATATTCACGCTCCAGACGCTCCTGGATAATTTCCATGTGTAGCATGCCGAGAAAACCACAGCGAAAACCAAAGCCCAATGCATCAGAACTTTCCGGCTCATAAAACAGGGAAGCGTCATTCAACGTTAATTTGGCCAATGCATCACGAAACGCTTCATAATCATCGGCGCTGACCGGAAACAAACCGGCATATACTTGCGGTTTGATTTTTTTGAAACCGGGCAGTGCAGGCACTTCCGGCGTCAACACGTGCGTCAAGGTGTCACCCACCGGCGCGCCGTGGATATCACGAATACCGGCAACGACAAAACCGACTTCACCCGCACACAGCATTTCTTTTTCCAGACGCTTGGGTGTGAATACACCGACGGCATCAACGACATGGGATTTACCAATCGTCTTGGAAATAATTTTATCTTTCTTCTTCAGAGTGCCTTGCATCACTCGTACCAACGACACCACACCCAGATAATTATCAAACCACGAATCAATAATCAACGCTTGCAAAGGGGCATCCACATCACCAACCGGCGGCGGAATTTTCTCCACCAATGCTTCCAGTACTTCTTCCACGCCCATGCCAGATTTGGCACTACACAGGCAGGCATCACTGGCATCAATACCAATGATCTCTTCAATTTCTTTTTTAACACGCTCCGGCTCTGCCTGTGGCAGATCCATTTTGTTCAGGATTGGCAGCACTTCGAGCCCTTGTTCAATTGCCGTGTAACAGTTCGCAACCGACTGCGCCTCCACACCCTGGCCAGCATCCACCACCAACAAAGCGCCTTCACAGGCTGCTAATGATCGGGAAACCTCGTAGGTGAAATCGACATGGCCCGGTGTATCGATGAAATTCAATTGGTAAACCTTGCCACTTCTGGAGCGGTAATCCAGCGTTACGCTGTGCGCCTTGATCGTAATGCCCCTTTCACGCTCAAGATCCATACTGTCAAGCACCTGTGCCTCCATCTCACGCGCCGCCAGTCCACCACACATCTGGATAAAACGGTCCGCCAACGTGGATTTACCATGGTCAATATGGGCAATGATGGAAAAGTTACGAATGTGAGACAAGTCAGACACAACAACAACCGGGAATCAGAAAGGCGGGCAGTCTACCGAAAAGCCCTTGCCATTTCACTATTGCTGACTGATCATCTCAAGTGACTTGTATCACCTTTAACCATCATGAAATTACAGCCTGCGACCCCGGATACCCAATCCGTTAACATTGAAGGACGTATCGTTTTCCTCGATTACCTGAGAATTTTTGCATTCACAACGGTTTTAATTGGTCATACCTATTATGGATACGCCGAGGCCTATATTCAGGATCAATCGCACTTATATATCCTTCGCTCCGTGCTCAGTTTACTCCTTCCAATTTTTTATGGTGGCGGCACTGGTGTTGTGGTGTTTTTTCTGGTTTCAGGGTACATCATCGCCCATGTTTTACAGACCGAGCAGACGAGCGAATTTATTATTAAGCGGATTTTTCGCATTTATCCGCTCTACATGTTTGCTGTCCTCACCCAGAGCATGGCCTTTCTAGCATCCAAGGCAGGCAGCAACTTTATCGTACTCTATTTTCAATACGTTTCTCAGCACCCCGAATATCTAATGGGCCAATTACCAAATATGTTTTCTCAGTTTTTTCTGCTCGGTGATTTTTTTGGCACTCCCTGGACGCTAGGTGGTGTCGAATGGTCTTTACGACTGGAAATAATATTTTATGTTTATATGGCAATACTGCGTTGGTTGAATATTTTTCAACTACATAAAAAATTTCTGCCCTACATCTTGAGTGCCACAAGCATACTGTTGATATTATCTCCTCCTTTCCCCCACTGGAATTATTATACCAATGGGAGTTTAAATATTTACGCACCGTTTTTTTTGCTAGGCGCCATTTTTTATTTGACTGCCACAAAAGCAGCATCCCGATATTATTTGCTAGTATCAATAGTACTCGTCATGTACCAATATTTTACCGCCATGACAGCCTATCAACCCATGTGGATAGGTACACAGTTTGCGATGCTAGCCTTGTTGATTTTTTCCACCGCATGGATGTTTCGAAAATACTTTATTAAAACATCACTCATAGTATTTTTATCGGAACTGACCTATGCAACTTATTTGTTTCATGCATGGTTATATAATTATCTTGAGCGTCTCGTCATCAATTATTCGCTGTTAACAAACTACGTTGATATACAAGCATTACTGTTGCTACTGACTATCTGCATACTCACCGTTCGCTGGATTGAAAAACCCGGCGTGAAGTTTGGCAATCGATTAATAAAGAAATATCTTTAACCGCACAGCACTACTTAATCAAAATAGTCCTGAACACCGGCTGGCCGCCACGGAAGAAGCGTATCGCCTGCGGGCTTCCTTTTTGTAAGAGCCCACATTGCTTTTTAAAATCGGTTTCGTTATTGATCGCCACCAGACCAAGCTGTGTGATTACATCCCCCGGCACCAGGCCCGTTGCCTCGGCAGGACTATCCGGCGTCACTTCACGCACCACCACGCCGCCATTAATATTCAACTGCTTGCGCGCTGCCGCATCCACGGTTTCAACTACCAGACCCAGCGCATTGGCTTCCGCCGGATTAGCAATAGAAGGTTTTGCATTTTTACCAATCGTTTGTTGTGCAGGATCATCAGGCAGCTCGCCCAATTTTACGGTGACCATTTTTTCACTGCGGTCACGCAACACTTTCAGTATCGCTGAAGTTCCAGCAGGCGTGGCGCCAACAAAGTGTGGCAGGTCACCGGATTTTTTAATGTCGTTGCCATTAAAAGCAAGAATGATGTCGCCGTCCTGCAATAATCCTTGCGAAGGACTATTCGGCACCAACTGTGCAACTAATGCACCGTGTGGTTTATCCAGGCCAAATGAACTCGCCAGATCTTTATCCACATCCTGGATCGACACACCCAACCAACCGCGGCTCACAAAACCTTTGTCTCTTAGTTGTGCAACCACACTCACCGCTAAATCAGCAGGAATGGCAAATGACAAGCCCATATAACCGCCCGAGCGTGTAAAAATTTGCGAATTGATACCGACCACTTCACCGCTCAGGTTTAATAAAGGGCCTCCCGAGTTGCCGGGATTAATCGCCACATCGGTTTGGATAAACGGAATGTAATTACTGTTGTCTTCCGAAGGCAAACTGCGTCCCATTGCACTCACAATGCCCGCCGACACAGAGTAGTCGAGTCCAAAGGGAGATCCAATAGCCAATACCCACTCACCAACTTTGGGATTGGTTTTGCTGAAATTCACCGTCGGTAAATTTTTTGCATCAATTTTAATCAGTGCTAAATCCGAGCGCGGATCAGTCCCTACCAATACCGCCGTGTATTCATCACCATCATTCAGGTCGACCGTAATCTTGTCAGCGTTTTCCACCACATGATTATTCGTCAAAATGTAACCATCGGCTGCTATAACAAATCCCGAACCCATAGCCTGGCGCGGTGGCTGCTCATAAGTTCTGTTGTCAGGTTGGCCATTGAAAGGCTGCGGATAGAAACGCGGATCATCGCCGAAGAAATGGCGAAAAATTTCCGGCATCTGCTGATCGGGCATGGAAGGTATTTGTGGATTAGCACCACGTTGCGACAATTTATTTTTACCCGTGTATTCCGTCTGAATCTTCACCACACTGGGTGATACTTTTTCAACCAGCTCCGTAAAGTCCGGCAAACCACTCACCAGTGGCGCCGCATACAAATTACCCCACATGAGGCAACTCAGCACAATAGAGAGCGATACGCCAACAATTTTTTTATTGCGTCGAGAAAGTTCTGATTTCATTTATCAAACCTGACAGATGATTAATTTAAATAGCAACCAATTTTGGAAGTCACCGACTCACATTGTTTGGATTGATCCTTCTGTTTACACAACACATAACCGGCAGGCAATTCTTTCTCCCAAACTCGTTCGGAGTTATCTGAACGCAGTGCGCCAATTGTACATCCGGGCGAGGATTTTGTGGCGCTATCAACGGGCCGGTCAAAAGGCTGACGATCGCCGGCGCTGACGGTCATCACATCGGGATTCAATAACCGATTATTGTGCTCGTTTACTTCCGCGGTGCCAGAAGCTACCGTGTTAGACACCATATCAGGAGCTGGCATTTGTGTTGCGGCATTCCTGGCTATTGAAGCCGAAGGAGACAACACCTGGTGTTCAACTACATACACTGCCATCACTGCCACTGAAGCAGCCACGGCCACACGGCCCAGTGATTTCAACCAGCGCAGACTTAGCCCGCTTGTATTATTTTTGTTAATCGTCACAGAAATATCAGGCAGGACTTCTTCCATTGTTTCCTGCTCAAGCGCTGCCCTGACATTATTCAGCAAACCCTGGGATAGTATTGGAAGCGGTTCTCCTTTTTGTGTGGCGTGTGTGAGCATGTAACGTTGATAGGTTTCGATCAGCTCGGGATTATCATCCAACGAACGCACCAGACGTCGCAACTCCAGCTGATCCTGCTTGCCTGCTTCGTTATCGAACAGTGCAGAAAGGGTTTCTTTCAATTTTTCTTTCTCATTCATAAATCACCTGATTCAGCGCTTTAGCTCAACCTTCTCACTCAACTAATCCAGAAACTGCTTCACTTGTTCATCAATCACTTCCCGGGCGCGAAAAATACGCGAACGCACGGTGCCTATCGGACAGCTCAGTACTTCCGCAATTTCTTCATAACTTAGTCCATCAAACTCTCGCAAACAAATCGCGGTCCTCAATTCCTCGGAAAGCGAAGCAATCGCACTGTCAATCACCTGCTTCAACTCATCACGCATCAGTCTGGATTCCGGCGTTTCAATTTCATGCAACGCCTCAATGTGATCACTGAATTGCTCGTCGTCATCCAGAGCAATATCTACTGATTGCGCGCCGGTAGAGCCCGGACGACGCTTTCTGGCCGCGAGGAAATTCTTCGCCGTGTTCACGGCGATGCGATACAACCACGTATAAAAGGCGCTGTCGCCACGAAAACTTTTGATCGCACGATACGCTTTAATAAACGTTTCCTGCGCCACGTCCTGAGCCTCTGCAGGATCTTTCACAAAACGCCCGACAATCGATATCACACGGCTCTGGTATTTGATCACCAGCAAGTCAAAACTGCGCTTGTTCCCTTGCTGCACCAACTTGACCAACTCAAAATCCGCTCGTGCACTTTCTGACGACAGGCCCTCTGGTAAAAAAGAATCTGATGGTAATCCCTCGCTATTATCAACGGAGCCTTCAGCATTCTCTTTCAGAGAATCCTCGGCCACTGCTTCGTGATGATCATCTTTCATGGCTACTCTAAGCATGGTCCTGTGACCATGTCATTCCGGGTAAAGTTCAATAAAAAGTTCAAATACAAAAAATCCTGCCCCGCATTATAATACGGGACCTCCCCCATGCTGTGACCTATGACAACTGTTTATCACCTCGATGTGCTGGTTATCGGTAGCGGGGCCGCCGGGCTAAGCCTTGCCCTGCAACTGCCTGAGGTAACCAAAGTAGCCGTCCTCAGCAAGGGTTTACTCGACGAAGGTTCAACACGCTATGCGCAAGGGGGAATCGCTGCCGTGCTGGACAGCAGCGACTCGACCGAAGCGCATGTAGAGGATACGCTTATTTCGGGTGCCGGTTTGTGTCACAAGGATACGGTGCGTTTTGTGGTAGAGCGCGGCAAACAAAGCATTCAATGGTTGATTGCGCAAGGCGTTGACTTCACGCGCGCCGAAGAAGACGAAGAAGCACTTCATTCCAATACACTTTATTCCAATAAACTGCATTTAACTCAGGAAGGGGGCCACAGTCATCGCCGCGTCATCCACAGCGCCGACGCCACGGGTAAGGCAGTCTCCGATTCGCTCATCAGTCAGGCGCAACATAAAAAAAATATTACCTTGTACACACAACGTGTCGCAGTCAATCTCATTTGGGAAACCGACGCCAAGACTCGCAAACGACGTTGCACCGGCGCTTTTGTACTCAACCAGCAAAACGGACAAGTCGAAGTATTCAGTGCACGTTTTGTTGCGCTTGCTACGGGTGGCGCCAGTAAAGTGTACCTCTATACCAGCAATCCCGACGGCGCGAGCGGCGATGGCATTGCCATGGCCTGGCGCGCCGGTTGTCGAGTCGCTAATCTGGAATTCAACCAGTTTCATCCAACGTGTTTATATCATCCGCAAGCTAAATCCTTTCTGATCACCGAAGCACTGCGCGGTGAGGGTGCCAAATTATTATTGCCGGATGGTACCGCGTTTATGGCGCGTTACGATGCACGCGCCGAACTGGCACCGCGTGACATTGTGGCCCGCGCCATTGACCACGAAATGAAACGGCTCGGCATTGATTACGTCTATCTCGATATTTCACACAAGCCCGCCGACTTTATTAAAAGTCATTTCCCTACCGTGTATGAACGCTGTTTGCAATTCGGCATCGACATCACCCAACAACCGATACCTGTGGTGCCCGCCGCCCATTACACTTGCGGCGGCGTGATGGTCGATCGCAATGGACTCACCGATTTACAAAATCTTTACGCGGTGGGTGAAACCAGTTTTACCGGCTTGCACGGCGCCAATCGCATGGCCAGCAATTCACTACTGGAGTGTTTTGTATTTGCAAAAGCCGCCGCCGAACACATTGCTTCGCAACTGGGTCAGGTCGCAAAACCCGCTCATCCACCGCAGTGGGATGAATCGCGCGTCACCCCTTCGGAGGAAGGTGTAGTAATTTCACACAGTTGGGACGAATTGCGCCGCGTGATGTGGGACTATGTCGGGATCGTACGCACGAATAAACGCCTGTTGCGCGCATGGTTGCGTATCGAACAGCTGCAAAAAGAAATTCGCGAACACTACTCACATTACAAGATCAGCAGCGATTTGCTGGAACTGCGCAACCTGGCCACCGTTGCAGAATTAATGGTGCGCTGCGCACAACAACGCAAGGAAAGCCGCGGCTTGCATTACACGCTCGATTATCCCGACCTGTTACCACAGGCACGCGACACCATTTTAATTCCGGAAAATTTTGCAGGATTGGAAGTATTAGTAGATTAAGCATTTCGCAACAAAACGCGCAAGCGCCGCAAATCATCCGCATGCGCCATATCCGACCACAGTGCCAGTGTATACTTTTTTCCTGAATTTTTCTCACCTGACTCATCGACACGAAAGTTCAGCACGATCAACCACGGCAACACCAGTTGCTCATCCACCAGTTCAACAGGCGTTCTTTGATTTCGTATCAGCGCCCACCATTGTTCCTGCTCCAGACCTAACATGCTCACCGTCAATTGTTTTAGTTGTTGGTATTGCCACATACCTATGCACAGCAACGCAATGGTGAGCAGTAACTTGATCCACAGATTCAATCCACACAACCACAATGCAACGAGAGCCAACAACAAAACAAAAATGTGTAAGTAACGCGCGATACGCGAAGACTTGAAAGTAATAGTTATTAACAGCTCCATGTCATCATCCTGTTATCTATAAAAATTTAAGATTTATTGCAGATGCCGCTCCAACACCAGCTGAACGATTCTAGCCAACTCGGTATCCACGGGCTCTCTGTGTTGCAAAAACCAGATGAACAGATCCTGATCCTCACAAGCCAGCAAATTTACATAAGCCTGTTGATCTGCATCCGACAATTGTTTGTAATGTTTTTCCACAAAAGGCATAAGGATTAAATCCAGCTCCAGCATGCCACGGCGGCTGTGCCAGTAAATTCGATGGAAGTCATCACGATTGAGAACGCGCATGGCGCACATTATTGCAGGTATAATCACCCCATGACAGATGTTCAAAAAAAAATCACGCTCAGCCGACTTTCACAGTACGGACTGTTGTCTGTTGTCAGTAATGACAACCTGAAATTCCTGCAAGGCCAATTCACCTGTGACGTAAAAGAAGTAAGCGCAGAACAATGGCGCTACGGCGCGCTGTGTACCAACAAGGGCCGCATGATCAGCAATTTTTTACTTGCACAGGTTGCAGCAAACCAGCACTTGTTGCGCATGAACGCTTCTACCATTGAGGCGGTTGCCACCACCTTGAAAAAATTTGCACCTTTCTATAAAGGCACGGTGACTGACAGCACAAACGACTACGTCATTTTGGGGTTGGCAACTTCCGGCACCGAAGCAACGCTGGATTCGTTGCTACAAAATATCTTTGCAACTAGCCTGGCTGCAACAGACATCGTCAAGACCACGGAGCAGTTCACGCTGGTTAAACTGGATGCGCAACGCTATGAGTGCTGGATTAAAAAAGAGTCTGCCGAAAAAATCTGGCAACAGTTAAGCTCCCTGACAACCGTTATTGATGAATCACAATGGATGCTGATGAACATTCGTGCGGGTCTCGGCGAAGTGCGCAAACCGACGATTGAAGAATGGACACCGCACATGCTCAACCTGCAAGCGATAGGCGCTGTGAACTTTAAAAAAGGTTGTTATACCGGTCAGGAAATTGTCGCGCGCACCGAATATCGGGGTCAACAAAAACGCGCCATGTATCGCGTCAGCGGCAATGGCTCGGCACCGGAAACAGCGGCTACCCTTGTTGACGGCGAGCAACCCGCCGGTGAAATCGTTATAGCGGCAGCTACTAATAACAACCAATGGGAAGCCCTGGCAGTTATTTCTGATCCCCATCTGGAGAAATCATTGCAGTGCAATGGCCAGGCGCTGCAAATACTCTCACTGCCTTATACCTTTCGCAAACCAAGCCTGACTAAATAATTCGTCTACCTACTTGTGAAAAGAGTGCTATACCTAACATAAGCCCGGCTCACACTGGAGCCCGGGTTCATTGTTCAGGATGCACTTATGAGCCAACTTGCTACGCATGTCAAAGACGCGATTATTGACGCGATTGAAAAGGATCAAATTACACTTCCTACCTTGCCGGAAGTGGCGCTCAAGGTGCGCGAAGCCGCTGAAGACCCCAATGCTACAACCAATTCATTAGCTCAAGTGCTCAGCAGGGATGCAGCGCTCAGCGCGCGAATTATTCGCGTTGTTAACAGCCCCTTGTTTCGCACCACGCGTGAAGTGGATGACATCAAGATGGCAGTCAGTCGTCTTGGCATTGATTACACTTGCAACCTGGCCACTGGTCTCGCGATGAAAGGCATGTTCCAGGCCACTTCTGATCACATCGACAAAATTTTGCGCGATGTCTGGATACACAGCACGCAAGTGGCAGCGATCAGCCATATTCTTGCAAAAAATTACACCAAGTTGCGCCCGGATCGCGCCACCTTGGCGGGGCTGGTGCATCTGATCGGTATACTGCCTATTCTCACTTATGCGGAAGAACATTCTTCGCAATTAAAAGACAGTTTTACACTCAACCACGTGATTGAGACCACGCACGCCGACATCGGTTGCAAAATCCTGGAGACCTGGGATTTCCCGGCAGAGCTAGCGCGCATTCCCGGAGAGTTCACGCAATTCACACGCAAGGTAAAAACCGTGGACTACACCGATCTGGTGCTGGTTGCCAATTTACAAAGTTACTCCGGTACTGACCATCCAATCGCTCAAGTCGATTTATCAACTGTCAGTGCTTTCCAGCGCATGGGTCTTGATCCTGAAGCATTTGCTAACGCAGAAGATGTACACGCCAACGTACAAGCGACGATGGCTGTGTTCAATTAATCCTTGTAGGAGCGTGTTGCACACGCCCGGGCGCATGCAATGCGCCCCTACGAAATTTGCAATAGCATTTCTGCCACGCCCTGATGACGATTACTGCGAATAAATCGTAATGGCTTTGTCGTTTTCACCGTTTTATTTTTTACGCGCACAAAAAATTCCTCAAATAAAATGCGCATTTCCATGCGCGCCAGTGCGGCACCGATGCAGTGGTGAATGCCATGCCCAAAGGCCACTTGCGGTTTTTCATCACGATAAATGTTGAACCGATGCGGGTCACTGAAAATATCTTCATCGCGATTCGCAGAGGGATACCATAAGGTCACTTTATCACCACGTTTGATGTGCTGGTCTTTGTACTCTACATTTTCGCTCGCGGTGCGACGATTAAAATGCACCGGTGAACTGTAGCGCAACATTTCTTCAATCGTTCGTGGCAACAGCGCTTCGGCATTATTGATCACCTCGCGATATTGATCCGGTGTTTGCAACAACTGGTATAAACCATAAGTGATGGCATTACGCGTGGTTTCTGTACCGCCGGTAATCAGCAAATTAAAAAAGCGGATCAGTTCCAGCTCATCGAGTTTGCGCGGCTTGCCATCCACACCGGGAATCTCGGCGTGTATCACCTGCGACATCACACTGTCATCGGAAGTCTTGCGAATACGTTCGATCAAACCAAAAGCATAGAAACCCATCTCGGTCAGTTCTTTAATCAGCGCTTCTTTATCATTTTGTGGATCGTGCGCCGCATAACGAATGGCGTCGTTCGCCCATTGCATCATCTTTGGCCAATCTTCGCGCGGCACACCGCCCATTTTGCAAATCACTTCCAGCGGTAATTGCGCCGCGATGTCATTAAAAAAATTCACCGTCTGCGCTGGAGCGACAGGATCCAGTGCCTTGTCGAGTATTTGATTCACGCTCGCTCGCACTTCTCCTTCCAGCAATTTTAATGTTTTGGGAAAGAAGCCCTGGTTCACCAGCAAACGAATGTCATCGTGTTTGGGCGGATCCATCATCGCCAACACCTGGCCGGGGCCCATGTCGGTGGCGAGATCCTGCAAAATCGTACCACCGCCGACGCGCGCACCGCGTCCAGTTTCCGATGAAAAACGTTCATGGTCCTTCGCAATGGCTTTTACATCGTCGTACTTGCTGATCACCCAGAATCCTTCGCCGTCCGGTGTCAGTTCGTTTGCCGGATGAAACCAGACCGGCGCTTCCTTGCGCAGCTTATCAAATACCGCATGCGGCAAACCCTGCTCAAACTGGCTCAGGTCGCAAAGGTTGATGTCTTCAAGTCGCATGATGAAATTCCTGTCAGAGAGTGCTTCGGATTATAACAATCTGTACAATGGCGGCCATGAAAAACACTGAAAAGATGAACAGCGAGCAAATGGTAGCGTGGTTCCGCCAGTCGGCACCTTATATCAATGCGCATCGCGGCAAAACGTTTGTGCTGATGTTGAGCGGCGATGCCATTGCGCACGCCAATTTTATCAATACGGTACATGATATCGCGTTGCTTAACAGTCTCGGCGTCAAGCTGGTGCTGGCGGTCGGGGCGCGTCCACAAATCGATCAACAACTCGCCGTTGAAAAAATCAAGGCCACTTTCCATCAAGGCTTGCGCGTTACCAATGAACCCACATTGCAAGCCGTGAAAAAAGCAGCAGGCGCCGTGCGCTCAGAAGTCGAAGCATTATTATCCACCGGCGTGGTGAATTCGCCCATGCACGGTGCGAGCATACGCGTAGTCAGCGGTAATTTTGTGACCGCCAAACCAATTGGCGTGCGCGACGGCATCGATTTTTGTTTCACTGGCGAGGTCAGGAAAATTGCAGCAAGTGCCATTGAAGCGGAGCTGAAACAAAACAACGTGGTGTTATTACCGTCGCTGGGTTATTCACCGAGCGGGGAAATTTTTAATTTGTCCGTGGAAGAAGTGGCCACACAAGCCGCTATTGCCATTAAAGCGGACAAACTGATTGCGTTCAGCGACAAATCCGGCGCGGAAGACGGCAAAGGTCAATTACTCAAGGAATTGCGCCCTGGCGATTGCGCCAGCCTGATTAACAGTGATGTGCCCACTGCTTCACTACGGCAAGCCTTGCGTGCCTGTTACACCGCCATCGATAACGGCGTGCCGCGCGCGCACCTGATCAGTTACGCGCAAGATGGTGCGTTACTCACCGAACTTTTTACGCGCGATGGCAGCGGCACCTTGATCACCCAGGGCAGCTTCGAACAAATTCGTTCTGCAACGATTGATGATGTCGGCGGCGTATTGCAATTGATCCAGCCTTTGGAAGAGCAAGGTATTTTGTTACGGCGCTCGCGTGAACTGCTGGAAAATGAAATCGAAAATTTTACTGTGATTGAGCGGGACGGCATGATTGTTTCCTGCATTGCGCTCTATCCTTATTTTGAAAAAAGCAGCGCTTCTGGAAAAACCGCCGAAGTCGCGTGCGTAGCAACGCATCCCGATTACCGGAGTGGTAACCGCGCCTCACTCTTATTGCAAACCGTAGAGAAAAAAGCCAGGGAGAAACTTATCAGTTCACTGTTTGTGTTAACCACACAAACATCACACTGGTTTATGGAAAAAGGTTTTGTCGCTGCGGAATTGAGCGCCTTGCCTGCTGAAAAACAAAAGCTGTATAACTACCAGCGCAATTCAAAAATTTTTGTGAAGAAAATTTAATTGTAGGGGCGCATTGCATGCGCCCGGGCGTGTGCAACACGCCCCTACATTTCATCCCAAAAGTTTCGCCGCATCCTTTGCAAAATACGTGAGTATGCCATCAGCACCCGCGCGCTTGAACGACAGCAATGATTCCATCATCACCGCGTCTTTATTCAGCCAGCCTTTTTCTACAGCCGCCATGTGCATGGCGTATTCGCCGCTGACTTGATATGCAAACGTTGGCGCACCGAGTTCGTCTTTCACGCGGCGAATAATATCGAGATAAGGCATACCGGGCTTCACCATGATCATGTCCGCGCCTTCCCGCAAATCCAGCGCGCATTCATGGATGGCTTCGTCGCTGTTCGCCACATCCATTTGATAACTGTATTTGTCGCCACCTTTTAAATTGCCGGACGAACCCACTGCATCGCGGAAAGGCCCGTAATAACTCGAGGCATATTTTGCGGAATAAGCCAGGATACAAGTGTTCACGAATTTTTCTGTTTCAAGTGCATTGCGAATCGCAGCGATGCGACCATCCATCATATCCGACGGCGCCACCACATCCGCGCCCGCGTGCGCGTGCGACAACGCTTGTTTCACCAACGCTTCCACTGTCACATCATTCAATACATAGCCTTTTCTATCGATGATGCCATCCTGTCCATGTGTCGTAAACGGATCAAGTGCGACATCAGTGATCACACCCAATTCTGGCGCTGCATCTTTCACAACTTTCACAGCGCGTTGCGCAAGCCCATCGGGATTCCATGCTTCATCCGCTGTCAGCGATTTTGCTTTTGCCGGTGTTACCGGAAAAATTGCAATCGCCGGAATGCCGAGTTTTGCAATCAGCTTTGCTTCTTTCTTTAATATATCGAGTGTAATGCGTTCGACGCCAGGCATCGACGGTATGGCTTCACGCATGTCTTTACCTTCCATCACGAATAGCGGCAATATCAGGTCATTCACCATCAACACATTTTCACGCATCAGGTTGCGCGTGAACGCATTGGCGCGCATGCGGCGCATGCGGGTTTGGGGAAATTGGCGAGGAATGATTTTCATGTGTGCATTAAAGGGGATGTGTATAATGTTGTCAATCTGCACAAGGAGGTCGCAGCATGAAATACAACCCGGATATCCATCGTCGCCGCAGCATTCGACTCAAACCATACGACTATGGTCAGGCAGGCGCTTATTTCATCACAATATGTGCCTATGAACGAACCTGCTTGTTTGGTAACGTCACTGATGGAGTTATGCAGCCTAATATATTCGGAAAAATAGTAAATGATTGCTGGGAAGAAATACCAATTCATTATCCAAATGCCATAAACGGAATTTCCGTTGTCATGCCAAACCATTTTCATGGGATTATCCATGTAGGGGCACAGCATGCTGTGCCCAGTATCCCGTCAGAACATTCAGACAAAAGGGCACGGCATGCCGTGCCCCTACGAGAACAATTCGGCAAGCCTATTCCTGATTCAATACCCACCATTGTTCGTTCTTTTAAATCAGCCGTCACCAAACGCATCAACCAATTGCGAGATAACCAAGGTGCGCCTGTCTGGCAACGCAATTATTACGAACACGTTATTCGCAACGAGAATGAATACAAACAGATTGCAGAATATATTGTTGACAATCCTCGCAAGTGGCAGGAAGATTCGTTGAATCCAAATTTTATCGAACAGAAAATCACGTAGGGGCACAGCATGCTGTGCCCAATATCCCGTCAGAACATTCAGACAAAAGGGCACGGCATGCCGTGCCCCTACACATAATCACAATTTCCTAAAAACCCTTTCCGCGGCCGCAAGTGTCTCTACAATTTCTTTTTCACTGTGCGCACTGGAAACAAAACCCGCTTCAAAAGCCGACGGTGCCAGATACACGCCTTCATTCAACATACCATGGAAAAACTTTTTGAAACGCTCGACATCGCATTGGCTGACTTGCGCAAAAGTGGAAACATTTTTTTGATCGGTGAAAAAAAGTCCAAACATGCCGCCGACGGAATTCGTGGTGAAAGGAATTTTTGCTGCCTGTGCGCGTTCACGCAAACCGGTCATTAATTGCTCCGTTTTGCTGGAAAGGTTTTTATAAAAATCGGGTTTGCTGACTTGCTCCAGCATTGCAAGACCCGCTGCCATCGCAATCGGATTGCCGGATAAAGTACCCGCTTGATACACCGGGCCGAGCGGTGCAATTTTTTGCATAATATCTTTTCTGCCTCCAAACGCGCCGACCGGCATACCGCCACCTATCACTTTACCGAGCGTGGTGAGATCGGGTTTAATTTGGTAATGCGCTTGCGCGCCGCCAAGTGCGACACGAAAGCCTGTCATCACTTCATCAAAAATCAACACACTACCGTATTGATCGCACACGCGGCGTAACCCTTCCAGAAAACCCGGCACTGGCGGAACACAATTCATGTTGCCCGCAACCGGCTCAACAATAATACAAGCGATGTCTTTTCCTATTTCAGAAAAAACTTTTTTCACACTCTCGATATCATTGTAAGGAAGCGTGATGGTTAATTCTGCCAATGCTTTCGGCACACCGCCGGAACTCGGTTCGCCGAGTGTGAGCGCACCGGAACCCGCTTTCACTAACAGCGAATCCGCGTGGCCGTGATAACAACCTTCGAACTTTACAATTTTGTCGCGACCGGTAAATCCGCGCGCCAGGCGAATTGCGCTCATGGTCGCTTCCGTACCGGAACTCACCATGCGCACCAGATCCATGCTCGGCACCAGTTCGCACACTTTATTCGCCATACAATTTTCAATTTCGGTCGGCGCACCAAAACCCAAACCGTTTTTTAATTGTTTTTCGACAGCGCTGACCACCGCGGGTGCATGATGGCCCAGTATCATCGGCCCCCAGGAACCCACGTAATCAATGTAACATTTGCCATCGGCATCAAAAAGATAAGGACCTTCGCCGCGCTCGAAAAAAACAGGCGTGCCACCGACGCCCTTGAACGCACGCACCGGTGAATTCACACCGCCGGGAATATGTTGTTGGGCTTGCTGGAATAACTGATCAGATTTAGTCATGTCGCAAAAATTGTCATTAAGAAAATAATCGTGCAAAAGTACGAGCGCGTTGTTCGATCTCGTGTACATCATTCGGCGAAAACAGATCGTGAATCACCGCAATCATGTCTGCCCCCTGCGTTATCACACGCATGGCATTATCGCGTGTTATGCCGCCGATGGCTACTATGGGAATCTTCAATGTTTTTTTAGCGCGGGACAATACTGCGACATCTGCCGCTGGCGCGTGAGGTTTGGTATGCGATTCAAAAAAACGCCCGAAGGCAACATAGCTTGCACCGCCCTGCTGCGCTTGCAGAGCCAGAGTAATATTATCGTGGCAACTTATACCGACAATTATTTGGTCACCGACCTGCTTCCTCACCTGCGCCAATGAGGTATCGCTCTGGCCTATATGAATACCATCGGCGCCCACTTGCAGCGCCAACTCCATATCATCATTGATGATCAGCAGGCTTTGATAACGATGGCATAAGGTGCGCAATAATCCTGCTTCACGTTTTCTATCCGTCGAGTTTGCATTTTTGTTTCGATATTGCAGAATACGGCAACCGCCGCGCAATGCCGCTTCCGTTTTTTCCATCAAACGTTCACCCGGCATTAAGGCGCTGTCGGTGATTGCATACAGACCTGTTAAGATAGCGTTGTTTTTGTTCACAACACATTTACCTTATGAAAAGGATGCACATTCTACAACGACAACCTTGCCAACCTGCAGGAAAATTTGACGACCATGTGCCGTCCTTGTTACAGCGCCTTTATTTAAATCGCGGCATTACCCAACAGCAGGAATTGCAAAAAGAATTATCAGGCTTACCCGCGCCGGAATTATTCAAAGGCATGGAACAAGCAGTTGACCTATTAATAGAAGCACTCCATAAGCAACAAAAAATTTCGGTGATTGGGGATTTCGACGCCGACGGCGCTACCAGTTCGGCACTGGCAATTCATGCGCTGCGTGCGATGCACTTCAACGCCGATTACCTGGTACCCAATCGTTTTGAATACGGTTACGGCCTGACACCGGAAATTGTGGAAGAAGCAATTCGCCTGCAACAGCCGAAGGTCATCATTACCGTCGACAACGGCATTTCGAGTTGGGAGGGAGTAGCACTGGCACGCGCACGTGGCATTAAAGTACTCATCACCGATCATCATCTGCCCGGGAAAGAATTGCCCGATGCCGATGCGATTGTGAATCCCAATCAGGCGGGTTGTGAATTCCCCGGCAAAAATATTGCGGGGGTCGGCGTAATTTTTTATGTGATGAGTGCATTGCGAAAAAAATTGCGTGAGGAAAGTTTTTTCAAACAAAATAATATTCCCGAACCCAACATGGCCGATTACCTGGATCTCGTTGCACTCGGCACCGTGGCGGATGTCGTGTCGCTGGATAAAACCAATCGCATCCTGGTGCATCAAGGCGTGCAACGCATACGCGCCGGTCGTGCACGACCCGGCATTGCGGCACTGGCAGAGGTGGCACGACGTTCACTATCAAAAATCGTATCCACTGATTTGGGTTTTGCAATTGCACCGCGACTCAATGCAGCCGGGCGCATGGATGATATGTCCACTGGCATCCAGTGTTTACTCAGCGACAATATGAATGATGCAAGACGACTGGCAGGTGATCTCGACAACCTTAATCGCGATCGTAAATTCGTTGAACAAGGGATGCAGCAAGAAGCACTAAAGGCGGTCGAACAATTACATCTCGATGAAAAAAATAATTTACCCTGGGGATTATGTGTATTCGACGAACACTGGCATCAAGGAGTGATCGGCTTACTCGCCTCACGATTAAAAGAACGTTACCACCGACCCGTGATTGCTTTTGCACCTGCAGGGGCGACCGGCCGGTCGCCCTTACCAAATGACATCATCAAAGGTTCAGCACGCTCCATTGAAGGACTACACATACGCGATGTGCTGGATGCGGTCGCCACGCAGCATCCCGCCCTGATTGAAAAATTTGGCGGCCACGCCATGGCCGCTGGCTTGAGTTTGCCACATAAAAATTTATCTACTTTTATGCAAGCGTTTGATCAACAGGTTCGAACTTTACTCGATGAAAAACAGTTACAAGCGGTTTTACAAACCGATGGTGAATTAAATGCCAACGATTTTTTACTATCCACCGCCACGTTACTGCGCAACAGTGAACCGTGGGGACAACATTTTCCTGCTCCCTTGTTTGAGGGAAACTTCACGGTGATGAATAAACGCTTGGTTGGCGAACAGCATTTGCGATTGGTATTGCAACCTGTAGGGGCGACCGGCCGGTCGCCCCTACCAATCGTAGATGCAATTATATTTTTTATCGACAATTCACTAAAAGAAAAAATTCTGGAAGGGGATTTACTGCGCGCCGTCTATCGACTGGATGTGAACGAATATCAAGGCGACGAAAATTTGCAATTGATTATCGAATACCTGGAACCGGTGGGTTAATCACTGCGCCAGCGCTCCGCGCTCGGTATTTTTATTTTCGTTTTGCAGAAATTTGGCAAGCACCTGCATTAATTCGTCCCTGCCAACCGGTTTTGCTAAAAAATCGCTGCACCCTGCTTCCAGCGCCGCTTCGCGTTCGTTGTTCAACATGCCCGCCGTAAGCGCGATAATCGGCACAGGCTTTCGATGCTGTTCCTGCTCGCGACGACGAATCAATCGTGTTGCAGTCAAACCATCCATCACTGGCATACGCAAATCCATGAGTATCAAATCATAAGGTCTATGTATTAATTGTTCGATTGCTTCCTGTCCGTTGATTGCAAAATCAATCGTGCAAGCGGTGTAGCGCAGATATTCTTCTACTACCATACGGTTCATCGCCGAATCATCTGTCACCAAAATGCGAGCGGGCAGTAATTTTGCCGCAATCAATACCGCATGACGTTCGCGTTGCTTCATGCTTTCTGCGGGTTCATCAACCGTCGGCAATCTCAGCTCGCATGAGAAAACACTGCCCTTCCCTAACTGACTTTGCACGTTGATATGTCCATCCATCGCTTGTACCAACCTTTTGCAAATGGCGAGCCCCAAACCTGCGCCGCCAAAACGTTCGCCGATGGATGAGTTCGCCTGAACAAAGGATTCAAAAATTAATGCTTGCTGTTCTTCCGGAATACCTTCGCCGGTATCCACCACCGCTATCACCACATGGTCATCGCCCAGACTCGACAAGCGAATGACTACTTCACCGCTGTGTGTAAATTTAATGGCGTTGTTTATCAAGTTCACAATGACCTGGCGCAAACGCTGTGGATCTCCCAGGCGCCACGGTTTTAACGCCGGATCCATTTCACAACGCAGCGTGATTTGTTTGTTTTTTGCCTGACTCCACATCAAGTCATTGACAGATTCGACCAGCTGCGGCAAATGAAAAGGAGCGTTGGCAAGTTTTAGCTTGCCTGTTTCAATGCGAGAAAAATCCAGCACATCATTCAACAAATGCAGCAATTGTTCTCCTGCATTTTTGAACGCACTTACGTGACGTGTTTGGTCTACTGACAGAGCCGTTTCACCCAGCACATCAGCCATTGCCAGGATAGCGTGCATCGGCGTGCGAATCTCATGGCTCATATTGGCCAGAAATAAACTTTTGGTTTGGTTGGCTGTCTCCGCTTTTATTTTTGCATCCCGCAACTCGGTTTCCATCGCACGACGCTCTGTCACATCGCGCGCATTAATAACTATCAAATCAGGATCGATATCCAACGCACGGCCATTCCCTTCCAGCACCAGCCAATGACCATTGCGGTGACGCCAGCGCGCCTCACCACCTGTCGTCACACCAGGATATTTTCTTAAATACTGAAGTGTACTGCGCAATCCATGCACATCTTCACTATGAATAAAATCAAACAAGCATAAACCCAGCAATTCTTCCGGGCGAAACCCCACGACATGACGTGACGAGGGACTTTGAAAAATAATCCTGCCATTCACATCGACCACAATCACCAGATCCGACGCATTCTCGATCAACGCACGAAAGTAACGCTCACTGCCATTAACCTGTGCGAGCAGTTGATCTTTTTCAAATTTCAACTGGATCGTTTCAATAATCGTTCTGCGATTGTTGAAACCAATGTAAGTAACGGCGCAAAAATACAACACCAGCAATGCGGATGGCACATATTCCTCCACACCAAAACGCGTGGAGATAATGAGTGCAGGCAATAAAAGCGCCGGAGTTACAAAAGCCATAAACCCGACACGCAAGGACGTTTGCACCGACGCCACACCCGCCGCAAGCCCTGCGGCAATGAGTATCATAAAAATACTTTGCAGATGCGCATCAGGCGTGTAAAACCAGGCCGTTGCTAAACCCCAGCTGATACCATTTGCGGCGGCACCCGCGCAAAACCATTTATACCAGTAGCTATTGGGTCGGGTTCGTCTGCGTTCGATACGCAAACGAAAGGAGCGGTAAAGCAAACCGTTTCCTGTGGTAATCAAGGTTTGTGTACATAGCCACGCCAGCAAAAGTAGATGACTCTCCCACTTCCACATAACGGCCACCAGACAGCAGGCCAACACCACGTTCACCAGCAACACGGATGGCGGCGCATGCCGCTGAAAGTGATCAATGATATCGGTTTCAATATTTTGCTGGGTATTGCTTCCGACTTTCGCATCCAGCGTCGGTTTGTTTTTTAACCACCGCCATTCCGCTCCACTAAAGGATGATGTGTTATTCAATGGAGGAGAATGGGATGACATGATTTCAAAATCCGTGCGTGTATGACTCATGGTATTTAGCTATCCCTCGCTTTATCTGCACCACAGCAGATGCAAACCTTACCGGATTATCCCGAAAAACTCCACCCTTCTCCTAAACTCTTTGGCACAAGTGAGGTAGAATGCGCTCGCTTTAATTGCCCGCAGATCTGTTATGGAAGTCCAACCACTGATCAACACTATCAATGACCTTCATCAGCGCACCGATGTGCTGAGGGGGTATCTTTGACTATGCCGTCAAGAAAGAACGGCTGGCAGAAGTAGAGCTTGAATTGGGTGAGCCTTCGGTATGGGATAAACCGGAGAAAGCCCAGGCACTCGGCAAGGAAAGGGCTGCACTGGAAGCCGTCGTTAATACCATAGAAAATCTCGATCGCGGCATTACTGATAATCGTGAATTACTGGACATGGCAGTTGCTGAAAACGACAGCAGCACCGTGGAAGCAGTACAAACAGAATTGGATGCATTAGCCAAACAACTGGAAACACTGGAATTCCGTCGCATGTTTTCGGGTGAGATGGATGCCAATAATTGTTATCTCGATATTCAAGCGGGTTCTGGCGGCACCGAAGCACAAGACTGGGCAGAAATGTTGCTGCGTATGTATTTACGCTGGTGTGATCGCAAGGGTTTTAAAGCAGAATTACTCGAAGCCTCCGCTGGTGAAGTAGCCGGCATTAAAAGCGCTACCGTTCATGTGCAAGGCGAATACGCTTACGGCTGGTTGCGTACCGAAACCGGTGTGCACCGTCTGGTACGCAAATCACCCTTCGATTCCGGCAATCGTCGTCACACTTCATTTGCGGCTGCGTTTGTTTCACCGGAGATTGATGACAAGATTGATATTGATATCAATATGGCGGATGTGCGTGTAGACACCTATCGTGCATCAGGCGCAGGCGGTCAGCACGTCAACAAAACGGATTCCGCGATACGCATGACACACATACCCAGTGGTATTGTAGTGCAATGCCAAAGCCAGCGTTCACAACATGCTAACCGTGATTTCGCCATGAAACAATTACGCGCCAAACTGTACGAAATGGAAATGCAAAAACGCAATGCGGCACAACAGGTGCTCGAAGACAGCAAATCGGATATTGGCTGGGGTCACCAGATTCGCTCCTATGTACTCGACGATCAACGCATTAAAGATTTACGCACCAATGTGCAAACCAGCAGCTGTCAAAAAGTACTGGACGGCGATATCGATATGTTTATTGAAGCTAGTTTAAAATCCGGTTTATAAATTATCCTATATATGGAATTTTGATTATGTCTGAACAGCCAACAAGCACGCCGCAAGACGAAAACAAATTGATCGCCGAACGACGTGCGAAACTAAAAGGTATTCGCTCCAAAAATAAAACAGCGTTTCCAAATAATCCAGCTTATTTTTTACACAGGCAGCTTGCTTCAAAATTGCAACAGGACTACGGTGAAAAATCCAAAGTGGAATTAGAGCAGCTAGATAGCAAAGTATGGGTTGCAGGCCGCATCATGGCAAAACGAGGTCCCTTTTTTGTTCTTCAAGATGTATCGGGACAAATTCAACTCTACTCTGACAAACACATAGTACAAGAGGATCGTCTAGAGGGAGTAAAGACTTGGGATATTGGAGACATCATCTCTGCAACAGGGCCTGTACACAAATCTGGTAAAGGCGATTTGTATATCAACATGGAGTTTGCAACAATTTTAACCAAATCATTACGCCCGCTGCCCGATAAATATCATGGTTTAGTTGATACGGAAATGCGTTATCGCCAACGCTATGTGGATTTGATAATGAACGACGAAGCGCGCAAAGTCTTTCGCACACGCGCGACAATTATCGATGCGATTCGCGATTATTTGACTGATCGTCACTTCATGGAAGTAGAAACGCCGATGATGCAAACTATCCCCGGTGGTGCCACAGCAAAGCCATTTGAAACACACCACAATGCACTCGACATGAAAATGTATTTGCGTATCGCACCCGAGCTTTATTTAAAGCGACTGGTCGTCGGCGGTTTTGAACGCGTATTCGAAATCAATCGCAACTTCCGCAACGAAGGGTTGAGCACGCGCCACAATCCGGAATTCACCATGTTGGAGTTTTACCAGGCTTACGCAGATTACAAAAACTTGATGGACCTGACTGAAGACATGCTGCGTTATGTTGCACAACGCGCTTTAGGTACAACCAGCTTCAGCTACCAAGGAGAAGGAATCAACTTCGCGAATAACTTTGCTCGCATGTCCGTGTTTGACTCTATTTTGCATTTTAATAAACCAAATATACACGCAGACGAATTGAATAATATTCAAAAAGCACGAGCTGTAGCAAAACGACTACATATCCCGATAAAAGATTCTTATGGTCTGGGTAAAATTCAAATTGAAATTTTTGAAAAAACGGTCGAACCAAATTTGTTGCAACCAACATTTATTACCGAATATCCAACCGAAGTATCACCACTGGCACGTCGCAATGATGACAATCCATTTATTACTGACCGCTTTGAATTTTTTGTTGGTGGGCGCGAAATCGCCAATGGCTTTTCAGAATTAAATGACGCGGAAGATCAAGCAGAGCGTTTTAAACAACAAGTGAACGAAAAAGAAGCAGGCGATGACGAAGCCATGCATTATGACGCTGATTACATCACCGCACTCGAATATGGTTTACCACCGACTGCGGGCGAAGGCATAGGCATTGATCGTCTCGTGATGTTGCTGACCGATTCACCTTCAATTCGCGACGTGTTGTTATTTCCGCACATGCGCCCACAATCATAATTCAAATCGCAACAATAATGACCGAGCCCTCTGTCAAACTTGAATCCAGCTGGATGGCAGTGCTGGGCGATGAATTTCAAAAACCCTACATGCAGCAATTGCGACAATTTCTACAAACGGAAAAAGAAAAAGGCAAAATTATTTATCCACCTGGCTCACTTTGGTTTAATGCATTCAATTCAACGCCATTTGATAAAGTGAAAGTGGTCATTCTTGGACAAGATCCTTACCACGGCCCACACCAAGCGCACGGTTTATGTTTTTCTGTGCAGAAAGGAATTCCCTTTCCTCCTTCACTACAGAATATTTTCAAGGAACTCCATAATGATTCGGGAATACCTTTTCCTCCCCATGGCTGTTTACAGCAGTGGGCTGATCAAGGAGTACTATTATTGAACGCCGTACTCACCGTTGAACAGAACAAGGCAGGCGCACATCAAGGCAAGGGATGGGAGATTTTTACCGACGCGGCTATCGCCGCACTCAATGCGAAACGTGACGGTTTGGTATTTTTGTTGTGGGGCAGTTACGCACAAAAAAAAGGTGCCATCATTGATCCGCACAAACACCTGGTATTGCAATCACCTCACCCTTCACCTTTGTCTGCTCATCGCGGTTTTCTCGGCAACAAGCATTTTTCCAAGGCGAATGCCTATCTCAAAAGTCATCATCAAAAAGAAATTGACTGGGTGCTAAACGATTAATCGGGAGGGCAAACAAAACCTGCTTTTTTCATTCCTTAAAAAAAGCAGGTATGTTCTATTTGGTTTGCCCACCGCAGGGATTTCCCTGCCATGCATCCTTACAGATTCCTTGCATGCATCCTAGCGTATAGCCTTCCGTGGTATCAGGTTTCCTTCGCTTGAAGTTCCGTTCCATTGCAGCGAGCGGGAGTCATATTATTTATTTCTAAACAGGATTTCTGTCAGTCTTGCTTGCTAATTTTGTAGGTTATTTCCTACACCTATTGTCGTAGTACTCTGGGCTGTATTGCACCGCCATTTTACTGTACACCAATGTAGTCATGTCTATACAGGTTAGTAATCACACACATTAAATCATCGGGACTTGCCAATAGAAGGGCATTTCTCATCAGTTGCAGGCAGATCACTGAACCTTGCCACCGGAGCGTTATGTGTTTAGACTCATACCGCTAATGAATCGATTCGGCAAAATCATAAATCGGAGAAGTATTCACATGAACCTTAAATCCATGAAATATATTGTCGCCTCCCTGCTGCTTGCCTGCACGGGAATGGCATATGCAGAACCTGCAGGGAATGTTATTCGCCTGATTGGTACGGTAACCGCGGTGGATGCCATGGGTGCCAGTCGTGCCCTGACGGCCGGGAATGTAGTAAATGTTGGAGACACAATCAAGACGGGCGAGAAATCAGCCATACAAATTCAAATGAAAGATGCAGCGGTGATCGCAGTAACGGCTAACGCTGCGTTGAAGATAGACACTTACAGCTATCAAAAAGGCGTGCCCAAGGCCGGTACCACCGCCACGCCAGACAAAATCGTTATGATTCTCCAAAAGGGTCGCTTCAGAACTATTACGGGTAATGCCAAAAAGTCTGGATACACCATGAAGTCACCCGTCGCTAGCGTCGCTATTGAAGGTACTATCTACGATATGCTGATGTATCAGGGTGACGACACCACTACCACTGTTATTCTACGAGAAGGCGGAGTTCTGGTGAAGGGTGACAAAGCAGTGTGTAATTGCGATGTCAGCAAACATCTTGACGTGCCCGGCGACTATATCACCATCGGCAAGAAACAACCCAAAGACAGGACTGATGATCTGGATGCCATTTTGCCATTGCCAGGTGCTGGACAGATTAATCCCGGGCAGCTGCCTGAACCCCCGCCCCCCGCCGCATCACCCTGATGTTGGGAAGATAGACCCAAATCCCGGTTCAGGCCGGGATTTTTTTTGCTTAATGCCGTGTTTTTGAAATGGACAAACCGAGTAATCGACTTTTTTATTGTTATATCGGAATATTGTGCTGGCTGCCCATCCCACTGGCCAGCAAATCCTATCTAGCCCAGGATTTTTTTGTAGTCCTGGCTTCCTTGCTCTCCTGTTTTTGTTGTTATAAATATGGGGGGCGAAAAAAAACTCTCCCCGTCGTTGTTCGAAAATCCGCTCCCGCCTGTTTTTTGTTTTTACTTTTTTTGTGCTGGCAAGCATTTCAACTACTCCCACTCCCCTTCGACCTTGTGTCAGTTCTGTCTCCTGTCAGAACACATTTTCTTGGTATAGATCAACATGCTGATGTCCTTACTTTATCTTTCCATCCCGCCACAACGTGGCATCAACTACTGTTGGGAGTAGGATATTTTGAGCTTTTCGCTCTTACGCTGGTACTCGTTGACACCCAGAGTCGTTTAAAAAAACTGTTGTATACCATACTGATCATGGGCTTGATTGAAAGCATATATGCCGCGCTTATGACTTTATCCGGCATTGAAATGGAGCTCTGGTTTAAGAAGACCGCGCATACTGGCACTGCCACCGGAACCTTGGTAAATCGAAACCATCTTGCAAACTATCTCACCGTTTGCATTGCGGCAGGAATAAGCTTGCTACTCGCAAATCGCAATGCGACCACATCAAACACATGGCGCGCACAGGTACGCAATGTCTTCGGGTGGCTGCTCGGTTCAAAAGGTTTTGTCCGGCTTTCTGTTATTCTCATGGTTATCGGCCTGATTCTTACCCGATCACGAATGGGAGCCACCGCTTTTTTTAGCAGCCTCACAATTGCTGCTTTTCTCTGGTTAGTGCTTTCTCGCAAGCTGAACAAATCCACCGTGATTTTATTTGCCAGCTTGATCATCATCGATCTTTTTATCATGGGCTCATGGTTTGGTGTTAATAAAACCATCGACCGAATTGAAACGATCAATCCCGAGCAGGAGTCACGCAGCCAGATGCTACCGTTCATACAAACTATGACAAAAGATTTCTGGATCAGCGGGACGGGAGCGGGAACTTTTGCGGAGATTTTCCCTCTCTATAAGCAGCAACTGGTAATGGCTCGATACAATGAAGCCCATTGCGACTATTTGCAATTTATTATCGAGGACGGGGTAATAGGTACGGGGTTATTGCTATTAGTTGTTTTGTTTAGTCTCGCAAAAACTATTCAAACAATTCATCGTCGCCACTCATCACTTCTGGTGGCGACTGGTTTCAGCACATTGATGGTATTTACCGCTGTTGCAATACACGCCACGGTTGAATACATCTTGCAACGTCCGGCAACCGCCAGTTTATTTGTGGTTTTTCTCGCACTCCCCTGGGTAACGGCACACATGGAAACAGAACATAGTCGTAATCGTAAAACGAATCCTCTCGTCTAATCAAAACATAACGCTTCGTGTTATGCTCACGTTTTCAGCCATATATTCGGAGGTCAATATTATGAAATCATTCTTCCCCACCAAAATAACACTGCCCTTTTTGTTTTTTACGTTTCTGTTTTCTGTTCTGCTCATGCAAGGGTGCGCTAACAGTTTGAAAGGAGACGTCTATTCACGCGATGAAGCCCAGAAAACAATGAACTTCAGGTGGGGCACTGTTGAAAGTACTCGCCCGGTTGTAATTGAAGGTGACCAAACCGGAAAAGGAGCCGTTGCTGGAGCGGTTATTGGCGGGATTGCCGGGAGTGGTGTCACTGACAGCCGAACGGGAGGATTGATCACTGCTGTTGGTGCTGTAGCTGGCGCGCTTGCAGGCACAGCAGCGGAAAAGAAAATGTCACAAGTGCAAGGTCTTGAAATCACCCTGAAGCTTGATGATGGCAGCAACGTGATCATTGTTCAGGAAGTTGAAAAAGTGGATGAATTTGTCTCGGGCGATAGAGTGAAAGTCATTTCTGGCAATGGCAAATTGCGTGTTGCCAAATAATTCATCAAAAATAAATACGGGTTATGGAAATCTATCTGGTAGGAGGCGCTGTACGTGATGCGCTCCTGAACCTTCCCGTTCATGAGCGTGATTGGCTGGTGATAGGAGCAACACCTGATGACATGGTTGCAAAGGGATTCACAGCTGTCGGCAAAGATTTTCCTGTTTTTCTCCACCCGGAAACAAATGAAGAATACGCATTGGCTCGCACTGAACGAAAAAACGGGCGCGGCTACAAAGGTTTTATTTTTCACACATCCCCTGATATCACGATTGAAGAAGACTTGAGGCGTCGTGATCTCACTGTCAATGCCATGGCGCAGAACGCCAATGGAGAAATTATCGATCCCTTCGGCGGACAACAGGATCTTGAAAAAAAAATCCTGCGTCATGTTTCCGATGCCTTTGCAGAAGATCCACTTCGGCTTTTGCGTGTAGCGCGTTTTGCCGCACGCTTTCATCATCTCGGCTTTACGATAGCGCCAGAAACCATTGTGCTTATGCAACAACTGGTTGCGAAAGGCGAAGCAGGATATTTGGTTGCCGAACGAATCTGGCAAGAAACAAAAAAGGCGCTAAACGAAAAAAATCCGGAAATATTTTTTGAAGTGCTCAGAACCTGTGGAGCACTCGCGATTATCATGCCGGAAATTGACAAACTCTTTGGAGTTCCGCAACGCAAGGATTACCATCCTGAAATTGATACAGGAGTTCACACGTTATTATCCTTGCAACAAGCCGCGCATTTATCCAGTGATGACAGGGTGCGTTTTGCAACGCTGGTCCATGATCTCGGAAAGGCGTTAACTCCGCCTGATGTGTTGCCTCGCCATATCGGTCACGAAAAAAAGACATTGCCCTTAATCAAACAACTCTGTAAACGTTTGACTGTGCCGAATGAATATCGTGATCTGGGATTGATCGCCGCAGAATTTCACACACACTGCCACAAATCTCATGAACTCAATGCGGACACGGTTTACAAAGTATTAAAAGTATGTGGTGCTTTTCAGGATGATTACAAACTCGAACAGTTTTTGCTGGTTTGTGAAGCGGATGCACGAGGTCGACTCGGATGGGAAAACAAACCCTACCCGCAAGTCGAACGTTTTCGCAAAGCGTTGCTTGCTTGTCAAACCGTTAAAGCAAACACCCTTCAACAGGAAGGATTTGAAGGCGGACGATTGGGTGCTGAATTACAGAAAAGACAGATAGCGGCCATTGAACGCCTGGCACCTAAAACAACGGTCGCATAAATAAGCAGCCGCTCATGGCGCGATACGGATTACACCGTCACGTTTGATCACAATCGACTTTGGCCACCAAGTATCCATATCCACTCTAGCCCGGAAATTAAATTTAAAAGTGTCTTTAGGCTGTGTTGCGATCTCATTAAAAAAACGCAGGCTATTAATCACACTGATACTGGCATGCGCCGTAATGTTGACTTCGCTGTAAGCTGGCACAATCGGAACCGGACTTTGAACGCCACTTAACAGCCGGTAACCATCCAACTCCACATCAAATACCAGCCCCTTGATTGCGAGCGGCTCATCGGTGGGATTGATAACCTTCAGCCCCAATTCGAAGCCTTGCTCGAGCCCCATCGGTTCCATTTTTTGAAGTGATATAACCCGAATATCCACCTCATCCGAATCGCCACTGGTCCAGCTACACGCACTCAATACAACACAGGCAAATACAGGTAGTAAATAAAATCGTATTTTCATCCGGAATGACTGCTTCATGTTTCATATGCCTCACTGTCACAGTACTACACTAATTACTTTGCTGCTCTAATTAAAGTAGACACAAAATGAAGCGATAGCTAGTATCCATTCATACACTTCTTCCTATAGTTCAACAAACGCTCGCCGATCAATGCCATGCTTACCCTCTGCCAGATTGATGACATCCAGGAAAACAGCAGCAAAGGCTTTGCCTTGACGAACAACACAAATGGCCAAAATGTACCGGAAGCTACGGTTTTTGCGATCAAACGAGAATCCACCATTTTTGTCTATCGCAATCATTGTCCTCATCTTGGGCTGCCACTGGAGTGGATGCCAGATCAATTTCTCGATCGCGAGGGGCAATACATCCAATGCGCAACACACGGCGCCCTGTTTCGCATCCAGGACGGCTATTGCGTCTCGGGTCCCTGTCCCGGAGAATCCTTGATGCCTGTCCCGTTTCGAATCGAAGGGAAATCCATTATCATCGACGACTCCTGTTTATCAGAGAAAATCTAGAACAAAATCCATGATCCCACTCAGCCCGCAACAATTACGATTTTTTGAAACTTTCGGCTACTTGTCACTCCCGGGGTTGTTCACAGATGTCGCCGACTCCCTCATTGATAAATTTGACAGGCTTTTTGAGCAACATACGAACGATGTTCTCGACTGGCGACACGAAGCCCACTATAACAATGCACGCCACATACTGATCCAATTGATCGAACGCGATCCCTATTTATCCAGCTTGCTGGAACACCCGCAAATTGACGGCCTTTTCACTTCCCTGCTCGGGGAGAATTATCTCTACCGCGCCAGCGAAGGAAATATATTTACCGGTGATACTTACTGGCACTCGGATTTATATAACGCCGACTTCAAGTATCGACACATCAAGATATTGTTTTACCTGGACCCCATAGCTGCCGATTCGGGTGCTCTGCGCGTGATCCCCGGCAGCCATTTGTTTGGCGATAAATTTGCCAATTTGCTGGAGCGCTACGTGTGGGAGCACGACAAAAATTACGGGATAGATAAGGAATCGGTTCCCAGCATCGTCATTCCCACGCGCCCGGGAGACGCCATCGTTTTTGACTATCGTTTGAAACACGCTACCTGCCATTCCTCTGATCGGCGCCGCATGTTTACTATTTGTGCCTCCGAACGCTTTCGTGATGAAGATTTACCCTCATTGAAAAAAATGGTGGAAGATCTGCGCCAAGTGTCCAAGGGCAAGGTTTTCCAGGACGATTTTGTCAATTTGGCCCCAGCCCAGCGTCTCAGGCATCTGGATCAGTGCCTGGCCTGTATTACGGATAAGGTCTAATAAGTCAGTGAAAAACAGTAGCAGAAAGTCCCGTTATCTGATAATTTCCCGCGCCTGTTTTGGAACAGGCTCTGCCCAAAGGAAGTGAGGAACCATGCTGAAAGATAACTTTGTCAAAAAGGTCATTGGCAAGTTCTGGCAAAAAGACACTCCGCAGGCAGACGCTTCACTTGTAAACTCTTCATTAAACTCTTTATCAAAGAATGGCGTAACAATAGAGGCAAACACGATGGCAACAAAACGCACGAGCACCCCTGGCAAAGACAGTAAAAAGCCGGCTGCAAAAAAATCAGCTCCTGTGCCGAAAAAGGTGACTGCCCAAAAGGCAGCTCCCAAGGCCGCAGCTAAAAAGGATTCAATAAAACCGGCTCCCGCAGCGAAAGCCTCCTCTGCCAAAAAAGAATCTCCAGCCAAAGCACCCGTCGCCAAAATGGCGCCCGTGAAGGCCATCTCAAAGGGAGCCGCTTCGAAGTCCACCCCTTCCCCCGCCAAAGGAAAAGCGCCCGTAGTGTCACTCCGTGTTGCTCCCAAGAAGCCTGTCAAAGGGAAAAGTGGCCTGGCCGGGGGCATTAGCCCTTATCAATCGAAAAAAGGCGAGAATTACATGAACGACGCCCAAAAGGCGCACTTCCGCTCCCTCTTGCTGGCATGGAAATCAGAACTGATGGAAGAGGTTGACCGCACGGTAAGCCACATGAAAGATGAGGCTGCCAATTTCCCCGATCCAGCAGACCGAGCCACGCAGGAGGAAGAGTTCAGCTTGGAGCTACGCGCGCGCGACCGCGAACGCAAATTGATCAAGAAAATTGACTCGACCCTGGAACTCATAGAACAGGATGATTATGGTTACTGTGAGGCCTGTGGTATTGAAATTGGTGTCCAACGCCTTGAAGCACGCCCGACGGCTACCCAATGCATCGACTGCAAGACACTGGCTGAGATCAAAGAAAAGCAGCTCGGCGCCTAAAGTAGTCGATAACTATTTCTCATGGCTAGCGGAGCAAGGAAACCTGCTCAAGCCTGCTCTCCATGCTACCGGGGGCGTTTTGCCCCATCACCCACAGGTCCGCTCCATTTTGGCTCCCTGGTTGCAGCCTTGGCCAGTTTTCTAGACGCCCGCGCTCATCAAGGGCAATGGCGAGTCCGTATCGAGGATATTGACCCTCCGCGCGAGGAGCCCGGCGCTACAGCTGCTATCCTGAAAAGCCTCGAAGCACACCATTTGTTTTGGGACGGCGACTTGCTCTACCAGAGCCAGCGCCACGATGCTTACCACCAGGCATTGCATACCCTGTCATCACAGGGGCTCAGTTACTTCTGCACTTGCAGCCGACAGGATTTACAAACTTCCTCTACACAATCCATTTACAACGGCCACTGTCGCCATCTGCATTTACCCGCCAGCCGTCTCCAACAACCCGCCGCGATACGATTGAATGTCGAACGCGTATTACTACAACTCCATCTCCCATCGGTTATTGCCTTTGATGATTTGATTCAAGGGACTCAGCAACAAAACCTGTTGTCGGAAGTAGGTGATTTTGTGATTCATCGTAAAGACGAGCTTTTTGCCTACCAATTAGCCGTAGTGGTTGATGATATTTTCCAGGGCATCACACACGTAATACGCGGCGCCGATCTGCTGGATTCAACCGCACGCCAACTGTTGCTGTTTCACTTACTGAATGCACCCGTTCCTGTCTACGGCCATGTGCCGCTAGTGATGAATCAGGAGGGCCAAAAACTCAGCAAACAAAACCGGGCACCTGCGCTCGATGATCACAGCCCTGCAAAAAATATTTTCCAGGCGCTGCGATTTCTCAATCAATCCCCACCCGCCACTCTTGAGCATGAACCATTGGATAACATACTGAACTGGGCTATTGATCACTGGAAAATCACAACCACTTCCCCAGAATCCTGACGACCTTTCAACACGCTGTTTTCAACGGGGTGTTTTCAGTAGACTGCATCCATGTATATCCCGCGATCTGTATTGCTGCTGATTCTGGCTGCCTATATTTTTTCTCCCACCATTTTCAGCTGGATGTTGACACCTGGCGGTTCCTGGTACCGACCCTATCTGATGTGGTCCGCGGTAGTCTTTGCGACACTGGTACTCCAGTGGGGTCGTAAGGAAAATGATGATCTTTAGCCCCTACTTGATTGTCGGCATCGGGGCAGCCTACCTCACCTTGCTGTTTGCTATTGCCTACTTCACTGATAAGGGTTGGCTACCAACTAAGCTCGTTGAACACCCGGCAGTCTATATTTTGTCTATCGGCGTGTTCGCGTGCTCATGGGCCTATTACGGCGCCATTGATCTTGCCAATGAATACGGCTACGGCGCGCTGGCTTATTACATGGGGATCGGCGGCCTGTTTATTTTTTCCCCGATGTTGCTTTCCCCACTTTTCCGCTTGATTCGTCTCTATCAACTGGGCTCCCTGGCTGACCTGATGGTATTTCGATACCGCGGCAGGCGAGTGGGTGCCATGGTGACCATTTGCATGTTGATGGCTGTGCTGCCCTTGCTGGCTTTACAAATTCAGGCCGTTGCAGATACGATTGAGATCCTGACTCGCAGTCCCGTGAGTGGAGATGTAGACAGCACTACCGCCAATCCTGTTTTTGCTATTATTTTTTGCCTGGGTATCGCCTTTTTTTCTGCATTATTCGGTGCAGGGCGTGAGCAACATCGAGGCCTGGTTACCGCGCTGGCTTTTGAATCGGTTGTGAAACTGGTGGCTCTCAGCGCCGTTGGCTTGTTTGCCGTTTATGGCGTTTTTGGTGGCTTGCCTCAATTGCAATGGTGGCTGGTGCTTCATCCGGAAAACCTGGAAGTGCTACACACGCCCATCCGCGATACTTCTTCCCACACCTTGCTCCTCATGTTTTTTTCAACTGCCATCGCCCTGCCCCATGTGTTCCATATGGCATTTCGCGAAAACAATAAAATATCCACCATCCGCCTGGCGAGTTGGGGTATCCCCCTTTACCTGCTCATCATTAGCCTTCCTATTTACCCCATCCTGTGGGCCGGTTTTGAAAGCGGCACGGACTTAGCTCCCGAGTATTTCACCCTGGGAGTGCCGCTTGCGGCCGGCAAGGTGAAGCTAACTCTCTTGGCGTATCTGGGGGGGCTTTCAGCTGCCACCGGCTCCATGATTGTTATGACACTGTCAGTAACCACCATGTGCTTAAATCATTTGATCCTGCCCATACTCCGTCTCGATGCCAGTCAGGATTTTTATGGCTTTCTGGTGTGGTTACGGCGATCTGTGATGCTGGGTTTATTAACACTGGCCTATTTGTTTTATGCCCTGCTGAAAGGCAGCCAGGGTCTCACCAATCTGGCCTTTGTTGCTTTTGTGGAGACCATGCAATTTTTGCCCGGCATCCTGGCGATACTCTATTGGCCTCTGGCGAATCGCAAAGGGTTGCTGGCCGGTCTTTCCGTTGGCAGCGGTATCTGGCTGTTTGGCCTGTTACTTCCCATGCTCTTTGATCGCTTTCGTGTTGTCGATCTCTCCAGCCTACACGTCCTCATCGAATTGGGCATGAATCACTGGAGCACCATTGGCGTGTTGGCGTTTTGCCTGAACAGTATCGTATTTATTCTGGTCTCCTTGCTCACGGAGCAAAGTGCACAGGAAAAAAACAGCGCGGAGATCAGCTCCATGGATTCCCTCAATCGCCCGATGCGACGGGAATTGAATATCGCCTCCGCACAGGAAATCAAACAACGACTGGCCGGTTCCCTCGGTGAACAAATTGCCAACACAGAAGTAGACCGAGCACTTACAGAACTGGAATTGCCTGACGATGAAACGCGTCCTTATGCCTTGCGTCGCCTGCGTGACAAACTGGAAGCAAATATTTCGGGATTAATCGGCTCTGCACTGGCACATGAAATGATGGATAGGCTGTTGCCCTATCAATCAACAGAAAGCGCTGTCACCGAGGATATTTATTACGCCGAAACACAATTGAATCAATACCGTCACCATCTTACTGGCCTGGCGGCAGAACTCGATAATTTGCGACGTTATCACCGCCAGATTCTGGAAGATTTACCCATGGCTATTTGTTCGCTCGGCAACGACGAAGAAGTAGTGATGTGGAATCACGCGATGGAGAACCTCACCGATATTCCCGCTCATGAAGTACTAGGTTCGAGTCTCACTTCACTCTCCGAGCCCTGGCGCACATTGATACAACAATTTTTTATTGGTGATCGCGAACATTTATACAAACAGCGAATCATGTTGCACGGTAAACCGCACTGGATCAATTTACATAAAGCACAAATCGCGAGCAGCACAAGAGATGCCCATAGTTCTGCCCATGAACAAAGCGGACATCAACAAGACGGCCAGGTTATTCTGCTAGAAGACCTTACAGAAACCCAACGCCTTGAAGAAGAATTAGTTCACAGCGAGCGTCTTGCATCAGTGGGACGTCTTGCCGCCGGCGTGGCACACGAAATCGGCAATCCGGTGACCGGCATCGCTTGTCTCGCGCAAAATCTTGAAACAGACAGCGCTGATCATGAAGCGCAGGAAACCGCACGGCAAATTCTCAGCCAGACTCGACGCATTTCTGACATTGTGCGCACGCTGGTCACCTTCTCGCACAGCGGAAAGGCACAAAACAGCGCCGCCCAATCCAGTGACTCGGAGCAAGAAGCACACAAAATCGTGGACCTCTATCACTGTGCCGAAGCCGCAATTCATCTGCTGGCACTGGATAAGTCAGGACCTTCGGTAACATTCATCAATGATGTTCCGCCCCGCACGCTGGTATCCGGCAATGATCAACGATTGACACAGGTCATCATCAATTTGCTTAGCAACGCCAAAGATGCCAGTAGTGACCATGGCAAAATATGGGCTTCTGCCCAAACCAAGGATCACTCGGTTGTTTTAAAAATAACGGATGAAGGTTCTGGCATTCCGGCAGAATATCTCGCGCATATTTTTGAACCTTTTTTTACCACCAAGGAAGCCGGTGTGGGAACAGGGCTGGGATTGGCCCTGGTTTACAGTATTATCGAAGAACATTTCGGCACCATTCAGGTAACCAGCCCGGCTAACAACCCGTCCACTAACACGAAAGGCGGCACTTGTTTTACAATCACGCTCGCCGCCGCCGTCAGCAAATAATATTTATGAATAAAATTTTAATTGTCGAAGACGAAGAAATTATTCGCAACGCACTTAAAAAACTGTTGGTGAAACAGGGTTTTGATGTGACGGAAGCCGGTTCTATTGGTGAAGCCAAAAAATGTCTCGTTGAATCTTTTAACATGATCATCAGTGATCTGCGCCTGCCCGGTGGACAAGGCACGGATCTCATCGCGCTCGCTGGTCAAACACCGGTATTGATCATGACCAGTTACGCCAGCATGCGTTCAGCTGTAGATGCCATGAAACTCGGTGCGGTCGATTACATCGCCAAACCTTTTGATCACAAGGAGATGGTCGAAACGGTGACACGCATTCTGAATGATCACTCCGCCGTTAAAAGCTCCGGGCGCCCGCTCTCCTCCACCGCTGTTAATGATACAAAAACTGCAAACACTATTATCGGTAGCAGTGTGGCAATGAAAACTGTTTTCTCCAACATTGCCAAAGTCGCTCCCACTAACGCTACGGTTTTAATTTACGGCGAGACAGGTACCGGCAAGGAATTAGTCGCATCGGCCATTCATCAACAAAGCCCGCGTGCGAATAAACCGTTGATCTCGGTAAACTGCGCCGCAATCCCGGAAAATTTAATCGAAGCGGAATTGTTCGGCCATGAAAAAGGTGCTTTCACCGGAGCCGAAACGGCGCGCAGCGGATTAATTGCTGCATCGGACGGCGGCACGCTATTTCTCGATGAAATCGGTGAGCTGCCACTGGAAGCCCAGGCGCGCTTATTGCGCGTATTGCAGGAGAATGAGGTGCGAGCGATAGGCGCAGTGGAATCACGCCGTATCAATCTACGTTTGATTGCCGCCACCCATCGTGATTTACAGCAGTTATGTCGTGAAGGAAAGTTTCGTGAAGATCTTTACTTCCGCATCAATGTGTTCCAAATCAATTTGCCACCGTTACGCGAACGCCGCGACGATATACTCGAATTAACGCAGGCTTTCCTGTCTTCGCTTTGTGCACAGTTGGGCAAAGCAATACCTGCGCTCGCTGATGAAACCCGTCACCTGCTGCAACAGTATTCCTGGCCCGGCAATGTACGTGAATTAAAAAATGTACTGCAACGCGCACTGATCATGAATGACGGTCAACGACCGTTGTTACCCGAGCATCTGGAATTGCAAAGCCATCCCAATCTCTCCACGCCCCCCCTCCCTGCAGCTGTCAGTCAGGATAACGTATCGCTCGACGATTACTTTATTAAGTTCGTACAGGAAAACGAGTCTGCGCTAAGCGAAACCGAATTGGCGAAACGCCTGGGCATCAGCCGTAAAAACTTGTGGGAACGCCGCCAAAAACTGGGGATCCCGCGTCGGAAATAGTCCTCCGTGTAAATACGTAGCACTCCTGCGTAACACGATGGGTACTCCGGTAACACTTTCCGTTACCACTCCAGCTCCCTAAAGCCTCTTAAAAACCTAAGTGCATGAAATGCTGCGGCTTTTACTTAGTGGCACATAATATGCTGTTCTACCTATGAGACAAATGATTCAAGGGTGAAATGGCAAAAAGAGACGCTCGATAACTTTAAAACAAGAGCCCGATAAGACGAACAAGATAAGGGCCGAAAGAATTAACAAAAACAACAGTAGAAGGGCAAATAACAAGATTGCGGCGGGGCCCAAAGCCCCAGCCGCCTTTTTGGTACACTGCGTATCCCTCGGGTGGCACCTTAACAGCGCGCTGTACATGATCAAAAAATTTATCCAAGGCATTCAGAGCAAATTAAACCGTTCTGATGCTCGTTCGACCATACCCCGGGCGGATCGGCAGGTCATACCGCGTAGCGAGCACAACATCTCTCGCGAACACATCAGCGACAGTGCACTGAAAGTGCTGCAAACATTAAAACGAAATGGTTACGTCGGTTTTCTCGTGGGTGGCAGCGTACGCGATCTGCTCATCGGTTTACGCCCTAAAGATTTTGATATCGCCACCGATGCCACGCCTGAAGAATTAACGCGCCTGTTTCGCAATGCCATGATTATCGGCCGTCGTTTTAGAATTGTGCATATTCGTTTTGGTCGCGAGACCATTGAAGTAACTACTTTTCGCGGTCACCACCACGACAAACCTTTCGACTCCGCTCAGGGACCGCGCGCGCACTCAAATAAAGCTCAACGCAACCAAAGCGGTATGCTGTTACGTGACAATGTGTATGGCACCGTGGAAGAAGATGCGATCCGTCGCGACTTTACGGTTAACGCCCTCTATTACAACATTGAAGATTTTGCGGTTTACGATTACACGCGCGGCATGGACGACATTAAAAAACGCCAGATTCATATTATCGGTAATCCCGAACAACGTTATCGCGAAGACCCGGTACGCATGTTGCGCGCGGTGCGGCTGGCAGCAAAACTGGATTTCAGTATTGAAAAACACACGGCGGGAAAAATTCCTGTACTCAAGCATTTGTTAGCCGACGTAGCCGCTGCGCGCTTGTTTGATGAAGTACTCAAACTTTTCACCGCAGGTTATGCAGAGTCTACTTTCCTGTTGCTGCAAGAATATAAATTATTTGATGTATTGTTCCCACAAACTACTCAAGCACTCTCACAAGCCTCTACTCCACAGAATGCAGATGAATTCAATTATCAAAATTTCTTATTGATCGCGATGCAACATACGGATGATCGCATTCACGATGACAAGCGGATTTCTCCCGCGTATTTGTTTGCCGCACTGTTGTGGCCGGCGTTCCAGGAAGCAATGAAAACCTTGATGTCACACAAAAATCCACCGGCGCATTATCAAGCGCAGCACATGGCGGCCGATGACGTTATCCGACAGCTGGTCGCACGCATTACCTTGCCCAAACGTTTTTCTGCACCGATGAAAGAAATCTGGCAATTACAATTTCGTTTGGCCAATCGTGCTGGCAGTCGCGCGGAGAAATTATTTACCCATCCACGTTTCCGCGCCGCTTATGACTTTGTATTGTTGCGTGAAGAAGCCGGTGAAAATCTGGATGGTTTGGGGCAGTGGTGGACCGATTATCAAGTCGCCGATGAAACGGTGCGCCGGCAAATGGCGGATAATATTTCTGCGACGCATCCGTCACCGCGTAAACGTCGCTCACGCAAACCGCGCAGGCTGCAATGAAACCTGTTCGTTGTTATCTCGGCATCGGTAGCAATCTGGAGCGACCTCGCGAACAAATCGCACGTGCAGTGCAGTCGATCACCGTGCATCCCGCTATCACCCTGCTAAGACAATCACCGTGGTATGGAAGTAAAGCAATCGGGCCGGGAAAGCAACCGGATTACCTGAATGGCGTGATTGAAATTGAAACCTCCCTCGGTCCAGAGCAATTGTTACAAGCATTGCAAAAAATTGAGGCGGATCAAGGTCGCACACACGATGTGCGCTGGGGTGCACGCACGCTGGATATTGATATCTTGCTGTACGGAGATCAACAGATACATAGCACCACGCTTGAAATCCCGCATCCACGCATCCTGGAACGCAATTTTGTGTTGATACCCCTGGCTGATCTCAATCCGCAGCTGCCTCTTTCATGGTTGGGTCAAGTCTCGACACATAGCCCAAACGCAACAAAAAATGAGACAATCAGCACCCTGTTGCCAACCCTGTCACGCGATGGTTTATGGTTAGCGAGTGAAGCCTCAGCAAATGAAAAATAATGCCTTACATGATGACCGCTTCGACAGTCTGGCTATTGATTTTAATGGCAAGGATATTCCGCGCTTTGTTGCCGTCGAAGGTAATATCGGCGTTGGTAAAACCACATTGGCAAAACGCCTGGCGCGTACTTTTAATTACGAAACGCTGCTGGAAAAAGCGGAAGAGAATCCCTTCCTGGATCGCTTCTATCTCGACAGGAAAAATCACGCCCTGCCAACGCAATTATTTTTTTTATTCCAGCGTTCGCGCCAATTCCAGGAATTACGACAAGGCGACATGTTTGAACCCGTGCGCGTTGCCGATTTCCTGATCGATAAAGACCCCTTGTTCGCACGCGTCACACTGGACGACGATGAGTTGTCACTTTACATCAAAGTGTATGAGCAGCTGATTATCGACGCGCCTCGCCCCGATCTGGTGGTTTACCTGCAAGCACCGGTTGATGTATTGATGCAACGCATCCGCCAGCGCGGCAAAATGTCGGAGCAAGCCATTGATCGCCAATATCTTACGCAACTCAACGAAGCCTACACACAACTGTTTCACTACTACAGCGCTTCCCCGTTGCTGATTGTCAATGCAACGGCTATTGATCTTGTCAATAATCCACAAGACTATAAACAACTCGTGGAATACATGCTTACGATCAAAAGCGGGCGTCACTATTACAACCCCGCTCCATCGAAATAATTTCGCAACACCTGACGAAAGGAATTTTTTATGCGCAACGTTACGATCAACACACTGCAGAGCCTCAAACAACAGGGCGAAAAATTTGCCGTGCTCACCGCCTACGATGCGTCACTGGCGCATTTTATTTCTGAAGCCGGTGTCGAAGTGATTCTGGTTGGCGATTCACTTGGCATGGTCATACAAGGTTTTGATTCCACACTGCCTGTTACGACAGAACAAGTTGCCTATCACACGGCGGCGGTAAAGAAAGGTTCGAAAGGCAGCTTGATTATTGCCGATATGCCCTTCATGTCTTATCGCAGTGAAGACATCACGCTCGACAACGCCATGGCCTTGATGCAGGCCGGTGCGCACATGGTCAAAATGGAAGGCGGTGAATGGTTGTGTGATACATTTTCCCTGCTCGCCGAACGCGGTATTCCTACGTGTGGGCATCTTGGGCTCACACCACAATCGGTAAACAAGTTTGGGGGTTACAAAGTACAAGGCAAAGATGCGGATCAGGCACAACAAATTCTAGCGGATGCGTTATGTCTCGAAGAAGCCGGTGTTGATTTGTTGGTACTGGAATGTGTACCGACACCACTGGCCAAGGAAATCACAGAATCCTTAACTATCCCTGTCATTGGTATCGGCGCAGGTCCTTACACGGATGGCCAGGTATTGGTGGTCAACGACATGCTGGGCATCACACCGCAACGCACGCCCAAATTTTCCAAAAATTTTCTGGCGCAAGCCGGTGGTGACATTTCTGCAGCCTTTCGTTTGTATGTGAAAGAAGTGAAGTCAGGGAAATTTCCGGCTGAAGAGCACAGCTATAAATGAACAAGGCCATGAAGCAATATATTTCCAGCCTGGACGCCCGGTTACCGCAACTGCTACATACAGAGGCATTTGTTTCCAACATCAAGAAACATGCTTTCCTCTTAATATTTATTTTCCTGTCAGGATTTCTCGCATACGCATACGACATCTTCCAGTTTTCCTTGCATATCGACTCTGAAATCGATGCGTTTAGGAAAGGTCCTCATCCTTACATATGGATTAGCGAAGGACGCTGGGGCCTCTATTTAATTAATGCCATGCTCTTACCTGATCCCGTTTTGGCCGTCATTCCAACGTTGGTCGCGATCCTGGGAACCGGAACAGGAATATTTTTCTTTGTAAAAACATTATCGCCACAAAGAAGCATGGCAGATTATCTTGTGGCGATGATCGCACTTGGATGCCCCATTCTTTACTTTGCTTTTTATTGGCAAACGCTTTCCTATGCATTGGGTATTGGACTTGCCGTTGTCAACATTGGCATGTATTACCTGACGCGATGGACAAGGACCGGTTTTATTATTGCATCACTTTGTTTTTGTTTTGGTATAGGAACCTACCAGGCAATAAGCCCCGCGATTGCAGTGATCTATGGAATATATTTCATCAATTATCTTTTAGAAAATCCCCACACAAGCTGCCGTCAACACATCTTACATACGATGTACTTTGGCTTCGCATTAGTAATCGCATTCGCGCTTTACAAGTTGATAACGCCCATCACTTTATTGTTTTATCATCTGTCTTATCATGCTGAATATCTAAATACATTTTACAAATTTGAACTCACCAAAGAATATTTCATCAACTATCTACCTCTGTCGCTCAAGGCGACACTGAACTACTACACAGGTAGCAAGGACTACTATCTTTACGAATTAACACCGTTAGCATTACTGTTTTATTTCAGCTTGATTATTGTTGGGTTCCGCATTGTTACGAGCAACTCAAAGCCTGGCGTAAAATTACTTGGATTAATGGCACTACTTGTCACCTTGATCACACCAACGTCCATGTTGATGATGAATGCGGGGGATATCCCGGTCAGAACCATGTTTGCTGTGATTTTTGTACTGGCTGGATTGGTCTTTATTGCCTGTCATACCACTAGCAATATTGTGAAATATACTCTTTGCGTGCTCGCCATCAGTTGTTACGTAAAATTTGTTATTATCAACCATCGTTATGCACTCTCCAGTCAGTTGACATGGCAAGCGGATCGAGAATTTTCGGTCATGCTGCTGGACCGCATCAATCAGGTCTACTATAAACTTCCCCCAAGAGAAAAAATGCTTGATGAAAAGCTGGGGATTTCAACCAAAAGATATCCATTGGAAATTGTGGGTGAGAGAGAACATTATTCTGAAAGCCCCGTATTTATGGAGCGCGAAGCAATTGGCGCATCATTCTATAACTGGGCCCCCGACGAAGTCAGGCGTCGGGTGGCGTTGTTTGGTGTAATGGGCAATTTTGATTTCTGGCCCGCTAATCGAACTGAACGACGTTCCATCATCGGGCAAGCGCTTAACATGCCATCTTGGCCAGCTGCTGGCTCGGTTGATGTTATCAATGGTGTTGTCGTGGTCAAGTTTGGAAATTACATTCCAGACCAACTAAGTACACTGTGCCTCGAAGTAAACGATGATAACCCTTCTTGTCAAAAACTGCGCGCGCGCCCGACAAACAGTCCCTGATTTTTATTTTTTATCACCCGGGTACATTAATCCCTCATGTAGATGTAACTTGCTGGTTACTTTACTGCCAGAAAGTTTTTTACGCATGCGAATATTCAACATCTCCACAGTGACAGAGAAGAACATCGCAAAATAAATATAGGCTTTCGGAATATGAAAGTCGAGGCTCTCCGCTACCAGTGCTGTGCCAATTAAAATTAAAAAACTCAAAGCTAACACTTTGATCGTCGGATGTTCATCGACAAAATCACCGATCGATTTCGCGGCAAACATCATTACACCCACGGCAATCATAATGGCGGCTACCATTACCGGAATATCTTTCGCCATACCCACGGCAGTAATCACGGAATCGAGCGAGAACACAATATCAATCACTGCAATCTGTACCAGCACAGAAATAAAAGCAGCCTGGCTTGTTGCTGTTGGTGTCGCATGGCCTTCTTCACCTTCCAGGCTGCTGTGAACTTCCATGGTACTTTTGGCAATAAGAAATAAACCACCGATCCCCAGAATCAGATCACGCCAGGAAATTTCATTACCCAATATTACAAACAAGGCATCCGTGAGTTTCGCCAACAGTGCCAGGGACACCAGTAGCATGATGCGTGTCATCATCGCCAATCCCAAACCCATCATACGCGCCTGATGACGTCTCTCTAGCGGTACGCGCCCCACCAGGATGGTGAGAAAAATAATATTATCGATACCAAGTACAATTTCAAGCGATGCCAGAGTGACCAGCGCAATCCACGCTTCAGGAGAGGTTAATAACGCCCACATAAAAACAGCCTGTGTTGGAAAAACGCAAGCATAGCGTATTTTTCAGGATCAAACTCCCGCGATTTTATCAGCTGACGTTGCTGCCAATATCCGTTAAACTGGCACGCTTTCTACTTCAGTTTACCTGCACGAAAGCGAACAGGATCTCTTATGCAACCATTAGTCGGCGTTATCATGGGTTCTAAAAGCGATTGGGAAACCCTGCAACACTGCGCCAGCACGCTCGAAAAACTCGGCATCGCCCACGAAGTGGAAGTTGTCTCTGCTCACCGCACGCCCGACAAACTGTTTCAATACGCGGAGAGTGCCGCCAAACGTGGCTTGCGTGTCATCATTGCTGGCGCCGGTGGCGCAGCGCATTTGCCCGGGATGTGTGCCTCCAAAACGCATTTACCGGTGCTCGGTGTACCTGTGCAATCGAAAACCCTGAACGGTATCGACTCACTGCTTTCCATTGTGCAAATGCCCGCCGGCATTCCCGTGGGTACACTCGCTATCGGTCAGTCAGGCGCGATCAATGCTGCTTTATTAGCTGCAAGCATTCTGAGTCACGATCATCCTGCCATTCGCAAAGCCTACGATGCCTTTCGCAGCGAACAAACCGACAAGGTGTTACAACAACCCGATCCTCGCAAATGATTTTTAATTAACTTTCTTGAAATAAACAAGATGAAACTGGGCATACTCGGCGGCGGCCAATTAGGTCGCATGATGGCATTGGCAGCAGCACCACTCGACATTCACTGCCGCGTGTGGGAACCGGAAGCCACTGCCTGTGCACAACATTACGCAGAACATTTGCATAAAAATTACGATGACTTGGCGGCACGCGAATTATTTTTGAAAGATATCGATGCTTGCACTTATGAATTTGAAAATGTTCCTACTCCATTGATTGAAGCATTGCAATCACGCATCACCGTCAATCCACCACTCCTCGCTATCAGCACCAGCCAGGATCGCTTGCAGGAGAAAGCATTTTTCCAATCGCTGGATATTTCCACCGCACCTTATTGTGCAGTCAACAGCTTGCAAGATCTGGAAGCAGCAGTTACGAAACTTGGTTTGCCTGCCGTATTAAAAACCTGTCGCTTCGGTTATGACGGTAAAGGCCAATTTATTTTGCGTAGCACGTCAGACATTCAAGAAGCATGGAAACAACTCAGCGGTGGATCCGTACCTGTATCATTGATACTGGAAGGTTTTATAAAATTCCAGCGCGAAGTTTCACAAGTGGCGGTGCGCAGCAAGCAAGGCGATATTCGTTTCTACGCTTTATCAGAAAATGTCCATCGCAACGGCATTTTGTACAGCAGTATGGCCAAGCCACAGGATGCACTGTCACAAAGTGCGCAACAACAGGTTCGCAAAGTGATGGAAGCGTTAAATTATGTCGGAGTGATTTGCGTAGAATTTTTTGATGTGGCGGGAAAACTTATTGCCAACGAGTATGCGCCACGTGTACACAATTCCGGACACTGGACTATCGAAGGCGCCGAGACCAGTCAATTTGAAAACCATGTACGCGCCGTGTGTGGATTGCCTTTGGGCAGTACCGCCACTCGTGGACATGTTGCCACGCTAAACATTATCGGCAAACATCCCGACGCACAAAAAGTCTGTGCGATCAATGGCGCACACTTGCATGTTTATGGCAAAAGTGAAAAGCCGGCACGCAAACTGGGACACATTACCTTGCGTTGTGATAATGCAATATCACTGCAAAAATCTTTTGATGCAGCGCAGTCATTAATTCGCATGTAAGCAATAAGGCTGCGGTTTTCCAAACAAAAATCCTTGTGCATTTTCAATTCCCAATTTTCTTAACAAATCCAGTTGCTGACTGGATTCTATACCGACACCGATCACTTTTACTCTTGCCGCCCTGGCTGCTTCTACAATCTTTGCTAATTGCTGGAGTTTTCTCGAATCACTCAAACCTGAAAGAAAAAATTTCCTATCCAGTTTCAGATAGTCCGGTTTTAGCTTAAGCACTCTGCTCAGTTGCGCATGCTGCCGACCAAAACCATCCAGCGCAATTTGATAGCCTTTGATCTGCCAGGACTGTATCGCTTCCTGTAACGCTTTTTTATCGGCTATCGCATACTCTGTAATCTCCAGCACAATTTGTTGCGGTTCGAGGCCACACTGCCGGAGAATACCGCCAAATACGCGCCCATGATCCGCACTCACCGCCAGTAAGTGCTGCGGATGAACATTCAGGTGCAGCAGTTCACTTGAGCCCTGAGATAAATAATTTAACGCATGGATAGTGCGCGCCAATCGATCCAGGAAAGTAATATCTTCATTTGAGGCCAGCGTAAATATACGTTCCGGTGCCAACACATTGCCAAGCATGGAATGATGATTACCTGAAATACTGGCCAACAACGCTTCATGCCCAACGATTCGGCGTTTGCTGAAATCAAATATAGGCTGAAATAGAGAATCGAGTTGAAAACTGGCGTAATGCGCCCTGATGCGATCGTATTCAATAAACACCGTATCATTTAACTTTTGGGCTCCCTGAAAACGCGGAAACTCGCGCGCATTCAGGTAATCAACAATTTCAGAAAACACGGCAACGTGCTTATTCATTTTCGATAGCTGCAGCAGGTTATTAATCATGGGCGCACTCTAATCGCTGTATAAAAAACTTGAAAATACCAAATGGCTCCAAGGTTATTCCAATTTTAAATTACATAACCATTAGTAATTTTTAAGATAAAGAAATAATAAAACGGTATTTCTAACAAAAATATTTGTTTGTTACATTGGCGTGGAATGTTTATCGGAGTTAACAACATGTCGGCTTACGCAAGGCAAACCATTTTTAATATTCCATTGGCTGCTACTGGCAAAGAATCCCCTGCGCCATTTGATCCGTCTCGCAAATACAATATTGGCGACCGGTTTTCAAAAAATGGAATCAACCATCAGGTTATTGACGTGGATCATAACGGGATTTATACCATGAATGAAATTTTCCTCGAACAGATGAAATGGTCCTGATAGTTACTAACTTGCCGAATCAAGAAATACTCTGACACTGCGCGGCTTGATCCATACATGTTCACCTTGCTTTAACGCCAATTCACGAAAGCGCTCCCGAGACAGTTCGGCTTCAATCAATGTTTTATCTTCACCGCGTTGCAACTCGAGGCGCACAATAGAGCCAATAGGATGGATATTAGCAATTCGTGCGCAAAAAGCCGTCGAGCTATCCTGTTCCCGTTGAATTTCTATATCGTGCGGGCGCACATAGGCAAGCGCTGGTGCATCATGCGCGTGTTGATGTTCAGACACAGACAGCTCCAGTGAGCCCACCTTGGCTAATCCTTCATGCACGCGGCTGTGAAACAGATTCACATTGCCAATAAATTGATACACAAAGGGCGTTGCCGGTGCGTCGTAAATTTCACCGGGCGTGCCAATTTGTTCAATACGACCGTGATTCATTACTACCACGCGATCCGCCACTTCCAGCGCTTCTTCCTGGTCGTGCGTGACAAACACGCTGGTAATATGTAATTCGTCATGCAGACGACGTAACCAGCGGCGCAGGTCCTTTCGCACGTTGGCATCAAGCGCACCAAAAGGTTCATCAAGTAGCAACACTTTTGGTTCCACGGCGAGCGCGCGCGCCAACGCAATACGCTGACGCTGGCCACCAGAAAGTTGTGGTGGATAACGATCCGCCAGCCAATCCAGTTGCACCAGTCCTAATAATTCATGTACGCGGCGATGAATTTCGTTTTCAGAAGGCCGCGTTTTTTTGGGGCGCACGCGCAAACCAAAAGCCACATTCTCAAATACCGTCATATGACGAAACAACGCATAGTGTTGAAAAACAAATCCTACTTGTCGTTCTCGCGCTTCCACATGGGTGGTGTCTTCACCATGAAAGTGGATGCTGCCGGACTTGGGTGTTTCCATGCCAGCAATAATGCGCAGCAGGGATGTTTTGCCACAGCCAGAAGGGCCAAGCAGCGCCACCAGCTCACCGGTTGGTACGTCCAGTGACACATCATCCAGCGCACGAAAATCACCAAAATATTTGGTTACATTGCGAATAGCTATACTCATAATTCAAATTCCGATCAAAATAATATTCAATTACACTTTTTTGATTACTGCAGGGCCTGCTCTGATTCACTTTTCCGCAGACGATCAACATTCCATTCCACAAATGTTTTTAATGCCAAGGTGATCAGCGCTAACATCGCCAGCAATGAAGCACACGCAAATGCCGCCACAAAATTGTATTCGTTGTAAAGAATTTCAACATGCAAGGGCAAGGTATTGGTCATGCCGCGTATATGGCCTGACACCACTGACACCGCGCCAAATTCTCCCATCGCGCGTGCATTGGCTAAAATAACGCCATACAACAAACCCCACTTGATGTTTGGCAACGTGATGCGCCAGAACATTTGCCAACCGGACGCACCCAACACAATCGCCGCTTCTTCTTCGTCCTTGCCCTGTGCCTGCATCAGTGGAATCAGCTCGCGCGCCACAAAAGGAAAGGTCACAAATATCGTCGCAAGCACAATACCGGGCACCGCAAAAATAATGCGAATGTCGTGATCCGATAACCATTCGCCAAACCAGCCTTGCAAACCAAACACCAATACATAAATCAGACCGGCAATCACCGGTGAAACGGCAAAAGGCAAATCAATCAAGGTTAATAAAATACTTTTGCCGCGAAAATCAAAACGCGCAATCGTCCACGCCGCTGAAACGCCAAACACCAGGTTCAGGGGCACGGAAATACCCGCCGCAATGAGCGTTAAACGAACTGCCGACCACATGTTCGGATCATCAAAGGCATTCAGGTACGCGTGTATGCCTTTGCGCAAGGCTTCGGTGAACACGGCAGCCAAAGGCAGTAATAAAAATAGCGCGATCCAGGCAAGCGCTATCGAAATCAGCGTCCAGCGCAACCACGCTGGCTCCGTTGTGCTGATTTTTTTGGCAGCAATTGAATTACCTGACACAGGTTTACTTGACATAACGATTGGTACTCCACCACTGCAGCAAATTGATGATTAACAGTAACAGAAAGGAAATCACCAGCATGACAACCGCAATCGCAGTCGCCGCACTGTATTCATACTGTTCAAGTTTGGTAATAATCAACAACGGAGTAATTTCAGAAACCATTGGCATATTACCGGCAATAAAAATCACCGAACCGTATTCACCAATAGCACGCGCAAATGCCAATGCAAAACCTGTCATCAAGGCGGGCAACAATGCCGGAATAATAATACGCCGGAATGTTTGCCAGCGCGTGGCGCCCAGACTGGCCGCCGCTTCTTCCACCTCACTTTCCATATCTTCCAACACCGGTTGCACCGTGCGCACCACAAAGGGCAAACCGATAAACGTGAGCGCCACTACCACACCAATCGGTGTGTACGCCACCTTGATGTCGTAAGGTTGCAGTATGCTGCCTATCCACCCGTTCGGTGCATACACCGCCGACAAGGTGATCCCGGCAACTGCAGTCGGTAATGCAAACGGCAAATCGACCAGAGCATCAATTAATTTTTTTCCCGGAAATTCATAACGCACCAATACCCAGGCGACAATTAATCCAAAAAAAACATTGAAGCTTGCGCCAATGAACGAAGCGCCAAATGAAAGTCGATAAGACGCCAGTACGCGCGGGGCCGTGACGACATCCCAAAATTCCTGCCAACTGAGTGCGGTGGTTTTAATAAAAGCGGCAGACAAGGGAATGAGTACAATCAGGCAAAGATAAAACACCGTAAAGCCGAGTGCCGGACCAAAGCCCGGCAACACGGATGAACTCCTTAGCAAGGAACTCCTTAGCGAGGAACTAGGCAACGAAAATTTCTTCATGGAACATTACGCTCTTTTGTTAAAGTCGCGAATAAAAAAAAGGAGCAGAAAAATTCCGCTCCTGTGGACCTACTTCACGGGGTTGTAGATCTGGTCAAAAGTACCGCCATCCGCAAAATGTTTCTTTTGTGCGGCTTGCCAGCCGCCAAAAACTTTATCTACCGTAAACAATTCAAGTTTGGGGAATTGTTGCGCATACTTGGCAGCAACAGTTGCATCACTCGGACGATAAAAATTTTGCGCGCCGATTTCCTGGCCTTCGGGTGAATACAGATAATTCAGGTAAGCTTGTGCCACTTCATAGGTACCGTGTTTTTTGGCAAACTTGTCAACCACTGCGACAGGAGGTTCAGCAAGTATGGAATAACTCGGCACCACAATTTGTACTTTGCCCGCACCTTGTTCTTTTAACGCAAGGTAGGCTTCATTTTCCCAGGTAATCAGCACATCCCCCACACCACGCTCCAGAAAAGTGGTGGTTGCACCGCGCGCACCGGAATCCAGTACTGACACATTTTTAAAATATTTTGTAACAAACGCCTTTGCTGCTGCCTCATCACCGTTGTTGTGTTTGAGAGCATAACCCCAAGCCGCAAGATAGTTGTAACGCGCGCCACCGGATGTTTTAGGATTCGGTGAAACAACCGAAATGCCCGGCTTCACAATATCGTCCCAATCCTTGATGTTTTTCGGGTTGCCATTGCGCACCAGAAACACAATAGTGGAGGTGAATGGCGCGCTGTTGTTAGGCAAACGCTTTTGCCAATCCTGCGGAATCAACTTGGCTTTTTCGAATAACTGGTCAATGTCGTAAGACAATGCCAGTGTAACCACATCGGCTTGTAAACCATCAATCACCGCACGTGCCTGTTTACCACCGCCGCCATGCGATTGATTGACAGTCACCTTGTCACCGGTTTTTGCTTCCCAGTATTTTGCAAAGGCCGCATTGTATTGTTGATACAGTTCGCGGGTTGGATCGTAAGATACATTCAGCAACTGCACGTCTTTTGCGTAAACCTTGCTGGTGGATGCCAGCAAGATCACGGTTAAATATCCAAATAGATTTTTAAATTTCATGACACATTCCTCAGGTTTTCAGGTTAATGGATTTGTCTGGATTAAAAAGACGCTTGCACGCGAGCAATAATGACGTTTTCATCGGGACGATCCTCGGGTGCCGTCAAGGTGCCGCCGCCGCCCCAATCAAATGACGTACGGTCATAATCAAGCGAGATGCGAGTATTTTTGTTGGCGTACCAATTCACACCGACACCAATGTCATGGGCTGTGCGAACCGAAGCCGTTGGATCAGCAAAATTATTGGTGTTATTGGCAAGCACACCACCAACGGTGAACGAGTCACGATCAAATGCAATCTGGCTTGAACGAACCACCAATTCCCACGCACCCCAGGTTCCTTTGGCCGGGTCAAAGTCTGCCGCCGGCTTGATACCAGCCAGTGATTCATCTTCTCCTGTAATAGCCCAGGCAAAAGTTATTTGCTTCGCTTTATGGTAAAGCGAACCCGTACCGACGAAAGTATTGGGAATTGCACTTCCTGTAGTACCTACATCACGTTCCACATCCTGTTTCTCGCGCACGTACTCGGCAATTACACCGACATTATTCAGAAAGTAATGTGCTTGCGGAATCAGGCGCGTCCGATCACCGTTCGCGTATACCGTATCCCATTTTGAAGAGGTTGCCGGATTACTGGCCGTTTTGATGTTGCCATCTTTGCGGTAGGAAAATATTGTTTGTTGCCCGATTGAATTATAAGTTGGCAATTCAGTTGTCAACGCGGGTTGAGTACTATCAACTGGAGTTGCTGACCCTCCTTGCTGATTCACCTTACTAAATGCCACACCGAGACCAAGCCCCTGAAACAATCCCGGATGATTGATCAGCGGTTGGGTGAAAATCCGGTACTGGATTTCCTTGTCAGCATTGGTATCACTGTTGGCTCCCGTTGCACCGTCAAGCGCACCGTTGAAAATGCCAACTGCATAATTCACTGTGCCAGAAAATAATGCACCACCGATCTGCACTCCCGTATCACGTGAGGGAATAAAGTCGCTCGCCAGAGACAACTCGTTGAATTTTGTATCCGCTGAACTTTGCAAGCGTTCGACTCCTAATGGAGGCGTGAATTTTCCGGCACGCAGCTTGAATGCCGAATTATAGTTGCCATCAATATAAGCGTCGACCAACGATGTGGTACTGCCAGCAAAATCCGGAGTGATCCGGAAACCATAGGTACCAAACACCGTGCCTTCGATAGTTGGGCGCGCACGGCGAATCAATAAGTCATCCGGTGCTTCTACTACCGCTGAATCCGGCGAAGGCAATGCTGTGGTAGCAGCAGGATATTGCCCCTTGATCCCTTGACGAAAATCACGCACATCACTCTGCACAAGACCTTTCAGTTTTACTTCAAAGTTGCCATCCGCTGATTTCAAACCAAAACCTTTATCACCGGCCGCCACAACTGCTGTGCTCGCTTTGGCTGTTGCCGCGTCTTCATCGGCATTCTCCAGTTTGCGTTGTAACACGCGAATTTTCTGGTCCAAATCCTGAACCTGCTGTCTGAGAGACTCGCTGTCATCTGCCAGCGCACGTGCGGGCGATAACGCCGCACTGAGTCCAAGCCCCAGCACGGCAGCGGTCAATAAAGGGTATTTTAATGTCAGGTGTTTCATGTCGAATCTCCAAATATTTGCGAAATCCGACTTCCAGTGATCTGGTCAGTCGAGGAATAAATTGTTTTTACTGTTTAGCCCCGGATGGCCGGTAGGCTCTTGCTTTATCTGTATCAGGACAAACGGATTTTCTTTTTGGCTTCAATCTGCGTTACCTTGCCGTCGTGCACGGTAATTTCGACCGAACCATAGCGCAGGCCTGTGAGGGCTTTGGCTACTTCATCGAGAACCCGACTCTCAACAACACCAAGAGCCGACACCGGATCAGCATTGCATTTACGATCTGTCATGGGCTACCTCCTATCAGTGCGTTGCCGTTTCAGATGCTGCGCAGGTTAATGGATAGGCTAAATAATTAAAAATAATGTTTTTTGATATGCTTATTCCATTTTCAACAAGCTTGGGAGGGTACTAAACTTCCCGGACATGGCAATCCATGCTAGCCTTGCCCGGATAAAATGAATTCAATCAGAGTAACAATGAAGCATTTACTAATAAAAATCTGTAGCGCATGGCTCCTTACCGCTTCAGCCTCCTTTTGTTTTGCGTCAGAAGGCGCCATCCCGCCAGGGATACCAAAACTGGATCACGTGTTTCTTATCCTTCTGGAAAATCACAGTTACAGTGATATTCGCAACAACGTCAGTGCGCCTTTTATTAACAGCATGGCAGACACGGGTAGTGTAGCAACCAACTATTTTGCCGTTGGCCATCCCAGCTTGCCAAATTACCTGGAGATCGTCGGCGGGTCTAATTTCAACGTGCAATCAGACAACAGCCCTGACTGGCACAACAGCGGTTGCACCAGTTTTACCGACACAGGAACCGTGTGCCCGATTTACGGCACAGGCACAGAGAACTCCAGTGCCACGCCGGATATCGCCGGAAAAAACATTACCCAGCAATTGGAGGCCAGAAATCTGAGCTGGAAAAACTATCAACAGAGTTTACCCCTGACGGGAGCAGATGGTGTTAACTACAGCGATGGCTTTTACAGCAACCTCACTGATTTCAGTGACATCATGCCTGACGTTACGCCACCTCTAACCAATGATGATATGTTGAGTTACATTGTGAACCTCTATGCGGTGAAACATAACCCATTTGCCTATTTCAGACACGGACAAACCTCGGACAATTTACGACGCACAGCTGGATTTGAAGGAAGCAATGGGCTGTATGCTAACTTGCGCTCAGGCAATGTGGCTAATTTCTCTTTCATTGTGCCGAATCAATGCAATGACCAACACGGTGTCGGGGGAGAAACTTTTTGCAGTTATGGCCCGGCGCTCATCGAACGCAGCGATCAAACGGTGGAGCGCATTGTCACCGCAATCAAAAAATCAAATATCTGGAAATTGGGCAATAATGCAATCATCCTGGTGTGGGATGAAGATGACTACAGCGAAAGCGACCAGGTGCTGGCTATAGTGAAGACGAATTACCTCCACACGCCCTATACAAGCAATACTTACTACAATCACTTCTCATTACTGAAAACGCTGGAATCCGCTTTCCGTTTGCCTTGTCTCAATCACGCTTGTGATAATAACGTGAAAGTAATGCGCGACATGTTTACTGGTCCGTAATAATACAATCGTTCGGTGGTTAAACATTTAATCACTGTGCCGAGCACGGTACTTATTCGATAACGCTTCCCACTCAATTTTCAAACTCCCACCTGTACTGTTGTGTTGTTTCTCCCAATTGCTGATTAGCTCCAGGCAGGCGTGATCAATGTAATTTAAATCTTCTACATGCAACTCAACTTCAGAGCCCGGACGTACTTTTTCCAACTGTTCTGCCAACAACGGCAAGCGAATCAGTGTCGCCGCACCTTTCAAATGCAATCGGGTTCGCTGGTAAATTAAATCTTCATCCCAGATAATTTCCAGATGGGAGAATGCGTACAACAATTTGAGGATAGATAAACCCAAACCAATCAACACGCCTTCCAGTAAATTCAATGTGACTACTGCAATAATAGTAACCAGATAAATGGCTACTTCACTTTTCCCGTATTTCAATAAATCAGGAACTGCTTTTGGATAAGCCAGTTTGTAACCGGTGTACACCAGCACTGCTGCCAGGCTGGAAACCGGGATATATCTCAGCGTAAATGGAAACACTACCGCAAATAATAATAACCACGCGCCATGAAAAACAGCCGCGTTGCGTGTTAAAGCGCCTGCTTCCACATTCGCACTGGAGCGTGCAATCACTCCTGTCATCGGTATGACGCCCAATAAACCACACAGGATATTGCCTACGCCCTGCGCCGCCAACTCCCTGTCATATTTTGTACGAGGACCTTGGTGTAACAAATCCAGCGCGCTGGCACACAACAATGTTTCGGCGCTGGCAATAAAAGCAATCGACACAGCGGCGATCAAAATATCGGGCTCCAGTAGTCTCTGCAGATTTTTAATCGTCGGATAATGGATCACAGACCAGACCTTATCAATATCTTCTGGATGGGGAAGCAGATCAGGAATGTATTGGATATTGAGTTGCATCACATATGAAGCAACTACAGCTACCAGCACCGCCAGCAAGGTCGCAGGGAAGACACTGAATCGCCTGGACGAAAATTTTGTCCATAGCACAATCACTGCTAGCGTTAACAAGCCAATCAATAATGCATGCAACGATGCGCCACCACCGGTGAGAGTGTTAAATAAAGCGAAGGGCATGCCATCAAAATTCTGTATGCCTGTCCCTATCGGTTTTTTATCCAGCATCACATGGAATTGAGATGCAATAATCAGTACACCAATACCAGACAGCATGCCTTGAATCACGGCGGGCGACACGGCCCTGAACCACTGACCCAATTTGAGTAACCCTGCAACCAACTGTATCAAACCAGCAAGTAACACCACGACACCCAGCATGGCAAAGCCCTGTTGCTGTACCAGATGCCAAACCAACACGGTTAATCCCGCCGCAGGGCCACTGACTTGCAACGGGGAACCCGCCAGAAAGCCTACCACCAGACCTCCCAGGATACCGGTAATCAAGCCAGCGGTTGGCGGTACACCGGAAGCAATCGATATGCCCATACACAAGGGAAGCGCTACCAGAAAAACTACAATCGACGCCCAAAAATCCTTGCTGATTGTTTTCTGTTGAAGAGGTGGCTTGACTCGGTCTGTTACTGCGACGTTCATGGCAAAAGAATCTCTGTTGACTTCACGGTGCGTACAAAAACTGTTCACCGTGATAGGATGCACGCTGATGATATCACCACCATGGGAACGAGACGATATTTATGACCCTACTCGCACACTTACTGGAACGCAACCGTAAATGGTCTGACGAGGTCAAGAAAAATGATCCCACTTTTTTCTCACAACTCGCTGACCAGCAAACGCCGGAATATTTCTGGATTGGATGTTCAGACAGCCGTGTGCCTGCAAACCAGATCACCGGCCTGAAACCGGGTGAAGTGTTTGTGCATCGCAATGTCGCCAATGTCGTGCCACATGCCGATCTCAATTGCCTGTCTGTGCTGCAATACGCCGTCGACGTACTCAAGGTGAAGCACATCATTGTGTGCGGGCATTACGGCTGTGGCGGTGTGCAGGCGGCGCTGTCACACCAGAAGTTCGGGCTGATTGATAACTGGCTGCGCAATATCAAAGACATCTATCGCCAACACCACCAAAAGATCGATAGCATTATCGATAACGACAAAGAACTCGAAAAGATCAAGCGCGTTAATCGCTTGTGCGAACTGAATGTCATTGAACAGGTGAATAATGTTTGCCACACCACGATCGTGCAGGATGCATGGGATCGCGCGCAACCGCTCGCGGTGCACGGCTGGATTTACAGTATCCGCAATGGTTTGATCAAGGATCTTAACGTTTCAACCGCATCAAAAGACCAGATCAGCCAGATTTATCGGGTTGAAAGTGAAATTGACATGATTCCGGCTGAGACAAGCCCGAATTAACTCTTACTGAATTTCATTCCACTTTGACAGCAAGCGCGCAAACATAGTGGCCTGCTTGTGCAAGAACGCCAACTCTTCTTTAGTGTCTTTCACCCCCGCGAATTTTTCCAGCTTGGCATACACTTCCGCGAGTGGATGTTTGGGATCTTTTGTTTTGTAAGTCTCCAGCCTGAAGCGCGTATTGTTGATGACAATGCGGAAGAACGCCAGCTTGGTCGCCAATGTGATCTTCGAAAAGTCATTCAACTCACCGAACACGGAAAAATCCGTTTCGAACACCAGTGCATCGCCTGCTTTCTTCTCCACTGCAACCGTGGCAGTGCGCGGCTGGCCGGTGATGATAGTCAGGGCACCGAGCACCTGGCCTTGTGACAAGGTGCCTATTGGCACACTTTTTTTATCCGGCTTTTCTTCAGTGTAAACAGCCAGATCACCTTTCAGTAAAAAATAGAATGTACGATCTGTATCACCTTTCTTGATCAGCACATCACCACCCGATAGCTCAACAATCAGGGAGTGATGCATCAGTAACTGGTGCTGTTGTGGATCCTTAATTGAGAGGTCATTAAAAAACAGAATGCCTCCCAACATGCTTTTAATTTTATCTTTGGGGTATTTATCCAGCGGAGTTTTTTTCATAATGCATCTTTTTCACAATTTAACTTCATCGAGTAATTTGTTTCACTTTCAATTTAAAATCAGTTTTCTCTTTTGAATTAGGTATGGCTTCTGTCAGTTTATCAACCAATTCACTGAAATCACGCGCCACCTGTATACTTTCCTGTAATAGATACTCCGCCATAGGACCAACATACTGGGAGAACAGGTCTTCAATTTGACGCAGTTCCTTACGATCCAGTTGCAAGCTCTGTCGCTGTGGCTTCTGTTGTGTTGCTGACTGCAGGATTGTGGCATTCAGATCTGGCACTTTAACAGGTTTAATGGATGTTTGTACGCGACCGGTATTTACTCTCGGCATTTGTGTTATTTCATCATCGGTTTCCCATGCCCGCAAAAAACGCTTGCGCTCTTCTGTCGAACTGATTTCAACCGCCACTTTTTCTGCCAACTCACGCAAGCTGGCTGACTGATCCTTATACAGGTCTATCAAACTGGCGCCGATAGGTCCTATGTAATTAACCAACATGGTTTCCATGTCCCGCAATTTCTGTTTTCGTTCCTGCACACGTTCAGCAGTCAAGACACCGGAAACATCAACTGAAGCCGGACGATCGCCGGTTAATATTTGTAATTCATTCACCGCTTCCTTTACCGCCGTCGCATAATCCTGTGCATTGGAAAAGCGTTCATCTGGTCGAGCTGACAAACCGCGCTGGATAATCGCCAAAAACGGAACCGGAATCAGCTGATTCATATCCACCCGCGGCGTGATATAAATGCCTTTCGGCGAAAGCGAGAAATGCTGCACTGCACTCGTCACCGGGATTTTGGCCAGCAACTCCATCAATATCACACTAGCGGAATATAAGTCTGCCCGACCATCAACATTCGAACTCGCTTCCTGTTCTGGCGCCATATAGTGTGGTGTGCCTACGGTGAATCCCATTTGCGTCACTTCTGATGACACCGGCAAACGCGCAATTCCAAAATCAGTAATTTTTACTGTGTCGGTTTTCGTCACCATAATATTAGAGGGCTTGATATCGCGATGCACCACACCGGATTCGTGTGCAAAATGCAACCCCTTCAATAGTTGCGAAAAAATTTTCAGGGCGCGATTAAACTGGATTGATGCATGTGCCTGGAGGATATCGTCCAATGGTTGACCATCAATAAACTCCATCACCATGAATGGCATGCCATTCAGGTCACCGTATTCCAGGATCGTGACAATATTGGGATGCATACAGCGCGCCGAAGCCTGCGCTTCAATTTTAAAACGGCTGTGATATTCCGCGATTAAACTTTTATCGCTGATATTGGGTATCAGTGTTTTAATGGCGACTCGACGCTGGATATCCGGATCGAATCCTTCATACACCACGCCCATCGATCCTTTGCCCAACACCCGAGCAATTTTATATTTGCTGATTTGCTCGGGCATGTTCACAGGGATAAACTCTTCCGATCAGTAACTGAATAGCTTACTGATCACGTTTTTGTTGCTTGATCATCTTCAACGCACTCGCCAGGCTGCGATGCATGCGGTTGAATGACGATGCCATGGACGCCACTTCATCTTTGCCTTTCACATCAAACTCTGGCACATCAATTTGGCCTTTGCTAATGGTGTCTGCTTTATCAGCCATTGATTTGATGGGGCGAATTACCACAAAGTGCAACAACACATTCAGCAAGGCCCACACGAAAACAAAAATGGCGGCAAGCGATCCCATAAATGTGTACAAGGCTTTTTGCGCACGTTGCAAAGGCACACTCATAGGCACCGAAACAATCTGCGCTGCCACTACACTGTTTAGTTCCCAACCAAAACCATTGTTCGGCCCATAGATTTCCACCATCGCAGGCGGCGCCATATCTGGTGTGGTGTGGCAATCCAGACATTTGGGATTGGTAATCTTCATCGGCAAACTCAGGTACAGGTATTCACCCGTCGGTGTATTACGCATGCCGTGATACTCTTTGGCTTCCGGATTGTTTTTGAAATATTCAATAATGTCTTTTTCCCAATCAGTCGCACGGTGCGCCTGATTCGTAGGATTCAATGCCGCTTCGTTGTAAGTATATTCAGGGTATTTTTCACGCAATAAATTAAAGTTGCTGGTCGCTGCATAAGCCGGAACTGTCTGCTTGATAAATCCTGCCGGGCTCGTCGCTGGCGCAGGCGTTGCTGTTGATTGAATCGGGGCAGATGCTACAGCAGGCTCTGTCACAGCCGGCGCAACAGCAGGGGCTGGCTGTGTACCCAAAATCGCCGGTTTGACTTCATCCACCGTGTACTTGCGAATGCCTTTGGCCATTTCCATCATGATATTGGCATTCAACAACACCTCTTCCTTGGCGTTCTCCTCCAGGATGCGCTGGCTGATAACCCAGGCAAGGCCCATCCCCACGGACAACACCATCAACATCACCAAATTAAATTTAAGGCGTAAGCTCATAACAGGATCCCTCAAGTACCATTATCAAAGACCGGTAACTCTACCCAATCCCTCCCCGAATGCCAAGTTAAGATCTGAGAAAACTCCAACTGTCCTCTCCTGCAACATAGAATCAATTATTTTCAACACGAGACAGGATCGACATAGACCACCCTCTATTAAGCCGTGCTAGAATCTGGCCGCCTTAACTCCCTATTACATCTGACAAGGGACGCGGGGGACAGGTGCGCAGTACAGACTGAAGTACGAATGATCAAATAAGGGTGCGAGGGAATCTATGAAAAGCTTAATCCACTTACTTCATACAGTTGCAATGGTCAGCTGCGGTTTGCTACTTAGTGTTCATGCATTATCCGATACACCGGTAGGCCCCATGAATTATCAGGGTAGGCTGCTGGATGGCAGTGGCATTCCTGTGGGATACCCGACGCCAACAACAGCGACCTTTGTAGCGCGTGTATATGATGCACCAACCGGAGGTACGCTGAAATATCAGGAGACACACGCGAATGTAACGGTGGATGATGGCGTGTATTCATTCCTTGTAGGAACTGCACCCAAAGATGCCGGTGACAGCACGTGGAGCGTCGAGTTATGGAATTGCTGTGCTGCAGTCTACCTTGAGATTTCAGTCAATGGACAAACACTGACGCCTCGCCATCAACTGGCAGCAGCACCTTATGCTTTCCAGGCAAACCTCGCACTTACTACTAACAATGCCCTCGCGCTCGGTGGCAAAACGGCTACCCAATACAACAGCATTCTTGCGGATATTTGCACCTCCAGCAAAGGCAAGTGGCTGGAGCTCGTGGGCAAATGTTTAGGGATCGGCGCATCATTTCCCGGCCCCAATCCGGTGAACTGGAATACATTGACCGCCAGCAATAATTTTTCAAATCTGGATTTAAGCCGCGCAGATATCAGCGGCATTAATTTTAACGGTGCGGATTTAACAGCAACCGTATTCACCAAAACCACCTATTCAGCTCAAGGCATGAGTGGTGCAAACTTAAGCTATACACAATGGAGTTCAGCGGTAGCAACTGATTCATCTGCATTTACTCTCAGCGCATCAACTAATTTAAGTTACGCCACTTTTAAGAACATGGACATGTCTAAATGGAATCTGTCCGCCATTACTTATCTCAATTACACCATGCTGTCCGCTGCTTACCTATCGAGCTGCCCAGCCGGATTACCCAACGACTACCAACCATGGGCATGTCGCCTGATGACCTCTACTGCAAGCAATTACTTCCTGCTTGGCCCCTATGCCAATTTTTCTACTACATCCGCCGCTTCCATTACCAAGTTCGGTGTGAGTTATCTCGATGTGGACAGCGACAAATTTGACAATATCAATGTAAGCTACGCGTCCTTTACAGGAAACACATTGCTACAGAATTTTGTGAACTCCAGTTTGTATTTTGCCGATCTTAGCCACACCAGCCTCATCCACAATCGCTTTGTAACAACATCATTCGCTGGCACGAAATTGGTTGGTGCGAATATTGAGGATGTTATTTTTGCCTCCGATGTATTTATGCCATCACTGGATTTTAGCGATGCGCAACTAACCTACGTGCGATTTGATAACGCCGTGTCTGGTGTTAATTTTACTCGATCAATACTGAATCAAGTGGAATTCACAACACTTGGCGGTCCAAATTTTACTAACGCTATCCTTCAGGGAGTTCGTATCAGCACACAACTTTATGGTGCGGCGCCAGGCACTATTCCCACTTTTGATGGAACCCGCTTCTACGGTGGCTTTTATATTGCAAGCATGAATATAGGCGACGTGGGTACCATGGTATTTAAAAATTTAAGTTTCACAGGTGGAATTCTCGGTGGCGATTTCAGGGGCGCCAAATTTACAGGCACCATATCTCTACGCGATATCACCTTCACCCATTTGAATATTTGTGGTGCAACTATTCCTGTCACTGGCGGCACTGCACCCTTCCCTGAATTTGCAACTGTAACCTGGACCGCAAGCTCCACTCGTTGTCCTGATAATACACTTCTTACAAGCTGTAATATTGCAGGCAGTAATCACTTTGCCACACCAACGACACCTGTCGGTAATTGTGTCTCTACCATCCCTTAAATTATTTTTAACCACAACCCAACCAAAAGGAGTAAACCATGCCATCACCATCCACAAACTTCGAAAACGACGTTGAAACCATTCGCAACAGCCGGGCTACTGCTGATCAGAAAAAAAATGCAGCTGCCTCGATCGCATTAACTTTGATTAATAGTCAAGCATTGGGTAACTCCGGGTATGATCCATCTGTTTATTTTGGAGCGAATGGTTCATTCAGTAAATTTGTCTCTGATATACAAGCATCCATTACTAACATTTAATATATAACCAAGGCTACAAAAAGGGGCTTCGGCCCCTTTTTAATATGCACCAATTACTGAGGAATAATTTGTGAAAAAATATTTATCGCTGATGATTTTGTTTTTACTCACAGCTTGCGGCGCTAAACTCACTCCTATTACCACATGCGAGAAAGTGGGCAATATCGAACCCATTTGTCGTTTCACAAATCCGGAAGATATGGAGTCGCTGCCGGACAACAAAACATTACTCATCAGCCAGATGGGAAATATGGAAGGAAGTAAATCCGGTAACCTGGTCGCCTTCGATACGACAACGCAAACCATCACAACGTTGTTTCCACTGCTGGCAACTAACCCTGCATCAAACAACGCTACAGAAAACTGGGGAGCAAAAAATTGCCCCGGCCTTCCCGGTGCCGAATTTTCGCCACATGGTATTTCATTCAAACAACGTGATGATGGTCGTTTCCAATTGGCCATTGTCAATCACGGTGGACGAGAAAGCGTGGAAATGTTTGAAGTACTCAACACTAATGATCAATACGCGCTGGAGTGGCGCGGCTGCGTGGTCCCAACCGATGGCATATACATGAATGACGTGGCGCTGATGCACAACGGTGGGTTTGTCGCCAGTCACATGTTCGACAAACATGCACCTAAAGTATTCGGCATGAGCACGGGTATCTGGAAATCACAAATGGGCATGGACACTGGCTATGTTTTTGAATGGTTACCGACCGCTAGTGAAACTTTTCGCGTGCTGGCAGAAAGCCACGGACCTTTTATTAATGGCATTCAACTCAGCGCAGATGACAAAATCGTTTTTGCCAATGTCTATGCAGGAAGTGAAATTCGCAAACTCGACAGGGCGAGCGGGAAAAAACTCGGCTCAGCACATGTCGTGCAAACCGATAACATAGGCTGGGATCACCATGGATTCCTGCTTGGCGCATCACACACCGGAAAAAAACTGGATCAGATGGATTGCATGAAGCATCCGGGCGAAACTTGTGGATTTGGTTTCACCATCGTACGAATTAACCCCGAAACCATGGCGACAGAAAACATATTTGAACACGAAGGTGCACCGATGGGTGCGGCAACCATTGCACAAGAAATAGGCGATTCATTGTACATTGGCTCTTTCAGTGGAAATCGCATCATTAAAATACCCTATGCAAGATGAATCGTATCGGCATTTTTGATGGTTTGCGTGGCTATTGTGCTCTCTGGGTTGCGGTTGTCCATCTAGCCCGAATGTTGGTACTGCATAACAGGTACTGGATTCCGAATCCCGCGATTGCCGTCGAAATATTTTTTATACTGAGTGGCTTTGTTATCACTAATCTACTGACCCGCCGCAAAGAATCCTATGCTGCTTTTTTATTTAGAAGATATTTTCGACTGGCTCCCGCTTTTATATTTTTTTGCATTCTCTACATATTAAGTGTAGATCCGATTATCGCCGCCCTTTCAAAACTGGACACAACACAGTATCCCGTTTATAGCGTAATGCCAATGTATGTGGATGGTGCAGAACGTTGGTACATTCATCTACCTGCACACATCACAATGCTCCACGGATTGCTGGAACCCTGGTTTCCAGACGCGTCAAAAGCTATCTTGCCCGAAGGATGGACGATGACCATCGAATGGCAGTTTTATCTGTTCGCACCTATATTACTGTTACTGGTGCAGAATAAATCCATTGTCAGCATATCCTTGGTTCTTCTTGCATCCATTGCTATGCAATTTTATAACTACCGCCTTCCTGTTTTATTATTTACAGGTTATCTAATCGATTTTCTTATTGGCATGTTAACCTTCCTCAACTTTTATGGGGAAACGAAGCAGCCTGGAAAAAATCAGTCGATTTTAATTTTACTGTTAATTTCTGGCATAGGTTTTTTAATTGGTAAACCGGGTCTGACGCTGTGGGGGATATTCATTTTAATAACCCATGGTCACATGGGTATCCTATCGAAAAATATTTTTGAATCTATTTTTAATAACCGACTATCCAATTTTTTTGGAAAGATTTCTTATTCTCTGTATTTAAGTCATGTGCTGGTTATGTTTTATATCATTAATATTCTGACTCCATACATAAACCCACTGCAAAACCCGGAAAAATTTTACCTTATTGCGATGCCCTTAATGATAGTGATCTCTGTTATGTTATCAGCAATCGTTTATAATTTTATTGAGAAAAAATTTATCCAATGGTCAAAGGAAATAGTCGCGCATTAACGAGATTATTTTTCCGTTTCATTAACTGTAATTTTTTCACTGTCAGATGACGAAACAGAAGCGCCTTCCACTTGTTTTTTAGCAAAGAATCGTCGCCACAATATGCGCACCGGCCACGACACAATTCCAAATAGTACGAACAGAATAGCAAAAATTAAACCCAACAGTGAGCCAAGCAACGTTAATCCTGCACCCGGCCCTACATAAGCAAACGCCGGGACAGGCAAAACAAACAACGATAGCGCTATAAATCCAGTTTTGTATTTGCAAGTTAAGGATTTGGACACGCTAAATCACCCTGTGCAAAATTTGCATAGCTCGCATCATATCGCATTGCTTGTGAAATGATGTACATTTCATCCTTATCAAAACGATTGAGATAACTCCAGACCACATGCCTGTCTTTATCCACTTCAAACACTCTGCCCGCCGCCCATTCTGTAATCAGGATATTGCCATTAGGCAGGAATTGTTGCTTGCCCCGTATCGGGGTGTGAAAAAAATTATCCGCCCCTGAACGATAAAGAACTGTTTCCTGTTTCGTTGCAGGATTAATCGCCATGATACGACTACCCAACAACTCTACACCCAGGGGATTTTCCACTTCGCCGCGATTATCGAGCAAGCCAATATGACCATCGTCCATAAAATGTGCATCATGCTGAAAAGCGAAAGAACCCATCGTCCACCATTTTACTTTTTCTGTCACCGGATCAATCACCATAACAAGATTCAGGTTACGCAGACTGATCAGGAGATCGCCTGCACTAAATAAAGGGAATTGCTTCACCCAATTACGTGATAACACATCAATACTGTTCAAATGCCCGATGTCTGTCAACGCATTAGCTGTATCGGCATTTTTTACGCCGAGCAATAAGCCCGCCAGATCCGATTTATAGATGGCCGACAATACTGGAATTTCCTGGATCACTTTCCCCTCAGGTGAAATTTTTAAAATCAAATCTTCTTCTATGCCTGCTTTTAAAATCGGGAAGTGATCATCCGCTTTTTGATGTAATTTTCTTGCAGGCACCCACAAATTCCCGTCGTCGTCTTTTTTGATGGAGTGATGCGTTTCACGCGCCAGTTTCCAGATCACGCGAGAACATTTGTCAATTTTAACCAGGCCGCCGTATTCAAAATTAAAAACTACCGAACCATCGGGGTAAAGCAACGCGCCATGAATATCAACGTCCCAATCACGAATTTTTGACTGGGGGAAGTTTGGCGTATCGGACCATATCTGGTTATAAGAAACTCTCCATTGATGTAACACCTTGCCATCCATGTCAATCAGGTTGATGCCATTACGATAATCTCCCCACATGCTGGAGATTAAAGTCACACCGGGATACGCACGCGCCTTATCATTAATCACCACACCGGAACCTTGAAGAGAAGGGCGTGCTTTACGAATAAACTTATCCGGCCGCAACCCGCTGTAATGTTGATAATGTTCTGCCCAATCCTGAAGCGCCATGCCACCGTTCTTGATCCAGATCGCTGGTGCCAGATTGAATATTCCAGCTAGCATTCCGCCCATAAAAAATAGCAGCAGGACAGCCGAACCAAAATAGATTTTAAGCCATGGTAATTTTTTCATGGGCATCAGTATAACCAAAAGAAGACGCGGTTTTTTGTGTACATGACGCGATAACATGAATATCTTTTTCACTAAAAGAAGGCTGATAATAATCCGGATTCACAACGCTTTTCGCCAGATCTTGCAACTGCATTTCATCTATAGGCAAATCCAGCCAGTCAAACAATTCTTTCAGCATCGTGATCGGCTGGTGACACAGTTCATCATATTTAACAAATCGAACCGACGCGTCATTGGCAAATTGTTGCTGTGCGTAATCATAGATCACATTCCATTGCGAAGCATAAGCCAACACATCATGACCTTGATTGAACAGGGCATTGATATCACGGGACTGATGAGGATCCCCCGTATTAATAGCCCTTCTGTCTAAACCAAATTCAAAATGCCCGACGCGCTGCATGTACTGCAATATCGCCCGATTTTCTGTTTCACTTTTTAAAAACAGCGCTTGCTGTTTTAGCAGCGAGCCCACATGCGTCACCGGATGACGAATCGGAACAATAAATTTTGCATCCGGAAATATTTTTTTCAAGCCGCTTATTCTGCAAATATTATAATTCTCCTTGGACAGGTAACGCGTCGCCTTTTCTGCGTGCAATACCTTCTTGATGGTATTTACATAAAAGTTCCTGAACTCTTCACGAACATCGATAATCACATGCGATACATCCTCGCGATGAATGTCCTTATAGAAATGCATCCAGAGTATTTCTTCAAACGCTTCCGGACTAAGCGGAGAAACCATCAACTTGTCTTTGTGTGCTCTCTCGACAGGCTCTGCATCCAACTTGAAAATCAAGTGGGATAACTGTCGCCAAAAAACAGGACAATGCACAAACGGATAATCGTAATAGCGAAAACTGGCCGTTGCCGGATGCTGATCCAGCAACTCAAGCAACAAAGTGCTGCCTGATCGTGCCAAACCGCAAATAAAAATGGGGGAGGTAACCGGAATTTTTTCCAGTGTTTTCTTGAGCAATGAAGATTCAAGCACTCCCATATCAACCAGAAAGTCGGGGGCCTTTTCCAACAACGATCCCAACACCTGCGCCTGTCTTGAAATCTGCATGATCAGTGGATGTTAAAAAAATGTTTTAACAACAGGGAGGTGAGCAATGAAAAAAATACAACACTGGCTATCCACTGCCGCATCCAGTCGTATCCAAAATGAATAATATCTATTTGTGAAAAGCTCAACTCCAACCCGGGGATTACCAGCAAAAACGGCAGTGCAGAAACAAGTGATGGTAACAAAACAACCACTACTTTTTTAAACGACAATGTGATGTAACTTCTCGTCACCGCAGGGAGCTCCTGTGGAGAAGTGTCAGAGGATAGTAATTGTTGTTGCAATTTTTTTATATCAATGCCCAAATCAATGATTTGTTGTTGTGGCGATAACTTCTTATACAAAAGCATCGAGATGGCTGCACTTGATATTGACCAAAATGCGATGACAAGCCATCCGGGGGAAAACAATAGTAACTCTGTATTCAACGCGTGAACCGGTTGCGCAAGAAAATCAAGCATTCGATGCCGCTGCTCTCGGCTTATAAGTCAACGCGCGGCCGAGTGTCCGTTTGCCGAGCGCATCACTGTAACGAGATCCTTTTTCCCACACACGCACACCATAAATATAAACCTGCTCGACGACGCCATCCGAACGATTCACCATACACTTTGCATTGTAGTGCGGGATATGGATGAAGTGACGATGATCGTTGGTTTCATATTTTTGTAATTGCTCGGGATTGATCAATACGATATCTGCTTGTGAGCCCACTTTAATTTCACCCACATCGACACCAAAAAATTCTGCAGGGTCTTTCGTTAAGCGTTTCACGGCAACGGCGACTTTCTGTAAACTCTCGGCCTGGGCAATTTTCAAAGTCATCAGGTTGCCGTCATAAAACGCCATGTTGGTGATGTGTGCGCCACTGTCGTTAAAACCAGGGAGCGTATTTTTATCAAACAACATTTGTTTGACGACGTCAGGACGACTGTTGGCAATATCTATCCACCAGCGGAATTGCAAATCATATTCACGCAAACACCACAAATAAAAATCCACCAGGTTGTCACTGCCTTTGGGGATGCGCGCAAACACTTCCTGCTCTTCATCACACTTAGCTCCATCATCGCCATTGGTTCTCTGAAAGATTTGCAACCGATATAGAATGTCGGCCATGGTGTCGCCATTCCAGCACTTGACCGGCATCTCTTCAATTTTCATTTCTTCTGGCACTAAACGAAAAGTAGGCGGCCTGCCATTTAATATTTTTTTCAATCCTGTTTTGGGCGTGACACGATCCATATCGAAGCGAAACATTTTTACCCATGCAGGATCATTCATCAATTTCAAACGCGCGGCCCTGTCTTCTACTTCACAAGCCAGCAAGGCGCGCGTCGATGGCAGTTCTTCAAAGATCGGCGCTTCGACACCATTAACCCACATACGAAAGTTGGTAGACAACGCCTGAAAATGAAAATGGCCCTTTACAAAATCTGAATTGATAAACCTTGCCAAACGCAGCATGAGTTTATGCACGTGCGGCAAAGGATTAAAATCAATTGCCACCAGACCTGTTACTCGCAACGGTTTTTTATAGAATCGCCCACTGCTCCAGAGAAAACGTTTCAGTGAATTTAACGGGTTATCGTTGTTGGGGGTTGCTTGCATGACGCGATCGTGTTCACGCAAGATTTGTATCAAGGGAAATATTTCCTGATCATCCGCAATCTGTGTCGGCACACGCTTTTCTTTATTAGGATCGTTCGCCAGATAATGAAACGCCAGACTGTCAAGTGACAGGCCCGCATAACCTTGTTTCATCGCATCGCGCACCAGCTGCTGCATGTTCTGCATTTCTTCCGACGTTGCCTTGCGTGTCACCGCCCCCTGCAAGCCCATCACTTCCACACGCAACATCGAATGCGGAATCAAGGGAATAATATTCGGACCCAAGGGAATATTTTCAAAATGTTTCAGGTAACCCGCCGTATCGCTCCAGGTTATTTTTTCAACACACTTGGCTAATACACTTTTCGGCATGCTTTCGACGCGTGCAAAACAATCCACGATAGGATCGGCTCCTGCTTTGCGTTGCGCACCAAAGGCCGTGCCGAGCGAACAGTTGCCTACCACCACACTGGTGGTTCCATGGCGCACCGATTCCCCCAAACCAGGATTCACTTCTACTTCCAGATCCAGGTGCGTGTGAATATCCAGCATACCGGGGATCAGCCACTGTCCGGTGGCATCAACCACCTCTGCTGCATGAGTTGCTGAAAGATTTTTTCCAATAGCAGAAATTTTATTTTGGGTAATGGCCACATCGCGATACAAGGGATAAGTGCCACTGCCATCGAACAGCAAGGCGTTTTTAATCAATAGATCGTAGTGTACGGCAACCATAGCGCTCCCCTGTTTATAATCTCTATAAGCCCGTGAGGACAAGGCTTTCTATTCTAAGTCAGGTGTCTTGCAAACAAACTGCGCAAAACGAAGAAAAGTTAAAAAATTAAACGGAAAACGAGGAACCGCAACCGCAGGTCGTCGCGGCGTTGGGGTTTTGGATGACGAAACGCGAACCTTGTAAACCTTCTTCATAGTTTACTTCCGAACCAACCAGATATTGATAACTCAACGGATCCAGCAAGGCCTTAACACCCTCTTTCTCAACCACCGTATCATCTTCCGCCACGCTGTCATCAAAAGAGAAACCATATTGAAAACCGGAACATCCCCCGCCCGTCACATAAACACGCAGACACAGCTGGTCATTATGCTCATCCTGTTTCAGGGCTTTTATTTTAGCGATGGCACTGTCCGTCAGCTTCAAAGCCGCCGGGGTATAAGTCTGAACACTCATGGAGCTCTTGTTTCAATCCAACCGATAAGGAAGTGTAATTATCCACAAAATCCGGTCTAAAACCAAGTAATTTAGTCAACTATTCCTTGTTGGCCGACGAGCTGCCACCGGCCGCGGGGCCGGGGGCGACATGGATCATTTTGCCATTCACTTGAGCGCCCTTAACGACCTCTAAAAATTGATAGTGCAGATTACCTTTAACCGTCGCTTTTGCTGCCAACTCCAGGTGTTTACTGGAGTGTACATCCCCCTCAACGTGACCATTGATAATCACCGTAGGTACCTGAATTTTACCAATCACTTTTCCTTCGTGCAGGACTCGCAGGGAAGCATTGCTACCGTCTTTCGCAATAATGTTGCCCTGAAAGGTTCCTTCAATTTCCAGATTGCCACTGAAATGCAAATCACCGGTTATTACTGTTAATTTCGAAACGAGCGTTGTAGCGCCGGCTTGTAAATGATTTTCTGTTTTTCCAAACATAGACAACCTCTCAAAAAAAATTCACGACTAACTATTAATTTTTCACAACCCAATCAAAACTGGCTGTCACTGCTGTGTCACCTGCTTTCTCGGCAGAGATATCAACATGTTTCGCCTCAAAACCCTCTGGCAAAACCAAGTCACCAGAAATAGTTTGATAAAAACGCAACTTCAACGGAATATCTGCTTTGGAGGGTTTGTCCATTAAATCAATCAATGGATAGGTATGCAGTTGTTCATCAGTTGTGCCTGTAACAGAAATAGTTACTTTGCCTGTCGTCATGCGATGTTCTTTGGTTAATTGTTGTATCACTAGCTCATAGTGATAATGACGCGCTTCTGCTAATGCCTTCACCCTGAAGGATGCAATGGCAATACCTTTATTATTTTCCGATGGATCCATCAATTGCCGATAGAAATTATTACTTTCCTGCAAGCTGGTAATCTGTTCGTTCAACTCCACAATTTGCTGGCGCAAGGTTTCCATTGCCTGTTGATTCACATTGGAGCCGACTTGTGTGTTGGCCACTTGCTGATTCAATTGTTGTAACTGCTCTGCTTGTTGACTGGCCAACTCATGAAGATGGTTCCACTCCTCCATCGCTTGTTGATAATCACTTTCCGCCTTGCTGTAACCATAATGATAACTGGCGACTACTGCGGCGCACGCCACAACAAATAAACACAAGGCAAAAATAAAGCGTCGCCAAGGACGATAATGGACCACCACTGAACGAAATTGTTTGCTGCCCTTCACTACCATAAACGGACTACCATAAACTAACTACAACAGATTCAGGGAACCAAACCAATATGATGCAATCCTGTGGTCTCTGGCAAACCGCGGACAATATTCATACATTGCACGGCCTGCCCCGCCGCACCCTTGGTCAAATTATCGATAACCGACAACACCACTACGGTGTCGCGACCTTGTGGCCTGACAACAGCCAATTGACAAATGTTGGCTCCTTTTACTGTACGCGTTTGTGGAAACACGCCTGCGGGCAACACATCAACGAAGGGTTCGTTTTTAAACCGCGCTTCATACACACTTTGCAGATCAACTGATGTTTTCGTCAAAGTAGCATACAAGGTGGAATGAATACCTCGAGTCAAAGGCAGCAGATGCGGCACAAAGGTCAAATTTACTTTCTGATTTGCGAGCACACTCAACCCCTGTTCAATTTCGGGCAGATGACGGTGCCCGGCCACACCGTAGGCTTTAAAACTTTCTCCCATCTCGGAAAAAAGATTATCGATCTTGGCTTGCCTGCCCGCACCACTCACACCGGAAGCGGAATTGGCTATCAGTGAGTTGAGGTTGATCAGCCCTGCTTCTATCAATGGCAAAAAACCCAACTGGACGCTGGTAGGGTAACACCCGGGGACCGCGATCAGTTTGGCTTTGGCAATTTGCGCCCGATTCACTTCCGGCAAACCATACACCGCTTCACCCACCCACTGCGGAGCACCGTGCTTCTGTCCGTACCATTTTTCCCACAACGCAATATCCTTGATACGAAAATCGGCAGACAAATCGATCACCTTAACGTCGTACTTCATCAAGTCAGACATCATGGACTGCGCAACGCCATGAGGGGTCGCAAAAAATACGACGTCACAGGCACCCAGTGCTTCGTTATCCGGTTCCACAAAGGATAAATCCACATGCCCCCGCAAGCTGGGGTACAACTCTGCTACTGGCAACCCTTTTTCACCACGGGAAGTAATGACCCGCACATCGACATGCGGATGCCCTGCCAATAAGCGCAGCAGTTCGACGCCGGTATAACCCGTCGCACCGACTATGCCGACCTGAATCTGTTTTGCTACGGAACTTGTCATGTAATTTGCTACTGTTTACGTCTATTGAGTGTAACTGGCCAAGTAATAGGCCGGTTATAATACCCGAATAAAGTACCCTCGGACACTCACTACTTACCTGCGCTCACAAGGCACCTATTAATGAGTTTTTTACTACTGAAAGCCTTTCATATCATCGCAGTCATTTGCTGGTTTGCTGGCCTGTTCTACCTGCCCCGACTGTTTGTCTATCACGCGATGAGTGAAGACAATGTAAGTAAAGAAAGATTCCGTATCATGGAGCGCAAACTTTATCGAGGGATCATGACCCCATCCCTTATCCTCAGCGTCTTTTTCGGTGCGTGGATGATTGTTACAAACCCCGGCTATTTGCATAGCACATGGATGCAAATCAAACTGGGGCTGGTCTCCTTGCTTGTTGTCTACCACATTGCCTGTGGCATTTTTATGAAGGCCTTTGCGGAAGACAGAAACACGCACTCACATGTATTTTTTCGTTGGTTCAATGAAGTGCCCGTCATCTTCTTGATAGCGATTGTAATCCTTGCCGTAGTCAAACCGCAGTAATACGTGTCGATCACCCTGACAAGCCTTTACGATCAGGATTGTTAAACCCGAAGAATGATTCACTATTTTGTGGCGGCACTACACGAGAGTCTGCACCACGCATCGCTGTGAACCAGGATTGGTTTCGACCCGTCGCTTTCGCCCTGTAAAGATTTTCATCCGCCTGTTTTAATAACTCTTCACAGGCCAACGTACTGTCTGGCAACACAGAGCACACGCCCACGCTACAGGTAACCACTCCAGTCTCCGAATGTTTATGGGTGATATACAATCTCGAAATGGTGTTAACAATTTCTTCACCCAGGTGACAGGCGGTTTCCGGTGAACACTCTGGAAGTATCACTGCAAATTCTTCTCCACCATACCGAGCCACTAAATCCTCCGAGCGTTTGAATAACAATCGCAAGGCGCGCGCCACTTTAATCAGGCATTCATCGCCTTTGGTATGTCCATAGCTATCATTAAACTTTTTGAAGTGATCGATATCCATCAGCACCAGAGCCATCGGTCGCTGATGACGCTGCATGCGATGCCATTCACTTACTAATTTTTCATCAAAGATGCGACGATTTGCCAAACCAGTCAACCCATCCAGTGAAGCTAAACGTTTTAATTTTTCATTAGCGCTCTGAAGATTGAACTCCAGGTCTTTGCGGTGATTTAATTCGCTTTGTTGCACTTGATTTAAACGATTAAGTTCGGAAAGACTATCGGAAAGCGTTTCCATAAAACCATCGATGCAGCGACTCAGCGCTCCTATTTCATCATCATCCTGACTGTTCAAGCGTCGCGAATAATCTTTACTGTCGCTGATTTCACGCACATGTCGTGTCACTTTTAATACCGGCGACACAACATAGGTTCGCACGATAAAAACAGAACTTATAAAAATAATAATCCCGCCCACCACCAACCACACAATGACTTCATCAATCAGTGTTTTGGCTAACACCGCAAAAGCCTTTTTTTCCTGCACGGTAATTAGTAGATGCCCCCCATCTGCAGTGGGTATCACATTGTGTGCTACCAAGTCTTTATCATGCTTGATTAACACTGACTGCCCAGCCATAGCAAGTTTTTGAATTAAGCGCTGCTCTTCATTGTCAGGTGCCCGACCATTGAGTGGTACTACACTAAATGCCGACTCCGTCTGTTTTTGAAACCGGCTAATCATCTCCGTGGTCACCTTTCTCAACATCATTACATTCCCATCGGGAGACTGGGTTCGATTTGTATCTGAAATCGGCGACAAGGCATACATGACCAACGTGTTATTTGCCAAATAAAATCCGGATGACAAACTCCCGGTACGGCGTATTTTTGATAAATCCAGAGAGAACCCTTCGAATGCAATGAGTGATCCTTCCTGATGGATCGGCACCACAACCGATGACCTGGGATCGTAAACACCTCCCCAGAGTAATCGACTATCAAGATCAAAAAACAAAATGGCATCTATTGCATTGTTCTTGAATGTATCCACATTCAGATTTGATTCAATGAAACCACGGTTATTGTGTTTCACAAATCCATAAGCATCATCCCACATACCCCAATCAACTGTTAATCGCTCAACCTCTTCAATGCTATCCAGCATGGCGTTGATATTGCGCTGCATGTTTTTGGTAATGCGCTGCTCATCCATTTCCTGAAAAGGCGGCATAATGACGTGGTTGGACACCCAGGAACTGGCGAAACCAAACAAGGTGATGATCAAAACCAAGACCAGGGGAAATTTGTATTTAATAGACAGCATGATCCGTTCATTCGGTGGATTCCTGTCTTTTAAGCGTAGATCAGAAACAGAATCTTAAATCAGCAACAACCACTCGCTGCACTGTTATTTTACAGAAAGTGTTTTCTGCAAATTACAGCGAGTTATAAGAATTATTCTGCTGAGCACTTTATTCGGTGCGGCCCTCGTCCTTGTACTGATTAGCCATATCTCTCAATGCGTTCTTGGCAACCTTTTCCAAAGTCACGCGTGGAAATTCTTGCAAGAAATATATTGCGCGCGGACGTTTAAAATCCGCCAGTTTCTGCTCACAACCCTGTAAAATTTTTTCGCGAATTTGCTGTTCCGTCAGTTGCGTCCACGGGCTCTTGATCGCAAACACCACCGGCACTTCATCCAGCATGTCGTGCTTCTGGGCAACCACCACGTGTTCATCCAGAACACCCATGCCGAGGATTTCACCAATACATTCTTCCACTTGTCGCGCTGATACATTCTCTGCGCCTACCTTCAACACATCTTTGTCACGATCTGCGAAATACATGTAGCCGTCTTCACCCACGCGCGCCATGTCGCCGGTTTTAAACCAACCGTCTTTGGTAAATGACTTGGCCATTGCTTCCGGGTTTTTGTAATATTCAAAAAACAACTGGATACCGCGCGTGCCTTTGACATACAAGTCGCCGTTCTCACCGACCTTGCAATACTCACCAGTTTCCGGATTGATAATTGCAAATTCATAGCCCGGTGTCGGCGTGCCGATATTCATTTCTGGCGAATCCTGCAAAATATCGGAACGTGTCGCGTGCGAAACTGTTTCCGTCATACCCCAGGTGGCAAAGCTGGTCACTTTGAAATGTTGTTCAATGATGTGGAGCTTCACACCCGTCGACCAGGTTTTGTAGTGATGCTCCGGCACTGCTTGTGCAAACATCGCTTTGATCGTGAATGGAATCATCGAAGCGCGTGTTATTTTGTGTTTCAGCGACAGTTCCCAGAATTTGCTTGAGGAAAATTTCGGCAACAACACCACAGTGCCGCCAACCCACATAATGGACCAGAAAGTCCAGCTTTGTGCATTGACGTGGAAACACGGCAAGAAACACAAATAGGCATCGTTGTTGTTCATCAACAGGTTTTGCGAACCTGTGCGACCACCCCACAGTGCATTGGCATGCGTGTGCACAACCGCTTTCGGTCGTGACGTGGTGCCGGATGTATATTGAATACCAACGGGCAGCATCGGTTCTGGTGCACGCGCTGGCGCAGTATCACCGTGTTTGTAGAAGCTTGCGAAAGTTGCGTATTTGCTGGCAAACGTTTTTTCTTCCACTGTCGGCGCTTCGCCAGAGTTGTCTTCCGTCACTACAAACCACGGAATACTCTTGGCATTGTCGGCCAGTGCCTGGATAAATTTTGGTTGAGTAATGCAACCAACAGCACCGGAATGTTCGGCAAAATAAGTAAGCTCGTCACCGATGCAACGCGTATTGGTGGTCACCGCCACCGAACCGACAATGGCAGAGGCATACCAGGCAATCATCATCTCAGGGCAGTTCTCTGAATGAATTAAAATTTTGTCACCCTTTTTGACGCCCTTGGCAATCAAGCCACAGGCGACCTGATTCATCTCCATCCAGAATTGTTTGTAAGTCCACGACTTGCTTTGGCCTTCCTTTGGTTCCCAGATCAAAAACATTTTATCAGGCGTTTGATTCGCCCACAGTTTCGCCAACCAGGGAACATCCTTGCCAGCAAAAGTATAAAACTCGGATGAGTGGACATCATTGATTTTGGGGGCGGACATGGGAGCTCCTGTGCAGATACGATATGAAAGTTAAGATTCAGCAATAATGACCGCTGATTCTAACGGTGAGGGAGGAAGCCACAATAAGCAAAATGCCTAACTAAATTGCGGTATGCACACCCAAAATAAAAAGGGTCGCCTAAGCGACCCTTTCAATATCCGAAACTGGATTATTTTGCAGCAGGAGCAGCTTCTGTAGCAGGTGCGGCGGGTGCAGCAGCATCAGCAGCAGGTGCAGCAGCATCTGCGGGTGCAGCGGCAGGTGCTTCAGCAGCAGGTGCGGCAGCTTCAGGAGCAGGAGCAGCTGCTTCTTTGTTACATGCAGCCAAGGCAACAACAACAGCAAACATAGCCAATACGATTTTCAGTGATTTCATGGGATATCCTCAAATTGTGCGCCACGGCGTTGTGGCTTGGGCGGCATATTACTGTTTTGCACCCAATAAATACAGCCTACTTTCCAAAAATAATGGTTGTCCGGGAAAGATTAAACTAACTCAAACGCTGACTTCCTGATGCTACTCGTTTGGCGCCCCGTCCAGGTAACCAGAATGCGATTCAGACGATCTGTATCCACCGGCTTGGCCAGATAATCATTAGCTCCCGCTTCAAGACAAAGTGACCTGTCTTCTTTCATGGCCTTGGCCGTTAAAGCAATAATGGGCAAGTCACGATAACGGGGAATGGCCCTGATACGCCGAATGGCTTCATAACCGTCCATTTCGGGCATCATGATGTCCATCAGTACCACTTCTACACTTTCACTGCCCTGTAATTTTTCAAGCGCTTCCATGCCACTCATGGCGGTTTGAACACTCATGCCATTCGTCTCAAGAACCGACGACAAGGAATAGATATTGCGAATATCATCGTCCACCAACAGCACTTTGCAGCCCTCGAGGTCACCCTCACGATAAGGAGCGTAATCAACGATAGAAGCATGTTCTTCATTTGCATCTTGTGGTGATGGAGTCGATGTAATCGAAGAAAGGAAGCTTTCAACTCCTTGCGTACTATTCGATAGAGTACTATTCGATTGTTTACTATTTGACGGTGTGTTCTTTGATATCGGTGTGATTGGGTTTGATGCGGATGTCCCCGAAGAAATATTACTCAGAAACATCGAAACCGCCTGCACCAATCTATCCATGGCCTGACCGGATTTAATAATGACTCGATCGGAGTATTTACTGATTTCAAATTCACGTTCGGCTGACAACTCCTGCGCTGTAAAAACGATGATCGGTTTATTCGCGTATTCCGGGATGCCGCGCACTTTGCTTAACAACTCGATACCGTCCATGTCAGGCAACATCAAATCCACAATTAAACAATCAAAACTTTCCTGGCGAATACGCTGCAATCCTTCTTCGCCCGTGGTGACAATCTGCAAGTCAAACCCCTTATTACCAATGGGGTTGTCACCCTGTTGATACATACTGAATTGATCACGAATCGCATCATGCAGAATGACATTATCTTCAACCAGCAATACACGACTGAAGTTATCGCCAATCTCTTTTTTGATTTTTAACAGCAGATCCTCTACATCATTTTGTGAAACCGGTTTTTCTGTAAAAGTTTTGGCGCCTCGTGTTAACGCCTGTGTTTTCTCTGGCATGGCTGAAACGATGTACACAGGAATACTCTGTGATTTAGAAGAGCCTTTAATTTGTTTCAGTACATCCCAGCCGGAGACATCGGGTAGCGAGATATCAAGAATCACCGCTTGCGGACGATAATGTTCAAGGTAAGTCAGCGCGTCTTCGCCGCTGTAAACCAGATCGCAAAACAATCCGGCCTCCAGGATTAATTCATTGAGAATCTGTGCAAACTTCTTGTCATCTTCAACCACCAGAATACGATCTACCTTGTTGGCTTGTGAAAATTGATTATTACTGAAATCTATCGTTGCAACACTTGCTGCAGCGTTTTCATACTGCGCGAGTATATCCGCCTTTTCCTTTGCAACCGCAGTGGCAGGATAGTCCGATTGTTTAGCCGATTGCTTGCTCGTCGCTGAAAGTACCTGGGATCCTTTGGTTTGTGATTCTGAGTCCAGCGGCAACACCATGTAGAAAACACTGCCAGCGCCTGGACCTTCGCTGTAGACAGAAATTTCTCCACCCAACAAACCAGCAAGCTCCCTGGAGATAGTCAACCCTAAACCAGTGCCGCCGTATTTACGACTGGTCGTGCCATCGGCCTGCTTGAACGCTTCAAAAATTACATCCTGCTTATCCTTTGGAATACCAATGCCGGTATCACGCACTGCAATCACAAACGCATTGTTAGCACCCAACATACTGTGCACGGGCACAAACGGATGTCGCGGCCTATGAATATCAATATAAATGCCACCCTTTTCGGTGAATTTGGTGGCATTGGAAATAAAATTTTTCAAAATCTGGTTGAGGCGCTGCGTGTCTGTCACGATAGCCTCGGGCATATCGTCAGCAATGGTGACTTTAAATTCCAGTCCCTTGTCAGCCACAATAAACTCAAAACGTTTTGTCAGCTCAGCTGCAATATCTTTTAAGCGCGTGTTCTCAAATACCAGATCCAGTTTCCCTTCTTCAATCTTGGACAGATCAAGAATGTCGTTAATCAGTGTTAACAAGTCTGAACCGGACGAATTAATCACGTGCGCATGCTGTACTTCCTTGTCGGACAAATTACCCCGCTTGTTCTCCATCAGCGCCTGCGACAAAATCAGGATACTGTTAAGTGGCGTTCGCAACTCATGAGACATGGTAGAAAGAAACTGGGTTTTATACCGGTCACTTGCTTCCAGTGCCCTGGATTTTTCCATCAATACTTTTTTGGAACGTTCCAGTTCATTATTTTTTTGCAAAATTTCATTTTTCTGTCTGTCCAATGCGCGTGAACGCTCCTCAAGTTCCGCGTTAATCAATTCCATTTGTTCTTGTTGCTGTTTCAATTCGTCAGCTTGCGTACGAGTTTGTTGCAACATTTCCGACATGCGTACGCGAGCCTGAGCTGAGTTGATGGCTATGGCAATGCCATCGCGTCCACGCTCGACAAACTCCATATCTTTTTCAGTGAAGCGACGAAAGGAACCCAATTCAACCACACCCAGTAGCTGACCGTCCTGCTCAATCGGAAAAACAATGACACTGGTGGGCGTCGCTTGACCGATACCGGAGCTAACTTGCACATAATCCGGCGGCAAATCAGTTACGACAAAGGTTTTGCGTTCCAATGCACACTGGCCAACGACTGACTCACCGATTTCAAAACTGTTATCGCCACCACGACGAAAACGATAGGCATAACTGGCAACGAGCACCAGCTTACTTCCTTCCAATAAATAAAATGCGCCTATCGACGCTTTGGTTGCCTGCGCAAGATATTCAATGATATTAGCCGCCAGAACATCGAGATCCTGATCACCGCGCATGGTTTCATTCAAACCCGCCTGCGCACTTTGTAGCTCGTCACGATTTTGCGCTTCGATTTGCTGGGCACTCAACGAGTCGCGCATCACCCGCAGCGAATTCATCAAGCGCCCGGATTCATCATGCGCAAGCACTTCGATTTCCTGGTTGAGGTCTCCACCCGCAATCTTGTCTGCCACCGTCACTGCATTGCCAAGCACACGCGTGATCAGACGAATGATGAGGGTCGAAAACACCACGAGTAAAATCGCCGCCAGCAACCCAATGACTGTACTGCCACCAATAATCTGGTTTTCTCTTTCCTGAATGCGCGTTAAATCACTTTTAAAACCTTCATGCCAGTCATGCGCAAATTTTTTCTGCATTTCTTCATAGTTTTCGCGCAGCTGATCCGCTTCAGCAAAGCCTTTGATCGCTTGCTCGCTGGTAATATCTCCCGTGGTAACGGCGAGCTCAGTTTGTCTGGAGACGACGTTGATGTAATCTTTCAGCGCATCCTGAAGACGATGTAACTCAGCTCCCTCACTTACACTGTCCGACTTGACCGCATAAAAACTATCCAATAAAAAGCGAGAGTTGTCATTGGCCTGCTTTAAAATACTTTCGTCTCGCGCCATCGAAGCCGATTGATAAAGATCCTGCACCTCGGCAAAGCCTACCTGCAGATCATTAATGAATTTCAATGTAGGCAATTGTGCATCAATAGTGTGATTAAGCTGAGACTTGACACTCTCTACCAGGCGATAACTGACCAAAAAGGTAACAACCAGCCCGACTATGCCGATCAATGCAATGGCGCTGATTTTGTATTTGATCGATAAATTGTTAAACCAGTTCATAATGGATGGCTTCCTGTAGTTGGAATCAGTAGCGGGAATTTAATTATTAAGATGATATGGTGCGGTAAATTCAATGTTAAGGAGTTGCTTCAATTCGAACTTTGCTGTCGTTGTATGCGTTCAAATGCTCGCGCGCACGGAACAGCTTGGCCTCCAATTCTTTTTTCTGTTTATCGAGTTTCATAAAAAATTCTACTTTGGAACGCAAGATGGTCGGGTTGATGGGCTTGCACAGGTAATCGACTGCGCCCGCCTGATAACCTTTATAGATATATTTATCTTCCTTGCTGATCGCCGTGAGAAAAATAATCGGAACTGTTTGTGTTCGCGGATTTTTGCGCATCATTTGCGCCACTTCAAAACCATCCATTTCCGGCATCTGCACATCCAGCAATACCAGTGACACTTCATTTTCAAGCAGCAGTTTAAGTGCTTGCATACCCGACGTGGCTTTTACCAGCCCCCAGCTTTCATCATCCAATACCGCCTCCAACGAGATCAGATTAGGCTCGTAATCATCGACGATGAGAATTTTTTGCTCAATTGACATACCGCTTCACCTTTAGATACCGCTCTATTTGCTATCTATAATTTCTTAACAAACGACCTTCAACTTTAGTGCCAGAAGCCCTCTACGCCCCCTACCTGCCCAGTTAGGTCTATACGCGATTTTGAAAATACCACTCCCATCTAAAAAAATACACCACCAATTTTTGGCAGATTTACACTTTATCGGCCATGGTTCTTTTAACCTATTGTTTTTACAGATTATATTCTACAGTCGCACATTACCCCCCTGCTTAGAACAAAAGCAGCAAATGAGCTGTATTACATATTTTTGTAAAGCCCCGAGTACCCTTAATGCCAAACGATACTGCCTTTGCGACCAGCCAGCTCAGGCTCGTTTTTATACATTGATTAATTTACTCACCATCCATTTGCGCAAAGGCATGTCTATTTTTCGTTCGAGAAATACACATATCATTACAAGCATGGTGGTAAATATTATCCCGCTATAGGGCGCATATGGGTGTGATTTTATTAAATGCAGCACAATCATGCTGATAGGCACGTGTAATACATAGAGAGGATAACTTGACGCCCCCAACACTAATAGAAATGGGACGATACGACTGTTTGATTGTTGCACCATAAATAAAGTGAAGAGTGGCAGCGCCACGATTACCAAAAAGACATCAACAACATCGTTGTGTACTTGTGACTTCGGCAGCATCATTACCACCATGGCACCGAAGAAACCTATCCACGGCGTTGCTTTTATTTTTACCCTACTTAAAATTTTTTCATGATTGTTATAAATCAGTACGCCGCTAAAGAAGCCGAAAATGCTGCGTGAAATTCCTCCGAAGAATGACTCCGCGCCCCAGGTATAACCTAAATCAAGCCCATACTTTAAATGGGATGAATACCCCACGCCAATCGCAGCAAGAGCTACGATGAAACATAGTACTTTGTTGCTTATAAATCGCTGCAAAATCGCATAAACAATATTTGCAATCATTTCAAAAAACAATGACCAACTTGGGCTGTTAACAGGGAACAAATAATCACTTCCCGTCAGGCGGGAAGGAAGAAACATGGCATTTAGACTAATGACAACCATCAGCCCCAGAATGCTTTGTGGGGCACCCTCACTCCCAACAATCAGTTTGGCGAAACTGAGCGCCATAGCGATACCTAGTGCAAGAATATACATGGGGTAGAGACGAATGAAGCGCAGTGCCAGGAATTTACGCGGCGTGATTTCTCCCGCGTCCATTCTGCTGGCGTAAGAGTGAGCGATAACAAAACCACTTAAAATAAAAAAAAGGTCCACCGCCAGAAAACTGTGAAAAAAGTTAAATCCCCACATTGGTTGTGTGTGACGCATCAACACTAAAATAGCGGCAACGCCACGAATTCCATCCAAAAAAGCAAACCTGTTCTTCACCATTCCTGTTCCTTGATTCACAAATTACTGAGAGTGAAAACATTCTTTACCGAAATGCCCCAAGCATCCCAATTTAATCTGTTGGTGTACTCATTGTAAGCACCGATAACCATTGAGTGATATAGATTTTTATCAGCCAATACGCCCTTAATCACTGCGGCATATTCCTCGCCCTCCGCTGAATAAGGAAAAGAATAACCATTAATGCCATCCTTGATATAGGATTTAACCCCACCGACATCTGTGGCCAAAACAGGAAGGCCAAATGCACAGGATTCACAGGTCGCTATCGGACTGCATTCTGCGCGAGTTGGAAAAATAAAGAAGTCGGCATCCATGCATAGCTCGCTAAATTGTTTTCGCTGCTCAGGATCCCGCTTGTCAAGATATGGAATCACTACAAGATCCGGGTCATTATATTTTTCAGGAGCAGGCCGATAACCAATCACGGTTAACCTGGCAGGAACGCCAGCCCTCTTGAGAGCAAGGAGTGTTTCATAAGCTATATCTCCACCTTTTCTTATCCAGTCCTTACCGATGAACAGCAACCTGCACTTATCACTCTTGCGTTTACTCATTATGGCATCGAGAGTCGGAATATCTTTTGGGTCAACATTAGCGCCAAATGGTACTAGATACACTTTGTTTTTATCGACGCAATAATCATTAACCGCCGAGTTGATAGCCCACTCTGAGGAATAAATAATTGCCGCGGCTCGATTCAGGACTCGGGACAGGACAACATCTCCACTCCGCTTGGAAAAGTTAGTCAGGTTAGTGAATGGCCCATAGTAATCGATCATTAATTTGAATGTGGTGTCAGACAAAAACACAACAGGCAGGTTTGTTCTCAGGAAAGCCACCTTCGAACTGGCCATTGCACAAAATATGACGTCAGCCTTACTCTTTTTGACCAAAACGCTGCACACCAATCCGTGCAGCACGCTCAGCGTTATAGTCATATGAACATTAATACGCTTGCCAATTGTTTTATAAAGCGTTGTTGAGAGTGCCTTAAGCAATAGTTCTACTAATTTCAGGAATAGCGCAATCCCGCCCTGTGGATGTATAACTATCACGTCCCCTACATGCGTTTGCAGTGCATGCATCATAAAGAAAGGAGCTCCCGAATTTTTATCTCTGTCCCTTGGGTCTTCAGAAGCAATAAAAGCAATCCTGGGTCTGTTTGGTATAATCATCGTGCACCCATCCGTTAAAGCAGAAATATTTCGAAACCAAAGTTTAAATGCCACAAAAACTGTTGTCCAGAAACAGGATCCTGGGCTTATACTTGGCATCTGGCTACAAGATGGAATTTGACCATATATGCTGCCCCATCCGATCAGAATACTTCTATTCGTGTTGTCGCTCACTTATCTCTCTTCGGCAGTGGCGGAAACGTCCATTGATCTCTTTGAAATGCCGCTGGAAGAACTGATGCAGTTGCACGTCAACAGCTCAACACTCACAGACAAAACCTTACGCACTGCACCCTCCTCAATCACGGTTTTCACACGACAACAAATACAAAACCTCGGCATTAATTACCTGCACGAGCTAATGAATTATGTGCCTGGCTTTCAATCTTTCCGTCAAGCCGAGAGCGGTGATGAGTACTATCATAGTTCTCGTGGTTTACGCGTTGGAACTTCCAGCCGCGAGGTATTAATTCTTGTAGACGGCCAACGTTTGAACCGTGAATTTGATAATGCCACGGGTGCGCCCATGATGGCACTGGGTAATATTGAGAAAGTGGAGTTCATTCGCGGCCCAGGCTCAGCAATCTATGGTTCAAATGCTTTTGCCGGAGTTATCAGCATCACCACCACAAAAAATAAAAATGAAACGACGGTGAATTATGGCAGCAATCATAATACTCAAGGTCAAATACTTTCCAGCGGAAAGATAGCGAACGCTAACGTCGACCTTTATGCAAATATTTATCGCGACGACGGTGCTTCTTATCAACTACAGGATCCCGCAACACTCACTCCCTATGCTTCACGAGATCCCCGGGAGGGACAGGATTTCAATTTAAAATTTGGTGAGCAGGATAAGCAGCTGGATGTCATGCACTTTGAGCGGCAATCTAATGATTTTTATGTGCTTGAGACCCCTTCGAATGCATACAATGAAACGCGCAACCGTTATTCAAGCATTCAATTTCAACAAAATCTGGACATAAATAACCATTTCAAAACTGACTACAATCTTCGGTACAATCAGGCATCCTATTTTGCGCAAAGTATCGCTGTACCTCCGGTAGCGAACGTTGAAGAAAGTGAGCATGCGACTGAATTTAACCTTCACAATAACTGGACAATCAATATCGATCACAGTATGCAATTTGGTATGGAGCAACGTCATATTCAAAATGACAAGACAACACTCAACACCAATTCTGGACTTGTCACAATAAATGAAGCCAGTAATCGTGACGTCACTGGAGTTTATGTGCAGAGCCAAAACACCATCATGAACCGCACCGATCTTACTATTGGCGCACGTTATGATCATTACTCCCAGGTTGGTTCAGCATTTAACCCGCGTTTTGGCTTGATTCATCAATTGTCGGACGTGCAAACAGTCAAGCTACTATATGGTCAGGCATTTCGTGCGCCCACCATTACTGAATTAACGACCATTAATAACCCTACGCTACTTGGCAACCCCAATCTAAAACCTGAAACTATAGAAACCTGGGAGCTGGTCTGGATGGGTAATTGGCATAATCACTCGCTGACGGTTACCGGATTTGATAACTGTGTTGATGACGGAATAAACCAGGGCTTCATTGGCCCCACACGTACTTTTGTAAATGACAGTGATCCTGAACGATCACAAGGAATAGAAGTTGAATACATGACGCAGCTGACTGCGGATTGGCAATTGCACGCAACTTACAGTTTTTTTAATACCTTGCCTGATTCCGCCTTTCGCCAGGCCGACACGCTCGCGTCAGCCATTGTTAACTACCACAAAAATCAATGGAACATTAATCTGAGTGCAACCTATAACGATGAACGAGAAATGATGGCAGGCAGCGCACAGTCTTCCTTATCAAGTTACTGGTTGTTAAACAGCAAATGGCAGTATGCACTTAGCGATAGATGGTCTGCTTTCCTGCAAGCGAACAATATACTTAACAAGGATTATCTAACCCCAACTCAGGGAAGTACATTAACAGAAGGTGTCCCGAACCGCGGTCGGGAACTCAGTCTCGGCGTTCGTTGGGACTATTAAATTCCCCGCTTCCTCACTTTCACTTTAAAAACCCCTTCTATACTCAAAAGAGGATTGCTCTCGTTAGCGGAGTCCGTTTAACCGGATTTGAGTATTCAACATGCACACGGCTGGCCATTCACCTGGCAAAGATTCAACCAACAAACCACGGCGTCCCATGCCAATAGTGGTAACTAGCGAAATGCAGGCCATGTATGGCCAGCAGGAGTTTCGTATCTACCAGGATGCTATTGAGCGCTTGCAACGCAATGAAGATCAGCTGCCCAGTTTGCCCACGATTACCCTGGAAATTCGCAAAGCCACCAGCAATCTGGATATTTCCCACCAGCAATTGGCAAGCATTATTTCAAAAGACCCCAGCCTGACCGCCATTTTGATGAAACATGCCAGCAGCGCCTTTTATCGCACGACTGATAAACCCAAAAATTTACAGGAAGTCATTGCACGACTGGGTATACGCACCATTGATAGCCTGGTGCTGGCCCACAGCATCAAAAGTTTATTTATCCTGAAAGATCCGCAACTCAAGAATCTTTATAAACAAACGTGGCGCCGACAAACACTCAAAGCCTGTATCAGTTACCACTTGGCCAAAAATCTTCACCTGCCAAATCCGGATAATGCACTGGTTGCCAGTTTGTTGAGCGAAGTAGGAACGCTTGCCATGTTGGTCGCACTGCAAAATTACGATGTCCCTGCCGAAAAAACCTACCTCATCCTGTGCAAGCATTACAGTAAATATCTGGGTGCAGTCTTGCTGGCCAAGTGGGGGCTGGATCGTAGCTTCACGGACATACTGCGTCAAACCGGGCAATGGAAGATGCGCTTTGGCACCGGCCTACAGCTAATTGATGTCATCAATCTTGGATTGTTTCATACGATTCATCATCTCAGCCCTGCCAATGACTTAATGCCCATACAGGAGCTGGCTGCTTTCCAGAAACTGGCCCCGCCTTTTAACATCATCGGGAAACACCAGGGATTGCTCATCGTGGAAGAAAACATGCGGGACATCGAAAAACTCGCTGCTACTTTTGGGTGAAACATCCATGCGTAGGGGCAATTCATGAATTGCCCCTACAGCAATCAGATCATAGCCCTCTTCACTAAATTTCATTAGACTTGCCGCCCACTATTTGCTCACTTGAGGGGGAAAACGCAATGACTAATGCATGGGATCACAGTGTTGATGTGTTGGTGGTCGGTAGCGGCAACGGCGCCATGACGGCAGCCTTATCCTGCTATGAAATGGGTACCCGAGATGTACTGATTATCGAGAAAGCCGATAAATACGGCGGCACCAGTTCGCTCTCGGGCGGTGGCGTGTGGATCCCCTGCTCTCATTACGCCTTCGAAGAAGGTGCCAAAGACAGCCCTGAGGAAGCCCGTGAATACCTGAAACAAACCATCCCAAGTTATGTCCCCAACGACATGCTCGACACCTATATCGCGGAAGGCCCGAAGATGTTGCGCTTTATGCACAACCGTACCCAGATGCGCTATGAATCCCTCGGCATGTACCCGGACTACTACACTGACCTGCCCGGCGCGAAAACCGGCCATCGCTCCATGGAGCCCGCCACGTTAATGATTTCTGAACTGGAAGACTGGAAGAACCTGCGCCAGACCCACCACATGATGTATCTGTTTGATCGCATCTCGATGACACAAAAAGAAGCACACGTACTCGTCACACGCGGCCCGGGTTGGGTCATGCTCACCATGAAGCTGATCTGGAACTATATATCCGATCTCGGCTGGTTGTTCAAAGACAAGCGTGGACGCCGTCTCGCCTGTGGCAGTGCCGGTGTCGCGCGCCTGCGTCTCTCCATGCAGGATCGCAAGATGCCGCTATGGCTCAACACCGAAATGAAAGAACTGATCACCGACCACAATGGCCGCGTCACTGGCGTTGTTGCGGTGAAAGAAGGCAAAACCATTCGCATTGAAGCAAAGAAAGCTGTCATTCTGGCGGCGGGCGGCTTTGAAGCGAATCAACAAATGCGCGAAGAGTATTTACCAAAACCCACCAGCAAAAACTGGAGCGCCGCATGCCCTACCAATACCGGCGATGCGCATCGCGCGGCAATGAAACTCGGTGCAGCTACTGCGCAAATGGACGGCGCCTGGTGGTGTACTACTTTCTCTGCTCCCGGCGAACCGCAACCACGCCTCGCCATTATGGAAAAATCCCTGCCCGGCAGTTGCGTCGTTAACAAAGCAGGCAAGCGTATTGCCAATGAATCACAAAATTATATGGCTTACCAGATGGAATTTTTTGCCAAGCACAGCGAACAGAATCCCTGTCATCCCTCCTGGTTTATCTTTGATCGCCGCTTCCGCGAAAGTTATATCGTTGGTCCGTTGATGGACAACCAAAGTAAACCGGACAGCATGATTCCCAAAGAATGGTATGAAAAAGGATTTTTAGCGAAAGCCGATACCATCGAAGAACTCGCACAACAAACCGGTATCGACCTGAACGGATTAAAACAAACCATCGCGGCCATGAATGAATACGCCAAAACTGGCGAAGACAAGGAATTCAAACGCGGCGCCACCACTTATGATCGCTACTACGGTGACGAGCACATCACACCGAATCCGTGTCTAGCGCCTATTGCGAAAGCACCTTTCTATGCCATGCGCATTGATCCGGGTGATTTTGGTACGCGCGGCGGCATGGTGACGAATACCAAAGCACAAGTAACGAAAAAAGATGGCTCGGTAATTCCCGGCTTATATGCCACTGGTAATTGTTCTGCAGCAATTCTGTCTACCTATCCAGGCCCCGGTGCAACACTCGGCCCTGCGATGACGTTTGGTTACATTGCCGCAAAGGAAATCACCGGGTTTCGCGGTTGATTTTCGTAGGGGCGACCGGCCGGTCGCCCCTACAAACCGTCACTGCAAAAATTTAATCAGCGCCTGATCATCAAATATTTTCTGTAATGCCAGATTAAGCACCTGATTAATCTGTTCATTATTTTTTTCTTCAGATGGCATGGTGACATATCCCATCTCCCTGCTCGCTTCATAACTACCGTGATAAGAACGCCCACCCTGCTTCACTTCCACTGAAACGGCTGATTTGATAAGAATCTGGCCGTTTATTGCCTGGTTACTGTCCGGATCCGGGGTATAGCTTAATCCGGTGAGCGTCACCACAACCTGTGTCACATCTCCGCTTGCTCCATTCACTTGCGTTTTAAAACCCCAGCGAGCCAAACCATTGGAGACCGCATAAGCAATTTCGGTTTTGGCATCGTTGCCAATCTCAATCGTGCTGGTATCACCATAGACACCACCGCGTGTACCAATGACTGCACTTGTACGTTGATCTTCAACTCGTACATTGATCTCCTGCCCATTTCCATAGGATGCCACAGGAACCGTGATTTCCGGTTTAATGGTAATTTGTTGTGGGCTTAACGCACACGATACCTGTAACAGCACCGCTGAAATTAAAACACTGAGAGATAAAAAACGGGACATTGTATTCTCCTATAAAAAATCTACCGTAGTGTGGGCTTATTCGTTGGCGTTGCCAATACATTTCGCAAATCTGCTATTTCCGCACGACTGCGCGCGATGTAAGAAGCCATCACCAATGAGTGATTGGTCAATATTCCAAAACCGGAACCATTTAAAATCATCGGGCTTCGAACGGGCTGCTGGGTTTCCTCCAGCTCGACAATAATTTGTTGCAGTTGTTCCGTTGCATTTTTTTGTTTTAAAGTTTCCGCAAAATCAATCTGGACTGCTTTCAACAAAGGAATCAACGCCCAGGTTGTGCCACGTGCTTCATAAAAAATATCGTCGACTTTCATCCACGGGGTTTTGATCACCTCACTGCTTCCCCCATTATCCAATCGACGTGGACCAACGCTTGCACTCAAGCGTTGCGAAAGTGAGTTTAAACGCAACTCAACCAGAACTAACCAGGCGTTTAAATTTTCTGTATTTGCTACAAATGCGGCATTATCTGTCCCATTTCCCTGCAGACGATCCTGGTAAGCTTGTAAATGTTCCATTCCCTCGCGGTATTGCGACTCCGACGCTGGCACCATCCATGAATGACTATCAAAACGAAAACGCGATTCAGCTACCACCAGGTCATTGTCTTCACGAAGTTGGGCGGGTGCTCGCCCCATGGTTTCTTTTAATACTTTTGAGAAGTCACGCAGCTGCACCAACACGCCATATTCCCAATTTGGCATATCATCCATGAGTACGCCGGGCGGCAACAGGTCATTGGAAATATAACCGCCATTTTTTTCGAGCAGAACACGGGTAATATCCTGCAATGTTTGAGTCGTTGTTATGCCAATTACCTGATTGGACGCAACTTCTGGATAAGGTGCAGAATGAATTTGTAACAGATCAGGCTCTCGACTCCAATACCAGGCAATACAAAAAATAGCGACCAAATAAACCAACAACAGCACTACAACGATCTTGCCAATTCCGCGGCTGACCGTTTCCTTAAAGTCATCAATATTTTCTGAGAGCGTATCGCTAAGCGGGTTGGTATCCATGGTCTTACTATACCAATTTATTACTAGAAAGTGCGCGGCGCGGGCATACCTAAATAGAATCCTTGTCCACCATCCAGTCCTGATTCAATAACTGCAATCCATTCTCGCTCTATTTCCACACCTTCGGCGTAAACCAGCACATCGCGACTGTGTGCAATTTGCACGAGAGATTTTACAAAAAACTGATTGTCAAAATTCTGGTGTATATTTTTAATAAAAACGCGATCAATTTTTAAATAGCGCAAGGGCAGACTGTGCAAATAGGAAAAGGTTGCTGAATGCACGCCGAAATGGTCCAGCGCAAAACTTGTACCATATTGTTTCGCCACATCACACAAGGTGCGCAATTGATTTTCTCCAGCCGCCACAGAATGAGCGGCTGTTTCAAGAACGAGTTGTTTGGCAAGTTGTATATTTTTACGCAAGAAACTTTCCAGCCACGCGGGAAAATCTTCGGACAGGATGGTTTGTGCGGACAAATTAATACTCAGCAACGTTGATTTATTTGCAACGGCCCCCTCAGAAAAACTTTCCGCCATTTTATTCAGGATACATTTATCGAACTCAATGCTTAAATTAAAGCGCTCCACCATGGGAAAGAAAACACCCGCATTCAATAGTTGCTCACCGTCCTGAATGCGACACAACACTTCAGACGCTATCACCTGTTGCTGACGATCAAACACCGGCTGATAGTGAAACGTGATGCTCTGTTGCTCCAGCACTCTCTGCAGCGTTGCAAACCACTGCCGTGCTTGTCGCGCCACATCCACGCCATTTGCTTCGTGATATATTTGCCAGGTATTGTTACCCTGGCTTTGCGCCTGGCTCAACGCCAGATCAGCCTCGTTAAACAGCTGATGGTCCGCCGTCAGATTGTCAGTATAGGAAATACCGACATGCAAAATAGTCCCGCGCAATACATCCAGATTTTCTGCCCATTTCAAATAATGAATAACCAACACCTTACTACGTTCCAAAGAAAATCCGGGCAGATAAATGGCAAAGTCGGCTCCGCCGCGTCTACCTAAAATTGCTTCTGTGCATTCAGAAAACAGTGATTGTAATTTTTGCGCAAGAATTCGCAAACATTCATCACCCGCCCCTCGACCATACTTGTTATTAAATTCTGCAAACTCCCGCAACTGCATCAATACCATCACACCGCTGTGCTTTTCCTGATGATCAATGACCGATTGCAATCGCGCATTAAAATCATTGCGATTGGAGAGTTGCGTCACTGAATCGGTATAAGACTGTACTCGCAAGGCTTCAATCAATGTTAGCTGCTCGGAAAAAATATCTTTCAATTTGCGCGCCATGCGATTGATGGCCATCACCACGTGACGCAACTCACGTGTGCGTGGCAATATTGGTTGCTCAATAAACTCCTGACGACAAATGGCTTCCGCCTGTTTTTCTACTTCGTGCAGTGGTTTCAATAATATTTTTAATGCAGCGGAAGCCAACACATACGCCAACAGGGCAATTGCCAGGAAGAGCCCACTCTGTTCCAGGAAAACTGACCACAGATCGCGATAAGCGAGGCCGGGATTCATTACCACCTCTAAATAACCCAATTGCTTCCAGCCTGAAACGACCACCGCCGTGCCGCGTGCCACCGGAACATCAAAATGATTAACAAACCATTGCGGCACGCCTTCCACTTTTACCGGGCGATCACGAACGATGATGGCTTCTTTTTTTGTATTGTAGAGAGTAATCGTCTGGTAATAACCGCTGTCATAAATCACATCAACCATGGAATTTGCCAGGGCTGAATGCACCAGATCGCCCTGGTTGTCACGAGCCGCATTGGACAAGGAAAAAGCCAGCGAAGTAGCGGTTTCCCCTGCGTGAACCGCCAGTTGATCTTTTAAGTGTTTTTGGGCATTTTCCAGGTTAACCAGCAGGCTTCCGCCCAAAAGCAGGAGGAAGATAACAGTGATGCTGATAAACAGCTGCTTACGGAGTGTCATAACTCCTTAAGAATAGCCGATTTTGTGAATCTAATTGGGTCTCAGCACAACCACTTTGGGATACTGGCTTTTGCGAATATCAGCGTGCAAGGTGAATTGCGGCACTGCCGCCTTGAGTTGTTCATAGATCCAGTGATTCTCGTCGTCATCCCGACCTTCAATGCGCACGGAGCCCTTGAGGGTCTGTGTATGTTCGGCAATTAACTTCAAACGTTCCCGGATTTTCTTATCCTTGTTGTTGAGACCTTCGATGGACAGTAGATATTCGATGCCATCAATCTCCGCTTCTTTTACTTTTACCACCACCGGTTTTTTGGCTTTTTTGGTCTCGGCCACACGCTTCTGCTCCTCAAGGATCTGGACTCGCATCGCCTTGCTGGTTTTTGATGGCAGCAGGATTTTCTCAGCCTGGTCGACCATCGCCAGCGCTCGGGTGAAATCGCCGTTATTGTGCGCGGTGCGAGCAAAATCCAGGTAGCGATCAAAGATCGCCTCCATACCATTCCGTGCTTCTGGCTGGTTGGGAGCCATCAACAATACTTTGCGGAAGTAATAGTAGGCATTGTCGTTTTCCGGGCTGGTCAACTGGTCTTTTTGCAAGGCCGCCTGCCCTTTCGCCAACAACGCGGATGCCAGATTTTCATCATAGGCGGCCTCGCCTGTATTTTTTGGACTGCCCGATTGGCAGGCCGCCAGGAATACGGTCAGAGCCAGGGCGCCACACAACAGTAGCCGACACCCGTTTATCAACCCTTTGTTTCCGTTCATAACGCTTGCTCTATCACTTTCGTGCCCTGAATTGATATTCATCCAACTTTCTTTCAGACTGGCTGTCTGTCCAGAATTCCCTAGCCTAACAAATATGCGGTCATCCTTTCCACACCCCAGGCACAAACCATCAATACCATATCAATGCCTGTGGTCCTTGTTGCTTTGCTGGATAACACTTTCCTGGATAACGATGTCTGCCAACGCCGGGGTGCTGGACGATCATTCAACCTCCTTACAAAGTAAAATTAGTCCCGTCACTTCAAACCTGATACAACCTCCATCCCAGGCAACAGATTTTCTGCCCGTACATGAAGCTTATCAATTAGATGTGGAAGTACAGGCTGACAAACTGCTGCTGCATTGGTTTATCACAGAAGGCTATTTTCTCTACGGCGAAAAATTTACCGTTTTGCTCAACCAAAATAACACGCCGCCAGTGAATATCCAGATCCAGAAAGAAAAGGGTGAAGTGGCTTACGATGATTACTTTGAACATGAGGTGGAACGCTTCCATCACAACACCACACTCACTGTCGTTTTGCCGACCAACATTACAACCCAACAAAGTCTGGTATTGAGCGCAGGTTTCCAGGGCTGTGCCGAAGCAGGCTTATGTTATCCGCCGGAAACGATGTATTACCAAATTGATTTGTTGGCTCATACGGCGACTCCTATAGCAGACCCGGCCGCTGTTTCATCACCAAATGCACAAAATCCTGCCAACACTATCGTAAACCAGAATAATTCTTTTGGACTCATGTTTGTGTTCGCATTACTTGGCGGATTAATTCTTAATCTTATGCCCTGCGTGTTTCCGGTGTTATCAATCAAACTGCTCAGCTTCACGCGTTCAAATGAATCAAGCAGTCACCTGAAAAATCACAGCTGGTTTTACACGCTCGGCGTATTGACCACGTTTATGCTTACCGCGCTGTTATTGATTGTACTGCGCAACGCTGGCGCCACCATTGGTTGGGGATACCAGTTGCAGTCGCCAATTTTTATTGGATGTCTTGCATTGTTGTTTTTAATCCTCGGATTGAGTTTGTCCGGTTTTATTAACATCGGCACTCGTTTTATGGGTGTGGGACAGAACCTGACGGCAGGCGATCATTACATCAATTCCTTTTTTACCGGCGTGCTCGCGGTGATTGTTGCCAGTCCCTGTTCTGTTCCCTTCATGGGAGTCGCACTCGGCTATGCATTAACGCAACCCACCGCAGCAGCGCTGATTATTTTTCTTGGCCTAGGAATTGGCCTGGCATCACCGTTTTTGCTGTTCGCTTATGTACCGTGGTTGATTCAACATTTGCCGAAGCCCGGCGCGTGGATGGAAAAATTAAAACACTGGCTGGCATTGCCACTCTACTTATCAACCGTTTGGTTACTGTGGGTGCTTTCTCATCAAATAACGTGGCACCAACGGGTCATACCAACAGATGTCGAACAAAGCGCAAACCAATACTGGGAAAAATATTCTGCACAAACACTTTCCAGTTATCTCAACAAGCACGAGCCCGTGTTCATTGAGTTAACGGCGGACTGGTGTATCACGTGTCTGGTCAACGAGAAAACGTCGTTGAGTCGCAGCGCGGTTCTCGATGCAATAAAAACAAAACATATTCATTATTTACGCGGCGACTGGACTAATGGCGACGCCGAAATCACGGCACTATTAAAACAATACCAGCGTGGTGGCGTGCCTTTGTATATTTATTATGGAAAAGGAAATTCCGTCACCCTGTTGCCACAGATTCTCACAGAACAGATTGTATTGGATACATTCGAAAAATAATTATTAGCTATCGCGTGTGTTTTTCATAAACACAAAAGCTGTAATCATAGGGATTCTTTTCTGAAGCTTTGTGATTTTCCTGCGAAATTAATTTCCACTCCTTCCAGTTCACTTCTGGAAAAAATGCATCGCCGTTCACAGCTGCATGCACTTTGGTGTAGTACAAGCGATCTGCGCGTGGCAAACACAACGCGTAAATTCCTGCGCCGCCTATCACCATTACTTCGTCCTTTCCGTCATTCACTGCAACACGTTCGCCAATTTTTATTGCTTCGTCCAGTGATATGGCAACTTTAATTCCATTTGCAGGATAATTTCTATTATTGGTAATAACAATATTGGTTCTTCCCGGCAGCGGCTTGCCGATGGATTCAAAGGTCTTGCGCCCCATGATGAGGGGTTTGCCCATCGTAACGCGTTTAAAAAACTTCAGGTCTTCTGGCAAGTGCCAGGGAAGTGCATTGTTAATGCCTATGCAACGATTGTCCGCGGCAGCAACAACAAAAGAAACTTTCATGCTTCGACTCTGCTCAGCATACGCACTAAACTGCTACCGGCGCAGGAATATGTGGATCCGCGTTGTAATTGATCAACTCAAAATCCCCAAACCTGAAAGAAAATATATCTTTCACGTCAGGATTAATCTTCATGGTCGGCAACGCTTTCGGTGTACGGGTCAATTGTAATTTTGCTTGCTCGAGATGATTGCTGTACAAATGCGCGTCGCCAAAGGTATGGACAAAATCCCCGAGTTGAAGATTATGGCACTGCGCAATCATCATGGTGAGTAACGCGTAAGAGGCAATGTTAAATGGCACGCCGAGAAAAATGTCAGCGCTGCGCTGGTACAACTGACAGGACAATTTGTTATCTGCCACATAAAACTGAAACAGCGTGTGGCAGGGTGGCAAAGCCATTTTATTTACTTCCGGCACATTCCACGCACTCACAATCAAACGACGTGAATCCGGATTCTTTTTGATCTGCTCCATCAACAAACTGATTTGATCAACTGCCGCACCATTCGGCGCAGGCCAGGAACGCCATTGGTGGCCATACACGGGGCCGAGATCACCGTTCTTGTCTGCCCATTCATCCCAGATTTTTACACCGTTGTCATTGAGATATTTAATATTGGTGTCGCCGTTCAGAAACCATAACAACTCATGAATAATGGATTTCAAGTGGCATTTCTTCGTGGTGATCAGGGGAAAGCCCTGGGTGAGATCAAAACGCATTTGATAACCGAACACACTCAGCGTACCGGTGCCCGTGCGATCGGTTTTTTTATGCCCGGTATCCAGCACGTGCTGCATTAAATCGAGATATTGTTTCATTTGCCTTTCTTGACCTCATTTTCTTTCGAAGTTTTCGCTTTTGGTTTGCTGGCAGATACTTTCGCCTTGCTGCTTTTTGTTTCACTTTTGATTTCGCTTTCACCAGCACTTGTAGCAGGTCTGGATTTTTTTGTGGGCGCGGGTTTAGCCGCTGCTGTTTTGACAGTTGTTGCTTTCAGCGCCGCTGGCTTTTCAGTTTTGGGTTTTGCACGAGCCGGTTTGCGTGCCGCAGATACTGCATCTGATTGCATTGCCGATTCTGTTGTGATTTCCGTCATTACTTCATTTGTTGATACTACTGGTGATGAAACAGGGATGCCAGTACTTGATGCCTGGACAGGATGAACTGATTTGCCACGATAGGCATACCATAATAAAAGCACACCGGCGGCTATCATCGGCAGACAAAGTTCCTGCCCGCGCGTCATCCAGCCAAACCACTCGTAACCAATCTGTGCATCCGGTTCGCGAAAAAATTCCACAACAAAACGAAACACGCCGTAACACAACAGAAACAATGCCGACACCGCATAACGCGGGCGCAACTTGTGTGAGAAGGAAAACAGAATGATAAACAACAACACGCCTTCAAGCGCGAACTGATACAGTTGCGAAGGATGGCGCGACAACATTAATGGATCGTTCGGAAAAACCATCGCCCAACTGATATTCGTCTCACGACCCCACAATTCCTGATTGATGAAATTACCAATGCGACCAAATCCCAGCCCCACCGGCACCATCGGCGCAATAAAATCGGTGAGTTGGAAAAAAGTGCACTGCAATTTTTTTGCATACAGGCCCATTGCTATCAATACGCCAAGTAAACCGCCATGAAAAGACATGCCACCATCCCACACCTTGAACAACCAGAGTGGATCCTGCAAAAACTGATCGAAGCCATAAAAAAATACGTAGCCGATGCGACCACCCAACACCACACCAAACGCACCGTAGAGAATTAAATCTTCCACCTGCTCCGGTTTCACCGGGCTGTCCACACGTTTACTGCGTCCGAACGCCAGCCAATAGGCCAGCAAGAACCCAAACAAATACATCATGCCGTACCAATGTACCTTGAATGGCCCAACGGCAATCAATACGGGGTTTATTTGCGGGTAAGTCAGCATTCAATCCAGTCCAGGCAAAAGCGGCGATATTATCGCCGAATCAAAAAATAAATACCCAGTGCAAATAAAAATAATGCGAAAAGGCGTTTCAGTTTTTGCGCATCCAGCATGTGAGCCATTTGGGCACCCAATTTGGCAAAACCGATGCTGGTGACAGCAATCCCGGCAAAGGCTGGCCAGTACACAAATCCGCTGCTCGCCGCTGGAAGCAGTGCATTCCCCCAGCCATGCCAGATATATGCACACGCACCCACAACTGCTATGGGGAAACCAGCGGCTGCTGCAGTTGCCACCGCATTTTGCATCCTGACTCCGTGCCAACTGAGAAAAGGTACTGTCAGCGAGCCGCCGCCAATTCCAAATACCGCTGACAACAGGCCAATGACTGTACCCGTTATCCATAATAATCCCAGCTTTGGCAACACAGCCGTTTCTGCTTGTAAACGCGGTTGTAAATTGAGTCCCATTTGCATGGCAATCAGCACCAGAAAAACACCAAAGCTTTTCTGCAGCACAGCTCCACTCAAATGACTGGCAATAGCGGCGCCCGCCCACACTCCTACACAAACACCGGGAACCAGTTGCCGTGCCACAGGCCACAACACCGCGTTACGCTGGTGATGCGCCTGAATCGAACTGATGGAGGTAACACTGATAGCGGCCAGTGAAGTCCCAATTGCGATGTGCGTTAGCACGATTGTTGAAACCCCTTGTGCGGTGAGAGTCAGTATCAGCGCCGGGACGATAATGGTTCCTCCTCCCACGCCGAATAGACCCGCCAACACGCCGGTAAAAGAGCCGATGAGCAGATAAAGGATGAGATCAGTAAGCATGCGCGTTATTATCTGGTTTCTGATGGTCAATAACCAGTAATGAATTGCCTTCCATGTGCCTGATTGTTTTTGCTTACCAAGTGCATCCGGAATTTCCGCTGATTGTCGCAGCAAATCGCGATGAGTTTTATGCGCGCCCAACTCAGCCGGCGCATTTCTGGACGAATCATCCACAAGTGTTTGCAGGTCGCGACATCGAATCGCCCGACATAAATAAACAAGGCACCTGGATGGGCATTAACAAACAAGGGCGCTTTGCGGCTGTCACCAACTTCCGGGAAATGGATTTTAACGAAACCACCGCCAAACGTTCACGCGGCGAACTAACGGCCAATTTTTTATGCTCCGACACGCCAGTCACAGAATATTTATCAACCGTTCAACAAGCAGCAGAAAACTACAAAGGCTTTAATTTATTGTTATGGGAAGCGCATCATCTGTTTTATGTTTCGAATCGTGTCGAAAAAGTCCAGACACTAAAACCGGGCATTTATGGTTTGAGTAATGGCGCATTGGACTCCGCCTGGCCAAAAGTAGTACAAGCCAAACAGCAATTGGCATCGCTGATCACCAAACCATTCAGCGCGGATATTTTGCTGTCTATTTTGATGAATCGCGATCAGGCCGCGGATCACACGCTTCCCGATACGGGCATTGATATTGAATCGGAACGTTTATTGTCTTCCTGTTTTATTCAAAGCGAACACTATGGAACACGGGCTTCAACAATTTTATTGATTGATAAAAACAATGAGATGACTATTCTGGAACAGAATTGGCGAGAACAAACGGCAGACAAAAAAAACGCCGCAGGTGAGCAGCGTTTTTTAAAACTATTAGCAGGTAATGCTTAAGCAGCCACCTGTTTGCGATGCACGGTATGCATGGACTCTATCAACAGGTCTTCTGCTTCGAAACGTGCTTCCAGTGTTTCACCCAGACGCGACAGATCTCGCGACAACTCACGATAATCCGTTGATTCAACATATTTATCGCTGAATGACAGTGCAATCTCGGTGCTACGTTCTATCACCGGATAGTAACGTGCCAGCACGCTGATGCCGTCTTCCTGAAAAGCATCGGCTTCGCGCAACAATTGTTCGTAGACTTCAAAATGACCGGCAGACACGTAATCCACCAGGATGTCGCATAATTTTTTCAATTTACCAGGGGAACGACCGGATTCCCTGTTCCCTGATTCAAAACAGTTACCCGTGTCCTTGCCAACCACTGGCTGTACACCACAAGAGGCACAGTACAAAACCAACAGTTCCTGTCTTTCCTTCAGCAGTAAGGTCACTACACGATCAACACCGCTCCAACGTTCCGCCGCTGATACCGCTTTCTCTAACATATCCCTTCTCCTTTAAAGTGCCACTCACCAAAATCAGTGTTCCCATAAGATAGGCGAGTCTGGGGGCTTGGCAAGCAATTTAATTTTTTTGGCTGGTATCAATTATTACTTTAGAAATAGGTGCTAACATTTTGATAGTTATAAAGAAAATATAATTATGAGGAGATTCAAAACAAAGATGAACGGCCCTTGCAGCGACTGAGTGGTCATATTTCTAGATAAGCGGCCTGAGGCCAGCGCGCAAAAACTGCCACACATTCAATGCCAACAGACCAATACAGCAAATCAGGACCCAGGCCGGAATGCTGAGCCCCAGGAAAGTCCAATCGATCACCGCACAATTACCGTCGCCGCGTAACAACAATTTCAGTGCATTCATCAGCGGGAAGTTCTCAAACATGTACTGTAAGCCTGGCCCACAAGCGGGCACTTGATCCTCTGGCAAACTCTGGATCCACACATGACGCCCTGCGACTGCGATGCCCGTCAACGCCGCCAGACTTTGTAGCAACGCGTAAACACGCAACCCCGTCTTGCCGGGATTGTGAATGGCCGCTATCAACGCCACCACACCGACCGCCATGACACAAATCCGCTGCGTAATGCACAAGGGGCAAGGATGTAAACCCAGGGATTGTTGCAGAAATAGTGCGGTGGCTATCAAGCCACTACAAGCCAGCACAATCAAAATATTGACCTGGTGGGACGAAGGCGGAAAGTATTTTGTCATTTTCATAAACTCCCAAACGTTTTGCGCTTGTTGATAAAACCAATGTTTCAATTCTCGACTATGCTATTTAAACCGGCCTCACGCAATGGGGCAAACAGTAACATAAAGCACTATGACACGACAGTTTGATAAAAAATTTCCGGGTACTGTAAAAAAAGCAGGGTGCATGGTGGGCATCCTGTTGTTGTTACTGAGTCCACTCACCCATGGCGGCGAACACGGCAAAGGTGAAAAAGCAGCACCCGGCGCCATCTATTACAATCTTTACCCGCCGTTTGTTGTCAGCTTCAAGGGAGAGAAGCGTATACGCTTTTTGAAAGTCGATATCACCTTGCGACTGCAATCCGACGGAGCACAGGAACAGGTTTCCCACCAGATGCCCCGCGTACGTAATGATTTAATCATGTTACTCAGTAGCCAGCCTGAGGCGTCATTATTGAGTCGCGCAGGGAAAGAGAAAGTACGGCAGGATGCGCTCAAAATGATTCAGGATATCGTCAAAAAAGAAGAAGGGGATCAGGGAATTATTGATTTGCTGTTTATGAACTTTGTAGTACAAAACTAGATTTCAGCGATCGTCCCAAAATTTCTGCATTTCAATATACATAAACGATGCGGTCCAGGTAATCAGTACCAGGCCCGTCAACGTTTCCAGGCCTGCCAGAAAACGCAAATACTCTGTCGGGTAAATGTCCCCCAAGCCAAGGGAAGTGTAGGAAGCAAAAGAAAAATATACAGAGTCCAGAATAGAATGGTTGTAATTACCAGCCAAAGTACCGAACTGCCCCAGATCAATTAAAAAATAATATCCGATGCCAAACATCCAGATTTCAACTACATGCGCTGTCAATGCTCCCAACAATCCGGTCACTACTTTCAAACGATGTCGTGTCGGTAATTTGGGTATCAGGACTGACAGTAAGCGCAACATTTCATAATGAATAAGAATCGCCAGACTGATGAGCGCTCCATTCACGATAAAAGATTGCAACAATACTGGCATATTAATTTATATTCCTGATAAACGCCTGCGGCGATACAGAGCGATTGTCCTACAATCGCTCGATAATAGTCACGTTCGCTTGCCCACCACCTTCACACATGGTTTGCAAACCGTAACGTCCTTTGGTTCTTTCCAGCTCATGTAACAACGTTGTCATCAAGCGCGTGCCAGTAGCTCCGAGTGGATGACCGAGTGCAATCGCACCACCGTTCACATTGGTTTTCGCATGATCGTAACCGGTTTCTTTTAACCAGGCCATGACTACGGACGCAAACGCTTCGTTGATTTCAACCAGATCAATGTCGCTCATTTTCATACCAGCTTTCTTCAACGCGTACTGCGTCGCAGGAATCGGTGCGGTCAACATCCAGATTGGATCATCTGCCCGCACGCTCATATGATGGATACGCGCACGCGGCGTCAGGTTGTAGCGCTTCAGTGCGTTCTCGGAAACAATCAACATCGCCGAAGAAGCGTCACAGGTTTGTGATGACACCGCCGCCGTCACTTTGTCGCAACCAAATAAAAATTCCAGTTCCGCCATTTTTTCCAGGGAGGAATGGCGCGGTGTTTCATCATTTTCCACCGTGCCTTTTGCATCCGTGTAAGGAACGATTTCTTTTTTGAAACGACCTTCTTTAATCGCTTGCAATGCGCGAGTGTGTGATTCCAGCGAAAATATTTCGAGATCCTTGCGCGACAACTTCCATTTGTCCGCAATCATTTGTGCAGACTTAAATTGCGTCGGTGGTTCGGCACCGTAGCGTTTCACCCAACCGGTGGATCCACTGAAAGGATCTTTAAAACCCAGTGGTTCCGCTGCCGTCATTGCAGACGAAATCGGAATTTGCGTCATGGTTTGCACACCACCGGCAACAATCACATCCATCGTACCGCTCATCACCGCTTGTGCGGCAAAATGCACGGCCTGTTGTGACGAACCACATTGTCTATCAATCGTCGTGCCCGGTACTTCTTGCGACAAACCCGCCGCTAACCAACAGGTGCGTGCAATATCACCTGCCAAAGGACCAATTGTGTCGACGCAACCAAAAATCACATCATCGTATTCGTTATCGGGAATTTTGTTGCGATCAACAATCGCTTTTAATACATGCGCACCGAGATCGGCACCATGCACATGACTTAAACCACCTTTGCGGCGGCCGGTGGGTGTGCGTACTGCATCAACAATAAAAGCTTCTGGCATTTTAATCTCCGAAAAAATATTCAACCCGTACGGGCGGTTCGCGAACCGCCCCTACATAAATGTTCTACCCGCACCGATTTTATTGTCATCTGACAAAACAAAATCAGTTACACGGTTCTTATGAAACGCCGCGTCGCCCCATGTATTATTCAAAGCCCAGGCCTTCTTCATATAGATATGCAGATCCACTTCCCAAGTGTAACCCATCGCACCATGCACCTGAATGGAATTTTTTGCTGCGAGCACAGCGGCTTCACAAGCAACGATCTTTGCATGGCTGACATGCGCCGCTGCATCGGGATGATGGTTAGCAATCGAGTAAGCAGCGCGCGCAACCACTGCCTTTGAATATTCCAGTGGTACGGCCACATTCGCCATGCGATGTTTCACTGCCTGAAAGGTACCAATCGCTTTTCCAAACTGCTGACGTTCCGATGTGTACTTCACCGAAATATCGATCATGCGGCGCGCTAAACCAAGCGCCTGTGCCGCTGCGCCAAGCGCACCGCGATTAATACTTTGCTCGATTAATTTTTTTGCTTCGGTTCCCTTCGCCACACAGGTTGCAGTGGAAGGAGTCCATTGCACCGAAAATAATTTGCGTGAGGGGTCCACACTTGCATTGTGCGTGAGTTTGACATGGCTTTTGGTAACAGCGTGAATTTCTTCATCATACTGTAACAAAAATAAATCGGCGATATGTGCATCCGCCACCAGTAAATTTTGTGTTAAGCCGACAGCGACTTTCGCTTCGCCGGAAGCAATGCGTGGCAGCCAGGCAAATTTGACGGAATCTACCGGCAGGGAATTAATAAGCGGCACAGCAACCAGAACCGTTTCAACCAACGGCTCTGGCAGCGCAACATAACCGCACTCTTGCGCGAGCAAAACAAAATCCACTTCGTTCATGCCAAGCCCGCCAAATTCTTCCGGCACCGTCATGCCAGTCAAACCGAGTTCAGCGAGTTGTGCCCACAACTCATTTGAGCGGCCGCTGTCGGTTTCCCAGAGCTCACGAATTTTTTCCGGCGTGATTTCATTCACCAGGAATTTTATAATTTCTTCCTGAAACAGAAGTTGATCTTCAGTAAAAGTAAAATCCATCGTTCGTTACCTATTCGTTCATGTAGGGGCAATTCATGAATTGCCCCTACGGTTATTTCGGCATGCCAAGCATGCGCTCGGCAATGATGTTGCGTTGAATTTCGTTAGTGCCCGCGTAAATCGGGCCCGACTGCGCAAAAAGAAAACCGTCGAGCCATGTGCCGACTCCTTTCGCTTCCGGTGCATGCGGCTCCAGTTCTGCGCGCGCGCTTAAAATACTCATCGCAGTTTCGTGCATTTTTTGGTCGAGCTCCGACCAGAAAATTTTATTGGTTGAGGACTCCGCGCCAATCTTGCCGCCTTTGTCGAGACGACATGCCGTTTGATAGGTGGTGAGCGCGTAGGCTTCGGCATCCAAGTAACAACGAATCACCGCATCTTTCACAGACGGGTCGCGATCCGCACTCTGTTGATTTGCTTTATACAAATTCACCAGACGACGCGCCGTTTCCTGGAAGCGCGCAGGCGAACGCAACATCAATCCGCGCTCAAAGCCCGCAGTTGCCATCGCCACTTTCCAGCCTTCTCCTTCTTTTCCCAAACGTCTTTCAACCGGCACTTTCACATTGTCGAAAAAAATTTCAGCAAAGCCTGGTAATCCATCGAGTTGCGGAATCGGTCGCACGGTGATGCCTGCTAATTTCATCGGCACTAAAATAAAACTCAAGCCGTTGTGACGTTCGGATTTCGGATCCGTGCGAAACATACCGAAACATTGGTCGGCCCACACCGCACGCGTCGACCAGGTTTTTTGTCCGTTGATAATGTAGTGCTTACCATCGCTGCTCAATTCTGCTTTCGTGCGTATCGCAGCCATATCAGAACCCGCACCGGGTTCAGACCAACCCTGGCACCACACTTCCGTGCCGTTCGCCATCTTCGGCAGGATGTCCGCTTTCTGTGCATCGGTGCCATACTCCATTAATGTGGGACCGAGCAAAAAAATTCCGTTCTGGTTTACGCGCAGCGGTGCGCCGGCACGCCAGTATTCTTCTTCAAAGATTAACCATTCAAGCAAGGTTGCATCGCGACCGCCGAGTGCTGATGGCCATGTCACCATGCCCCAGCGTCCTTCGTTTAATTTTGCTTCCCACTCACGATGCTGCTGGAAACCTTTTTCGGTGTCAAAACTTTCCAGACGCTGTTTGGGAACATTCGCTGCCAACCAGTTGCTAATCTCCGCACGAAATTTTTGTTGTGACTCGGTGTACTGCAACTGCATAGCAATATTTCCTGTTTATGTAGATACTTATTAGTTATTTCTTGAAGTTGGCGTCGCGTTTTTCTACAAACGCATCGCGCGCTTCCTGCGAATCCTTGTCGTTGTAGGCTTGCAAGGTGAAGCCTTGTTCCCAACGATATTTGTCTTCGAGGTTGCCGTCTTCAATTCCGGTCAATGCTTCTTTCGCCAGTGAAATCATCACCGGACTTTTCGCGGCAATCTTCATTGCGATTTCACGCGCGGTTTCACGCAATTTTTCTTTCGGCACGACTTTTTCGACTGCACCTAAACGATACGCTTCCTGCGCGGTGATTGCTTCACCCGTGAAATACATGTAACGCACTTTTTGCACCGGGAACATGCGTTGCAAATGCGCGCCACCGCCCATCGCGCCTCTGTCCACTTCCGGCACTGCAAAGGTGGCACACTCGGATGCCACAATAATATCCGCTGCACCACTTACGCCAATACCTCCGCCCAACACAAATCCGTGCACGGCGACAATCACCGGTTTCGGATTACGATGTATCGCTTCAAAGGTATCGTAGTTGCCTTTGTTCACTTTGGTGATCAGGCTGCCATCTGCTGCCAGTTCTTTAATATCCACACCCGCACAAAAACCGCGACCTTCTGCGGCAATAATAATCACGCGCACTTTGTCATTCTGGCCAAGTGCTTTAATTTCCGCAGCAATGTCTGCCCAGCCTTGTGACGTAAATGCATTCACGGGTGGTTTGTTAAAAATTAATTCGGCAATGCCCTGTGCATCGATGCTGACGTTAAATGGTTTGCTCATAGTTCACCTCACAAAAAATTTTGTTTTAGCCTCTCCTATTCTTTCTATAAAGAGATAGGGGAGGTGGCGCAACGCGCCGGAGGGGTCATGACCCCATCGCCCTGCGGGCACTCCCCCTACGCGTAGGGGGAGCTAACTTAACTAACTTTTTTTGCCAGAAACTGCAAACGTTCTTCCGCTTCTTTCACAATACGATTAATTAATTCCGCACAGCTTGGCAAATCATCAATGGTGCCTGCAACTTGCCCGGACGGCAGCACGCCCTGTTCCGGCAGCCCATCGACCATCGCTTTCTGGATAATCATCGGTGCATTCGCCGAGAACATCGCTTGTGCGAGCGTCATGTCGTCGTCTTTCGACATCGCAATCGCCGCCTGAAACAGCGACAGGAAACTTGCACCGGTGAGTGCGCGATATTTCAAACCATTGTGTGCGGCGAGAAATAATTTTCGCACCGGATTGGATTTCTCTAACTCCGCCAGAAATTCATTCAGGATCATGCGCTGCGGCATGCCATCCAGCGCTGTTGAAACAATAATGTCCGCCGGATTTTTACAATCAATGTAACGCTGTTTGGTTGCGAGCGGCACCGGTGATTCCTGCGTCAACAAAAAACGCGTGCCCATCGCGATGCCATCGGCGCCCCAGGCCATCGCAGCAACCAAACCGCGACCGTCTTTAAATCCACCCGCTGCCAACACCGGCACACGACCACCGACCGCATCAATCACCTGCGGCACTAACAACGTCGTCGGCACTGCACCGGTATGACCACCGCCTTCACCGCCCTGAATGGTGACCGCATCCGCGCCCATCTCGATTGCTTTCGTTGCGTGTTTGGGCAAACCAATCGTCGGAATACAAATCACGCCCGCATCTTTTAATTTTTTCACCATGTCCTTGCCGGGTGAACGCGAATAACTCACCGCACGCACGCCGTACTTCACCACCATGTCGACAATCTGCGATGCATTCGGTTGGTACATGTGAAAGTTCACACCGAATGGTTTGCTGGTGAGTTCTTTGGTTTTCAGGATCGCTGCTTCCATTTGTTCCGGCGGAATCGTCGCGCCCGCGAGAAAACCAAATCCTCCCGCATTACAAGTGCCGGCGACGAGACGCGGATCCGCCACCCAGCCCATCGCGGTTTGGATAATGGGATATTGGCAGCCCAGTAAAGAAGTGATGCGCGTTTGCAGGGAAACAGTCATAGTCAGGGATTATACAAGTGATGTTAGGCCGCAAAGGCAGAATTAATTTTTTCCACCACGTTCTCCACGGTGAAACCGAACTGCTTGAACAAGGCCTCTGCCGGTGCGGATTCGCCAAAAGTATTCATGCCGACAATCACGCCATTTAATCCCACATACTTGTACCAGAAATCACGATGGCCCGCTTCAATCGCTACCCGCCTGGTAACTGACGATGGCAGTACACTTTCACGATACGATTTATCCTGTTGCTCAAACACTTCTGCACAAGGCATGGAGACTACACGCACCTTTTTTCCAGAAAGTTTTTCAGCGGCTTGCATTGCCAGACCGACTTCAGAACCCGTGGCAATCATTATTATTTCCGGCACTCCTGTGCAATCTTTCAGAATGTATGCGCCTTTTGCAATCGCATCCACTTGCACACTCGTGCGTTGCTGGTGCGGCAAATTCTGGCGCGAGAATATCAACGCCGACGGATTATGTTTACTTTCCACGGCATGCTTCCACGCCACCGCGGATTCCACCGTATCGCAAGGACGCCAGGTAAATAAATTAGGCGTGGCACGCAATGCCGTGAGTTGCTCCACCGGTTGATGGGTTGGGCCGTCTTCACCCAAACCGATGGAGTCGTGCGTGTAAACAAAAATCACACGCTGTTTCATGATCGCCGCCATGCGCACCGCATTGCGTGCGTATTCCATGAAAACTAAAAACGTGGCGCCGTAAGGAATAAAACCGCCGTGCAGTGCAATGCCGTTCATCATCGCGCTCATGCCGAATTCACGCACGCCGTAATACAAATAATTTCCGCCGGCTTCATTGGCATTCACGCCTTTGCTGCCTTTCCATATCGTGAGATTGGAACCGGCGAGATCTGCCGAGCCGCCGAGGAATTCCGGCAACAATGCACCGTAAGCGTTCAAAGTATTTTGCGACGCCTTGCGACTCGCAATGGTTTCGCCTTTCTGTTGGCACTCATTGACATAGGCTTGCGCTTTGGCAGAAAAATCCGCTGGCAAATCGCCTTTCAAACGACGCTGCAATTCGTTTGCTAATTCCGGATGTGCTTTTTTATAAATCTCGAAACGTTTGTTCCAATCGTTTTCTTTTTCCGCCCCTTTGGCTTTTGCATTCCACGCATCGTAAATGTTCTGCGGAACCACAAACGCTTCGTGTTCCCAACCGAGCTGTTTGCGCGTGAGTACAATTTCATCAGCCCCGAGTGCAGAACCGTGCGCTTCTTCCTTGCCTTGTTTGTTCGGTGAACCAAATCCGATAATCGTTTTACAGCAGATCAATGTCGGCCTATCGGTTTCTTTCAGCGCGGTGGCAATTGCGGTGCGAATTTCTTCCGCATCATGGCCGTCGACATTCGGAATCACTTGCCAGCCGTAGGCTTCAAAACGTTTCGGCGTGTCGTCGGTAAACCAGCCATGCACTTCGCCGTCGATGGAAATACCGTTGTCGTCGTAAAACGCGACGAGTTTGTTCAAACCTAATGTGCCCGCGAGTGAACAGGCTTCGTGCGAGATACCTTCCATCATGCAACCGTCGCCGAGGAAAACCCAGGTGCGGTGATCAATAATGTTGTGGCCTTCGCGGTTGAATTGCGCGGCCAAAACTTTCTCCGCAATCGCCATGCCGACAGCGTTGGTGATGCCCTGCCCGAGCGGGCCAGTGGTGGTTTCGATGCCCGGCGCATAGCCGTGTTCGGGGTGGCCCGGGGTCTTGCTATGTAGCTGGCGGAAGTTTTTCAGGTCGTCGATCGTCAACGCATAACCGGTGAGGTGCAAGAGGGAGTACATCAACATGGAGCCGTGGCCGTTGGAGAGCACAAAGCGGTCGCGGTCGGCCCAGTTCGGGTTGGCGGGGTTGTGCTTCAGGTGGTCGTTCCAGAGCACCTCGGCGATATCTGCCATGCCCATGGGCGCGCCCGGGTGGCCACATTTGGCTTTTTGTACCGCATCCATACTGAGGGCGCGGATGGCGTTAGAGAGTTCGCGGCGGGCTGGGCGGGCGGACGACATGAAAGACCTCAAAGGGGTGGCTTTTTGAAGGGCGCTATTGTCCCTGTTCCGTGTGGTATGGGCAAACAGATTTAACGTCTAGCATTAATTGCTTGCACAAGCCGTAGTTTATAAACTACAATTCAAGATCATGGAAATCAAGCAAACCACTGCTTTCCAGAAATGGGAAAGCAAACTCAAGGATCGAGTGGCGAAAGCCGCGATTGCTGCGCGTATCTTTCGCCTCGCGAATGGTTTGCCGGGAGATGTGGTGCCGGTTGGACAAGGAATCAGTGAACTGCGAATTCATTACGGATCAGGTTACCGTGTGTATTTTCAGCAAAGAGAAACAGAATTAATCATCCTGCTCTGTGGTGGCAACAAGAGCAGTCAAAAACGAGATATTGAATTAGCGAAACGTTTGGCAAATGAGTGGAAGCACAAATGAAAAAACAAACATTACATAATTACGATCCCGCAACAGCACTGAACAGTTCGGAAGCGATTGCTGTTTTTATGGCTGATGCACTGGAAACTGGCGATGCGGCCTACATTGCGAAAGCGATGGGGGTTGTTGCACGCGCGAAAGGCATGGCGGAACTTGCACGCGAAACAGGTTTGTCTCGTGAACAGTTGTATCGTTCGTTCAGCGAGAAAGGAAACCCAACTTTGAAAACCATGTTAACAGTGATGAAGGCGCTTGGTGTTGATATAACAGCACGACCGCATTCAGCTGCTTGATATTGGAGTATTCCCATGGCCCTCACCCCCTCCACCATGATGCCACTCGGCACCACCGCACCCGACTTCACATTGCCGGACACCGTGAGCGGCAAACGCATCAGCTTGCAAAACGCCAAAGGTGCGAAAGGCACCCTGGTAATGTTTATCTGCAACCACTGCCCCTACGTTAAACACATCAAGGATGCATTGAGTAAACTCGGCAAGGACTATATCGGTAAAAACAGTGCAAACTCCGGAATTGCTATCATCGCCATCAACGCCAACGACGCGGTGAATTACCCCGACGATGCACCGGACAAAATGAAAGTGTTTGCACAGCAAAACCATTTTGCATTTCCCTATCTGCACGACGAAAGCCAAAGCGTGGCAAAAAGTTACGGCGCGGCCTGCACACCGGATTTATTTTTGTTCGACGGTAATTTGAAATGCGTTTATCGCGGCCAGTTTGATGATTCACGTCCTGGCAACAATATTCCGGTGACGGGAAAGGATTTACGCAGCGCAATGGATAATTTACTGGCAGGTAAAGCGATCGACGCCAAACAACAGCCGAGCATGGGCTGCAATATCAAGTGGCGCAATTAAAACCGTATTAAGCTGAAGTAGAAAATCGCTTCAGAACCGTTTGAGCAAACTTGTTAGACCAAACAATTCCATTTCTATCCACGTACTGATAGAAATAGTTTGATATGACATAAGTAGCAAACAGCGTTAAAAGTGAAGTGAGCAATGACGCCACGACATAGGATGCCTTTTGATTAACCAAGAAATCAAAAAACGGCAAGCCCAACGCGTAGAGCACCGGCATGTGCAGCAGGTAAGTGGAAAAAGAAACCTTTCCCATATACACAAAAATATTTTTGGAAAAAAACTGGCTTAGATAATTACTGAATATGACCACGTAGACAATAATACAACCTGCTAAAAAATTTCCTGCCAGGTAGGTGTATTGTTGCAGACTCTCGGGCACCCATTGGTATGAAACACTGTCATACTCAGCCCCTGCAAAATACAAACCCAGAATAAAAACGGGCAGTGCTATTTTGAGAGCCATTTCTTTTCCGTACCAATAAATCCAGAAACCTGCGATAAAGGCGATTAATCCCAGACCAAAAATTTTGCGAAGAAACTCCGTTTCAATCAGGTAAACTAAAATAACCAGTATCAACGGAGATGCTATCGGAAATTTATTTTTTATTTTTAATGCGCACAATAAAAAAATCAGGAAAGAACCAAACAATTCTATTTTCATAGTCCACAGCACCGGATTAAACGGGCTGCTCCCGGATATAAAAAAGGTATCGATGGTCCCGCTAAAAATTGATTCCCATAGTGAATGACTGCCACTGCCGTAGCTGGCTATCCAGGAGCTGTAGTCCTGGTTTTTATTAATATGGATTAACGAAAAAAGCAGAAAGGTAATGACACAAATCGTCAAGACAGGAATCACCAGACGAAAATAGCGCTTCAGGCACATTAAAATAACCTGCTGCATTTTTTCTTCCTTGCTAAAGATGGTGTGCGTCAGGATATATCCACTCAATACAAAGAATACAAAAACGGCTGCTGTGCCAGAATAAAAAAAACCAAACGGCGAGTGATGAATAAAATCCTGTATCGGAGCACCCGTAGGCTGTTTGTCACGATAATTGTGCATGTAGGGAAAGAAGGAGAGACTCAGGTGGTGAAATATCACTACCAGGCTCGCCACGCCGCGTATACCCTCGGCGGCGAGAATTTTATGACGGGAAGACATGTGTTAATTCACCCTGGTCAATCATCATCCTGCCAGATACTCGTCTTTGAGCTTCACATAATTATTCGCGCCGTAGGAAAAGAAATCGCGCTCCTGTTGTGTAATCGGCCGCGCCTGTTTGCAAGGCGAACCCATGTAAACAAAACCGCTGGCAAGTTTTTTACCCGGTGGCACCAGTGAACCTGCTGCCACCACCACTTCGTCTTCAATCACCGCGCCGTCGAGCACAATCGCACCAATACCGATCAACACGCGATTGCCTATCGTGCAACCGTGCAACACCGTGCTGTGGCCCACCGTCACTTCGTTGCCAATCGTCAAAGGAAATCCACCCGGATCAAAAGGACCGTCGTGCGTGATGTGCAACAGGCTGTTGTCCTGGATGCTGCAACGCGAACCAATGCGGATGCGATGCATGTCACCGCGGATGCTGACATTCGGCCACACCGAAGTGTCATCGCCGATATGCACATCACCGATTACTACTGCTTTCGGATGAATAAAAACACGCTCGCCCAGCGTGGGCGTAATGCCCTGATAGGTTTCAAGATGTGATTTTTCCATGGAAACACCCTTTGAAGGAAAGGGACCCAGTTTATCGTTAATTTGAAAGGAGCGTTATTTTTGTTAAATAAAAAATCAGTGTGGCAGCTGGCGCGCCATATTTTGTAATTGCTCTTGCTGGCCAAAGACGGCGTGGCCAAGCTGCTTGATAGCTGACTTATCAATGTGAAGCTTTGTTAGCACTTCATCAGGAATTGTTTCCGGTGCAATATCGGTCGGCTGGAATTCACGCAACAATCGCGTCGCGACATAAAGCATATTGGCCAATACTTTGCCTTTCCCCACGTAACTGGCATGGTTCTGGTAACGAATCGCCAGGCCCACTTCTTCCGGAATCCCCCACAAATTCATCAACCAGTATCCCATTTGCTCACGATTGGTTTGCAGCAAATGTTGCTCGACATCGTAGTGATTCAAATGCGCATTCACTTCCATGTAACGACAAAACGTGGTGAAGTGCGGCGGAAACACTTCGGCCAGCAACAAATAACCAAAATTGTGTAACAAGCCTGCCAGATAGGCCATGCCGACCGGCGGACGGTAACGGGCAGGCGTGACGCGAACCAGGCCTTCCATAATAGCGGCGCAGTAAACGGATTGTTCCCAGAACGACAAATTGCCATTCACCCCTTCTTTCGGCAGCCGCAACGTTTTACTCAGGGATAAACCCAGCGCCAGATTCATCACCAGATCGTAACCGAGCACACGTACAATCGCCTCATGAATGGAATTCACTTTACCCGGCGCCGAATAATAAGGAGATTGCGCCCAGCACATCACTTGCATTGCCAGGCTCGCATCCATCTCTACAATATTTACCAACTCTTCGATATTCGCATCAGGTCGAGCAAGCAATTGCAGGATGCGATGCGCCGTCGCAGGCAAGGGAGGTAATTCCAGTGTGTCTTCCAGCCGTCCTTTAATTCGCTGCGAGGTAAAACTCTTGACAGCCTTGGTAACGCTCAGTTTGTCTTCATTGGTATCCGTACAGGTGTCGCGCGCCACGGAAGTCACTGCAAAATTACCGAAGGTCACTGCTCCTTCCGCCAACTGATTGAGTAATTTGACGTTTGTTTTAACCAACAGGTCATTACTGCCACTATTAAGGTAAAGGATTTCATGACTCAATAATTCATTATCAACAACGGTCTGTACACCCAACGCCAAGGGCATAGCACTGACTTCATCCATTTGTAAACGCTGGTTGAAAAAGGCGAGTTCGTCAGGCGGCACCGCGCGCAGATTGCGCCGCAGATCCTGGTTGAGAATATTCAGATCAATGAGCGCATCGGCAGGCACAACGATTTGCACTTTGCCGCCACCGTCTTCCAGCAACACGCCACGTGCCATACTGGCACCACTGTGCATTGCATGGTTCGGGGCGATCACTTCATAGTGAGCCCGCAACTTATCCAGTGTTTGTTTAACCACCGCATTTAATACCGGACCGGAATCCATTTCTGTTTTAACAAGTGCTTTACTAACGACTGACATCTGACGCCACACCCCAAAAGCTTCCTACCTTTGAGTGTAGTCAATATTTCCCCTATCTCCACCCGATGGAGATTTTTATTCGACGGTCTCTTTATTCAACAGTAACGGATTTCGCCAGATTGCGCGGCTTATCAACATCCGTTCCCCGGATCACTGCCACATGGTAGGACAACAACTGCAAGGGGATGGTGTAAACAATGGGCACCAGATTATCTGGCACATGCGGCAAGGGAATAACAGTGACGCCTTCAGCATTATGGTCAAAATCCACGTCCTTGTCTGCGAACACAAACAGTTTGCCACCGCGCGCTTTGACTTCCTGCAAATTGGATTTGAGTTTTTCCAGCAATTCATTGTTGGGTGCTACCGCGATCACCGGCATGTCTTCATCCACCAGCGCCAGCGGGCCGTGCTTTAGTTCACCCGCGGCATACGCTTCTGCATGGATGTAGGAAATTTCTTTCAGCTTCAATGCGCCTTCTTTTGCCACCGGATACATGGCGCCACGACCGAGGAAGAGTGCATGATGTTTATTGGCAAACTGTTTGGCAACATCCTGCAAGGTGTTGTTCAGCACCAATACCTGTCGTGATAGTTCAGGCAATTGATTCAGTGCATTCACCCATTGTGCAATTTTTTTAGTATCCATACCTTTTAACTGCGCCAGGTACAAAGCAAAAACCTGTAACGCCGCCAGTTGCGTAGTGAAAGCCTTGGTGGATGCCACGCCGATTTCCGGGCCGGCATGCGTTAATAATTTCATATCAGACTCACGCACCAGCGAACTGCTGTCGACATTGCAAACCGTCAGCGCCGCACTGTATTGATCTTTCCGCGCGCGCAACGCCGCGAGTGTGTCTGCGGTTTCACCCGACTGCGAGATACTCAGGAACAAGGTATTTTTTCCGATGAGCACTTTGCGATAACGATATTCGCTGGCGATATCCACACCGCAGGGAATTTCGGCGATGTCTTCTATCCAGTGTTTGGCAATCATGCCCGCGTGGTAACTGGTGCCGCAGGCGATGATATGAATCGACTGAATACTTTTGAGAATATTTTTTTCAGCGGGCGTGAACAAGGTATCCAGCACAGTAGTCTGATCAATACGTCCTTCCAGCGTTTTCGCCAGCACCGCAGGCTGTTCATAAATTTCCTTGTACATGTAATGCTCATGGCCACCTTTGTCCGCATTTCCCTCATCGCCTTTGACTTGCACCACTTCACGAATTACTTTTTTTCCATGCCGGTCATAAATGACATAACCGCGAATCGATAATTCTGCAATATCACCTTCTTCCAGATAAATAAAACGATCCGTCACCTGACGCAATGCCAATGTATCCGATGCAATAAAATTTTCTTCAATACCAACACCGATCACCAGAGGGCTACCGGAACGTGCGGCAATCAGCGTATGCGGTTCCTGTGCATCAATAACGCCCAGTGCATAAGCGCCTTTGAATTGCGCCGTCGCTTCCTTCACGGCTGCGAGTACATTTTTCCCCTGGCTGACCAGCTTGTGAATATAGTGCGCAACCACTTCCGTGTCGGTGTCAGACACGAAAGCATAGCCCTGGGCTATTAATTCTTTTTTTAACTGCGCATAATTTTCGATGATGCCGTTGTGTACAACAGAAATGCGTTTATCGCCAGTAGCCGCGTCCCGGGAAAAATGCGGATGCGCGTTTGCTTCATTGGGAACGCCATGGGTTGCCCAGCGCGTGTGTGCTATGCCCAGGAAACCTTTCAGCGGATGTTCTGTTAGCGCCTGCTCAACATTCGCTACTTTGCCAGCACGCTTACAAACTTCGATTTCTTGTTGTGCATTTAATATCGCAACGCCGGCCGAATCGTAACCACGATACTCCAGGCGTTTTAATCCTTCGATCAAAATCCCCGTGACATTACGCTGCGCTACTACACCTACTATTCCACACATATCACGTTTGCTCTTTGTTTTTTTTACTCGGCCGCTTCCAGCCATCAATGTTGCGCTGTTTGCCGCGCGCCACTGCCAATTGATTTTTCTTTACGTTGTTGGTGACCACCGAACCTGCGCCCACCGTCGCACCGCTCTCCACCGTTACCGGAGCGACTAACGCGGTATTCGAACCAATAAAAACATCATCGCCGATAACAGTTTTATGTTTATTCACGCCGTCGTAATTACAGGTGATCGTGCCTGCACCAATATTGGAGTCTTCGCCTATCTGCGCGTCACCGACATAGGACAAGTGATTTACTTTACTGCCTTTGCCGATAATTGATTTTTTGGTTTCGACAAAGTTACCAATTTTTGCACCTTTCTTTAATTCGGTTCCCGGGCGTAACCGCGCAAAAGGTCCAACATCGCAATGATCAGCAATCACCACGTCTTCAAGCACGCTGTTGGCTTTGATAATCACATGATTACCTATCCTGGCATTTTTAATAAAACAATTGGGTTCAATAATGACGTTATTACCCAGCGTTACTTCTCCTTCAAAGACTGCATTAACATCAATACATACGTCTTTGCCTGCCGTCACGTGACCGCGACAATCAAAACGTGCAGGGTCCAGCAAAGTAACGCCTTGTGCCATTAATTGCCGGGCGATACGCTCCTGACAGATGCGCTCCAGCTGCGCTTGTTGGTAACGATCATTAACGCCCAGCACTTCTGCCGCTGAATCGCTGACCAATGCATTAACCGCCACTTTGTCACGATTTGCGAAACCAACAATATCGGTCAAATAATATTCCTTTTGCGCGTTGTTATTGGATAGCTCTTTCAACCAACCGGCCAGACGACTTTGATGTACCGCCATAATGCCAGTGTTCACTTCTTTCACGCGTCGCTGTTCTTCTGTGGCATCCTTGTGCTCCACAATCGCTTTTACATCGCCTGCCTTGCTGCGCAGAATGCGGCCATAGCCGCTCGGGTTCTCCAATTCAACCGTTAGCAACGCCATGCTGTTTTCGTCCACCAGCATTACCAATTGTTTTAATGTCGATGCGCTGACCAAAGGCACGTCGCCGTACAAAACCAGCACCGCTGCATCTTCTCTCAAATGAGGCAAGGCCTGTTTCACCGCATGGCCCGTACCCAATTGTTTTTCCTGCAACACCCAATGCAGACGTTCATTCTTGATGACATCACGCACCTGCTGTGCACCGTGTCCAATCACCACATTGATCTCGACTTCACCAAACTCACTGGCTGCATCGAGCACATGCTGCAGCATGGATTTTCCGGCAATAGGATGCAGCACTTTGGGAAGCGAGGAGTTCATCCGCGTGCCTTGCCCTGCAGCAAGAATAACGATATCAACAGGCATATCTAACCGTAACTAATGTCAAATTCATTCACTCTTTGAATCGGACTGCTTCATCCTGCTATCTACATCATTCTGAAGTTGTTGCCCCATATTTTTTGTCTGATCCATAAATTGTTTCTGTTTCGACATGATCATCTGTTCTCGCTGATCATGCGCTTGCACTACCGCCTGCTGTTGATTGCTCGTTAAATACACGTAACCATACCCAATGGCACCCGCCAATAGCAGCCCTATAAAAAATTTTTTCATTGCGCCTCCTGTACAGCCACTTTAGTGAACACATAATTAACGCCTTTATAATCACAGGCAACGAAATTTTCGAGCTCGTTGCAATACTGCGGCGTAAATCCTGTGGCCACACTCAATTTGGTGCTCACACCTATCGCTGCTTTATCTTTTTTCAAAAATTGATACATGGTTTCGAAGCGACCGGAAAAATCCAGATGCTGTTCGACTATGTAGTGATAAAGGTTGGCAAATTTGGTGTAGCTCATGGTTGATGCTCCCAAACCAATTTCCATCATACCCGCCAGGTAACGGTCATACGCCTTCGCGAGATAACTATCGACTGCTGCTGTGTCATCCGCCGCACCGGTGTAAACGGGCAGTGCCAACTTGTGATCTTCGGCCAAGGCATTGGCAGGCAATTGCTGGTTGGTTTTATTGCCCAGCAATTGATACCGACCACCGGCACACCCAAGTGTTAATTGTTGCAATGTGCAAGATGCCAGAGGACTGGCTGCACTTTTATCCATGACTTGTGGTTCAAACACTTCCTTGTTGATCGCTATTTCTTTTCCAGCAAGCACCGGTTCTGTAGCAGGAGCGGGTTCAGGTGCAACTGGTGTTGTCGCAACCACTGCTGGCAACGCAGGAGCAGGAGGTACAGCAGACATCGCCGGCGCTTGCTGGACAACAGAAATTGTTTTGACCGCCGAACCAAGCCGAACCGGTTCTGTTGATGTCGGAGTTACTGCGACTGGCTGCGTAACAACCGGCGCAGGCGCTTGCTGGATAATCTTCACGGTGGTGACCGCTGAATTCAGGTGCACCGGTTCTGCTGTCGCTGCGGCAGGTGTAGCAAGCAACAAATCTTCCTGGCGACGCAAGGTCTCCTGATTATCCCGTTCCGGAATTTCGACGGTGATCCCGGCGCGCTCTGCCGGTTTTTTTAGCAACAAGGCCTGAACCAGGGGAGGGTTCTCGCGAAACTGAAAAATATTCGGCAGACCCGCACCGTGACCATTTTGCTTCAACTGGCAAAGAATTTTTTCGTATTCGTTGTTTTCCTGCGGCTCACAACGTTCTGCCAAAACATTTTGGGAAGCGCATAAAACCACTAACAGAAAAAAATAACGCGTCATACTAGATGTGTTTAACAGAGTCGATTTCATATTCCACCTCACCTTTGGGTGTGATCACCTTGACTACATCACCGATTTCCTTGCCCACCAATGCGCGTGCGATAGGCGAGTTAACTGAAATTTTTCCTGTATTCACATCCGCTTCGTCATCACCGACAATTTTGTAGGTAATGGATTCTTCATTCGCCGTGTTGACGATTTTTACCGTCGCACCAAAAATAACTTTGCCACTGACAGGAATTTTAGTGACATCAATCACCCGGGCATTGGAAAGTTTATTTTCAATATCCTGGATCCGTCCTTCCGAAAAACTTTGTTGTTCACGTGCCGCATGGTATTCAGCGTTTTCTTTTAAATCACCGTGCGCACGCGCCTCGGCAATCGCCTGCGTGATGCGCGGCCGCTCCACTTTTTTGAGATGCTCGAGCTCCGCACGCAAAGCCGTTTCACCTTCCACTGTCATTGGAACCTGTGCCATCCGCTTTTCCTCTACAATTAAGACCGGGCGCACGCAGTGCGCCCCTACAAAAGCCTACTGCAAGCGCTTGTGCAAATCCTGCAAGCGATTCACCGCTATCTCGCTACTATGCGCAATGGCTTTACACACCGCTTCAGCCCCAGCCAAGGTGGTAGTGTAATACACCTTGTGCTGTAAGGCACTGCGCCGGATAGCGGCTGAGTCCGCAATGGCCCTGCGCCCCTCTGTGGTGTTGAAGATCAGATCCACCTGCTTGTTTTTAATCATGTCGACGATGTGCGGGCGACCTTCCTGTACTTTATTGATACCCTGCACCTCAATGCCCGCCTTGCGTATCACATCCGCGGTACCGTGTGTGGCTATCAACTTGAAACCCATGTCTATTAATTGCAGCGCCACACTGACCACACCCGGCTTATCCAGATCACGCACACTAATAAACGCCCTGCCTTTTTTCGGCATCCGGGCACCCGCACCCAGTTGTGACTTGGCATAGGCTTCGGCAAAAGTAGCGCCGCTGCCCATCACTTCACCGGTGGATTTCATTTCCGGGCCCAGGATAGGATCGACTGCCGGAAATTTATTAAAGGGGAACACCGCTTCTTTTACTGAGGAGAAGTTAGGAATAATTTCTTTGGTGAATTTTTGTTCGACCAATGATTTACCTGCCATGCAACGCGCGGCAACTTTGGCTAAAGACACGCCGATACATTTGGAAACAAAAGGCACGGTGCGAGACGCACGCGGATTCACTTCGATCACGTAGATCACGCCATCCTGCAAAGCCAGTTGCACATTCATCAAGCCGACAACGTTTAATTCACGAGCCATTTTTTTCACCATGTCGCGCATTTCATTTTGCACATCAACAGGTAAACTGTAAGGAGGCAAGGAACAGGCCGAATCACCGGAATGCACGCCGGCTTGTTCAATGTGTTGCATGATGGCGCCAATTACCACTTCCTTACCGTCACTCACCGCATCCACATCGACTTCAATCGCATTGTTCAGGAAGTGATCAAGCAATACCGGCGAATCATTACTCACCTGCACCGCTTCTTTCATGTAGCGCGTGAGTTCCTGTTCCGAGTAAACAATTTCCATCGCACGACCGCCCAACACATAGGACGGACGTACAACCAGGGGATAACCAATCTCTGCCGCACGCGCAATCGCCTCTGTTGCAGAACGCACCGTTGCGTTGTGTGGTTGTGTCAGCTTGAGTTTCTGTACCATCTTCTGGAATAACTCGCGATCTTCGGCTTCATCAATTTTGCTCGGCGTCGTGCCGATGATGGGAACACCGGCGGCTTCCAGTGCGCGCGCGAGTTTCAGCGGCGTTTGTCCACCAAACTGGACGATCACGCCTTTGGGTTTTTCAACATGAACAATTTCCAACACATCTTCCAATGTCACTGGTTCAAAATACAAACGATCAGACGTATCGTAATCCGTCGAAACCGTTTCCGGATTACAGTTCACCATAATGGTTTCGTAACCGTCTTCACGCATCGCCAATGCGGCATGCACACAGCAATAATCAAACTCAATGCCCTGGCCGATGCGATTTGGCCCGCCACCCAGCACCATAATTTTTTCGCGTGTTGACGGTTGCGATTCACATTCTTCTTCGTAAGTAGAATACATATACGCCGTACTGGTGGAAAATTCTGCCGCGCACGTGTCCACACGTTTATAAACCGGACGAATATTATTTTTATGGCGCCAGACGCGCACATCGCTTTCCTTGCATTTCATCAAAAACGCCAAAAACGCATCAGAAAATCCCTTGCGTTTTAATTGCAATAATTCACCGGTGCTGATTTCTTTCAGCGATTTTCCAGTAAGTGATTTTTCAAGCGCAATCAGTTCCTGAATTTGCACCAGGAACCAGGGATCAATTGCCGAATATTTGTACACATCTTCCAGCGTCATGCCCAAACGAAACGCGTCGCCAATAAACCAGAGACGATCCGCGCCCGGTGTAATCAGATTGCTGCGCACCACATTTTCAACATCTTCCATTTCATCATGGATACGGGATTCAAAACCGGCAGAACCTACTTCCAGGCCGCGCATCGCCTTTTGCAAGGATTCCTGGAAGGTTCGACCAATGGCCATCACTTCGCCAACTGATTTCATTTGCGTCGTTAAACGCGAGTCAGCTGCGGGAAATTTCTCAAACGTAAATCGCGGGATTTTTGTAACGACATAATCAATACTGGGTTCGAATGACGCCGGTGTTGCGCCGCCGGTAATATCGTTTTGCAATTCGTCGAGCGTGTAGCCAATCGCTAATTTGGCGGCCACTTTTGCTATCGGAAAGCCGGTCGCTTTGGATGCAAGCGCCGAAGAACGACTCACGCGCGGATTCATTTCAATCACTACCATGCGCCCGTCTTTGGGATTGATACCAAACTGCACATTGGAACCACCGGTCTCCACACCGATTTCACGCAACACAGCAATTGATGCATTGCGCATGATCTGGTATTCCTTGTCTGTCAGCGTTTGTGCTGGCGCAACGGTGATGGAATCTCCGGTGTGCACGCCCATGGCATCAAAATTTTCAATCGAACAGATAATAATGCAGTTGTCATTTTTATCACGCACCACTTCCATCTCATATTCTTTCCAGCCGATGAGTGATTCATCAATCAACAACTCTTTAGTCGGCGACAAATCAAAACCGCGCTCACAAATCTCGATAAATTCTTCGCGGTTGTAAGCCACACCGCCGCCGGATCCGCCCATAGTAAAGGACGGGCGAATGATCACGGGAAAACCAAAACGATCCTGGATCTGCAGCGCCTCTTCCATGGAATGTGCAATGCCGGATTTTGGACATTGCAAGCCAATCGCACGCATGGCTTTATCAAAACGTTCACGATCTTCTGCTTTATCAATTGCCTCCGAAGTAGCGCCTATCATTTCCACGTTGTACTTATCCAGAACGCCGTGGCGTTTTAAATCCAGCGCGCAATTTAATGCCGTTTGTCCACCCATAGTCGGCAACAATGCATCTGGCCTTTCTTTCTCAATAATTTTTGCAACCGTTTGCCACTCCACGGGTTCGATATAAGTTGCATCGGCCATTGCCGGATCCGTCATAATCGTGGCAGGATTCGAGTTCACCAAAATCACGCGGATGCCTTCTTCTTTCAGCGCTTTACATGCTTGCGCACCGGAGTAATCGAATTCGCACGCCTGACCAATGACAATCGGCCCGGCGCCGATCATGAGTATCGATTTAATATCACTGCGTTTTGGCATCAGCGCTTGGCTCCTTTGGCAGAACGATTGGAATGTTTCTCCATCAGCTCAATAAAATGATCAAACAATGGCGCCACATCATGCGGGCCGGGACTTGCTTCCGGATGTCCCTGGAAACTGAAAGCCGGTTTGTCCGTGCGATGGATCCCTTGCAATGAACCATCGAACAGGGATTTGTGTGTGACACGAATCGTGTTGGGCAAACTGGCTTCATCGGCTGCAAAACCGTGGTTCTGGCTGGTAATCAACACCGCGCCGCTTTCCATATCGAGCACGGGATGGTTAGCGCCATGGTGACCAAATTTCATCTTCACCGTTTTTGCACCACTGGCTAATGACAACAATTGATGTCCGAGGCAAATACCAAAAATCGGAATGCCAACCTCTAATAATTCACGAATTGCTTTAATCGCGTAATCGCAAGGTTCGGGATCGCCAGGACCGTTCGATAAAAACACACCGTCCGGCTTCATCTCTAAGACCTCTTTCGCACCGGTTTGTGCCGGAACCACCGTCAAATCGCAACCGCGATCCACCAGCATGCGCAAAATATTACGTTTGACGCCGTAATCGTAGGCCACTACTTTAAATTTCTTTTCCTGAAGGGTGGCGTGACCTTTGCCGAGCGCCCAGCTGCCTTCAGTCCACGCGTAGGATTTTTTAACACTAACCACTTTGGCCAGATCCATCCCTTTCAAGCCCGGAAATGCTTTGGCCGCTGCCAAGGCTTCCTTCTCATCTACTTTCCCCGCCATCAGGCAGCCATTCTGCGCACCTTTTTCCCGCAGAATACGCGTTAGTCGACGCGTGTCGATATCTGCTATACCGAGAATGTTGTGACGTTTTAAATAATCACCCAGGCTTTCCTGATTACGAAAATTGCTGGCCAACAAAGGCAAGTCACGGATCACGAGGCCTTTGCAATAAATTCCCGCCGATTCTTCGTCCTCCCTGTTGGTGCCGGTGTTACCGATGTGCGGATAGGTCAGGGTAACTATTTGTTCTGCATAAGACGGATCGGTAAGGATTTCCTGATAACCGGTCATGGCGGTATTAAAAACCACCTCACCGGTTGATACACCGGAAACACCAATGGCTGTTCCCCGAAAAACACTGCCATCTTGCAACACCAGAATGGCGGGGTCACGCTGCAGGTTGCTCAATATATCCTCCACCAACATCACAAAATTTCAACACAAGCAGGCTGACCTCCGAAAAGGTTGAACCGCTACAACGGGGATAGGCAGCCTTGTTTTAGATGAAACATCAAGATGAAAAGTCGAGATGAAAAAAAAGCGAGAGGGTTGAAATTCCTCTCGCTTTTCTGAATTCACTCTGGATACCCCAGAATTGATCTTCTCGCTACTATTCTCGCTACTAAACAGGCCATGGTCGGCGCTCATCTCAGGCTGCTATTACCTGAGCGGGCATTCTATGCATTCCACCCCCCTGCTGTCCATGACTTGTCTGCAACATTAGCGTCCAAAGTGACTTTTCCTTATGAAGTGCTCCTGGAAGGACTGGCAAGCACGCACATGTGATCTAGACTTTGCTTAGGATTGCCTTTGGAGAGCGTTATGAATTCCACCCTGATTAGTGAAGTGATGTCCAGACCGGTTGTCAGCGCCACGCCGGAAACACCCATAACCGCCATCATTGAACTCATGCGCCAACGCAGTTATTCCTGCCTGGTGATCACGCATCAGGATATTCCTGTCGGCATCATCACGGAAAGGGATATTCTAAAATTGGCTAATTTATTGCTGGCGGGCACCGACGGTTCTGCGCTCCAGGCACAAGCCATCATGACGCGCCCCGCCACCACGATTCGAGACAGTGCCAGTCTTACCGAAGCAATCGCCCTCTGCAAATACAAAACAATCCGCCACCTGCCAGTAGTCGATGCCAATGGCAAGCTATGCGGCATTCTCACGCAAACCGACCTGATGAACGGCTTCATACAGGCAATTGAACTGCAATCGTTAGACGCGCAGTCAATGAATCCATGGGATCTAACTCCACCCACCTCCAGTGAAGCAGAAGATGCGGGTGACAGCATTACCGATGCAAATTTAAATGAAGTAGAGAAGGACCTAAAAAATATTTTTCAATCCATGCACGCATCAAAATCCCCGACAGGTGCTTGCCGATTACAATCCCGTTTCATTTAATCTGTTGATTGATACTACTTGTTGGATTGCCTGAGTAAGCGCTGTTTATCGCGCGCCCAGTCCTTTTCTTTCTCTGATTCACGCTTGTCTTCCTTGGCCTTGCCCTTGGCTAAACCAATTTTGCATTTAACAATCTGGCCTTTCCAATACATCACGGTACAGATACAGGTATAACCTTTTTGCGAAGTGGCTGTAAATAGACGCGCAATTTCCCGATCATGTAGCAACAGTTTTCGTGTGCGCTGCGGATCCACTTCAAAATGAGTAGAGACAGTTGGCAACGGCGAGATCGTCACACCAAACAACCACGCTTCACCATCCTTCAACAACACATAAGAGTCCATCAACTGGACTTTGCCGGCCCGCAAACTCTTCACTTCCCATCCTTGCAACGCGATCCCTGCTTCTATCTCCTCTTCAATGAAATAGTCGTGCCGCGCTTTTTTGTTCAACGCGATCGTGTTGTCTGCCACCTTTGGTTTTTTGTTCCCCATCGCCGCATTATACGTTCTGTCTCCATGCAATGTTAGAATAAAGAATGACTCGTATCGAACGCAGTGCTCTTTTGCCTTATTCCGCCGAGAAACTCTTTGACCTGGTCAATGACGTGCGCGCCTATCCCCAATACATGGAGGGTTGCGTCGGCGCAACCGTAATGATGGAGAGTGAAACGCTCATGGAAGCACAACTGGAGTTGCGCAAAGGTGGCATCAGCCAGCGTTTTGCAACTCGCAATCGACTGGAAAAGCCACAGAAAATTTTTATGGAGTTACTGGATGGGCCTTTCGAAACTTTACAAGGGGAGTGGACGTTTAAAACATTGGCCAGCGATGCTTGCAAAGTAAGCCTGTACCTTCAATTTCAAATGCAGCAAGATTCCTTGCACCAGACAGTTGCACAGAAGGCAGCGGAAAAATTGTTCGAAAGTGTGGCCGGCAATCTGGTTGATGCGCTCTGTAAACGCGCCAACACACTTTACGGTTGATGATCATGTTGCCCATTACTGTTCAAGTAGTCTATGCACTGGCAGACAAGCAAACCGTTATTACACTTGCTGTGCCTGTTGATTGCAATGCACAACAAGCGGTCGAAAAATCCGGCGTCCTGATACAACATGCCGATATTCCGTGGCCTGATAGTAAACTGGGCATATTCGGGAAAATTGTTCCGCAGAATACCCGACTGAAGGAAGGTGATCGAATAGAAATTTATCGCCCCTTAATCATCGACCCCAAGGAAAGCCGTCGCCAACGCGCGCAGCTGGCAAAAAAATAATCGCTCTATTGAGCTGCCTCTGGTGAATTTTCTGCAGGTTCAGGTTCACTCACTTTCTCCTGATCGGGGTTAGCCGCTGGCGGCTTAGGGTTCTCAAGTAAGTGATTATCAATCTTGCTGAGTTGGCCCTTTTCAAAAAACAGCGTCAGCCGCTCCTGACGAAAAGTTCCTTCCCGGTTTTCAGGACTGTAATTCTTAAGGCTGTAAAAATAATCCCAACGATCCTGATTAAAAGTATCTATCACCAGAGGTGTTCCCAGAATGTAGCGTACCTGTCGTTTGGTCTGGCCTATTTTTATTTGCGCTACCTTGTCACGCTCCATAATATTTCCTTGCTGTATATCCAGTTTGTATACACAAGCATCCAGCAGCCACACAAAGGCTAGCAACAAACCTAACAAAAAGGTGCGCATGAACACATCAAAAACCGTGTTAACCAGAGGGCTTTGCAGTGAGTGATTTTTCACAAAAGAGTTCCACTTCGACAAACGAGCAGGGATAATACCGGAATCATCTGATACTGCGAAGGAATTTATGCCCCAACACACTACTCCGACTGCACATAATCAGGAACTCCGTAAGGCCGGACTCAAAGTGACGAGTCCTCGTCTTAAAATTCTTCAGATTCTCGAAACGGCGGATACCCGTCACCTCAGTGCGGAAGAGGTTTTTCAGATTTTGCACAGCGATGGAGAGGAAGTCGGTTTGGCCACGGTGTACCGTGTGCTAACCCAATTCGAAACCGCAGGCTTGGTTGTTCGACACAATTTTGAAGGCGGGCATTCCGTTTTTGAAATTCACCGCGGCCCACACCATGACCATATGGTGTGCACACAGAGCGGCCAGGTGATTGAATTCCACAGCAGTGAAATTGAAGTGTTACAACGTGAAATAGCCGAACAACACGGCTTTGAGTTGGTTGATCACTCTCTGGTTCTCTACGTACGTCCGAAAAAGTAAAGCAAAACTACCCCGCTTTTAACATCACCTGCGCATGCGCACGCGACTCGACGCTTTGCTGCCCACTGATCATGCGCGCTACTTCATCAATACGGTCTTGCTCTCCCAAAGTCATTAATGTTGTTTTTACGCAACGTTTGCTCGCCACATCTTTATGAATCGCCTTGGCGACAAATAAGTGTTGATGGGCTTTTGCAGCCACCGATGCCTGATGTGTCACACAAATGACCTGCCCATTTTCTCCCAGTTTGCGTAATAATTGACCTACCACGGCTGCTGTTTCGCCACCGATTCCGACATCCACTTCATCAAAAACAATAGTCGGGATAGCGGAAGTTTGTGCTGTTACCACCTGTATTGCCAAGCTGAGGCGTGACAGTTCACCACCCGACGCGACTTTTTTCAGTGGCATGAGTGGTTGCCCGAGATTGGTAGACACCATAAATTCAATTTGTTCATTGCCATTCAATGACGGCCCTGCACGCGCCGTCAACTCTGTCACAAACCGACTGCCTGACATATTTAGTCGCTTAAGCTCACGATTGACCGACTTCGTTAACGTTTCCGCACCCTGCTGGCGCAACTCACTCAAGTAATTTGCGGCAGATTGATAACTTGTAAAGGCTGTGTGCAATTGTGCCTCGAGCACTTCCAGGTTGTTTTCACCGCCACAAAGTAGTGAAAATTCATTGCGAATTTTTTCATGCAGTACAGGCAATTCTTCTGCGGGCACACGGTGTTTGCGTGCTATCTGGTAAATAGCGGTCAAACGATCTTCTACCTCTCGCAGACGTTCCGGGTTTATTTCAATACTGCTTTGATGATGTTCTACTTCAAAACAGGCTTCTTCCACTTGAATGCGCGCACTCTCCAGTAATTTTTCTGCTTCCATCAATGCCGGGCTTTTTATTTTCTGGCTTCCTAATATTTGCAACGCACGATCCAGCATATCCAGAGTGGCAGGCTCATCACCCGCCGGGTGTTTACAAAGTTCGAGCAATTCCTGTCCTGTCGCCAGCAATGATTCCACATTGGCTAGTTGTTTTTGTTCTTGTTCGAGTGATAACAACTCCCCCGCTTGCAAATCCAGATGATCCAGTTCTTCTACCTGGTAACGCAACAGCTGCCGACGCGCGTTGTTCTCATCACTCTGCTCACGCAATTGTTGCAGTCGGTCATTAATACGTTTCCATTCCTGAAAAGTTTCCCGGACACTTTGTACCTGTCCTGCACAACCCGCATAGGCATCCAGCAACTGTCTGTGCGTATCGCGCTGCAATAGGGATTGATGTTCATGTTGCGAATGGATATCCACCAGCTGGCTGCCCAGTGTTTTCAGTTGCTGCAAGGTGACGGGCTGGCCATTGATCCAGGCACGGGAACGGCCATCGGCGGTGATCACTCGTCGCAATAAACACTCCGTGATTTCTGCTGCCTCCAATTGGTTTTCTTCCAGCCACGACTGCGCTGCTTTATGGCGCCGTATATCAATCGTCGCCGCAATCTCGGTACGCGGTTTATCGGCAGGGACTACGCCGCTATCGGCACGCCCTCCTAACGCCAGGGTCAGCGCATCGAGCATGATGGACTTTCCTGCACCGGTTTCTCCGGTTATCACCGTCATTCCCGACTGCAGCTCTACTTCGAGTTGATCAACGATGGCGAAATTCTGGATGGAAAGATGCGTTAACATGACAAGGGCTCCCTAACTGGCTATATATACAGCCCTTATAGTAGCTGTATTCATATACAGTATCAAGAGGCGTCACTTACTTAGTGGAAGCGCTGACTCTTTTTCATTCCTAGCAAAGCGAGTACTCTAACCGATTGATTTTTAAAGATTCCTCACCAAATTCTGAATGACAAAGCGGAGGGCATCAATCATTCTGAAACACATAACCGAGGTCACTGTTGATCGTCAGGAGTCCTTTGCTTTGCACGGCAGTGCCATTGATCAGGTTCATGTACCACTGCCCGCTCGAAGTGTTGCGTATCAGGATGTCGGATTTTCCATCGCCGTCGTAATCATCCGTGGCTTGCAGTATCCACATCGGGTTAATAAGAATGTTTGGCACGGCGCCGCTGAGTACGGCGGTGTTGTTGAGCACATAGATATACCACTGGCCATTGTTCGTGTTGCGTAACAACAGGTCGGCCTTGTTATCGGCATTAAAGTCTCCTTCCGCTGCAAACTGCCACTGGCTCTGGAGGGCGATGTTAACCAGACCGTTCGCATTCGGTGCACCGGCACCGTTCAGGTTGTACAACACCCATTGCTGTGTAATGCCGGTGAGGAAGCGTACCAGCAAATCCGCTTTGCCATCGCCATCAAAATCCTTATCGGTTGTGACTGCTCCCCAGTTGGCGCTGGTCGCCACACCGGGTAATGTGCCACTCGACAGGACATTGGCTGTGCCGTTGGTGGTGTACATTAACCACGGATAGGAAGCGCCACCGCAATGGTCTTTCCTTAACAACAAATCGGGATAGCCATTGCCGTCGTAGTCGCCATCGCCTTGCAGGGTGTAACAGGTGTCGAGTGTGGCATTGAGTGAGTTGATTGTTGGGTCACTGGTGCCGTTCATGTAATTAATGGTCCACACACCGGAGATTTTATTGCGTAGCAGCACGTCAGCTTTGCCATCACGATTAAAATCTTTCGTCGACATTACTTCATCATCGAGATCCTGTGACATGGTAAGTAACCAGTTCGAATCAATCACGTTCGGGCCAGACATCAAATCAATATGGAACGTACCCGGTATTAGTCCATTGACATCACCGCGCGTAAGAATGTCCGCCGTGCCGTCGCCATTAAAATCCGCCGTAGAAACAATCAAATTATCTGGATCAGTGAGTGCACCGCTCAAACTGCCCTGGTTCAAAATAGTTAAGCCATTGAGTTGTGCGAGGTTAAAATCGCCGGTGCTGGTATTGCGTAACAGGACATCGGATTTGTGATCCGCATCAAAATCATTTTTTGGAAACGCAGCGCAGATGCGATTGGTAGTTGCAGTCGGAGCCGCAAACTCATATTCAGCAGTGGTACATGTTTTTAATGCAGAACAAATACGGTCTGTTGTCACTGTCGGTGCCGTGGATTCATATTCGTTAGCATTGCAAGTGGTCAAAACAGAGCAAACACGATCTGATGTAGACGTGGGTGCAGCAGACTCAAATTGACTTGCATCACAAATTGTCAGCGCCGAACAGACACGATCTGATGTAGCTGTTGGAGCCGTTGATTCGTATTCACTCGCACTACAGGTTGTCAATGCCGAACAAACACGATTGGAAGTCAACGTTGGCGCAGAAGACTCATATTCACTTGCACCACAAGTAGATACAACAGAGCACACGCGATCTGTTGTGGAAGTAGGTGCTGCGGTTTCATAATTGCTACCTAATGTACAGGTTGCATCTGCATTGCAAGATGACTGACCAGGGAGCGCCTGATAAGCTCCTGCAGCACACGCAGTTTGCGCAGTAGCACCAATCACCGAAACATAATTACCGGCCGATGCAAGAATGCAGGATGAACTGCCCGCACTCGGTTGATAGGTTCCTATGGAGCATTTTGTTAATACACCATTAATCGCATAGTTACCTGCAGGCGCTTGTGCAAATCCAGTCCCCGTAGGATACGTGCCTGCGGCACAAGCGGATTGCGTATTATCCAACGGATAACAATCTTGTGTATCCAGAACACCATCGTTGTCATCGTCCGTATCACAGGCATCGCCAATGCCGTCGCCGTCGGTATCTTTTTGATCCGCGTTCGCAACGAGTGGGCAGTTATCTGCATTATCACCAACCCCATCGCTATCCGTATCCTTCCATTCAGACGGATTATTTGGGAATGCATCGCAAGCATCACCATGACCATCGCCATCGCTGTCCAGTTGATCCGGATTATTTACGAGCGGACAATTGTCCCCAGCATATGCTACATGATCGCCATCATCCTGATAAACAACCGTGGAATTTGCCGAGCCTGCCGTCGCGAAAATTATATAACCTGTTCCAATCCCCGATACATTTTGCGCACTATAAATGAGACTAGTTCCCTGGATAGCAGAAACAGGATCAAAAATTCCATCACCATTCGTGTCAAGTATTGTATCCCCACCTCCCGTCAATGCATTCATGCCTAATAGCCAACTGGTATTACCACTAACGCAGGGATCGGCACCCGCAGGCACAATCGTGTTCACAAACAAATGTTGATTTATGAGTGAAGGGGCAGACACGATGCGCTCCCCTTGATAATTACCTCCAACCACCAGATTAATATACCAGCCGCGCTGTATCGGCGGTGTGTAACTCACCGGATTGGTTGTCAGAATACGATTTGCTCCCGACAGCGACATTGTTTGTTGCTGTAATTGCCCGAGTGTAATTGTTGTACCAGTGTTGTTATCCCAAAGTCCGTACATCGTATCGTATGGAGGTGTACTGCTGCCAGCCGTGTAACTTTTATCTGAATTTTGGAAGTAAGTTCCCGTGCCAAAATACAACATGGGGCCAGCGCCTGTAATGATATTCGCTCCCACCGTTACAGCCGAAGTAATAGCCTGGGGATTTGCACCCGCCTTTGCAACAAACAGGGCACTACTACTCCAAGAAGCAGGATTGACATTAGATATATCAAAACGCCACAAGCTGCCGTTCAAATCACCCGCATAAACACGTAAGGCGGAGCCGGTACTATCGGTAAGCACTGTCACCGATGACAGGCCTGTACCCGACACATTCATCTGACTTATCACCGCGCCTGTTTGCAAATTCAAAACAAACAGCTTGCTGGTATCACCACCACTGTCATAGCCATTCCCAAAAATTGCTGCCCATTGTCCATTCTGCAAACGCGCAATTTGTGGTTGGCTGTAACTGTAGCCCATGCAGCCCGCTGTACAGCCAGAACTGCCAGATCCAAACTCCCACAATACTTTGCTTGCGCCAAAGGCAGAAGGATCTGTTACATCCAATGCATAAACACTGCGCCCTCCCTTGCCTAATCCACCAACTAACACTGAATGCCATGAACCGGCAAAGTAAGCATCACCAACGGTGGGCGTACCGTTAACAAAATAACGATGGGGTTGCATAGGAACTTGTCCATAACCATTTTGTGTTAGTTCATAGAACTTTTTGATAGCGCCCGTGGTTTCCACACCGGCATCCATTAGTCCGTTATTATTAGTGTCTATCCAATCGGTATACACACCACCGGGAATAAACGCAAATTGTTCTGCGCCGGTGTTTTCGTTAAACCCATGTAACATGCCATCGTTGCCACCCACATAAACCATCGGTGTACGTGCGTACGCTTTGAAAGCCGCATAGCTTGCTTTGCCGGGATCCGACACAGGTAAAGTTACATCATAATTTTTATCTGGTTGTGCAACATAAACCGGTGTGCTGTCAAGAATGTCACCCAACACACCATTGCTGCGTATACGCGAACCTACTAAAGTGACATCATCTTTTCCACGCACCCAATCCAGTACTTTCTGGTCATTGTTTAATGAAGTACGTTGGGCAGCTGTCAAACCAGCCAGCGAAGAAAAGTTAACACCACTAAAGCCATTCCACGTGACGATATTGCGCGCTGAATAACCCGGAACATTCTGGCTGGCTTTCCACAACACAGGTCCAACAGGTGTACCCGTGGAAAGATCAATTAAGTAAGCGGAAATATCTCCACCCCAATCAATGGTATGAAAATTAGCTTGATACAAACGAGTACTCGTTGTTGATGCAGAAGAATTAATGATTTGATCCGGGCCAATTTGATCTGCACGAATAGAATCGAAAACCGATTGCATCGCCGTAGATAAATCCCCTGCCGATGCCGCATAGTAATATTTGCCGGGGCCTGTACTCAGGTAACCCGAGCCTTGCGAAGTGAGGTCAACCGCATTGGTTGCGGGCGTAAAACAGGAGTTGTTC
>Ga0265327_10000105_pt1 | contig 185022 bp, 170 predicted proteins | sample 41621metaG_FD_202089 | JGI IMG/M metagenome (GOLD analysis project Ga0265327, IMG submission 202089) | Rhizosphere microbial communities from Carex aquatilis grown in University of Washington, Seatle, WA, United States - 4-16-21 metaG | ecosystem: Host-associated > Plants > Roots >...
GCGGTCGATTGCGCGATGGTTTCCACGACGGAGATGAAGCGCAGACGGCGCGCCTCTTTTGAGAACCGTTCGGCGACACGCGCGGCGAAGGCAAAGGCGGACACATCGGCCATGAATTCTTCGGCGATGCCGGGCCGCAAAACTTTCACGGCGACCCGGCGGGGCGGATCGTCCATCGTTTCGGCCATGTGAACCTGGGCGATAGAGGCTGCCGCTATCGGTTCGGAGAAAGAGGAGAACGCGGTTTCCACCGGCTCGCCCAACGCTTCGGCGACGGCGGCTTTTGCAACCGGCATCGGGAATGGCGGCAAACGGTCCTGCAATGACGACAAGGCTTCAGCCACTTCGGCGCCGACGATATCGGGGCGCGTAGCGAGAACCTGACCGAGTTTGATGTAAGCGGGACCGAGGCTTTCCAACGCGAGGGCAAGGCGCACACCGGGTACGCCTTCTTCGCGGGCTTTGCGTCCGCCGCCGAATATCCAGCGCGCGAACTTCATCGACGGCGGCATGCGGTCGGTGAATTCTTTCGGCAGAAGCGCATCGTGGCGCGCCAGCGTGCGGGCGCCGTGCCACAACCGTCCGAAATCCGCCAAGGCGCGCAGCATCAGATCCGCCAACCCGAATGCATGGCCGCAATGCCGCCCATGAAGTTGCGCACTTTGACCTGCGAGAAACCCGCCTGTTCGATCATCTTGGCGAACTTCGCCTGCGGCGGGAATTTGCGGATGCTTTCGGCGAGATAGCGATAGGCATCTGCGTCCCCCGCCACCATCTGGCCGATGCGCGGCAGGACCGAGAAGGAATATTGATCGTAAAGCGTGTCGAGGATCGGGGCTTCGACCTTGCTGAATTCCAGGCAGAGGAAACGCCCACCCGGTTTGAGCACGCGATAGGCTTCCGACAGCACTCTGTCGATATGGGTCACGTTGCGGATGCCGAAGGCGATTGTGTAGGCGTCGAAATTGGCGTCGGGCAGCGGCAGGCATTCGGCATTGCCGCACACCCAGCGGATCGTGCCGGCGGAGAGCACATCGCTGCGCTTCAGGCCTTCGTTCAACATCGCGGGGTTGATGTCGCAGATCGTGATCTCGGCCTCGCCGCCCTTGGCCTTCGCGCGTTTGGCGATGCGCACGGCGATGTCGCCCGTGCCGCCCGCCACATCGAGCACGCGCATGCCGGGCTGCGGGTTCAGCCAATCGACGTAAGCATCCTTCCACAGCCGGTGAACGCCGCCGCTCATCAGATCGTTCATCAGGTCATAGCGGTTGGCGACCGAGGTGAACACCTGGCCGACGAGTTCTTCCTTCTGACCTTCGGGCACTTCCCGGAAGCCGAAGGACGCGGTTTTGTTTGAAACGGTCATGGGGCGACCTTACACCACTCGCCCGGCGGGCTGCGATGCGGCAGCATTGCGGGGAGGAGAGCCAGATGCCCGAATTGCCTGAGGTCGAGACCGTCCGCATGGGCCTCGAACCCGTGCTGGATGGACACAAATTCACCCATGTTGTCACCCGGCGGGCCGACCTGCGCCGCCCCTTCCCGAAGGACTTCGCCAAGCGGCTGACGGGCCGCAAGGTGGTGCGGCTGTGGCGGCGGGCGAAATATCTGCTGGCGGACCTCAATGGCGGCGAAACGCTGGTGGTGCATCTGGGCATGAGCGGGCGGATGGCCGTTTATGCCGATGGCAAGGGATATCAGCTTGGCATCTATGCGCATGACGCCTCACATCCCGAGGCGGGGCACGGCAAGCATGATCATGTGATCTTCGAAACCGATGCGCCCGCCAAGATCGTGTTCTCCGATCATCGCCGGTTCGGGCTGATGACGCTGATCGAAACCGACAAGCTGAACGACGATCCGATGTTCGACGGCTTGGGGCCCGAACCGCTATCGAAGGATTTCGATGCCGCCTATCTGAAAGAGGCGCTCAAGGGCAAACGCACGCCGATCAAATCGGCGCTGCTCGACCAGCGCGTGGTTGCGGGACTGGGCAACATATATGTGTGCGAGGCGTTGTTCCTTGCCCGCATCTCGCCGAAGCGGCTGGCGTCCAAAGTGCAGGCCGACAAGATCGGGCCGCTGGTGGACGACATCAAAGTCACGCTGAAGGACGCGATCAAAGCGGGTGGTTCGAGCCTGCGCGATCATGCGCGGCCCGATGGCAGCCTCGGCGAATTCCAGCATCGCTTCCGCGTTTATGACCGCGAAGGCAAACCCTGCCCCGGGCCCGGATGCAAGGGAACGATCAAACGCATTGTGCAGGCCGGGCGTTCGACCTTCTATTGTCCGAGTTGCCAGAAATAGCCGGGCGTTACTCCGGCCACTCCGTCATTTCTTCTTCCAGCGCGTGGCCGGTTTCGAGCAGGCTCTTGAGGCTTGCCAGAATGTGCGGCCAACCGCCGGAAACGCCTTCGATCAGTTTGGATTCTTCGACGTCGATCTCATGCGTCAGGGTGAATTTGATCGCACCCTTGGTCGGTTCGAGCAGATAGGTCAGACGCGAGAAGCCTTCGGCCTCGAATTCCTTGAAGTGCACGTGCTTCCAGGTGAGCACCAGCTTGTTGGGCCGGTCGTATTCCAGGATTTCGCCATGGTCCCAGACATTGCCTTTGGGATCGAGCGCTTCCCACGACGAACCGATGCGCCACTGCGAACGCTGCTGCGAACCGGCCCAGTAAAGTTTGATGAACTCGTTCTTGGTCAGCGCGTCCCACAACTTTTCGGGCGTAGTGCGGATGTAGGTGACGTAGACGAATTTGGAATTGCCCATCATGCGGCCTTTCTCGGATCGGGAAGCGGTTGGCCCGTTTCAAGGAAGCTCTTGAGGCTCGACAGGATCATCGGCCAGCCGCCGGAAACTTTGCCGATGAGCGTGGAATTTTCCACATCGCTTTCGTGGGACACGGTGAGCTTCACCAGCGGGCCTGCTGTTTCGATCAGGTAAGTCATGCGCGAATTGGGTTCGGAACGCGCCGGTTCGTCATGCTCGTGATGCCATGAGATGACGAGTTTGCGCGGCGGGTGGGATTCGAGAATTTTTCCGCTGTCCCAGACCTCGCCCTTGGAATTCTTCATCTCCCAGGACGAACCTTCGCGCCAATCGGAGTCCTGGTGCATGTTGAACCAGTATTGTTTCACGAACTCCGTCTTGGTGAGCGCGTCCCACAGCTTGTCGGCGGTGGTGCGGATGTAGGTGACGTAGAGGAATGTCGATTTGCTCATTTCCTTAGCTCCTTGAAGTATTCCAGCATGGCCGGGGGTGGACCAGGCGGATCGGCTTTGAACATTTTTCCGGTTTCGAGAACGGATTTGAGTCCGCTCAGGATCAACGGCCATCCCGAACGGCCGCCTTCGAGCAGGCGTTCGTCGAGCGGGGCTGGATGTTCCTCGGTCATCGTGAAGCGGATGACGCCCTCGCCTGCCCGTTCGATGCGATACGAAACGATGCTGTCCGGCAGATGCTTCAGTTCGGGGATCATCTCGACGTGCCAGGTGAAACGCACAAAACGCGGCGGATCGCATTCGAGGATTTTGCCCTGCACATCCACCTTGCCGCCCGGCGTGCGGTAGACGATTTCGGCACCTACTTTCCAATCAGCTTCGATGGAACGGCCGAAGAAATAGAGTTTGGTGAAAGCCGATGTCGTGATGGCTTCCCAGCATTTCTCCGGCGTCGTCGCGATATAAGTGACGTAGATCGTGCTTTCTGTTGTGAGCCTGGCCATGGCCGCTCACCCAGCCGTTTCGCGCGATTTCAGGCCCATGATGTCGATCGCCTTGCCGGTCTCGAGCAGCGACTTCATGCTTGCCAGCACCAGCGGCCATCCGCGGCTGATGCCGCGCAGCATGTCGGAATCCGGTTCCAGTTCGTCATGTGTGACGGTCAAGCGGACAACATCGACCAGATCGTCCAGATCGAAGGTCACACGTGAAACCCTGTTTGGATCGTGCTGGCCTTCGGGGCTGGCCCAACTGATCACCAGCCGTTTCGGCGGCGCGGTTTCGATCACCTTGCCGACGATGTTGAGGATGCTGGGATCATCGACGCGCCGATGTTCCCACACCGCACCCGGTTTCCATTCCGAAATATTGTTGTGTCCCCAATACTGGCGCGTCACCTCCGGATTGGTGATCGCATCCCACACCTTCTCGCGGGTGCTGCGGATATAGGTGACGTAGATCTGTTTGGCCTTGTTCATTTGTTGTCTCCTTCCAACGCCTGTTTGAGTGCGGACAGCGCGGCAAGCCTGTTGCGCTCGTATTTGCCGATCCAGCGTTCGGCGATCTCGTTGATGGGAACGGGATTGAGGTAATGAAGTTTCTCGCGGCCGCGCCATTGCACGACCACCAGATTGGCCTCCTCCAGAATTCCCAGATGTTTGGCGACGGCCTGCCGCGACATCTCCATCTCTTCGCAAAGCTCGTTGAGTGTCTGGCCACTCTGCGCGTGCAGACGGTCGAGGAGGTTCCTCCTGCCCTCGTCTGCCAGCGCTCTAAACACAGCGTCCATACTCATGCCCGCTAATATGCAACCATTTGGTTGCATGTCAAGCCCCATGCGAAATCGCCCCTTATGAGCCGGATTCCCATCACGCCGAAGATCGCCATCGACGACAGCGAGATCGTGGAAACCTTCATCCAGTCGAGCGGTCCCGGCGGACAGAACGTCAACAAGGTTGCGACGGCGGTGCAGTTGCGCTTCGACGTGGCGCATTCATCGCTGCCGCCGGATGTGCGCGCGCGGCTTGTGCGGATTGCCGGTCATCGGCTGACAAAAGATGGCGTGATTGTTCTGACAGGACGTCAATACCGGCTGCAGCAGCGCAATCGCGAAGATGTGCGGGAACGCTTGATCGAGATGATCCGCGAGGCCACGATTGCGCCCAGAAAACGCAAAGCCACCAGGCCCACCAGAGCCAGCAAGGAGCGCAGGCTCGAGGGCAAAAAGATCCGGGCGCAGCACAAACAGATGCGCGCGAAAAGAATTGAAGATTGAAATGGAGAAACTATGACCTATCAAAACATCCTGACCGCTGTCGAAGGCCGCGTGGGTATTGTCACGCTCAACCGGCCCAAGGCACTCAATGCGCTGAACAGCGAATTGCTGAGCGAACTCGTGCAAGCACTGGAAGCATGGGATCGCGATGCCGCCATCGGGTGCATCGTGCTGACCGGGTCGGATCGCGCCTTCGCGGCTGGCGCCGACATCAAGGAAATGGCACCGCAATCCTATATGGATATGTTCAAGTCCAACTTCTTCGCGGAAGCCAACGACCGCATCGCGAACATCCGCAAGCCCATCATCGGCGCCGTGGCGGGATGGGCGCTGGGCGGGGGATGCGAATTGGCGATGCTGTGCGATTTCATTATCGCCGCCGACACCGCGAAATTCGGCCAGCCGGAAATCAATCTGGGCGTCATGCCCGGCATCGGCGGCACGCAGCGGCTCACCCGCTATGTCGGCAAATCCAAAGCGATGGAGATGTGCCTGACGGGGCGCAACATGGATGCGGTGGAAGCCGAACGTTCAGGGCTGGTGTCGCGCGTGGTGCCAGCGGCCGATTTGCTGACCGAAGCGAAAAAGGCCGCGCAGACGATCGCGGAGAAATCTCTGCCCATCGTCATGATGACGAAGGAAACAGTGCATCGCGCTTACGAGACCACGCTGGCCGAAGGCATTCGTTTCGAGCGGCGCGTCTTTCATTCGATGTTCGCAACCGAAGACCAGAAAGAAGGCATGGCCGCGTTCAGCGAGAAACGCAAACCGGAGTTCAAAGCCCGGTGATCGCAAAACTTCTCGTCGCGGCGTTTATCGCCATCGGTGTGCTCCACCTTTATTGGGCCTTCGGTCCGCGGGTGGGGCAATCGGCGGTCGTGCCCAGCGTCGATGGCAAACCGCTGTTCCAACCCGGCAGGCTGGCGACCGTGGCGGTCGCGCTGGCGCTATTCGGGGCCGCAGCCGTTGTCGCGATCCGTTCCGGCATGTGGCCCATGCCGCCCCTCGCCTTCCTGGCGGTGATCGGCTGTTGGGGGCTGGTGGCGGTTTTCGGGCTCAGGGCCATCGGCGATTTCCGCTATCTCGGCTTCTTCAAACGGGTGAAGGGAACGCGGTTCGCCCGGGCCGATACGCTGGTCTATTCCCCGCTCTGTGCGCTGCTGGCGGTGGGTGCCGCCGCCGTCGCGCTGGGCTGAAAAGCCTTATGCATTGACCCTTTGGCAGGCGCGGGCTATACGCGCGGCCTCTTTAAGACCCTCAAGGACGACCCATGCCTAATATCGCCTCGGCCAAGAAGCGCGTGCGCACAACCAAGAAGCGCACCGAGATCAACCACGCGCGCAAGAGCCGTGTTCGCAACTTCACCCGCAAAGTCGAAGAAGCCATTGCTTCTGGCGACAAAAAAGCCGCCCAGGCGGCCCTGAAAGCGGCTGAACCCGAAATCATGCGCGGTGTCTCCAAGGGAGTTATCCACAAGAACACCGGCGCCCGGAAAGTCTCTAGACTGACGAAACGGGTCGGCAAGCTGGCGGGCTGACAACCCCATCCAAGACTTAAATGATTCGCTTTTGTGACGGGCCCGGGCAATGTTCGGGCCCGTTTTTATTGTCCGTAGGCTGAGTGTTGCCGCTTCGTCATATTTTCGCAGCGCAAATTGGCGAACCGTCACGTTAACCCTCTGATTTTGCCCGATTCATTTCGTCATTCGATTTTCCGTATACGGTACATAAGGTTATGTGCTGCGGCGGATTTGGCGAATTTGCAAAAGGGCCTGCGAATCACCGTTCGTTCTCTTGCGATTCGCGGAAGCTTGGGGCTATGGTCTGGCTCACACGGTGGCTGGACGGGCAGAAAATGCATAATAAAAACAAAGACAAAGAGTGTCTTTTGGGGCGACGCCCCCCGACCCCGGCAATAAACCCCAAGTCATAGTCGACTTTTACTTCTACGATTACTGAAGTGTACCGCGGGCATGTCGTCCGCTCGGGTTCTTTTGCGGCCGGGTCACAAATCATGTCTCAACCGAATGCTTCCGCAGCTTATGCGGGCGACGTCTCTGCCTCCGATGCGTGGGCGGAACTGAAGGCCAATCCGTCGGCCCGGATCGTCGATGTGCGCACGACGGCGGAATGGAACTTCGTGGGCCTGCCCGACCTCTCGGGCGCCAACCGCGAGGTGCAGCTTGTCGAGTGGCAGAGCTACCCGACCATGGCGCCCAACCCGGATTTCGTAGCCCAGGTTTCCGCCACGAGCGCGGACAAGGACACGCCGATCTTCTTCCTCTGCCGGTCCGGCGCGCGCTCGCGCTCTGCCGCGATCGCCATGACACGCGCGGGCTACACCCGCGCCTACAACATTGCCGGTGGCTTCGAAGGCGATCTCAACGCCGAACGTCATCGCGGAAACAGCAACGGCTGGAAGGCATCGGGCCTTCCTTGGCGGCAAACTTAAAATGGGATGGGGCACAACATGCGGAGCACATATCGTTTGAGATGATGGGGGACGCCGCGGGGCAATGCGCGCGGCAAACAAGGTGAAGTCGAAAAAACGCCAATAGAGCGGATGAGAACCAAAATGACACAGAACACAAAGACATCGCGGCCTGATAGCGGTTCGGCATGGGCAGCGGTGCGCGAAAGACTTCGGCGCGAATTAGGGGATGCAGTCTTCGATGCCTGGATCGGGCCGTTGACGCTTGTTTCGTCGCAGGGCGACGAAATAACGGTTGGCGCGACGAAGCCTTTCGTGCGTAACTGGGTGGCCAACCATTATGTTGCGCGTATCGAACGTGCGTTTCGTGCCGAAGGCATCGAACAAGCGTCGATTTCTGTTGTGCTCGTTCCCGACAGTCCGCAAGTCGCAGGGGGTGTGATGAGAACGGTTTCGGTTTCCCTTCCGCAGCCAACCGCAAGCGTGAGCGTTCTGCATCCACAGGGCGAACCGCGCGAAGAAGAAGCACGCGGATTGTGGAACCGGATGCTGCATCCGGCGCAAACCTTCGAGAGTTTCATTCCCGGCCCCGCCAACGAATTCGGCCACAGCGCCGCGCGTTCGTTCGCCGAAGGCCAGAACGAAGACCTTTCGCTGCTTTATATCCATGGTGGTTTTGGCTTCGGAAAAACGCATCTTTTGAACGCTGCTGCGCTCGAGTTCCGCAAACGCGGCAAGCGCACGCTGTTCCTGCGCGCGGAAGATTTCATGCGCCATTTCCTCGGCGCGCTCTATCGCAAGGACACGCTCGCGTTCAAGGAAGAGCTTCGCACCGCCGATGTGCTGATCCTCGACGATCTGCAGCACATCTGCCGCTCCACCGCGACAAGTTCGGAATTCCTCTACACCGTCAACGCGTTGGCGGATCTGCGCCGCCGCGTGGTGATCGCCGCCGACCGGCCGCCGGCAGCACTTGAAGGTTTGGGTGCGGACATCCGTTCGCGTCTGGCCGGTGGATTGGTGATCGCGCTCGACAAGCCGGATCGCGAAACGCGCCTGCGCATCCTTGAATCCCGCGCTGCGGATTTCACACGCGTGCGTCCGAACGTCGTGCTTCCGCGCGAAGTTCTCGACCGCATCTCCGACATGGGCGACACGTCTCCGCGCGAGATGATTGGCGTGATGACCAAGCTCGCGACCTATTGCGACCTGACGAAGAAACCCCTGACCTTGGAGATGGCGGAAGAAGCCATCGGCTCGCGCGGCGGCGTCAGCGCCAAGACGTCGATCGAAGACATCCAGCGCAAGACGGCTGAGTTCTACAAGCTCGACATCCGCGACTTCCATTCGCCGCAACGGGCGCGCCGCGTGGCCCGCCCACGGCAGGTGGCGATGTATCTGGCGAGGCAACTCACCACCCGTTCGCTGCCCGAGATCGGGCGCCGTTTCGGCGGCCGCGACCACACCACCGTTCTTCATGCCTGCCGCCGGATCGAGGCGCTGTGCAGCGAAGATCCCGTGTTCCGGCAGGAAGTCGACTTCCTCAAACAGGTTCTTTCACGGCGGGGAGAGGCCTGAAAAAGGCCTCAGGCCCAGGGGGCGCTTAAGGGCGCTCCCGGAGCCTTTTGAGGGCGCTGTCAGCTATGCGTTTTTGCGCGGCGCTGCTATAGTCTGGTGCTTGAGTCTCGGCCCTCCAAAAGCTCAAGTAAATCAGTGATTTAGCGATAGCCCGAACGGCGTTCGCGGATGGGGGATTGAAGCACCGGATACCGAAGCGCGAAACGATGAAAATCAACGTCGAACGTGGCGCCTTTTTGAAGGCGCTCAGCCATGTGCAGAGTGTTGTCGAACGCCGCAATACGATCCCCATCCTGTCGAACGTGATGATCGAAGCGGCGAAGGGCCAGTTGAAGCTCACCGCCACCGACCTCGATATCGAGATCGTCGAAAATTTGCCGGCGGACGTGCTGCGCAACGGCGCGGCCACGGCCCCCGCCCACATGCTCTACGATATCGTCCGCAAGATGCCGGACGGCTCGCAGGTGCAGGCGGAGTTGCTGGCGAGCGAAGGCGGGCGGCTGGCGGTTTCGGCCGGGACGGTTCGGTTCGAACTTGCCTGCCTGCCCAAGGAAGACTTCCCGCAGATGTCTTCCGGCGCCCTGCCCCATCGCTTCCGCATCGCGGCGGACGATCTCAAGCGCCTGATCGACAAGACGCGGTTCGCGATCTCGACCGAGGAAACGCGCTATTACCTGAACGGCATCTACATCCACGCCACCAAAGACAAAGCGCGTGTGCTGCGCGCCGTGGCGACGGACGGTCATCGTCTGGCGCGTTACGAACTTGACCTGCCGGATGGCGCGGGTGAAATGCCTGGCGTGATCGTTCCGCGAAAGACCGTCGGCGAAGTGCGCCGCTTGCTGGACGATGCCGAGGGCGCGATCGAAGTTTCGCTGTCGGACACCAAGGCCCAGTTCAGCTTCAACGGTCTCGAACTGACGTCCAAACTGATCGACGGGACGTTCCCGGATTATCAGCGCGTGATCCCGGCTTCCAACGACAAGTCGCTCGTCCTGGATTCGAAGGATTTCGCGCATGCCGTCGACCGCGTTTCCACCATCTCGGCGGACAAGACGCGTGCGGTGAAGCTCAATGTCGGGCAGGACAAGGTGACCCTTTCGGTGGTCAACCCGGAATCCGGCACGGCGACCGAAGAAGTGGGCGCGACCTACAGCGCGACCCCGCTGGAAATCGGGTTCAACGCGCGCTACCTGCTGGACATCACCAGCCAGATCGAAGGCAAGGAAGCCCATTTCCTTCTGTCGGATGCCGGTTCGCCGACGATCATCGAGGACAAGGAAGACAAGCGCACCCTCTACGTCCTCATGCCAATGCGGGTGTGACGGCGTTGACGCCGCGCCCCGATCAAACCGGTTCGCCGCCCGAGCATGGCCGCGTAGCAGCCCCGCGCCTTGCCGTGACCCGGCTGACGCTCACCAACTTCCGTTCCTATGCAGCCAGCGAGATTGCGGCGAGCGGACGCCCCGTGGTGCTTGTCGGCCCCAATGGCGCGGGCAAGACCAATGTGCTCGATGCACTTTCCCTTCTGTCGCCCGGCCGCGGATTGCGCGGCGCGAAACTGGGAGAACATGTTCGCAAAGGACCATCGGTTCAGAGCGATGCGTTGTGGGCCGTAGCAGCCGCGGTTTCGCGCGATGGCGAAACGTATGAAATCGGAACCGGATTGACGCTGGGGCCCAATGGCGGCGAGCGGCGGCAGCTTCGGCTCAACGGCGCGCCCGCTTCGAGCACGGCCGACCTTAGCGAGATCGTGCAGATCAACTGGCTGACGCCCGCGATGGACCGGTTGTTCATCGAAAGCGCGAGCGGCCGCAGGCGGTTTCTGGATCGGCTGGTGTTCGGTTTCGATGCGGCGCACGCGCGCCGCTCCGTGCGATATGAAACGGCGATGCGAGAGCGCGCGCGATTGCTCAAATTCGGCCCGCGCGATCCGGCCTGGCTCGACGGCCTCGAAACCGAAATGGCGGAAGCCGGTGCGGAAATGATCAGGGCGCGCGCCGAAGCGGCGTCACGCCTCAACCGTGCGCTCGAAGCGCGCGGTCAGGCTGGCGTGTTTCCTTGCGCGCAGCTGGCCGTTGAAGGCAACGCGGATGTTCTGGTTTCGGAAAGCGCGGAACCTGTCGTAGCTTTGCGCGAGCAGTTCGCGCGCATGCGGATGCGCGATGCGGAAAGCGGCCGCACGACCTTTGGCCCGCATCTCTCCGATCTTGCCGTTCGCCACACTAAGAAGCGCGCCGATGCACGCGAATGTTCCACGGGCGAACAGAAGGCGCTTTTGATTTCCATCATCCTTGCGCAGGCGTGGGAGAGTTCCCATATAAGTGGAGCCCCCATCCTGCTTCTTGACGAGATCGCCGCGCATCTGGACGCCACGCGCCGTGCGGCACTTGCAGAAGAGATCCTCGCGCTTGGCGCGCAGGCCTGGATGACGGGCACGGATCTTTCGCTTTTCGAAGCGTTCGGCGGCCATGCGCAGACCTTCATGGTCGGCGGTGGTCAGTTTCAATGTGTGAATGAGTAGAACCATGTCCTCACCAGCCCTCCCCGATCCCGAAGACTACGGCGCAGACAGCATCAAGGTGCTCAAAGGCCTCGACGCGGTGCGCAAGCGCCCCGGCATGTATATCGGCGACACCGATGACGGCTCGGGCCTGCACCATATGGTCTATGAAGTGGTCGACAATGCCGTCGACGAAGCGCTGGCGGGGTTCGCCAACCGCATCGACGTGGCGTTGAATGCCGATGGATCTTGCACAGTGCGCGACAACGGACGCGGCATTCCGACCGCGATCCACGCCACCGAAGGCGTGTCGGCAGCCGAAGTCATCATGACCCAGCTTCATGCGGGCGGTAAGTTCGAACAGAACGCCTATAAGGTGTCTGGCGGCCTGCACGGTGTGGGCGTGTCCGTGGTCAACGCGCTGTCGGAATGGCTCGACCTGCGCATCTGGCGCGGCGGCGAAGAACATTCTATGCGCTTCCAGCACGGCGATCCCGTGGCGCCGCTCAAGATGACCGGCCCGGCAGGCGAGAACCGCGGAACGGAAATCACCTTCCTGCCATCGACCGGCACCTTCACCAAGACCGAATTCGATTTCGCGACGCTGGAACATCGCCTGCGCGAACTTGCCTTCCTGAATTCGGGCGTGACCATCATCCTTGCCGACAAGCGCGGCGTGGAGAAGAAAGAAGTCACGCTGCATTACGAAGGCGGCCTTGAAGCCTTCGTGCGCTATCTGGACCGCGCCAAGAACGCGCTGATCCCCACACCCATCATGGTCGCATCGGAACGCGAAGGCGTGATGGTGGAAGTCGCGCTCACGTGGAACGATTCCTATCACGAGAGCATGTTGTGCTTCACCAACAACATCCCGCAGCGCGATGGCGGCACACATCTGGCCGGATTCCGCGCGGCACTCACCCGCGCGGTGACGAAGTATGCCGATGAGTCCGGCATCCAGAAGAAAGAGAAGATCGCGCTCACCGGCGACGATTGCCGCGAGGGCTTGACCTGCGTGCTTTCGGTGAAGGTGCCGGACCCGAAATTTTCCTCGCAAACAAAAGACAAGCTCGTTTCATCCGAAGTGCGCCCCGTCGTCGAAGGCGTGGTGCTGGAATGTTTGAGCCGCTGGTTCGAGGAACATCCGTCAGATGCCAAATCGGTCGTCGGCAAGGTTGTCGAAGCCGCTGCTGCCCGGGAAGCCGCCCGCAAGGCCCGCGAACTGACACGGCGCAAAGGCGTGCTCGACGGTTCGTCGCTGCCGGGCAAGCTCGCCGATTGCCAGGAACGCGATCCGTCCAAATGCGAACTCTTCATCGTCGAGGGTGATAGCGCCGGCGGCAGCGCCAAGCAGGCGCGCAACCGTTCGAACCAAGCGGTGCTGCCTTTGCGCGGCAAGATCCTGAACATCGAACGCGTGCGCTTCGAGAAGATGCTCACCAGCGAATCCATCGCCATGCTGATTACGGCGCTGGGCACCAGCATCGGGCCCGACGAGTTCAATGCGGACAAGCTGCGGTACCACAAGATCATCATCATGACCGACGCCGACGTGGACGGGGCCCATATCCGTACGTTGCTGCTCACCTTCTTCTACCGGCAGATGCGGGAGCTGATCGAGCGCGGGCACCTCTATATCGCCCAGCCGCCGCTCTACAAGGCGACGCGCGGCAAGTCGGAACGCTACCTGAAGGACCAGGGCGATCTAGATGACTATCTGGTCTCGGAAGGTCTCGCGGGGACGAGCTTCACGCTCCACACCGGCGAGACGCTGATCGGCGCGGACTTCGAGGCTGTGGTCGAACAAGCGCGCGCGACAGTTACCGCGCTCGATGGCTTCCCGACCAACTATCCGCGCTTCCTGCTGGAGCAGGCGGCGATTGCCGGCGTGCTCAGCCCGGAGATCCTCAACGACACGGGCAAGGCCACGGAAGCTGCTGCTTATATCGCGCGCAGGCTGGACCAGTTGTCGGATGAGACCGAGCGTGGCTGGCACGGCGAGCCGACGCCCGATGGCGGACTGAAGTTCTGGCGCGATGTGCGCGGCGTGCGCGAAGCGGTTGCCATAGACGGCGCGCTGATCGCAAGCGCAGATGCGCGCAAGCTGGATCGCATGGCGGAGTCTCTGCAGAACACCTATCTCAAGGTCGGCCTGCTCAAGCGCAAGGACGAGAGCATCGAGATCCGCTCGCCGTCGCAGCTGCTGGAAACCATCATCGATTGGGGCCGCAAAGGTCTTGCGCTGCAGCGTTACAAAGGCCTCGGCGAAATGGATGCTTCGCAGCTTTACGAGACGACACTGGACGAGAACGCGCGCACGTTGCTGCTGGTGAAGGTCGAACATGCCGACGATGCGGACGATCTTTTCACAAAACTGATGGGCGACGTCGTCGAACCGCGGCGCGAGTTCATTCAGGACAACGCGCTGAGCGCGGCTTTGGATATATAGGCTGCTACTTCACAGCTTCCATATAAAGCGAGCCGGGCTTGTATTCCAGCCCATCAAGAAGATCGAGGCCGATATCACCCCACCCAGAAATTCGGCTGGTATTGTACGCGACCTGGCTGATGTCCGAAAATCCAGCGTCCTGCAGAAGCGCGCCAAGGCAGACAGCATCGTATTCCCACTGGTGTGTCTCACCTCGGCGCCGCGCATCACCCAGCACCACGTTCTCGATTCTGCGCAGAAGTGGACGCTGGCGGCGTGTGCCGGACGCCTCCTTACGCACTGCTTGGCCTAGTATCTCGTCGACTATGCGGGTAACCTCCTTTGAATTACCTTCACCGCGGCGCGCTTTATCGACAGCCGCCAGATAGCGCCGACAGCGGCCCTCGAGATCCGGCACGACGATGCGCAATATGCCACCCGGCTTCAGAACCCGCCGACATTCAGCTACGAACATCCGAGCCGGATCGCTCGTGTCGTCTTCAATATCTCGATCGATATGCTCGAACACATGCGAATGATAGACAGCATCCACGCTATCATCGCTATACGGAATGCCCTTTCGTAAATCGTGCATGCGGATATTGGTGCGCAAGTGATTAATGTGATTGACCCGCTCTTTGCTAAGCGCACGCGTTGCAACGGCGCGCAATACCGGATTATTCGCAATGATCAGGTGAATGCTGCGATCTATATTAACGCACTTCTCGCTGGTCTTGCTTCCGCAGCCAAGATTAAGAATGAGCATTTTCATTTTCCATAGTCACACGGCCATCTATAGTGGAAATAGTTGGCTAGTGCCACTGTAAACCAGTGCTCTGCAAAACCGCTCACGTGGGAAGCACGCGCTGGTTTTGAAGGTAGACATGCGCGTATTGCTCGCACAGCAGATACGTTGCGGAAAATCTGCCTTGTCAGTTGATGGAGTATCGTCGAACAGCAATGCGAATTCGTCTTGAACAACGCCGTTCCCACCGCTCGTGTCTAGTAAGACCTTCTCGTATCTCAATTCAATCCCGCCCCTTTCCGAAATGCATAAGGATATAAAAGTCGAGCGTATGATCATTTTTCCTGAGACGCACTCTAAACCGTCGCGCGCACCAGCCAGCAGGCAGCCGGAAGCGTGACGCCTTCGGGCGTTTTGTATTTGCCGAAAGCGTCCACGATGGCGGCGCGGATTTTCTCGCGCGTCGGCTGATCCAAATCGGCGGCGGCACGGGACACCGGGCCGATGTTCATGGCTTCGGTGGCTGCGTCTTCGATGTTGGCGCCCATGGCCATCGTCGTGTCGAGCTTTTCGACGGTGATGGCGTTGAACCCGGCGCTGGAAAGAATGCGGTGAACCCTGTCGCCGTCCGCGAAAGCGAACGGGCCGGGTGCATGCGGATCGGGCGGGTCCATCGGCGGCAGGAACGGTCTGGCGGCGACGAGCGGGGTGTACGCCCAGAGATTTTCCGGCAGCGAACGCCAGCACACGAAGGTCAGGCGGCCGGTCTTCGTGAGCGCGGTGCGGATGTTGGCGAAGGCCGATACCGGATCGGCAAAGAACATCACGCCGAAGCGCGAGAACACGAGATCGAAGACCGGCTGGAAATCGTGCGTCGAGGCATCGTCTTCCACGAAAGCAATATCGGCATTGGATGCAGCCGCGCGGGCGCGCGCGACATTGAGCATGACTTTGGAAACGTCCACGCCGGCTGTGGCACCGTTCGGGCCGACCTTTTCGCGCAAACGGAACGTCGAGGTTCCGCAGCCGCAACCGATGTCGAGCACGCGTTCGTCCGTCTGTGGTGCGGCGAAGGCGATGGCCGCTTCGCTGATTTTCGCCATGCTGCGATCGATTGCTTCCTGAGATCGAGCAAAGCGTTCGCCGCCCATACCGTTCCAGTATTCGATCTGCATTCCGTTTTCGGTCATGATTTTGTCTTGCGTTTTCTCATGGCGAGCGTGCGCAGGCGCAGCGCATTGAGCTTGATGAAGCCTTGCGCGTCTTTCTGGTCGTAAGCGCCCTGGTCGTCTTCGAACGTGACGAGTTTTTCGCTGTAAAGCGAGTACGGCGAGGACCGGCCGACCACGATCACATTGCCCTTGTAGAGCTTCAACCGCACCGATCCGGCCACGAATTCCTGGCTCTTGTCGATGGCGGCTTGCAGCATTTCGCGTTCGGGCGAGAACCAGAAGCCGTTGTAAATCAGCTCCGCGTAACGCGGCATCAGATCGTCCTTTAGATGCGCCGCACCGCGATCCAGCGTGAGGGATTCCATCGCCCGATGGGCAGCAAGCAGAATGGTGCCGCCCGGCGTTTCATAGACCCCGCGCGACTTCATGCCGACGAAACGGTTTTCGACGAGATCGAGGCGGCCGATGCCATTGGCCTTGCCCAACTCGTTTAGTTTGGCGAGCAGGGTTGCGGGAGAAAGCTTCGCGCCATCGATGGAAACCGCGTCGCCCTTCTCGAAACCGACTTCGACATAGGTGGCTTTATCGGGCGCTTCCTCGGGGGAAAGCGTGCGCTGATAGACCATCGAATCCGGCTCGGCGGATGGGTCTTCCAGAACTTTTCCTTCGGAGGAGGAATGCAGGATGTTCGCATCGACCGAGAACGGCGCTTCGCCGCGCTTATCCTTTGCAATCGGAATCTGATGCGTTTCGGCAAATTCAATAAGCTTTGTGCGACTGGTCAGATCCCATTCGCGCCAGGGTGCGATGATCTTGATATCGGGTTTGAGCGCGTAATAGGTCAGTTCGAAACGCACCTGATCGTTGCCCTTGCCGGTCGCGCCGTGACACACGGCGTCCGCGCCCACTTTCTCTGCGATCTCGATCTGCTTCTTGCCGATCAGCGGACGGGCGATGGAGGTACCCAGCAGGTACACGCCTTCATAGACCGCGTTGGCGCGGAACATGGGGAAGACGTAGTCGCGGACGAATTCTTCGCGCAGATCTTCGATGAAAATGTTCTGGGGTTTGATGCCCAGCAGTTCGGCTTTCTTGCGGGCGGGCTCCAGTTCTTCGCCCTGGCCGAGGTCGGCGGTGAAGGTGATGACTTCGGCGCCGTATTGCGTCTGCAGCCATTTGAGGATGACCGACGTATCGAGCCCTCCCGAATAGGCCAGAACCACCTTTTTCACGCCTGTCGCTGCCACTGATTTCTCCACGTCGCTCTTCTGGAACACTCAATAAAGACAAGGGGATAGTCGTTTTTGGGTTTTCGCCACCCCCTCCCCCCTTGCCGGTGCATACCAGATAAGCCGGCCAAGCGGGAATCCGTGGCTGGCAACAGATAAGGCAGCCGTTCTAGCGTTCCAAGATGACTCGGAAAACTATCGACTTCTGGTACGAATTCGCCAGCACCTACTCCTACCCGGCAGCCATGCGCGTGGAGAAGGTGGCCAAAGCCGCGGACGTTGCCGTTCGCTTCCGGCCCTTTCTGCTGGGCCCCATTTTCGGTTCGCAGGGGTGGAAGGATTCGCCCTTCAACATCTATCCCGTCAAAGGCCGCTATATGTGGCGCGATCTCGAACGCATTTGCGAGGCGGACAGTGTCCCGCTGAAATTGCCGCCAGTGCGATTTCCGCAGAATGGATTGAAGGCAGCCCGGCTGGCGCTTGCCGGTGAAGGGCAAGGATGGACGGCCGCGTTCACGCGCGCGGTCTATACCGCGAACTTCGCGGAGCAGCGCGATATCGCGGATGACGCAACGCTGGCGCTCATTCTTTCCAACCTCGGCGTGAACCCCGAAGCAACCGTCGAAGCGGCCAACGCGCAGGAAAACAAGGACAGGCTGAAAGCGCAGACCGAAGAAGCGGTGGCGCGCGGGCTGTTTGGCGCGCCCTCTTTCACCGTGGGCGACGAGCTTTTCTGGGGCAACGACCGGCTGGAACAAGCGGTGGCCTGGGCCGCCAAAGCTTGAATAATTTGTAACTGTTCCTATTACTAATAGGGTCATGACCAGCCTGCGTTTCGCGACCGCCGTGCACATCATGGTCCTTCTGGCCCATGGGAAGGCGGACTCTGCCGAACGCGCAGCCCCTTCGCGTGAACTTGGTTCCAGTATCGGCGCCAATGCCGTGGTGGTGCGCCGGATCATGGCATCGCTTGCCGAAGCCGGGCTGATCCACACGCGATCCGGCGCGCAAGGCGGAGCGTGGCTTGCGCGCGCGCCCGGCAAGATTCGCATGAGCGAGATTTACGCAGCCGTCGAAGATGCGCCGAGCCACGGCTCCCGGCCACAGGGCAATAAGGACTGCCCGGTGGGCCGTGCGGCGCCCGGGATCATCTGCGGGTTGGTGCGCTCCATCGACGAAGCGGCGCGCACATCGCTTTCAAAAACCACGCTGGCTCAACTGGTTAAGACGGTCGAAGCCGCGGTCGCCTGAAAATTCGCTGCCCTCCCCTTGCAAAGCCGATGGCCTCTCAATATGTAACGGTAACAGTTACACTTACCAATAGAGAGGGTTCTGCCATGAGCAAAGTCGCCGTCGTTTTTCATTCCGGTTATGGGCACACCGCCGAACAGGCAAAGGCCGTGGCGGCGGGTGCCGCCCGCGTGCCGGGCACGGTTGTCGAACTGATCCGCATCGACAATGCGGCGCAGGATTTTGCGCCCGTCCACCAACAGCTTGAGGATGCCGACGCCATTATCTTCGGCGCGCCCACTTACATGGGCTCGGTTTCGGGCGTGTTCAAAGCGTTCATGGATTCCACCTCGAAAGTCTGGGGCAAGTGGAACGACAAGATCGCGGCGGGCTTCACCAACTCCGCGGCACAGAGCGGCGACAAGTTGAACAGCCTTATCCAGCTTTCGGTTTTTGCCGCCCAACACGGCATGATCTGGACAAGCCTTGGCCTGATGCCCGGCAACAATTCGACCAAGGGTTCGCATGAAGACATGAACCGTTTGGGCAGCTTTCTCGGCGCGATGGCGCAATCGCCTGCGGACGCCGGACCCGATGTCGGGCCGACCAATGCCGATAAGAAGACCGCCGAACATCTGGGCCAGCGCGTGGCCGAGGCGGCGCGGCGCTGGAAGGCGCTGCCGCTGGCAGCTTAGAAGTAATTTTGCAGATACAAACATCTCCCTTCGTCATTGCCCGGCTTGTCCGGGCAACCCATTTTCCTTCAAGAAAAAAATGGGTCGCCCGCATAAAGCGGGCGATGACGGATGGGGAAATGTAAAACAAAATATTCTCTAAACACCGATCCGATCCAGAACGAATTGCACGCGTGCTTCGACCGAAACACGCGGCACTTCGACAACGCGATAGTCGAACACGGGCAGGATATCGACGGCTGCCTGCCAGGTAGCAATCGCTTCGGCAAAATCCTGTTTGCGTTCGGTATCGTTGGCGTAGATTTCCTGCCACGGCGGGAACACAAAGACGTTGGGATTGTAGCGATAGGTCTCAGCCGCTTCGCGCATGGCTTGCGGAATTTCGGTGCCGATAACGAGATTGTAACCCACCAGATCGGGAATGCCGCGGTCGAAGAAGACAGGGCCCTTCTCCCTCGCCATGCGTTCGAAATCCGCGATTGCGCGCGACAGCATGAGATCGCGATAGGCGATGCGATCGCCATTGTGATGGATGTTGCCGCCTATTGCCGCCTGTTCCTGAATGATCTTGCGGCCTGTTTCTTCGACACATGCATAGCCGCGTGCGCGCAACGCTTCGAGCACGGTGGTTTTGCCTGCGCCGGGACCGCCGGTGAAGATGTGGAAATCGTTGGGCGTTACCATGTGCCGCCGTCGACGCGGATCACCTGCCCGGTCGTGTAGGATGAGGCATCGCTTGCCAGATACAGCGCGGTGCCGACGATTTCTTCCGGCTTGCCGAAGCGTTGGAGACCCAGCGATTGCTCGTATTGCCTGTTCTGCCGCCACGCCGTTGAAACATCGGTGAGGAACGGGCCCGGCGCGATGCAATTGACGCGCACTTTCGGCGCGAACGCTTTGGCGAGCGCCACCGTCATCACATTGATCGCGGCTTTGGCGCCGCCATAAGGAATGGTGTGCGGCATCGGCACGAAGGCGGCGGTGCTGGACAGGTTGATGATCGCCCCGCCCTTCCCCGCCACCATGCGTTCGCCGATCAGCGACGACAGGCGGAACGGGCCCTTGAAATTGATGTCGATGATCTTGTCGAACAGGGCCTCGCTCGTTTCGCCGAGCGATGGCGCGAGCGGCGACATGCCGGCGTTGTTCACCAGAACATCCACGCGGCCGAAATGTTTGTAAGCGGCATCGGCCAGGTTGTCGTTGTCTTCCCAGACGCCGACATGGGCGGCGATTGGCAGCGCCTTGCGGCCGAGCTTTTCGACCTCGCGGGCGACATCCTCACACGCTTCCAATTTGCGGCTGGCGATCACCACATCTGCACCGGCTTTGGCAAAGGCCAAAACCATTTCGCGGCCCAAGCCCCGGCTGCCGCCGGTGACGACCGCGATTTTGCCGTTCAGATCGAAATTCATTGTTCGTTTCCTCATTTCCCCAAATAGTGTGTCATGCTTCGCGAAAGCGGGCCATGGAGCGGTCATGCTGCATCTGCAAATCCACAAGACACCCACCGCCGAGATCGCGGAATTCAGGGCCGATCATATTCTGTTGGCGTCGGCGGCGGATGCGCGCGAGCTATTGATGAAGGTGCGCGGCGAGCGGGCCGATGTGATTGCGCTGCACGTGGCCAGCATTGCGCCCGAATTCTTCGACCTGCGCACCGGGCTGGCGGGCGATGTGTTGCAGAAATTCCAGAACTATCGCTGCCGCTTCGCTATCGTCGGCGATATCTCGGCCTATACGTCGAAAAGCGAATCCTTGCGTGCGCTGGTGCGCGAAAGCAATCATGGGAAAGATGTGTGGTTCGTGCCGACCATCGACACGATGCTGAACCACGGCTGGTGACTAGCCGGGCATCCGCGCCAGTTCCTGCGAACGCAGTTCATCCATGCGGTCTTTGGCGCGCGTTTTCACGCTTTCGCTTTTGAGCTGGCCGCACGCCGCCATGATGTCCCGGCCGCGCGGCGTGCGCACCGGCGAGGCGTAGCCCGCGCGGTTGACGATTTCGGCGAATTTTTCGATCTGGTCCCAATCGCTGCATTCATACGGCGCGCCGGGCCAGGGGTTGAACGGGATGAGATTGATCTTCGCCGGGATGCCGCGAATGATCTTCACCAGTTCGCGCGCATCGGCGAGGGAATCGTTCACGCCTTTGAGCATCACATATTCGAAGGTGATGCGCCGCGCGTTCGACAAGCCGGGATAGGTGCGGCAGGCACCGAGCAATTCCTTGAGCGGATATTTCTTGTTGAGCGGTACGATCACGTCGCGAACATCGTCGCGTACGGCATGTAGCGAAATGGCGAGCGCGGAACCGATTTCTTCGCCGGCGCGCGGGATCATCGGCACGACGCCCGCGGTCGACAGCGTGACACGGCGCTTCGAAAGCGCCAGCGCATCGCCATCGGCGACGATGGACATGGCCGATCTCACATTGTCGAAATTGTAGAGCGGTTCGCCCATGCCCATCATCACGACGTTGGTGATGCGGCGGTTCACGCCCGTGCTCGGCCAATCGCCCAGTGAATCGCGCGCGATCATCACCTGGCTCACGATTTCGCCCGCGCTGAGATTGCGCACCAACTTTTGCGTGCCGGTGTGGCAGAAGCGGCAGTTGAGCGTGCAGCCAACCTGGCTGGAAACGCAAAGCGTGCCGCGGCCGGGTTCGGGGATAAAGACGGTTTCGAATTCGATGCCAGGCCCAGCGCGCAGCAGCCATTTGCGCGTGCCGTCGTTCGAAATCTGTTCGGTGACGGTTTCGGGGCGCGCCAAGGTGAAACGGTCGGCCAGAAGCGCGCGGAAATCCTTCGCCAGATTGCTCATCGCGCCGAAATCGCGCGCGCCGTGAACATAGATCCAGTTCCACAACTGGCGCACGCGCATGGGCGCGGCTTTGGCGTCCACGCCCGCTTCGATCAGCGTCGCCTTCAGCTCGTCCTCAGTCAGGCCGAGCAGCGAGGGTTTCACATCTTGCACTCGGCATGAACCTTTTGCAGAGCGGCGGAGATGCCGGAAAGCGAATAAGCATCGGTCGTGGTGGTGCCGCGCACCGACACACCGGTCACGACCAGACGGCTGCCCTTTTGCATCGCGGCCACGAGCTTTGCCTCATCGGTGCTCGATTTCAGCCAGGCGCTGCCATTGTCGCCATCGGTCTTGGTGAAGAACGTCCATTTGTCGGAGCCCACCGTCACGCTGACGGTTCCATTGGCGGGATAGGCATAGCCCGGAACGATCTGCGGTTCGGCCTTGGCGTTGCGCGACGGAAAATCGCTGATCAGGAAATAGATCTTGCCCCGCGCGACACCTTTGGGATCGCTGGCCACGGGTTCGGAGAGCGCATAACACGTCTTGTCCGCACCGGTTCCGGCGGTATAGGCCGACCAGTTCTTGAAACTGCCCAAGGGGGCGGGCTTATCCGCGGCAAAGGCAGGCGTGGCAACCACAGCGGCCAGACAAAAGATCGAAAACAGACGCATACGCGAGACCCTTCATTGTCGTTGGGAACCGGGACGAACGGCGTTATCCGCACCCGAATATGGTGGGCAGACTTACCCTCCACAACCATATGAGCGCAACCCGGCAGATATTTCGGGAACTTGAAGCCGTTAACTCAGGCCGATTGCTGGCGAATCTCGGCTTCCACATCGGGCAGGCGGTCTTTGCCGAAGAAAATCTCTTCGCCCACGAAGAAGGTTGGCGCGCCGAAGGTGCCGCGGGTGACGGCTTTTTCGGTGTTGTCCACCAAGCGCTGCTTGACCTCAGGCGTCTGCGCGGCGGCGAGCAAGGCGTCGGCATCGAGGCCGGATTCGATGAGGGCGGCGCTGATCACCTGCGGGTCGTCCATCTTCTTGGGCGCTTCCCACATGTGATGGAACACGGCATCGACATAGCGCTGCAGCATGCCCATGCCTTCGGCTGCCACGGCACCACGCATGATGCCAAGCGTGTTCACCGGAAAGAACGGGTTGAACTGGAAACGCATGATGTTGTGCTTGCGGATGAAGCGCACCGTTTCCAGCTGTTCGTATTCGAGCTTGTTCTTGATTTTGCCGAAGGCGGCCATCGGCGACTGATTGCCTGTGGCTTTGAAGATGCCGCCCAGCAGCACGGGCACATATTCGAAATGTGCTCCGGTGCGGGCTTCTATTTCTGGGATGACTTGGTGGGCGAGATAGGCATTGGGACTTCCGAAATCGAATAGAAATTCGACACGTGGCATCACCAAGTTTCCTTATATGGACGTAGATCCAGTTCAAAGGTCCAGCCGTCGCGAGTCTGACTGTGCAACATCCAGTAAGCGTTGGCGACAGATTCCGGGTCCATCAGCTGGTCGGGCTGGATGTTTTCCACCGCCTTGTCGCCGCCGAAGGTGCGAATGCGTTCGCGCACGAAGGCGGTATCGACACCGGCGTCGATGATGAGATGGGCGACATGGATGTTCTTCGGCCCCAATTCCCGCGCCATGCTTTGTGCCACCGCGCGCAGGCCGAATTTGGCGCTGGCAAACGCCGCATAACCGATGCCGCCGCGCAACGAAGCGGTGGCGCCAGTGAAGAGGATCGTTCCCTTGCCATGCGGCAGCATGAGGCGCGCGGCTTCGCGGCCCGTGAGGAAACCGCCATAGCAGGCCATTTCCCAAACCTTGCGGAACACGCGCTCGGTCGTATCGAGGATCGGGAAATTGACGTTGGCGCCGGGATTGAAGATGCAGACTTCGAGCGGCGCCTCGGCATCGGCTTCTTTCAGGAACGCCGTGATGTCTTCTTCCTTGCGCGCATCCAGACCGCGGGCGAAGCATTTGCCGCCTTCGGATTCGATCTGTTGCTTGAGCGTGGCAAGTTTATCGGCGGTGCGGCGGCCGGCGAAGATGGTGTAGCCTTCGGCGGCGAAGCGCCGGGCGATGGCGGAGCCGATGAAATCCCCTGCTCCAATGATCGCCGCGGTCGCGTTTCGCTGTGCCATGCTATTCCCTGAGACCGAACCCTATCGAATATAACCGCAAAACGATGGCGAACATAATCGCGGTCAGCGCGATGGTCACGCCGATACCGAGCGCTTCGGGCGCTTCGGTGAAGCCGATCATGGAATGGCGCAACCCGTTGATGAAGTAGAAAAACGGATTGGCATAAGCCATCCAACGCAGCCAATGCGGCAGCATCTCGACGGTGTTGAACACGCCGCCAACGAACGACAGAGGCGTGATAAAGAACACGTTGAAGATCGTGAGCTGTTCGAAATTCTTGGCCCACAATCCGATGATATTGCCGAGCAGCCCGAACACGGCGGACACGCCGACAATCCAGAAGATGAATTCGCCGATGCCGGTGACCTTCGAGGCGCCGAAAAGGGCGGCAATGATGAGAATGCCCACCGCCGTCACGACCGAGCGGATGATCACGGGCACCAGCACGCCCGCGATCATTTCCGCATAAGACAGCGGCGACACCAGCGTTTCCTCGATATATTTCAGGAAGCGGGAGAAATAGACTTGCGAGGTGGATTGCAGGAACGCAGCGTTGACCACGTTGAGCATCACAATGCCCGGCAACACGAATTCCAGATAGCGGTGCCCGCCGATGGTGGAGATGCGCCCGCCCACGACGAAGCCGAAGATGAAGATGAACAGCAGCGCCGAAATCCACGGCGCGATGAACGCCTGGATCGGCACGCGCATCAGCCGCGACATCTCGCGGCGGATGATGGTCCACAATCCTACCCAGTTGATGGTCATCGCCCGGCTCCCGCAGCGATGTGTTCCGGCGTGGCGCCAGTGGCGCGCAGGTAAGCGGTTTCAAGCCCGCCGGGTTCGGTGAAAAATTCGTGCTTGGGCCCGTTCTGCACAATGCGGCCCTTGGCGACGATGGCGATGTTGCGGCAGAGACGTTCGACCTCTTCGAGGTAATGCGAAGTCAGAAGGATCGTTTTGCCTTCCGCATTCAATTCCTGAAGGTAGCGCCACAGATCGCGGCGCAATTCGACGTCCACACCCGCGGTCGGTTCATCGAGGATCAAAAGATCGGGATCGTGGATCAGGGCGCGCGCCAGCACGACGCGGCGCTTCAACCCGCCGGAGAGTTCGCGGAACTGTTTCTTGGCGTGCGGCACCAGATCGAATTTGCGGATCAGCATGTCGGAGCGCGCCTTGCGGTCACCGGCGCTCATGCCGAAATAGCCGCCCATCCAATCGAGAATTTGCACCGCATTTGCGAAGGTATCGATATTGAATTCCTGCGGGCTGAGGCCGATGTGGCGGCGCGCCTCGCGATAATCCTTCACCGCGTCGATGCCGAAGATCTCGACCGTACCGGAGGTAATGGTAGCTATGCCCGTGACGCAATGGATGGTTGTCGATTTGCCGGCCCCGTTCGGCCCCAGGAAGCCGAAGAAATCGCCGGGCGCGATTTCAAGCGAAAGATCGTCGACGGCAACGGTGCCGCTTTTGTAAACTTTTCGCAGATGGGAGATGGAAAGTGCGGGGGTCATGCGTTCTTCGAGTCACCGGCTCTGATATATAGGGGCGCCCCTAGGGAGCAACAAGATGATACGGGTCGGAATTGGCGGCTGGACCTATGAGCCCTGGCGGGGACTGTTCTACCCCAAGGGCCATCCCCAGTCGCGCGAACTGGAATTTGCCAGCCGTGCGATGACCAGTATCGAGATCAACGGCACTTATTATAGCACGCAGAAGCCCGAAAGCTTCCGCAAATGGGCGAAAGAGACCCCAGACGATTTTGTGTTTTCGGTGAAAGCCATCCGGTTTGCGACCAACCGGCGGGTGCTGGCCGAGGCGGGGCCCTCGGTCGAGAAGTTTCTTACCAGCGGCATAGCGGAATTGGGCAAGAAGCTGGGGCCTATCCTCTGGCAGTTCATGCCGACCAAGAAATTCGATGCCGGGGATTTTGGGGCGTTCCTTTCGCAACTGCCCAAGACGGTTGACGGGTTAAAACTTCGCCATGCCGTGGAAGTGCGCCATGAGAGCTTTGTGGCCAAGGAATTCGTGGCGCTGGCACGCAAGCACAATGTGGCCATCGTTCTGGCCGACTCTGCCAAATATCCGATGATCGCCGATACGACGGCGGATTTCGTTTATGTGCGGCTGCAGCAGGCGCAAGAGAAGATCGTCACCGGCTATTCGCCTGCTACGATCAAGAAGTGGGGTGAGCGTGCGAAGCTTTGGGAAAAAGGCGGCGAACCGAAAGACCTTCCGCTTTTGTCGGCGGCCCCGAAAGCGAAGAAGCGCGACGTCTTCATCCACATGATCAATGGCGCGAAAGAACGCGCGCCCGCTGCTGCCGCAGCATTGCTCAAAGAGTTGAAATGAAACGGCCGCTTCTGTTTGCGCTTCTGCCGATCGTGGTCGCGTCGCCGGTTTGGGCGGATGACACGGGTTTGCGGAATTTGTGCCCCGATCGTCCCGGCAAAGGCACGGGCGCCTGCACGGTGGATGCGGGGCATTTTCAGCTTGAGGTCGATGCGTTCGATACCACGCTGCAAAATCAGGATGGTGTGACGACGAATGTCTATCTGGTCGCCTCGCCGCTTTTGAAATATGGCGTCACGGACAATTGGGATGTCGAAGCGAGCCTTGCGCCGTTCGTGGCCGTTCACAGCCATGATGCGAGCGGCAGCGACACGCAAACCGGGATCGGCGATCTGTTCCTGCGCACCAAGCTCAATCTTGCAGGCAATGATGGTGGGGCTTTGGGATTTGCCATCGAACCGTTCCTGAAAATTCCCACGGCCCGCAAAGAGATCGGCAATGGGGCGGTGGAAGGTGGTGCGCTGGTGCCGCTGTCATACGATCTGGGTGGCGGATGGTCGCTTGCCTCCACGCCGGAAATCGATGTGCTGCGCAATGCGGATCGTGATGGCTATCACGCGGACATCATAAACGTCGTGGGCATCGGCCGCGCCTTCGACAGCAACGTCACGCTGGGGGCCGAAGTGTGGGAATCGAGCGAACTCGATCCCGCCGGAGCGACGCAAGCATATTCGCTGGATTTCGACGCGGCGTGGCAACCCGACAGCGAGACGCAATTGGATGGCGGCATCAATGTCGGCCTCAATCGCGCCACGCCGGATGTCGAAATCTATGCGGGCGTTTCGCGGCGCTTTTGATCGCAATGAAAAAGAAAAACGATCCCGTTTTGCCCGATCTTTTGCAGCCGAGTTTGCGTGTGGTGTTTTGCGGTACGGCGCCGGGATCGGTTTCGGCTGCGCGCGGGCAATATTATGCCCATCCGCAGAACAAATTCTGGCGAACATTACATGCGACGGGATTGACGCCGCGCTTGTTCGATCCGTCCGAATACCCGTTGCTGACCGATCTCGGCATCGGCCTTACCGACATCGCCAAACATGTTTCCGGAATGGATAGCCAATTGCCGCCCGGAAGCCTTGGGCGGCCAGCAGCCGACGCGCTGCGCGAACGCATCGCCGAAGCCGGGCCGCGTGTTCTTGCTTTCACCAGCTTGACCGGCGGGCGCAAGGTGATGGGACCGCGTGCGCAATTCGGCCGGCAGACCGATAGGATCGGTAATACCGAGGTGTGGATATTGCCGTCACCCTCCCCCGCCGCGCATTGGAATTGGAACGAATCCGTTTGGCGTGCGCTAGCAGAGCGTGTGCGCAAAACGCGATAATTCGGTGCCCTATATCGGCACTGCGGGATGGAGCATCCGCGCCGAAGCCAAATCGCTTTTCGACGAAGGGGCAAGCCATCTGCATCGCTATGCGACGCGGTTTAATGCGGTCGAGATCAACTCGTCTTTCTACCGGCCTCACAAGCCCGCGACCTATGCCAGATGGGCCGCGAGTGTGCCGGAAGATTTCCGGTTCGCGGTGAAGGTGCCGCGCCAGATTACGCATGAAGGACGGCTGCGCGATGCCGCAGCACCACTGGACACTTTCGTTGCGCAGGCCGGCGCATTGGGTGGAAAGCTCGGTCCGCTTCTGGTTCAGTTGCCACCAAGCCTTGCGTTCGACGCCCCCACGGCACGGCGCTTTTTTACCGATCTAAGATCGGTGTACAGCGGCCTTATTGCCGTCGAGCCCAGGCACAAGAGCTGGTTTGCGCCCGCCGCCGAAGAAATGCTTCTGCGATTTCAAATCGCGCGCGTGATGGCAGACCCGGCACCCGTTCCGGCAGCAACCGAACCCGGCGGATGGCGCGGCCTCACCTATGTGCGGCTGCATGGGTCGCCGCGCGTGTATTACTCGCGATATGAAGCCGCTTGGCTCGCAGCACTTGCCGCAAAGCTTCGCACGATGCCCGACACGCAAGTGTGGTGCATCTTCGACAACACCGCACTTGGCGAAGCGACGGCGAATGCGTTTGAAATGATGCGGCTTATGCGTAACGCGCGCCCATCTTCCCGCAGACTTCATGAAACTCCGTGACGGTTTCGCGGATGATCTGGGCGACCGGTTTGATTTCGTCGATGCGGCCCGCCACCTGTCCGGTGAGCGCGATGGAGGCTTCCATATCGCCGCCGAAATAGAGCGCCAAAGCATTGCGCAGTTCGCCCATGATATTTTCCGGCGGCTCCTTTTCGAAACGCGTCGTCTTTTCGGTGCGCAGCGCGCGCAAGGCGGGGCCGGGGCCGAAGCGGTTGAGGAACACGGTGTCGGTTTCCTGCGCTTCCAAAATCATGTTCTTCCAATTGGCATGCACGGGAGATTCCGCGGCGGAGACCATGCGCGTGCCCATCTGCACAGCTTCTGCGCCCAGCGCGAAAGCGGCTGCCATTGTGCGGCCATCCACCATGCCGCCTGCGGCGACCACCGGCACGTTCACTTTTTCGCAGACGAGCGGCAACAGCACCATCGTTGCCACTTCGCGCGGATTCTTGAAGCCGCCGCCTTCGCCGCCTTCCACGACCAAGCCATCGACACCGGCATCGACGGCGCGCAATGCCGCTTTCAATGACGGCACGACGTGGAACACGGTGAGCCCTGCATCCTTCAACGCGGCGCAATATTTTTGCGGATCGCCGGCAGAGGTGGTGACGAATTTCACGCCCTGGTCGATGACGAATTTCACGATGTCGGGATCCCGCACGAAAGCCTGTGCGATGTTCACGCCGAACGGTTTCTTCGTCAGTTCGCGCATCTTTTTGATTTCGCCGCGCACCTCTTCCAATTGGCCCGAAGAGGTTTCGATGATGCCCATGCCGCCCGCGTTCGAGACGGCGGAGGCCAGTTGTGCGCGGGCGATCCAGCCCATGGGCGCCTGGACGATGGGATATTCCACGCCCAGCATTTTGGTGATGCGGTTTTCGATCTTCGACATGCGTTTCCCCTGTTGCAGCTGCGCCGAGCGTAGCCTTAGACTTTTGCGTAAAGCAAACCGGGAAACGCACCATGCCAAAACTGGACCGCGATGACGTGCAGATTTATTACGAAGTCCATGGCGAAGGGCCGGTCATCCTTCTGACCCACGGCTATTCGGCCACATCCCAGATGTGGAAGGGACAGATCGCGCCGCTTTCGAAAACGCACAAGCTCGTGCTGTGGGATATGCGCGGGCATGGGCAGAGCGATTATCCGCAAGACCAGTCGCGCTACAGCGAAGATGCGACCGTTGGCGACATGCTGGCGCTGCTGGATCGGGTGGGCGCGAAGACAGCGGTGGTCGGTGGGCTTTCGCTCGGCGGTTACATGTCGCTGGCGTTTTATCGCGCGCATCCCGAACGCGTTTCGTCGCTGCTGATCATCGACACCGGGCCGGGCTTCAAGAACGATGAAGCGCGAGAAGGCTGGAACAAATATGCGCGCGAAGCAGCGGATCGTTTCGAACAGCAGGGATTGGCGCCGCTGCAATCGGCGAGCAGAGAACGTTCCACCGCCGCGCACCGTTCGGCGGACGGGCTGGTTCGCGCCGGACGCGGAATGCTGACGCAGCGGGACGGCCGCGTGATGCGGCTGTTACCCGAAATCAAAGTGCCTTCGCTGGTGGTTGTGGGTAGCGAGGACAAGCCGTTTCTGAACGCGGCCGATTACATGGCGGCGAAGATACCGGGTGCGCGGAAAGTCGTGATCCGGGGCGCGGGCCACGCGGCGAATATCGACCAGCCGGATGTCTTCAATCGCGAAGTCATGGATTTCCTTGAGAAAACCGCTTGAGCGGATTGCTTGACGCGCCCGTCAGGTCAGCCAAAATGCTTTCAAAGCTATTCAAGGAAACGCCATGGCCATCGATCTGACGAACCTCGATCAAGCACTTGAGCAGGCGCACTTCCCTGCCCTGCTCGTGGCGCTGTCGCACATCACCGGAAACACCGAGCAACTGACGGACAGGTTGAAACCGCTCTACGACTTTTTCTCCGACAGCCGTCTGGGTGGCCTGTCAGACGAGAAGCAGGCGGAGATCAAGGCGCTCGCGAAGAAGGCGATCACCGATTACGTCAAGAGTGGCGAGAAATTGGGGCCGCAACTTTCCACCGCCGATCTGCGCAAGATGATGGATTTCGTGGTCGGTGCGCCGATCCCCGAACAATATGTTCCGTTCCTGATGGAAGAGCTGGGTCTCGGCGGCGATCCCAAGCTGCCGCAATGGACGAGCCCGAAACTGCAATCCGCCGCGCAGAAGACGCATGTGCTGATCGTGGGCGCGGGCATGTCCGGCATTCTGTCCGGCATCCGGCTGCAGCAGGCGGGCATTTCGTTCGAGATCATCGAGAAGAATGCCGATGTCGGCGGCACGTGGTTCGAGAATACTTATCCCGGTTGCCGCGTCGACAATCCCAATCACATGTATTCGTTCTCGTTCGAGCCGAACCACGACTGGCCGTTTCATTTTTCCACGCAGGACGTGCTGCTGGGCTATTTCCGCCGCACCGCCGACAAATACGACCTGCGCAAACACATCCGCTTCGAAACGCAGGTGGTGGATGCGCGTTTCGATGAGAACACTGCGCAATGGCATGTGCACCTGAAGGACAAGAACGGCCGCGAGGAAACGCGCGTGGCCGATGCCGTGATCAGCGCAGTTGGCCAATTGAACCAGCCGCGACTGCCGGACATCAAAGGCGTGGGCACGTTCAAGGGCCCCACTTTCCATTCCGCGCAATGGCGTCACGACGTCGATCTGAAGGGCAAGCGCGTGCTGGTGATCGGCACGGGCGCATCGGCATTCCAGTTCGTGCCGGAAATCGCGCCCGATGTGGCCGACATGAAAGTGTTCCAGCGCACCCCGCCATGGCTGGGGCCGACGCCCGACTATCACGACAAGGTGGCCGAAGGGAAAAAGTGGCTGCTGGAACACGTGCCGTTCTACGACAAATGGTATCGCTTCTGGCTGTTCTGGATGCTGACCGACGGGCTTTACGAATTCGTCAAAAGCGATCCGGGTTACAATGGTCCGCCCAATGCGGTGAGCGCGAACAATGCGCTGCTGCGCGAGATGCTGACGGCGGCGATCAAACCGCAGACCGACTCCGTGCCCGATCTTTTGAGCAAGATCATCCCGGACTATCCGTTCGGCGGCAAACGTTCGCTGCGCGACAATGGCGTGTGGGTGGAGGCGCTAAAGCGGCCGAACGTCGAACTCGTCACCGATGCGATCGAGGAGATCAATGCGACCGGCGTGAAGACCAAAAGTGGCCAGCAATATGATGCCGACGTGCTGATCTACGGCACGGGCTTCCACGCCAGCGACTTCCTGCGCACATATAAAGTGTATGGCCGCGATGGCGCGGAATTGCACCAGCGGTGGGGCGGCGATGCGCGCGCCTATCTCGGCATGACGGTGCCGGGCTTCCCGAACTTCTTCGTCATCTATGGGCCGAACACCAACATCGTTGTGAACGGCAGTATCATCTTCTTCAGCGAATGCAGTGTCCGTTACATTCTCGAAAGCCTGAAGATGCTCGCCGAAACCGGCCACGCCACCATGGAGGTGAAGCCGGAGGTCCACGATGCGTTCAACGAAAAAGTGGATGCCGCCAACAAGCTGATGGCATGGGGCGCGCCGCAGGTTTCGAGCTGGTACAAGAATGCCACCGGCCGCGTCAGCCAGAACTGGCCCTTCCCGCTTGTCGATTACTGGAAGGCAACGCTGCAACCCAATCCGAACGATTTCGTGTTCGGAGAACGCAAGGCAAAGAAGGCGGCCTGATTCAACTTCGGCACGCAGGCGATTTAAATAAGATTCGCGTTCGACAAAAAATCGCGAATGCCTTAGGAAGATCGCAACCGTTCGGTCTCTTTGCATCGCAATCTGTCGTTGCCGGCGGCCTCATTGCTGGGAAAAGGTTGTGGCCGGTCGTTCTGATGTACCCGCTCGACAAATCGTGGTGCTGTTCGCGGTGCTGGGACTGATCAGCGTTTCGCCGCTGTTCTTCACCTTGCTGCCGCCGTTCAACGATTATCCCAATCACCTCGCGCGCATGCACATTCTTTCCGGTCTTGCCGGATCGGAAGATCTGCGCCGTTTTTACAGCAACGTGATGCTGGCGCAGCCCAATCTGGCGATGGATCTTATCGTTCCGCTGCTCGCCAAACTCATGCCGCTCCAGATCGCGGGCAAGGTGTTCATCGGGCTCACCGCCCTTCTCACCGCCGCGGGCACGCTGGCGCTCCATTATGCGGTCAACCGGCGCTGGTCGTTCTGGCCGCTGGTGGCATTCCTCTTTGTCTTCCATCGCATGATGCTGTGGGGACTGCTCAACTATTGTTTCGGCATCGGCGTGATGCTGGTGTCACTCGCCATATGGCTGGCGATCCGCCAGTGGTCGATCCTGCCGCGCATCCTCATCTCCGCCCTTTGCGCGGTCGCGATTTACATCAGCCATCTTTATGCGTTCGGGCTTTATGCCATCGCGATTGGCGGAATCGAGTTGTGGTTTCTGTTCCGCGAAGGCACGTTGCGCGCCAAGCTGACGAATATTGTGGCGTCGGGTGTGCAATTCCTGTTGCCCGCCTATCTGTTCCTGTTTCTTCAGGGACCAGGCGGTGGCCCATCGGTGACGCGTTGGGGATCGGTCTGGCGCAAGCTGGAAGCGCCGTTCGACGTCATCTATCAGTATCACGTCTTACTCGATGTGGGCTGCCTGCTCCTGTTGGGCGCGATCTATCTTTGGGGATTGTGGAAACGGCGGATAACGCTGAGCACCATGATGCTCGTTCCGTTGGGCTTGTTGGTGCTCGCCTTCCTCGCCATGCCAAACCAGTTGTTCAGCGGCTATGGCGCAGACCGCAGATTGCCCATCGCGGCATTGCTGATTTTGATCGCGGCTTCGGACTGGCAGCCCAGGCGCGGTTTGTGGCGGGAGCCGGTCGCGATTCTGCTCGCGCTGATTTTTGTGGTTCGCACCGCGCTGCTGCTGCAGGTTTGGGTGGGTTCCAACGCCGTTTATTCCCAATATTTCGAAGCGGCAAAGCTCGTTCCCAGAGGATCGAAAATATTGCCTCTGTCGCTGCAGCCGGGAAAGCAGAGCCTGCCGGCAATACCGCTCACGGAGGCGCCAGGACTTTTCATCGTTTTGCGCGATGCGTTCGTGCCGACATTGTTCACCAGCCCCCCGCTCACGTCGGAATCCGTTTCCTTTGCGCCGGGCGTGCTCCAACTCGGCCTGGCGACCCGCGACCACATCCGGCTGGACGCGGACATCGCAAGAATGCGCGCCGAGAAGACGCGCCCCGATGTCTTGCGCGAACCCATCCTTTCGCAGTTCGATTACGTCATCATCAGCCACCCGGAGGTGCTGCTCCCCGGCATGATCCCATCCGAGCTGAAACCGGTTTACCGCGGATCGACCTTCCTGCTGCTCAAGGTGCCCCACCCGGGTTAGGCCTCAGTACACCACCACCGAGCGGATCGACTTGCCTTCGTGCATCAGATCGAAGGCGTCGTTGATCTTGGCGAGCGGCATCTGGTGAGTGATCAGGTCGTCGATGTTGATCTTCTTTTCCATGTACCAGTCGACGATCTTGGGAACGTCCGTCCGCCCCCTCGCGCCGCCGAAGGCCGAGCCTTTCCAGACGCGGCCCGTCACCAGCTGGAACGGGCGGGTGGCGATCTCTTGCCCTGCACCTGCCACGCCGATGATGATGCTTTCGCCCCAGCCGCGGTGGCAGCATTCCAGCGCCTGCCGCATCGTGTTCACGTTGCCGATGCATTCGAACGAGAAGTCGGCCCCGCCGCCCGTCGCATCCACGATGGCGGCCACGACCTTGTCGCGGCCGACTTCGTCCGGGTTGATGAAGTGGGTCATGCCGAATTTCTCGGCCATCGCGCGCTTGGCGGGGTTGGTGTCGATGCCGACGATCTTGTCGGCGCCGACCATGCGCGCACCCTGGATGACGTTGAGGCCGATGCCGCCCAGACCGAACACGGCGACGTTCGCGCCGGGCCAGACCTTGGCGGTGTAGATCACCGCGCCGATGCCGGTGGTGACCCCACAGCCGATGTAACAGATCTTGTCGAAGGGGGCGTCCTGGCGAACCTTGGCCAGCGCGATCTCGGGCAGCACCGTGTGGTTCGAAAAGGTCGAGCAGCCCATGTAGTGGCGGATGGGTTCTTTGCCGATGCGGAAGCGGCTGGTGCCATCGGGCATCAAACCCTGGCCTTGCGTGGAGCGGATCGAGGTGCAGAGGTTCGAACGCTTCGAGAGACAGGTTTTGCACTGCCTACATTCGGGTGTGTACAGCGGTATCACATGGTCGCCGGGCTTCAGATTGGTCACGCCGGGGCCGACTTCCAGCACAATGCCGGCGCCTTCGTGGCCGAGAATGGCCGGAAACAGACCCTCGGGATCGGCGCCTGAAAGGGTAAAAGCGTCGGTATGACAAATACCTGTGGCCCTTATCTCAACCAGAACCTCACCTGCGCGAGGCCCTTCCAGTTCGACCTCCTCGATGGAGAGCCTCTCGCCCGCCTTCCATGCCACCGCCGCTTTGGTCTTCATTCCGTCCTCGTAACTCTTCTCTCAAATCAGGCTAGCCGAAGCCGCGGCCAGGCCCTATCTGAATTCTGGTTGAAGAAGGGGCACTAACATGTTGGGCGCTGAGGGCAATACCGGGCGGTTCGTGCTGACGCTCGCCTGCCCCGACCGCAAGGGCATCGTGGCCGCCGTCTCGCGCTTTCTGGTCGAGCACGATTGCAACATCCTGGACAGCGCCCAGTTCGGCGATCCCTCCAACGGCCGCTTCTTCCTGCGCATGGTCTTCCGCGCCGAGCGGGCGACCGATGCCGCGAGCCTGCGCGAGGCCTTCCAGCCCATCGCCAAGACCTTCGACATGCAGGCGGACCTTCACGACATGGACCGCAAGGTGCGCACCCTGGTGATGGTGTCGAAGTTCGGCCATTGCCTGGTCGACTTGCTCTATCGTCATCGCATCGGCGCGCTGCCCATCGAGATCGCCAAGATCGTTTCCAACCATCGCGATCTGGAAGACGTGGCGGCGGCACATGGCGTGCCGTTCGTCTATCTGCCGGTCGACAAGGCGAACAAGGCGAAACAGGAAAACGCGTTGCTCGATCTCATCGGTAGCGAAAAGATCGATCTGGTCGTGCTTGCGCGCTACATGCAAATTCTCTCGCCCGACCTATGCGAAAAGCTGCAGGGGCGCGCGATCAACATCCATCACTCTTTCCTGCCGAGCTTTCAGGGCGCGCGGCCTTACAGCCAGGCGCACGAACGCGGCGTGAAGCTGATCGGAGCGACGGCGCATTACGTCACCGCCGAACTGGACGAAGGCCCGATTGTCGAACAGGCGGTCGAACGGGTGAGCCACGCCCTGACCCCGGAGGACTACGCGGCGGTAGGCCGGGACATCGAAAGCGTGGTGCTGGCCCGGGCGGTCAAATGGCATGCCGAGCACCGCATTCTGCTGAACGGTCGCCGGACTGTGATATTTTCGTAACGGCCAGATGGTTCCCTGCGTCTTAGGGGTTGGTTAATTTCTTATGTACCATCCTCGCCAAACAAAGCGTTTGGCCGTAAACCGCTGGACGTGTATCTATATTTGCTTCGGGAAGCCCATGCTTCCCAAGGGATTCAGAGGGGCTTTCTCCTATGCGTGCGAGCAACACTTCAGCGATGGGGCGGGCCGTGCGCCGCTTCGCGATTTTAGGTCTTGGTCTGGCGGCAGCCGCCGTCATGGCGAGCTGCGCCCCGCGTGGCGACGCCCCGCCGATGGCATCGGCCCAGGCCGAGGCGGCGGACTACCTGATCGGACCCGGCGATACGCTGCAGATCTTCGTCTGGCGCAACCCGGACCTTTCGACCTCGGTGCCGGTGCGCCCCGATGGCCGCATCTCCATCCCGCTGGTGGAAGACATCAACAGCGCCGGCAAGACGCCGACCGAACTGGCCCGCGACATCGAACAGCGGCTGAAGAAGTTCGTGACCGATCCGGTGGTGACCGTGATCGTCAGCAATTTCGTCGGCCCCTTCACGCAGCAAGTGCGTGTGGTCGGTGAAGCTTCCGAACCGAAGGCCATTCCTTATCGCCAGAACATGTCGGCACTCGACGCCATGATCGCGACGGGCGGCCTCACGCCTTACGCGGCCGGCAACCGGGCGACGCTTGTGCGCACGACCAAGGGCCATCAGGAAAGCTATCACCTGCGCCTGGGCGATCTGCTCAAGGACGGTGACATGGCGGCCAACGTGCCGTTGCAGCCGGGCGATGTGATCATCATCCCGCAGTCTTACTTCTGAGCACGTGATCTGACGTAAACCGGCAGGTCTACGCCCCGGAGCGAGTTGCACATGATTCCTGAGAAGCTTCATCTCGTCAGGGCCGGGCGTACACCCCGGCCCATGGCCCTGAAGCTGGCATTGGCAGCGCTGGCGATAAGCACGCTCGCTGCAACCCAGGCACAGGCGCAGTTCGACACCGGCGGCTACACCTCCACCAGCACGCCGCAGGCGCGCTATCAGCAGCAGGACGAAAAGAAGAAGCAAGCACAAGAAGAAGGCATTATCGGCGCCGATGGGGCGACCGGCCCCATTCCCGAACTGCAGGTGTTCGCGGCCGTCAGTCTGGCGGAAACATACACGACGAACGCGTTCGGCGACGTCGGCGGCAGCTCCGGCTATGATTTCTACACGCAGCCCGCCCTTCATCTGGGCGCGACCGAACAATCGCGGCGCCTGATGGCCTCGCTCAACTATACGCTGAGCGGACAGATCTATGCCCGCAACAACGATCTCAATCAGCTGCTCAACCAGCTCGATGCGATGGCCAATGCCGAATTGATCGAGCAGACGCTGTTCCTCGATGCGCAAGCGTCCGCGACACCGTTGGCGCTCACGCGCACCGGATCGCTGGGCAACGGCACGCCGACGAACGACAACTATCGCAACACCTATAGCTACGCCGTGCGTCCGACGCTGATTCATCAGTTCGGCAGCACCGCGGAAACCGATCTGTGGGTCAGCCAGAGCGGCGTCTATTTCGTGACGCCCTCCAGCGCGGCAGCACTTCCCCTGCCCGGCTACTATTCGCCGCCGTCGAACTCCAACACCACTTCGGTGGGCGCGCGCATTGCGAGCCTGAGCGATTTCGTTCGGTTCAGATGGTCGCTGAATGCGTCAGCTTCCGACACGTATCAGGCGCAGCACCAATCCCAGAAGGTGCGTTCGGCCACGGCAAATCTCAGCTACTCGGTGACGAACGATCTTTCCGTGATCTTCACCGGCGGATACCAGACCTATCACTCCTCCTATCTGCTGACGAAGGACCTGGACGGGCCGATACTTCTCGGCGGCTTCCAATTCGCGCCGAGCCCGAATTTCTATTTCTTTGTGCAGGCCGGTACGCAGAACAATTTCCCGACCTATATCGGATCGCTGAACTGGAACGTGACGCCGCTGACCGCGATCACCGCGAGCGCCACAGATCAGGTTTCAACGCCGCAACAACAACTGATGTCGAACCTGCAAAATCCGGCTGGCGGGCCGAGCGCAGGCGGCGGCATCCCGGGAACGGGCGGCACGCCGGGAACGGTTCCCATCGGCGGATACGGTTCGGGCGGTTTTCTGGGCGACGGGTTGTCGATCGACAATTCGATCTATCGCAACAGGGCTTTCCAGGCAGCCATCACGCATAGCCTGATCCGTACGCAGTTTTCGTTTTCGGTCTTTGCCAATCTGCGCGACAGGCTGGATTCGATCTCTACCCTTCCGTTCCTCGATCCGCACGAGGACAACTATGGCCTCGGTTTCCTGGTCTCTCACAAATTGCGGCGCGATCTTTCCGGCACGCTCGGCTTCACCGCTTCGCGCGCCAACGAATTCGGCGGCCATGACCGCATCTTCGAAGGCGATGCGGGCATCAGCTACAGCGCCAGCGCAACACTCAGCTTTTACGCCAACACCGCGATCACCAACCGCGAGTCGACGGAACTCGTAGGCTTCAACAACGGAAACCTGACCGACGTGCGCGTCAGCGTCGGGGTCACCAAGTCGTTCTGAATACCATGTCCACGAACACCGCGGGTCTGCAGATCGCGCCCCTGACCGATGCGCGAGCCGCGGAATGGGACGCCTTCGTTCTTTCATCCGTAGACGGAACGTTTTTCCATCGCGCGGGCTGGCGCAACATCTTCCGCGATGTCTTCCGGCTGTCGCCCCATTTCCTTTTCGCCGAACGCAATGGGCGCATCGTCGGCGTGCTGCCGCTGGTTCACCAAAAGAGCCTGCTGTTCGGCAACGCGATGATCGCAGCACCCTTCTGCGTGGAAGGCGGCCCGATCGCGGCGGACGACGAAGCACGTGCGGCGCTCGACGAGGCGGCCATCGCGCTGATGCAGGAAAAAGGTTCTGCCGCTCTCGAATTCCGCAGCCGCAAGGCAAGCCGCCCCGGCTGGGCGGCGAAGAAGGATCTCTACGCAACCTTCAGCCGCGCGCTTTCGGAAAGCGATGACGAGAATCTCAAAGCTATTCCCCGCAAGCAGCGCGCGGTCGTGCGCAAAACGTTGCAAGGCCCGCTGACGAGCGAGATCGACACCGATGCCGCCCGCCTGTTCCGCGTTTATTCGGAAAGCGTGCGCAATCTGGGCACGCCGGTTTTTCCCAAGCGCTATTTCCAGGCACTGCTGAAGGAATTCGGCAAGGATTGCGACATCGTCACCATTCTCGACAATGGCGAGCCGGTGAGCGCGGTGATGAACTTCTATTTCCGCGACACGGTGCTGCCCTATTACGGCGGCGGCACGACGGGCGCACGCAGGAACGGCGCCAACGATTTTCTATATTGGGAAACGATGCGCCGGGCCGCGGCTCGCGGCTATCGCCGCTTCGATTTCGGGCGCAGCAAGGCCGGCACCGGCGCTTTCTCGTTCAAGAAAAACTGGGGTTTCGAGCCGGAGTGGTTGGAATACGAATTCTACCTGAAGCCCGGCACCGCGATGCCGGAGAAGAATCCGAACAATCCCAAATTCGCGCCGCTGATCGAAATCTGGAAACGGCTGCCGCTGCCGGTGGCCAATTTCATCGGGCCGTTTCTGGTGCGCAGTCTGGGCTAAAACGGGTGAAGCGCCGTATGCGCCTCACCCGCTTAGCTATGCCCTGCCCCAAATAAACTTATTTCACCGCGGCGCGGCGGCGGCGATACCAGCCAAGCAACGCCAGACCACCGCCAAAGAGAGACAGCGATGCCGGTTCGGGCGCACGTGTCACCGATCCGATATCGATGTTCACTTCCCTCGGCTGATTGGTGCTGCTCGCACTCACCTGAAACTGGATGCCGACGGTGCCGGTGTTGACGCCCACATCGTTGAACAGGAGTTGATACTCCGCCCATTTGCCGGGCCCCGGATTGGCGAGCGAGAACACACAGCCGCCTTGCGTGCCGGTGACGGTGGTGGTGCCACCGCCGACAAGCGTAAGCGAAGCCGAACCCTGATCACACAGATTGCCCGGACCCAACAGTTGGAATTTCACCGTCTCGGGAAACGCGATGACCGGAAAAAGGTTGTCCGGTTGCGTGTTCGGCATGCCGATCCAGAAATCGAAGGAATAGGATGTGCCGCTTGTATAGGTGAGGCCTACCAACTGGCTGAGAAAGCCCGACCCGGCGCCGGCCAGAGGATCGGCCGGAGGAGCAAGCCCGCTCAAATGTGCCGGCAGAAGCGCCGCGTTGCTGCCGTTGGGAACGACCAGGTTGCCGGGCAATCCATCGGAGCCGGGCGTGTATTGCGCGCTGGTGATCTGGAAGGCAGCCGCACCGGGAGGCGAATTCTGCTCCGCGCACGTCCAGCCCGTGGGGCATGTCAGCGGCCCCGCGATCGTGTTGGTGTTCGCTTCGAACGATGGATTGACCAGTAAAGCGCCGATGTCGATTGGGGCGGCAGAGGCCGTTTCCGCAACGGTCATCACTGCGACCGCAGACGCCAGAACAATAAGCTTCGACCGTCCCTTGGAGAGATTTGCCATTCTTCCCACCTAGAGAGGACTCAGGCAGGTAAGAACGCAAATCCTATGCCAAAAATGTTTCTGCTGCGCGGCCATAGGCTTAATGGTTGCACCGTCAGCCGACTGTTAACAATGGTTAACACTTTTTGGGGGCGCGAGGTCTTCGCGCCGTCCAAAGGGCCGACAGTGGCGGAAGGGGCCGAAGCCCCCTACTTCCACTTCGCGGCGAGCTGCTTGGCCTCGGCCATATCCTCGAACTTCGCGCCCGACTTCAGGATCTGGTTGAGCAGCGCCTTTGCTTCGTCGCGCTTGCCCGATCCATCCAGCGCCACCACCAGGTGGTAACCGATATCGGGATCGCTGCCGGCCAGATTGTGGGCACGCTGCAGCAGGGCCAGCGCGTCCGACTTCGCGTTGTTCTGCCATTTGAGCCAGCCAAGCGTGTCGAGGATCGCAGCCGATTGCGGCTGGATCTTCGCTGCCTGGCTCACCAGCGCCATGGCGCGCTTGGGATCGCTCTTCTGGATCAGCCAGCCAACATTGTTGAGCGCGATGACATCGTAAGGGCGCGCCTTCAACACCGCTTCGAACTGCTTGAGAGCACCGGCCTTGTCGCCGCCCGTCAGCAGCAGGCTGCCATATTCCCTCATCACTTCGATGTCGCCGGGATTCTTGCGCAGCCAATCGCTGAGCAGCGAACGCGCCTTGCCGGTGTCGCCCGTCAATCCCGAAATGCGCTCGTAAGCCAGCACGGTTGCCGTTGTCGGCTTGTCGGCATAGCTCTTGGCGAGCAGCGCCTTTGCCTCATCCACGCGCTTGAGCTTCATCAGCGTGTCGACGGACAGCATATCGGCCGAAGGACCGGCATAGTTGGCCGCGAAATCGCGCGCGGTTGCGAGCGCACGATCCTTGTCGCCGATCTTGATCGAATAATCGATCAGCGTGTTGCGCGCCTGGATCGAGGTCGGATCGAGTTCGATGGCGCGCGAGAAAGCGCTCACCGCTCCGTCCTGATCCTTGTTCGCCGCCAGCGTGTTGCCGAGGAGAAGTTGCGCGCCGGACGATTGCGGCAGGCGCGTCACCAGACGGCGGAAGGTGGCCGCTGCCTGATCTTTCGAGCCGCGGGCAAATTGAATCTGGCCCTGCAACGCGATGGCTTCGTCGTTATCCGGGGAGACCTTCAGTGCGGCCGTCACCGCTCCATCGGCCTGCGGATATTGCTTGCGCGACAGGTAATAGGCCGCAAGCACGATCTTCGGCGTCACATCCTTGGGCGATGCGGCTGATGCCTTGCCCAACAGGCTGGCGACATCGTTCGCATTGCCTTCCTGAATGGCGATCTGCGCCAGCTTCACATAGGCCAGCGAATTCTTCGGATCCTGCTTGATGATGGTGTTCAGTTCGTTCTTGGCGGCGGCGACTTCGCCCTGCGCCGCAAGCGCCTGGGATTTGTAGTAACGCGCGGGGATGAATTTGGGATCGAGCTTCAGCGCGGCATCGAAGATCGAGACCGCCTTGGGCAGATCGCCCTGATACATCGACACCTGGCCGCGATAAAGAATTGGCAGCGGATTGGTTGGAGATGCCTTGGCCAGACGATCGGCAACCTTGGCCGCTTCGTCGTAACGTGCCCCTTGCAGCAGCGCGGCGATCAGCGGGCCCGCGGTTTCAGCACTTTCGGGATGCTGTTCGCTCAATTCGCTCAATTGGGAAATCGCTTTGTCGGATTGCCCGGATTTGAGTTCGGTCAGCGCGAGCTGCGTCTTGAGCACGTTGTTCGAAAGACCGGCTTGCGAGGCCTTCTCGAAATATTGCGTGGCCTGGCTGTACTGGCGCATACGCGCATAAGCTTGGCCGAGCAGCGCCATGGCGCGCGGATCCTTGGAATTCTTCAAGGGATCGAGCACGTCCAGCGCCTGTTGCGGCGACTTCATCTGCAAACGCAATGCGCCCAAACGCAGGCGCGCTTCGGCATCCTGCGGATATTGCGCGACGACCGACGACAAAGTGGAATGCGCCACTTCCTTGTTGCCGGAATCGAGCGCGATCTGCGCCACGGCGATACCGATGGCGGGCTGCGAACGGATGAACTCCGGCGGCAGGCCCTGCACCAGCTTCCACGCGCCCTTCAGGTCTTTCGCGCGTGCCTTGATGATGCCTTCATAATAGACGCCGATCGGCAATCCCGGCTGGCGGGAAAGGATCGAATTCACGTCGGCTTTCGCCTTGTCGTCCTGCTTCAGCTTGAGATAGACGCCGATGCGCGCGACCTTGGGGGCAGCCGTATCGGGATAGTATTTGACGAGCTGGTCGGCATAGCCGAGCGCTTTTTGATCCTGGTTCTGCTGCTGCAGAAGCGAGATCTTCATCATCAGCGAGCCCGCATCGGTCGGCGCGAGTTTCAGCGCGTCGTCCGTCACCCGGTTCGCGGTGGCAAGATCGCCCTGCTGCTGCGCCAGCGAGGCGCGCGTCAGAAGGCTCGGCGCGTCATGGCGGATTCCGAGCGAACGATCCATCGCCTGGTTCGCCTTGTCGATCTGACCGACCTTCTGCAACGCGATGGCCCGCGCACGCAGAATGTCCGCGGCGCGGACCGATTTGTCGTCCGCAGCCGGATCGGGGAACTGCTCCAGCAGATCGCGTTCCTTGTTGCGGTTCAGCATCGCCTGGAACAGGCTCGGCAGCACCATCTGGTCGTCGGCGCCATCGGCGCGGGCCTGGCGCAATTCGCGCTCGGCGGAAATCGCATCGCCCGTGCGCAGCAACAGATAGCCGAGTTCGGCACGAACCTGGCCGTTCTTGGGCGCCATCGTCACGGCGTTCTTCAGATAGATGATCGCGGTGCGCACATCGCCTTTGCGAAGGGCTGCTTGCGCCTGCTCAACCATGTTGCGCAGACCGGGCGCATCGGCGCCCTGGATTTTGAGGTTGGGCTTGCCTGCAACGCTCGGCGTGTTGTCCACCGCCGCATAGGAAACTTCGGCAAGGCCGATGCTTCCTGCAAGGACTGCGGCGCCCATCATCAGACGCGTGGCGGTTGAAAATCTCGGTTTGAAATTGCTCAAGGCAAATCCTCCTGTGAACGCCGGCCGCTCAAACTTCGCGCAGCCGTTTGAGATTGTAGAGATGGGGGCGGCTGATCCCCAGAAGCTTCGCCGCTTTCGAGATATTCCCCTGCGAAACCGCCAGTGCTTCGTTGAGCAAGGCGCGTTCGAGTTTTTCGGTCTCCAGCTTGAGATTGAGACTGCGGGGTTCGGTTTCGGCCTGCGCCAGGTCGAGATCGCCGGCCGTCACCATGGGGCCTTCCGACATCACCACCGAGCGCTTCAGGCGGTTTTCGAGTTCGCGCACATTGCCCGGCCAATGATAGACGCCGATAGCGGCCACCGCATCGTCGGACAGACCGCGCAAGTTTCGATGGTTGGTGCGGTTGTAGATGTTGAAGAAATGGTGCGCCAGGATCACCGCATCGCTTTCGCGTTCGCGCAAGGGCGGCAATTCGATACGCACCTCGTTGAGGCGGTAATAGAGGTCTTCGCGGAACTTGCCTTCGGCCACGTAAACTTCGAGATTCTTGTTGGTCGCCGAAAGCACGCGCACATTGACCGAGATCGTGGCGCGCCCGCCGATGCGTTCGAACTGGCGCTCCTGCAGGAAGCGCAGCAGCTTGGCCTGCAGCGGCATCGGCATGTCGCCGATTTCGTCGAGGAACAGCGTGCCGTTGTCGGCGATCTCGAATTTGCCGGGCGTCTGCTTGATCGCGCCGGTGAAGGCGCCGCGTTCGTGGCCGAACAATTCGCTTTCCAGAAGGTTTTCCGGGATCGAGGCGCAATTGATGGCGACGAACTTTCCGGACCGCCGGGTCGAAACGTCGTGCAGGCCGTGCGCCACCACTTCCTTGCCGGTGCCGCTTTCGCCGGTGATAAGAACGCTGACTTCGGCGGGGCCGATGCGTTCGATCATGCGCTTGACCTTGCCCATCTGCGGCGAGCCGTAGATCAGGCCCGGCAGGCTGAGATTGGCGGTTTCGCGCAAGGAGCGGTTTTCGTCTTCCAGCGCATGCATGCGCGCGGCGCGGTCCACCACAAGCTTGAGCACGTCGATGTCGATCGGCTTCTGGATGAAATCGAACGCGCCCTTGCCCACCGCTTTCACGGCGTTGGCGCGATCCGCATTGCCGCTGACCACGATCACCTTGGTGCGCGGGCTTGCGGAAAGAACTTCTTCCAGCGTCTTCAGGCCTTCGCTGGCGCCATCCTGATCGGGCGGCAAGCCCAGATCGAGCAGGATGATGTTGAAGCCGCCATTGGCTTTGAATTGTTTCAGCGCTTCGGCGCGCGTGCCCGCAACGGTCGCCATGTGCGGGGCCAGCGCCCATTTCATCTGGCGCTGGAGGCCGGGATCGTCCTCCACCAGAAGAATCTGTTCGCCCTCTGCAGGGCTTTCGCTAATGGCCGCTTCACTCATGCCGAAATCCGCCGTGGCTGCTGCGACGAACTGGGCAACAGCAATGTTATGGTCGTTCCCTTACCCACCTTGCTCGACACTTCGATGTCACCACCGAGGTCGCGCATGGTCTCCTTGGCCTGATAAGCGCCAATGCCCATGCCCTTGCCTTTGGTCGTGCGCAAGGGACGGAAAAGTTCTTTTGCGATGAATTGCGGCGTCATGCCCGCGCCCTGATCGTCGACGTTGACGCGAATCCTGCCGCCGCCATCCTCGATGCGCACATGCACCGGCGCGCCGTTGGGCGTGGCTTCGACCGCGTTGGTCACGACGTGTTCGAGAACGTTGAGGAATGCGTTGCGATCGGACAGCGCCACCAAGGCAGGCTGTTCGGTATCGCCCATCACGATGTCCATGCCGATGCCGCGTTTGCGGGCGACGAAATCGGCTATGAGGGCGGTCAGATCGGTGCCTTCCGCAGCAGGCGACGGCAAGGCGCCTGCTTCGCCGCGCAACCGCGCCAGAAGTTCGTGCAGCTTGCCGACGGAATGTTCGATGGTCAGCACCATGTCCTTGCGGAATTCGGCGTTGTCGCCGAACTGCTCCGCGTTGCGGGCGATCAGGCTAAGCTGGCCGATGGTGTTCTTGATGTCGTGGATGATGAAGGCGATGCGCTTGTTGAAATCTTCGAGCTGGCGCGCATCGGCAAGCGCCTGCGCGGTTTCTTCCTGTACCAGATAGGCGGCCAACTGCATCGAGACGAGCGCGATCAGGTTGCGGTCTTCCCAGTTGAGCGTCTTGGGCGCGCGCGGCGGATTGAGCACGGCGATACCGGCCAGCGAAGTGCGATACCGCAAGGGCACGATCAGCCATGCTGCCGGAAACAACTCGCGCCAGGGCTTGGCGGTGTCCGCATGTTCGGGATCGGTAAGATCGAGATAGGCGACGTTTTCGTCGTCGAACGCCTTGATCGCCGCATTGCTCGTTCCCAAGGGCGCCAATTCGAGCGGGAACGACCATTGGGCGACGGGCATGAACTGGCTCCATCGCTCGCGATAGGACCATAAGGCGCCGCCCGGCGTGTCCATCAATTCCGAAAGCGTGCGCAGGATCCGCATTGCGATGCCGCCGTCGTCCCAGGCCGAGAGCGACTCGATGAATTTCTGCCATTCGATGCGGTAGTCGTATTTGTAGCTGAAGAAGTTTTCGTTGATGAAATTGCGCAGCGCCGAGCGGATGGTGCCCGACGTGAAGGCCACCGCCAGCGCCACCAGCGCGCCGAAGGTCACGATCACCGAAAGAACGGTCGCCGTCGTGCCGCCGTAATTGCGGATGTAATAGGCGGCAAGCGCGGTGCCCTGCAGCAGGATGCCGGCAGCCACCAGCGTGGTCGTGTGGAAGACCACCCGCCGCGAGGAATGGATATTGAGTTTGAGGGTGGGGTTGCGCACCGCCGCCACCACGAACAACGGCAGCGCGATCAGAAAGACCAACGGCTGGGCCGCGACCAATCCCTCGTCGGCGTTGTGGGTGAGGAATTGCGGAATCCACAGCACGAGGTTGAAAACGAAGATGGCGCTGAGCCCGATGCCGACCGATTTGATCGCCCACATCTCGTCGGACGAAACGTTGCGCAGCAGGTTTTCGAGCAGGATCAGGCCCAGGATGGTGGTGGCGATCCGCGTCACCTGGTAATCGATCGCGATGCCCGCGACGGTTCCCAGATCGAGTTGCAGGCCGGAGAAGACCGCGTCGATCCCGATCACCACCGCCGACAGCGCAGCGAGCCGCATCCACAGCGTACTCTGCCCGCGGCAGGCAGCCAGCGTTACGAGGATGACGGCGATCCAGCTTCCATCGCGCGCGGTGGCCGCAATGGCGGGAAGCCACATCGGTGCCAAGCCGAGATCATAGACAATCCAACTCAACGCCCAGCCCGACGTCGCGGCGGCGGCGAGTGCCATGACTGCCATCGGGCGCGAGCGCGCACCCCTGACGGCCAAGAGCGCCACGAAAATCGCGTAACCGAGGGCTGCCGCTACATGGGTATAGAACGCTGCCGATAGCGACATTAACGGTATTTGGCCCAAGAATTGAATGGCAGGAATTGATACCATGCCCCTCTTTCGAAAGTAATCGCTATAGACCTCAAATCTTGGTTGAGGGTTAAGTTTGGGCCCGGTTTGGGGGCAAAATTTGGTGTCACGTCAATATGATCCGCCGCGGGGCGCGAAGCCCACAACCCTCACCGGGTCAGGCCGCGCCGGATCAGGGTTTTGAGGCCCGTGGCGGGAGGCGACGCCGTCATCAAATAGTAAAGATTTTCGAACGGCCGGTGCCCCAGAAGTGTGGCCTCCAGCACCATCCGGGCGCCCTTGAGCCGCTGGCCTCTGGTGTAGGCAACGCGGCCCAACCGCCCCAACCGCTCGCCGCGGATATCGCGGATTTCCGCCTTGGTCAGCCGGTGCGACAGCGCCGAGACATGCTTTTCGATCATCGGCAGCGTGTAGCGAAGCTGCTCGTCCAGATTCCAGTTCGACAGGCTGTTCTGCCGTTCGTGAACCCACACCAGGCTCTCCGGCTCGAAGCCGACGTCGCCGGCCAGCGAAAGACGGATCCACATGTCCTGGTCTTCCCCGATCTTCAGGCCGGTGTCGAAACCGCCCAGCGCCAGAAGCTGCGCACGGCGCGCCATGACCGACGGCGTGGCGATGAAATTGGTGACCAGCAACGCCTTCCACGCATTCGATCCCACGGTGGGAACGTGGCCGCCATAGATGTCGCCCAGGTTCTTGCCGTCGGGCGCGAACAGCGTGGAGGAGCAGAACACCAGCGCCAACCGATCGTTCGAATCCAGGATGCGAAGCTGTTTTTCGAGTTTGGCGGGCAGCCATTCGTCGTCGGAATCGAGGAACGCCACGATCTCGCCCCGCGCGGACTTGATCCCTTCGTTGCGCGCCCCGGCCGCCCCGCCCCGCCGCTGCATGGCCACCACGCGCACACCGCGCCCGGCATAGCGCGCGACCACCGCCGCCGTTTCATCGGTGCTGCAATCGTCCACGACGATGGTTTCGTAAGGCTGCACGGTCTGCGCCACAACGGAATCGAGCGCGCGCGCCAGGGTGGCGGCGGAGTTGTGGGCCGGTATGACAACACTCACCCGTTGTCCGGATTCCAAACGCATCGCCCGGTCGCTTTGATCCAGAGAATCCAAGCTCTTCAATGAGCGTGCCCAGTCCCGAATTGCAAGGGGCGTGGAAACCTCGCCCCGCATCTCGTCCATGAAGAATTCGAGATATCCCTCAAGCCAGCCGAGGAACTTCTGGAGTTCCTTTTCGTCGCGCACATATTGCGTGTTGCCCGGAACGAGCGATGGGGTGTGATAGCTCACCGCGAAGACCTTGTGGCCCGCGCGATGCATGCTGCGCGTCAGACGCTTTGCTTCCTCAAGCGTGGTGCCTTCGGGTGTGAGCCGGATGCGTTCCATGACGCCCAGCCGCGCCAGCACGGCGGGGATCTTGAACACGCGCCCAAGGGGCGACGCCACTTTGCTGTACACCGCATCGCCTGCCGTGCCTGCAAGGCCGAGCGTGGCGATGGTGACGGGCAATTCCAATATCTGCCGCTTGGACCCGATCCAGTAGGGACGTGCGGTGCCCCCGCTGTAATCCGGCCCGAACGCTGCCGCGGTTTGCCCGGGCAGCACACTGCAATCGACCTCATAGCCCAGGTCTTCGAGGATATTCATCGTCGCGCTTCCCGCGCCGTAACGTCCGGCGCGATAAAGCTTGGGACGCGACCCGAAACTCTGCTCGATCATCTCGGTGAGTTGTTCGAGCTTGCGCCGTTCGAGATGGGCGGGAAGATTTCCCGCAAACGAATTTTTCTCGCAGACAAGTTCTTCGTGCGGAGGCGTGACCCAGGGATGAAGCTGCGCGCCGATGGAACACGCGCCGGATTGCAGCAATTCGCGCAGCGGTTTGTAACCGTCTTCCTGCGATGCGACCGGATAATCCACCGCATAGGCCGGCTTCACGCCGAACTTTTCGAAGATGCGCTGGGCCCGGATCTGGGCTGCGATGGTGGTGACGCTGTGATTGGCGCGGGAGAACGGCGCGCTCCAGTCGAATTCTTCTTCCGCATCCACGATGACCACCAAACGCGGACGGGTCACCTGCGGAAACGCGACGATATCTGCGCTGCCAACCGGCAGCATCGAATGTGATTTGCGAATAGACATCTGACCCTTGCGATCACGCACCCGTGGACGGCCTTTGCTCTCCGGTCTTGCTCTCGCCGGAGACCTGTCCATTCCCATCATAAAACGATCGGAGGTTAATTTATGCGCCAATATCCGCAGGATTCGAGGAAAGAGTATTTCCTAGTTAATTCAATGTGTTACCTGCGGCCCGCAAGCGCCTCCACGAAAAGCGTATCGTACCGCGCCACCATTGTGTGCAGATCGTACTCGGCGCGGACCTTTGCCCGGTTCTGGTTCCCGATGTGTGTGCGCAGCGCAGGATCGGCCAACAGCGCCGCCAATCCGCGCGCCAAACCGGAAACATCTTCGCGCGGCAGCACGAACGCCGCGTTGTCACCTGCCAGCATCTGGCGGACATCGCCAACGGCGGTGGAAAGAACGGGAAGGCTTGCGGCCATCGCTTCGAGAACGGAATTGGGCATCTGTTCGGTATCGGAACTGAGCGCAAACACATCGAAGCGGCCAAGAATGCGTTCCGGCGCTTTCATCGCGCCGGTCAGGATCGTTTGATCGGCGATGCCCAGACGCGAAGCCGCTTCCACAAGCAGTCCCCGTTGCGGCCCGTCCCCCACGATCACCAACCGCGCGGACGGCGGCGGTTGTGACGCCACGAACACCTTCAGCAGGCGTTCGAGGTTTTTCTCGGCCCGCAACGCGGCAACGGTGCCGACAACGATGTGGTCGCTGGCGATTCCGAACGAGGCGAGCAATTCGTCGTCGGGCGCGCGCGCAAACCGTTCGCAGTCGATCCCGTTCGGAAGATAGAGCACCTGCCGGGGCGCCAGATGCCATTTGCGGATCGCGACAGTCTCAAGAACACGCGACGGAACGACGACGTGAACACAGCGCGAGAGGCCAAACCGGCGCATAAGCGTGCGGCGGAAATGCTGGCGATCCGGCAATTCATCCGGGCCGAACCCATCTTCGATATGGAGTTGCGGACAAACCGCGGACAAGCGGTTCGCAAGCGCCCACTCGATAGAGCCCCAATTGTAAGTGCAGAGAAGATCGGGCTTGAGCTGCTTCAGCACGCCCTGCATCGCACGCAGATTGGCAAGGCTGATGCCGCCCGATTTGACCACCGGCATATTCAGGATCGCAAAATCCACGGCCGGATCGAGCCCCGCCGCCGCTTCGTGATTGCCGTCCATCGCCAGGATGGTGTGGCGGTATTTTTTGCCAAACGCATTGGCCAGGCTGACAAACCGCGTCTGCTGCCCGCCCACCGCGAAGGTCGAGAAGGCGTGCAGCAGATGGATCGGCTGTGCGCTTTGCGGGCTCACGCGGAGGTTTCCGTTTGCGCTTTTTCCCGAAATCTCTCCAGACGCCACTTTGCGGAAAGCGTTGCGCGATGACCGAGCGAAACAAGCCCGGGCCTGGACCATGTTCCGCGCAGGAATTGATGACGGGAGGTTTCGAAATCGAGTTTGGCCTGCGAATCCCCCGATCCGCGATCGATGCGCGCCACGCCGATTTCGGCGGAAGCATCGATGATCGCCTTTATCAGAAGACGGCCGGGCCCGAAATTGCGCATCTGCGGATTGTAGACGGGAAACCAGTAATGCAGCGTGTCGCCATACATCAGCCCGAAATGCGAACCGATCCATTCATCGCCCGCATAGAGGGTGGAAAGCGTGGAACGGCAATCCGGATCGTCGCTGGCGGAGATCACTTCGAGGAATTTGCGCGTCGAAGGCTTGGCCATGGAATCCCACACGCCGGTTCTTGCGTATTGCGCGCGCTTGGCCGCGATCAGCTTTTGCAGTTCCGCCTTGCAATCGGTGTGGCGAAACACGAAGCGTAGCGGCCCGTGCGTTTCGATCAGCCGGCGTTCGCGCCGTTCGGTATCGGCGGTGAATTTCTTGTCCTGCTTGCGCCGGCCTTCCCAGAAGGCCTTGCCGCCATCGGGAAAATCGATCCGCACACCCAGTTCCGGCTGGAGGCCGGGCAAACCGTAGGCCTGCTGGGTTTCATCCAGATGGGTGAAAAACAGCGTGCGCAATCGCGTCAACTCCAGCAGCTTGCGCCCCGAAAGCGAGACATCGGGCCCGGCGACCAACCCGAAATAATCCGCCATCTCGCCGCTGAGACGCTGGCCCACGCCCAAAAAACGATGCAGCGCAGAGCGAAACTGAAACGCGAAGAACCCAACCGTCTCCCCCGACCGCTGCAGTTTGGCGACGTGCACCGAACCGAAGACGCGTTCGGATGCCAGCGCATAACCGTAAGACAGAAACGGGGTCGCAAGCGCGGGCGAGCTTTTTTGAATCCGGCGCCAGCTTTCGATATCGGCGGAACTCAAATCGCTGGGCTTGTGGAGCGTCGCTGTCAGCGCGGTCATCGCCATCCGTCCGGCATATGCGTAACGAACGCCGTCATCACGCAGAGCGCACGATCAGGATGCAGCCCGTTGCGACCAGAAGCGTTCCGGCCACCCGAAGCGGCGTGACATTTTCATGAAGAAACATCGCCCCCATGATCGCCGTCAGCACGAAGCTGACACCGACGAAGGGATAGGCAACCGACACTTCGACCTTCGACAACACCCACATCCAGGCAAGAACCGATCCGCCATAGATGCCAAGCCCCAGCCATATGAACGGCGAACCCGCCACCGCAAGGATCAACGCCATCGCGCTGTTCGACGCACCCGCAGCGATCGCCGGAGAAGATACCCCCGCCTTCAACGCCACCTGCGCCACGGCAGACAGGCTGACGGTGGCCAGAATGACCAGAACAAGAAGCGGGTTCATCTCTCTTTCCTGTCGGTTGAACGGCTGCTCAATTCGCCCATCTATGCCGCAAAGGTTCTTCCATCGCGTTAAGATTTGGCATCGCCGGCAATCCCTGCCTCTGGTTCGGAAAATGCGCCGCCGGGGCGCTGGTGAAGCGGTGTCCGTTAACGCAATTATAGGCAGACTTTGTAACTGTGGTGCATTAAACTTCAATAGGCTGCCCCCGCTCCCAACATGCCGACAACGCTCACCTCTCCGGAACGCGACGATCAGACGGCCGGTCCGGCAACACCGCTACCGCTGTGCATCGATCTGGATGGAACATTGGTGCGGACGGACACCCTGCACGAGGCGGCGGTTTCCACCATCTTCTCCGACTGGCTCACGCTGCTGCGCCTGCCCGGCTGGCTTGCCCGCGGGCGCGCGGCACTGAAGCGGGAGTTGGGCCAACGCTGGCGCTTCGATCCCGCGCACCTGCCCTATCACGAAGAACTTCTGGCGCGGTTGCGCGAAGAAAAACGTGCGGGCCGCAAGATCGTGCTGGCGACGGCGGCCGATGAAGGCGTGGCGCGGCGCATTGCCGACCATCTGGAATTGTTCGACGACGTGCTTGCCTCCGACGGCCAGACGAATTTGCGCGGCAAGGGAAAAGCCGATGCACTGTGCCAGCGTTTCGGAGAGAAGGGTTTCGCCTACGCCGGAAACGATGTCACCGATCATGCGGTGTGGCAGAAGGCGGGTGACGTCATCGTCGTCAATGCCCGCAGTGGCGTTCGGCGCGCGGCATCGGCGCGTTATCCCGGCGCCTCGGTGATGGAAGGGCAGAAAAGCGGCGCGCGCGCGTTGCTGAAAGCGTTGCGCCCGTATCAATGGGTGAAGAACACCTTCGTCCTCGTGCCGCTGTTCGTTTCCGGCGGCCTGCTCGATTGGAATGCGTGGGTGCATTCGCTGGCCGCGATGGCGGCGTTCTGCGCGGTGGCATCGTCGATCTATCTGCTGAACGACATGGGCGACATCGCGGCGGACCGGGCGCATCCGCGAAAACGCAATCGCCCCTTCGCCAACGGCACGCTCAGCGTTGTGACCGGGCTTGTCACGTTTCCGGTATTGGCGCTGGTCGGCGCCGTTATCGGCTGGTGGAGCGGCGCGTGGTTGGCTCTGGCGGTCTACGCGGCCCTTTCACTTTCCTACACTATGCGTCTCAAGGAGATGCCGCTGGTCGACATCTTCATCCTTGCCGCGCTTTACACACTCCGGCTGGAAGGCGGCGGCGAAGCGAGCGGGCACGCGGTTTCGCTGTGGTTGCTGGGTTTTTCGTCGTTCCTGTTCCTCAGCCTCGCGCTGATCAAACGCGTTTCCGAACTGAGCCGATTGAAGGCCGACGGCAAGACGCAAACTGCAGCGCGGCGCGGCTACGGCGTGCAGGATATCGAGATCCTGCAGATGTTCGGCGTCGGCACCACCTTCGCTTCCGCCGTGGTTCTTTCGCTGTATGTGCAAAGCCAGACGGCGATGAAGATCTATCACCGGCCCGAACTTTTGTGGGCGCTGATCCCGCTGATGCTGTTCTGGCAATGCCGCCTGTGGCTTTCCACCGCGCGTGGATACATGCACGACGATCCGATCGTCTACACGGCGCGTGACCGGGTTTCGTGGATCATCTTCGCTATCACCGGCGCGGTGATGCTGGCGGCGGGATTGGGTTCGTGAGCAGACGCCACGAGCATCTTGCAGCCTGCGCGGTTTTTCTGTTGGGCGCGATTTGCCTCTTCCTCACAGCGCCGCATCACGGCGAATTCTGGTGGAGCGACTCTCCGCGCCACGCGCTGAATGGCGTGTTCGTGAAAGACCTCGTCTCCACGATGCCTGCCGATCCCAAAGCGTGGGCGATGCAGTACTATGTGAAATATCCCGCGCTGACGATCCTGTTCTACCCGCCGCTGTTCTACGCGATCTCCGCGCCGTTCTACGCGGTGTTCGGCGTTTCGCAGGCGACGGGAATTGTTGTCGTCATGCTGCATTATTTCGCGCTGTCGCTCGGCCTTTATGTGCTGGCGCGGCGGTGGACGGGTGCGGTCACCGCCATCGCTATCGGCCTGTCGGTGATGGCAGCACCCGGCGTTGCGTTGTGGGGCCGTCAGGTCATGCTGGAGGTGCCGTCGCTTGCCTTCGCCGTCTGGGCGATGGTGGCGCTGCAACGCTATGGCGAAAGCAGAAAACCATGGCTCGTTTATGCGAGCGCGTTTCTTCTGGTTTGTGCCGTCTGGACCAAACTGAACGCCGCCTTCCTGTTCGTGACGCTGGCGCTGACCATTCTGGCATCGCAGGGTTTCGGCACGTTCAAGAACAAGCATGTCTGGTTCGCTGCGATCCTTTCTGTGATTGGCCTAATCCCTATCGCCGTGCTGACCCTTAAATTCGGCGGCGCCAACGTCCAATCGGTCACCGGCATCGCCGATGCTGCCGTGGCGCGCGATTCCGTTGCGGGATGGACGTGGTATGCGCGTCACCTGCCCGAACTGATCTGGTGGCCGCTGCTGGTGCTTGCCGTGCTGACGCCCGTTCTTGCGATAGCAGGCGTCATCAAAACCGGCCTGTCGCGCGTGGATGCGGTGTTGCTGGCTTCGTGGTTTGTGGTCGGTTATCTCGCGCTGTCTTACATCGATCTCAAAGAATCCCGCCACGCGTTGCTGATCCTGCCGCCGGTGCTGATCTCCGCTGGCATCGTTCTGCCGAAATTGTTCCAAATGCGAAGGCTCGGCGAATTCGCCTTCTTCACTGTTGTCATCGCGACAGGGCTGTTCACCTGGCAATTCGCGCCCTCCCCGCTCATCGGCGGCTATCGCGAAGCGGCCCAATGGATCGCCGGTCACGCGCCGCCGAACGCCATTGTAGTTTTCTCGGGCAAGCGTGACGGATCATATGTCTTCAACATGCGCTCGATGGAAAATCGGCGCGATATTTCCACCATCCGCAGCGACAAGCTTCTGCTTTCGATTTCCGTCCGGCGCGAACTGGGCGTCAAGGAAAGCCTGATGAGCGAAAGCGAAATCGCCGACATGCTGGATCGCGACGGCGTGAGCTATGTCGTGGCCGAAGACAATTTCTGGATCGACCTGCCCGCGATGAAACGCTTTCAGGATGTGCTGAAAAGCCAACACTTCGCCGTAGCCGCGCGCATTCCGGTGACGGCGAACCTTCCCGTGCCGGACAAGCTGCTGGTGATCTATCGCAATCTGGGACGGGTCAATCCGCATCCCGCGCCGCTGGAAGTGGACCTTCCGATCATCGGGCGGAAGGTCAGCGGCAAGTTGAAGAACTAACTTCAACGTTTGGCGTTGTAACGCGCGATCGCATCTCGAAACAATGTCAGTTGTCCTTGGGTAGTCGGGTCCCAATCGAACCCTTCCGCGTAACGCCGCGTGTCGGCGTGCGCCGGATAGGCGTCAAACAACCGGCGCACGCCATCGGCCACACCGTTCGCGTCCAGCGATGACATCAACACTCCGGCTTCGGGGCGGGCAACGACTTCCGGCGTGCCCCAGACAGCCGATGCCACGACCGGTGTTCCGCAAGCCATGGCTTCGAGCAACACATTGGCCCACCCTTCGCGGCTCGATGCCAGAACGAGCGCATCGACGGCGTTGTAAAGCCTGGCCAAATGTTTCTGATCCAGCACGCCGAGAAAGCGAACGCGATCCGAAACGCCTTTCGCTTCCGCCAATCTTTTCAGGTTATCGAGTTCTTCGCCGCCGCCGGCGATCAGCAGATCGGTTTGCGGCAATTCCGCGAGCGCAGCGATCACATGGTGATGCCCCTTGCGCTCGACGAGATGGCCCACACTGGCGAGCGTGCGGCGGCTCAGCCCCAGTTCTTTGCGCGCCGCTTCGCGATCCATCGGATGAAACAGTTCGAGATCGACGCCGTTGCGCAGCACCGTGACCCGGTTGGGCTCCACGCCGAGTTCGACGAGCCCATCCTTCAGCGCCTGACAGACGGTGATGAGGCCGTCGGCCCGGGCTGCGGCTTCGCAAATCAGGCGGCGCGGACCGGGATATTGCGGAATGAGGCTGATGTCCGTGCCGCGCGACGTCACCACGACCGGAAGACCGAACTCCTCTCCGAGCCACACGGCCGCCACGCCATCGGGATAAAAATAGTGAGCATCGATGATGTCGAACTCATGCCCGGCATCCAGCAGGCGGCGCAAAGAGGCGCGCATGGCGCGGTAGAGCGTGTGCGGTGTCAGCCTCATCCCGACCTTGGGCACCACGAGATAGCGCGGATGCTCGATGGACAGGCCGTTCCGTTCGACATGCGGCGGCACGCGATGCAGCGGGCCATAGGCCCCATAGCGCAGGAAACCCGGCAACCACGGTATGGGTGCGATCACATGCGAACGAACCTGCCCCGATGCCACGAGCTTGCGCAGCCGCGTCTCAACGAAAATTCCGTGAGAAGGCTGAACCGGATTGGGAAAGAGGGTCGAGACTGTCAGCACGGAAAGCGCCGGCGCGGCATTGCCCGTTGTCATTGCAGCTTGTCCTTGCGCGGCTGGCGGGGCGGCATTCTCGTCGGAGAGATATTGCAGAATCCCAAATATAGCCAATGGTTTCCGGCGGTCGCGCAAAGTTAACGAATACGGTATAAGCCTTTGCCCGATTTCATTTTTCAGCCACCGGCCACGCCCTTTTCCGATGTCCCGCCCGCGCATCCTGCTGATCTCCTATCTGTTCCCGCCCATGGGCGGAATTGGCGTGCAGCGGGCGCTGAGCATTGCGCGCTATCTGCCCGAGATGGGTTTCGAACTGCACGTCTTGAGAGCGCCCAACGCCGCCGGGCCTGTGATGGACCCTGCCCTCGTCAACCTGGTGCCGGAAGACGTTCGGGTTCATGGCGCCTTCACACCCGAGATTCCTTTTGCCTTACGGCAGAAGGCCTGGCAGTGGCTCAACCGCGCCAAGACAAAGCCCGCAACTGCGACCGCGACTGCGGCTCCGGTTGCTTCCAAACGTCAGCCCCTGCTCGGCCGCATCATCCGCAAAGTGCTGGCGCCCGAGCCGGAAATCCTTTGGGTGCCCTTCGCCCTGCGCGCCGCCAAGCGCATCATACGGCAGCACCGGATCGATGCGGTGATCGTCACGGCGCCGCCGTTCTCTGCCTTCGTCGTCGGCAGCAAATTGAAGCGGATATTCCCACAGGTGAAGTTCATCGCCGATTTCCGCGACGAATGGCTGGAATTCTATCTCAACAACAACGCGTTCCAGAACAACCCGTATGCGCGCAAGCGCGCCGTCGAGATCGAGCGGGAAACCATCGAGAGCGCCGACGCGGTAATCTCCGTCACCGACATGTCGCTGGCGACGATCCGCAAACGCTACCCCGAGCAGCCCGATGCCAAATTCCATCGTATCGCGAACGGCTACGATCCTGCCGCCTTCACCGGCTTCAAGGCACGCGGGAACGGCGCTCCCAAGCTCATCGTCACGCATATGGGAACGGCCTATCTCAACTCTTCGCCGCGCTATTACGCGGCTGCGTTGAACGGATTGCCGCAAGACGTTCGGGACGGAATCCTGACCCGGTTCGTGGGCCGCGTGGAAGACACGGAAAAAGAATTCCTGCAAGGCACGAAAAGCGAAATCCAGCTTCTCGGTTTCATGCCGCAAAAGAAGGCGCTCGGCTATCTGGAAGATACCGATTACGTGCTGATGACAATGACCGACAAGATCAGCATGCCGGGCAAGGCTTACGAATATCTGGCCACCGGCAAACCGTTCCTGACGATTGCCGCGCCCGATAGCGAAGTCGGAAATTTCATCCGGCAGACCGAAGCGGGCTACTGCGCCGATCCCGACAATGTCGAGGAAATCCGCGCCATGCTCCTCAAGGCGTTCGAAGGAAAAAGGCAGGGCTTGACCCCGCCTGCTCCGAAAGCTTCGGTTGTTGCGCAATATGCACGCCCGCAACTCGTGCAACAGTTCGCGGACCTGCTGAACAAGACGATTGCGCGCTGACGCAACGTTTACGCGCCGGGGGAATATTTCTCCGGCATCGACGTGCGAAGCGCGCCGCGCGTATCGATGACGATCTTGAGATCGAGCAGTTCGCGGTCGATCCGCAGGAACTGGCGATGATCGACCAGAAGCAAAACGATGTCGGCCTCATCGAGTGCCTCGCGCAGCTCGACCTTGCGCAGGCCCGGCAGGCCGTGAAGCGACGCCGGAAGCTCCTTCACATTCGGCTCTACGACGAGGAGTTCGCCGACATCGGATTTCGCAAGCGTCTCGACGATATGAACCGCGGGGCTTTCGCGCAGATCGTCGATGTTCGGCTTGTAGGCCAGACCGAGGCAGGCGACTTTCGGCTGGCGGAATTTCCGCGCTGCGGCCTTCGCCTTGGCGACCACGCGATCCGGCATCGCATCGTTCACGTTGCGCGCAGCGTGCATGACGCGCGCCTTGTCGCCCACCGCGGAAATGATGAACCACGGATCGACCGCAATGCAGTGTCCGCCGACGCCGGGGCCGGGCTTCAGGATGTTCACGCGCGGATGATGGTTGGCAAGATCGATCAGTTCCCACACATTGACGTGCAGTTCGTCGCAAATCACCGACAGTTCGTTGGCGAAGGCGATATTGACGTCGCGGAACGCGTTCTCGACCAGCTTGCCGAGTTCGGCCGTGCGCGCGGTCGTGAGATGCAGCTCGCCGGTCACGAACAGCGAATAAAGATCTCCGCCGCGGCGCGCGCAGGCCGGCGAAATACCGCCGATGATACGATCGTTGTAGATCAATTCGCGAAGAACCGTTCCCGGCAAGACCCGTTCCGGGCAATGCGCGACGTGAATGTCCGCGCCTTCGCGCGTGGAATCCGGCAACACCAGATCGGGGCGAATTTCGCCGATCCATTTGCAAATCGCTTCCGTTGTGCCGACGGGCGAGGTGGATTCAAGGATGACGAGATTGCCCTTCTGCAGAAGCGGCGCAATCGTCTCCGTCGCCTTGCGGACATAGCTCAGATCGGGCTTGCGGTCTTCGGTAAAGGGCGTGGGCACCGCGATGACGAACGCATCGGCCGGTTCGGCTTGCAACGTCGCGCGCAGCTTGCCGTTCGAAACCGCAGCCTGCACCAGCATTTCGAGATCGGGTTCGACGATATGGATGCGGCCGCTGTTGATCATCGACACTGCGTGCGGATTCACATCGACGCCGACGACTTCCACGCCACGGCTGGCAAGTACGGCGGAAACGGGCAGACCGACATAACCCAACCCGAACACGGAAACTTTCTTGAAGGCCGCCTTAGGCTTGTCGTCGCCTGCGCTATCCATACACGTCACTCCGAATAGTCCCGCCTGTGAGAGGCGGATTTAACATTTAACCCGTACCGCCCACAAACCGCTTTGGCGACGGCAGATAGCACGTTGCTCCCCCAAATGAAGCGGCAATCGGGCTGTCGGTAAATGTAAACGGCAAGGCTGCAACAAGTGTTAATGCAGCCCCTTTTGGCGCGAGAGCAGGCGCTCCACGATGCGCCCCGCGGCCCGGCCATCCCCGAACGGATTTTTCGCCTGGGCCATGCGTGCGTAGGCCGACCGGTCGTCGAGCAGCTCGTTCACCGCCGTCACAAGACCCTCGCTATCGGTTCCCACCAGTCTTGCCGTTCCGGCCGTCACCGCTTCGGGCCGCTCGGTCGTGTCGCGCGTCACGAGCACGGGCTTGCCCAGCCCCGGCGCTTCTTCCTGGATGCCGCCGCTGTCGGTGACGATGAGATAGGCTTGGCGCATCAGCGCAATGAAAGGCACATAATCGACCGGCGCGATCAAACGGATCGCCGGATCGTCGTCCAGAATGGTATTCGCCGTTTTCTGGACTTCGGGGTTCAGGTGAACGGGATAGACGATCTCAACGTCGCCGCGTTGAGCGATCCGTTTCAGCGCCGTGCAAACGCGCGCAAGACCGCCATCGAAATTTTCGCGCCGATGGCCGGTGACCAGAATGAGCTTTCGCCCATCTTGCAACTTCGGCAGCGTGGCGTCCGTGGCGCTTGCGAATGCGGCATCGCCGTCCAATCGCTTCACGACCCATTGAAGCGCGTCGATCACCGTGTTGCCGGTGGTGCAGATGTTATCTTCGCCGACGCCTTCGCGGCGAAGATTTTCGGCCGACGACGGCGTAGGCGGAAAGTGCATCGCCGTGAGCTGGCCCACGAGCCTGCGATTCATTTCTTCCGGCCACGGCGAATAGATGTTTCCCGTGCGCAACCCGGCTTCGACATGAGCGACTTTGACTTTGCGGTAAAACGCGGCGAGCGCCGAAGCAAACGCCGTCGTCGTGTCGCCCTGCACGATCACCCAGTCGGGCTTCACCTTGTCGATGACATCGCCCACGCCCTGCAACGCCGCGGACGTGATGTGGCCAAGGTCCTGCCCCGGCCGCATCAGGTTGAGATCGAATTCGGGGACGATCTCGAACGTGCGCAAAATCTGATCGAGCATCTGGCGGTGCTGACCGGTGACACAGGTGACGTGCTCGATTTCGGCGGTGTCCTGCATCGCGAGCACGAGGGGGGCAAGCTTGATCGCCTCCGGCCGCGTTCCGAAAACCGTCAGTACACGCATGGTCAAAGGCCCACCTGGAAGCGCAAGTTCGATTGCCCTGCTATTCCAACATCATCCCGTTAACGAATTGCAGGCTAGGAGCCCAAAAGCCGGCGGTGGCGGTTAGCGCACGCCTTGCGGCCAGATCAGAACCCGGAAGGTCTGTAACATGATGGAGAGGTCGCGCAACAGGCTGTAGTTCTTCATGTAGTAAAGGTCGTATTCCAGCTTGCGGCGGGCATCCTCTTCCGAGGCCCCATAGGGATAGTTGATCTGCGCCCAACCGGTCAGGCCCGACTTCACGTTGTGGCGCAGGCTGTAGAGCCGGATCTTCTTCGACAGATCGGCCACGAACAGCGGCCGTTCGGGGCGCGGGCCCACCAGCGACATCTGGCCGACCAGCACGTTGTAGAGTTGCGGAATCTCGTCGATGCGGCTGCGGCGCAGAACGCGGCCCACGCGCGTGATGCGCGGATCGTCCTCTTCCGCCCATTGGGCGCCGAACTTTTCGGCGTCCGTGCGCATGGTGCGCATCTTGTAGATCCAGAAGGTGCGCCCGCCCTGGGTGACGCGCGTCTGGCGATACAATACGGGCCCGAAATCCTCCAGCACGATGGCAATCGCGGAGAACACCAGCACCGGGAACGCAATCAACAGCGCAAGCGAACTCACCAGAATGTCGAGGCCGCGTTTCAGCAACGCGTCCATCAGGCGAATCTGGAAGCCGTTGGAGAACAGCAGGTAGGAAAGTTCGAGCCAACGAAGATCCACGCGGCCGGTTTCGCGTTCGATGAAGGTGTTGAATTCGAACACGGGGATGCCGTTGGTCTTCCACGGCAGCAGCGATTCCAGGGCAAGACCGCGCTGTTCGTCCACCGCCACCACAAGCTCGTCGACCAGAAGTTCGGAGGCCAGCGTCTCGACGCTCTTTCCCGCGATCGGCAGAACCGCGTTGCGCAGCGCCGTCGGCACCTGCGTGGGTTCGCCGCCGATCACCGTTTCGGGAAGAAACGCAAGCTCGGTCAACTGGCGATGCGAATCGTTGTTGAGCAGGTTGAAGAGATAAAGCGCGCGCGATCCGGTGCCGACGATCAGCACGCGGCGGCGGAACCAGTGGCGGCGTGCCATCGCGAAGAACAACACGCGGCTGTAAAGGCCCGCGCACAGCGAAACGCCCATGCCGAGGAACGCCACCGTCGCCGAACGACTGACGCTGCGGAAGATGATGGCATCGGGGAAGAGCAGCGCCATACCGAAATGCATGATGAGAAGCAGCACCACCGCGCTGAAGCCCAGCGCCACGGCCAGGCGCGACGTGGCGGTGGAGAAATTGACCAGCGTGTCGCGGCGAAAGCAGCCCGCGCCATAAAGAAAGGTCAGATGCACGGCCAGCGAGACGAACACCAGCATCCACAGTTGCAGCGGATCGCTTACGTCCAATCGCCCACCGATACCGCCAAACAATCCAGCCTGGGCGATTCCGAGAAACACGAAATCGAGCAGGAACAGGACCAGTGCGGAATTCGGCACGTAACGGTGCGCGGGTTTGGCTGGCAACTCGCATTCCTCAGTCGCTGGCGCGCGAAAAACGCCGGCCACCGGAGGCGACAATCTATCCTCGCGCGAGCCGCGACGCGGAAACCGAGCAACGTCGGTAACCATGCCTTCGCGAGCTTCGCGCGACGCGAAACGAGACACAGATTCCTCGTGCGCCACGAACTACCCCTAACAAGGATACGCTGACGGGAAACTTGATCGAACTCTAACGAAACGATGTACGCATTGCACTACCCATGAGCCCGGATTTCCGCAATAGCGTGAAGCAATTAAAGTGAATTTTTGAATGGGCAACGGATCGATTCGCTGTTCAGATTCGTTACCGCTTGCGGCCAAATTGCGTGCCGCATTCAGCGATTCCAACGAATCTTTTGGTTAACGATATCGCGCTAACGCCGATAACCTTTCCTAACGAAGGAAAGTACAACCGCATCTGGTGTATTGAAATGAAACGCCCCTCAAGGCGTGGCGCGCTGTGGTGCAGCTAGGGCTTCGGCGCGCGTCTGCGGCGGTTCGTGGAACTCGCGCGCAAGCGTGTTCACTTTCACCAGCGATTGCCACGCCTGCCGGCAGGATTGGGGCGGAAAGGCCTGCTCAAGGGCGGTCAGTTCGGCAAGAATTTGTCCCGGCACGCCCTCGCGCTCCTCGGGTGAGATTCGGGCGTTCGCCAATGCGCCGATCGCCGACCGGTAAAGGCGCACGCCATCGGGCGAAAGCGGGCCGTCGGAGACCGGAATGCTTCCCAGCGCCAGGCGAATGGCCTGCCGCAACTGCTCGATGGCCGCGTGGCTGTCCAGTTGAGGGGGCGCGGGCGGAGGGGTGGCCGGTTGCGGCGGCCTGACGACTTCCGGCCGGGCGGGCGCGGGTGCAGCGGCGGCGGTCTGCCTGGGCGCTTCCACGCGCTCGTCGACGTGGCGGCGCAGGAGCTTCAGCCCGGCATCCAGCCCGCGGGTCTCGGTCTGCACTTCTTCGCGCGCGGCCTTTCGGGCCGCCCGCAGGATCGTTCGGGCCCAGAAATGGAGAAATGCCAGCACCAGAATGACGGCAATCAGGATCTGCCATTCCCGCACCCAGTCGTAGAGCTGGGCCACGGCGATGGGCAGGATGTGGAAGAGCAAAAACTCGCTCCACGAAACCAGTCTGGCGGTCCAATCCTCCACGCGGCCCTCTATCCCAACCGGTCAAATGATGATCGCCAGAATCGCATGTTGGGTCCGGCTCCACAATCCAAAGCCCCGCGCTGCCCCGACGCAGCCACGGCTCGGCGGCACCGCCGTTCCAGACAATTTGCGTCGCATTTTCTTGGTAAAGCAAATATTAACCACAATAATCCAGGGACCATGGCCAACAGAACGGGGTCGAATACAGGGGCGGAACTTGGGCGTTTAACCCCCTCTTAACGCGCATCGGCGACGCTCTACGGGCGTTTTGGACGGGCCGGGAGGCCCAAAACGATGTGGTGGGCATTTGCGATCTTCGTGTGGACGCTGCTGTCGTTCGTCGCTTCGCCTTTGATCGGCAGCGCGCTTGCCAGCGGACGTGCCCTGCAAGTCCGCGATGAGAACGTGTTCGAGACCGCGCGCCGCCCTCTTCCGCAGTCCCGCCGCCTCGCCTGAGCGACGGGCGCCGCTTACGGCGTCAAATTGTAAATAAATCCTTACACAGACCGTACACCACTTTTGGTTAAAGCCAGCGATCGCGCCATTTCGGCGTGTGGCACGCCCCTTGCTTTTTACCACTCACAATCTGTGGTTCTGCATTCCACGATGACAGAACCCGTAACGGGTAATGGGGTGTCAAAATGAAGTTCTTAGCTGGCGCACTTGCGTCCGCCTGTCTGCTTGCCGCCGTTTCTGCTGCACAAGCTGACGTGGTCATCAACGATACGACGAACGATGTTGCGTACAAGAACAGCTCCGCCACCAACTATTTCGGCGGCACCAGCATCGGCGATACGATCGGCAGCGGCTTCAACACGAAGTCGGTCACGGTTTCCGAAACCGGCAATTCGATCACGCTGAAGTTCTACACGCAGTTCGACGGCAGCGCGGTGGGCGCACACTACGCGGACGTCTTCATCCAGCCCAACAATGCGAACGGTTCGCCTGCTTCGTGGGGCTTCGGCATCGCGCTCGGCTATCAGGATCCGTATGGCGGCGAAGCGGCCGGTCTCTACGCGCTGAGCAGCGCGTCCGACTATAAGACGTCGCAAGACCTCTGGAAGAACACCGGTGATACCTATGGCGGCCGTTACATCGCGCCGGGCGAAGTCACCAAGAACCTCGTTCCCACGCGCGTGACGGGCGGCCTTCTGGAAACCGACTGGACCGTCGCTGTCTCGAAGGCCAACGTCGGCGGCTCTTATCCGTATGAGCTGACGGTCACGCTGACGGCAGCCAATTCCAGCGCGTTCTCGCTTCTCGACGGCACCAACCTCGACATCCTGTGGGGCACGGGCGATTGCGCGAACGACACGATCTTCGGCCAGTACACCCGTCCTCCGACGACGAAGACGCCGGAACCGGCTTCGATCGCGCTTCTGGCCGGTGGCCTGCTCGCGCTGCGCCGTCGCAAGCGCTCATAAGGACGACTTCATTCTGCTATAATGCAGAGGCCGGATGCTTGACCGCATCCGGCCTTTTGCCGTTTGTTTTACATATCCCCTGCTGTGAAACAGAGGGCGTGTTCTCTGACGATCCCCGATTCACTGCGAGTTTAGTCCCGGTGTGAGATCGTCTCGTTCGGTTGACGTTACGGTTGGATGCAGGCAACCGGAATTTGCGAACAGGCACCAGACCGAATGCTCAGAAAAAAGTTGGTCGACACAGCAGCATTTCATCTCGCCCATTGGCGGATTGCAGCCAGGCCGCCGGCGGGTGCCGGCAGTCGCGCCGGCACGCGGCCTCACATCCTTCTGCTTTCGTGGGCATTTCCCCCGTCGGAATCCAGCAGCGGTCATTTTCCCAAAGCGATAGCCGAATCGGCGGTGCAAATGGCGATGGATATAACGGTGGTGTGCGCGCCGCTTCCTCCCGTTTCGCATCCGCAAGGTATCGAGATGCTTTCCGCGCTCCCCGCAAATCTGCGCATCGTGCGCACGAACGGGACCGTCAGCACCAAAAACGATCTCGTCGACAGGCCGATCCTTCGAAGCATCCCGGTGCTCGACGGCGGCTTCGATACGGCTGTAGCGATAGCCTCCACAGCTATCGAAGCCTGCCGCAACCATCCGCCCACGCTGATACTCGCGGCGGGCCCGCGGTTTGCGAATTTCGTCGCCGGTTACTATGTGGCGCGGCAGACGAATGCCAACCTGGCATTTCTGTATATGGACGAATGGTGCGTGCGAACACCTCCGTTTGTCGGGGCGACGGATACCGATCGCAAGTGGGAACGCCGTTGCCTGGAGGCAGCAGCTTCGGTCTGTTACGTCACGGAAGGAAAACGCAGCGCCTATGAAGACGCCTATCCCTTCCTGAAATCGAAACCTGCCCTCGTCTGCCCCAACGGCTGGGATGAAGCGGCATTTGCAAAGGCCCACTTCGATACCGATCATCTTCGGGATTACAAAAGATATTTCACCATCAGCTTTGTCGGCCGCGCCGCCCCCAGCGCGCCGATACATCCTTTCCTGGATGCGCTGGATGCCACGCTCGCCAAACGGCCCGATCTTGCGGAAAAGATCAGGGTGTTGCTTGTCGGCAATCAGCCGGAAGATGTGCAATCCCGTATCGCGGAATTTTCGCGGCGTCACAGCGATGCCGCAAAAATCCTGCCTGCTGTGCCGCAAAGCAATGCCATCGAGATCATGCGAGAAAGTTCTGCCCTGCTTTTGCTCTGCACGACCCAATATCCGGGGATCGTTCCTCAGAAAACCTACGACTATCTGAATGTGCCGACACCCATCCTCGCCTATGGCGGCGAAAGCGATGCGGCAACCATTGTCGAGGCGGCACAAGCAGGCGTAGTCGTGCGCGATCGCGATCCTGCGGCGCTGGAGGACGCTCTGGAATCGTTGATGTCGAGTCCGCGGGAAAATTGGAACAACCCCGTCCGCCAGGCGACGGCGGCCCGATATAACCGGCACGCCATAACCAAAGACCTGCTCCAGCGGCTCTTGCAGCTTCCGACGAATTCAGGCGACTTGCTGCAATGACGATCTGTTATTACAAGTCCGACGACGCCATCGCGCACCAATCGGCAAAGTGAAAGAGTTGGCGTGTCCGTAAATTCCGAAAATCCGCTGCCCGGGTCGGAAGCGCCCACCCTTCCAAGCAACCTTTCGCGGCACATGGTCGTGGGTTCGACCTGGATGGTCGCGATGCGCTGGGCCATCCGCGGCGTCGGGTTGATCAGCACCATGATCCTGGCCCGGTTGCTGGCGCCGCACGACTTCGGTCTCGTCGCCAAGGCAATGCTGGTGGTCGGCATGCTGGAAATCATGGCCGAGACCGGCCAGCGTCTGGCGATCATCCGCCATCCCAATCCGACGCGCGCGCACTACGATACCGCGTGGACCATATCCATCATCGTCAACGGAACGCTGGCGCTTGTGCTGCTTCTGATAGCTCCTCTCGCCAACATCTTGTTTCACGAACCTGCGGCGGTCGTTCTGGTACGGATTCTTGCGCTGCGCACCCTGCTGAACGGATTTGAGAATATCGGCACCGTCGACTTCAGGCGGTACATGCTGTTCTCGAAGGATTTCCAGTACAACCTTACCAACAAGATCTGCACGTTTGTCGTCACCATCACGCTCGCCGTCATCTTCCGCAACTACATCGCCCTCGTCGGCGGCATCGTTGCAGGGCAAGTCATCCTTGTCATCGTCAGCTACATCGTCAGCCCATACCGCCCGCGCCTGTCGCTCGAGAAATTTTCCGAGATTCGCTCGTATTCCTTCTGGGTGTTGATGGCGACCATGGGCATGTACCTGCTCGGCAAGGTGGATCAGTGGATTTTGAGCAGCCGCGCAACCGATTCCGTATTGGGGCAGTACACCGTCGGCAGCGATTTGGCGCAGCTGCCCACATCCGAGGTGATCGTTCCCGCCGAGCGCGCGCTGTATCCCGTTTACAGCAGGCTTTGGACCACCTCCAAGGAGGAGATGGTCAGGGTTCTCGTCAACAACATGCGATTTATTGCGATCATCTGCGCCGCGACCGGCGTCGGTGTGGCTGCCGTCGCGAATGATTTCGTGCTGGTTGTCCTTGGACATCAATGGACGGAAACATCGCAGTTCGTCGTCTACATTGCGCTCGCATCGGCGATCAACGGATTCAATTCGAGCACCGCGATCATATTCAACGTCACCGGTCATGTTCGCCAGTCGTCCGCCCTGGCCTGGAGCCGCGTGGCGCTGGCGGTTCCCTGCTTGCTGATCGGCTACAAATACAACGGTGCCCTCGGCCTTGCCCAATCCCTTCTCGTTGCGAACGCGATATTCACGCCGGGATTCTACGTACAATTGCTGAAGGTGCTGCCGCTGACCTGGCGCGATATGCTCGAAATCGTCTGGCGCCCTCTTCTTTCGAGCGGCTTCATGGCGCTTGTCCTGGGCCTGCAACCTTTCGCGAACATTGACAACGCGGTCATCCGCCTGCTTTGCGAGGTCACGACCGGTGCAATCAGCTTTACTGCCGCGCTCTATCTGCTGTGGTATATCGCCGGCAGACCGGATGGCAGCGAACGGATGGTTGCAATGCAAGTGCGCACGCGCCTGATGGCATTGCGATAGGCGACGGAACCAACCGCTTCACTTCTTGGTTTCGAGTGCGGGCTGGCGTACGATTCCGCGCGATCAGCGCCTGGAACGGATAATGCCCATGAGAAAACTTTTTCACGTCTTCAAGATGCTGGTCGCGATGTCGGCGATTGCGCCGATCAATGGGGCTCATGCCGCTCAAAGCAACGGCTTCGTCACCTACGTCATTCACGGCGAAAGCGATGGGATCACCGAGAACGTTCCGGTGACGTTTGGCGCCATCTTCGCGAAAGGCGACGTGCCGCCGGGTTCCTCCGTCGCCGCCACCGACGGCGAGGGGCATCGGCTGCCGTTGCAAGTCGATGCGAAAGCCAAACATTTCGACGGCTCGCTTCGCCATGCCGTGCTCACCGTTATCGTGCCCCGTCTGCCGAATGGCGGCGACATTTCCATCTCGCTCTCGCGCGCGCCGAAATCCGAAACCGCGCCGTTGCCGCTCACCGCGCTGCCCGCCAATTTCGACACGGTCCTGACGTTGAAGATGAAAGATGGCCGCCAGCTTCGCGCGTCGGCACGCGATCTTCTGAAATCTTCCAAACCGGATCTTTGGCTGGCCGGATCGCAGGTGACCGAATGGTGGGTTTCCGGACCGCTGCGCGATGCAGGCGGCAATGCCGATCCCTATCTCTCGGTTCGCTTCGGCATCCGCAGCTATGGCGCGGGCAAGCCCTTGCGCGTCGAAGCCGATGTCGAAAACACCTGGGCGTGGGTGCACAAGCCGCGCACCGAATTCTACGACGCCACGATCAGTGCAAACGGAAAGACGGTCGCCCAATATCCGGACCTGGCACAGATGAGCTACACCCGTTGGCGCGAGGTGTTCTGGTGGGACAAGGCGGTGACCGCTTATGTCGAGCAGAACCTGGCTTATATGAAGAAGACCCGCATCGTGCCCAACTATGTCGAGGACAGTAAGTCTGCGATGCGGGAAGTGGAAAACAGTTACCAGTATTTCCAGAAATCGAACCGCAATCCGCTGAAAACCGGCATCGTCACCGAATACATGCCGATGACGGGCGGCCGCAGCGACATCGCGATATTGCCGGATTGGACCGCCACCTATCTGCTGATCATGGACAAGCGCAGCTATGAGATGACGCTGAAAAGCGGCGATCTTGCCGGCAGCTTCAGCTCGCATTTGCGCAACACCAAAACCGACCGCCCGGTCACCGCTGTGGAATATCCCAATCTCAGCACACACTCGAACTTCATCGGCAGGCCGGGCCAACTCGAAATCCCCGATTTCGGCGGATACAAAAGCACGATCGAGCCGCAACGCGCGCACGAGCCTTCGCTCGCCTTCATACCCTATGTCGTCACCGGCGACCGGTATTATCTCGAAGAGCTGGAATTCTGGACGCAGTGGAATGTGTGGGGCACCGCGCCCGAATATCGCGGCGGCGCACAGGCATTGTACAGCTGGGACGAAGTGCGCGGGCAAGCCTGGTCGATGCGCACGCTCGCACAGGCAGCCTACATCGCGCCGGAAGCCGATCCGCAAAAAGCCGTTCTGCTGCACGAACTGAAGTCGAACATCGACAATTACAACAAGATGTTCACCAACAATCCGCAAGCCAACAAACTGCATGCCGCCGTCCAGGAACAAAGTGGGCCAAGCAAATTCGCGCCCTGGATGGATGATTATCTGACGGGGGTCATGGGCTACATCGTCAATCTCGGCTTCGACTTCGCCCGTCCGTTCGCCGTGTGGAAAGCGGAATTTCCCGTTCAACGCATGATCAACAAGGATTTTTGTTGGGTCGTTGCGGCACCCTATCAGGTCGTCGTGCCGGAGCTGAGCAGTCAGCAAATCTGGAAAGAGACCTTTCAGGCGACCTTCAATTACGCGGTGCAGGCTGGCAACGCCCACATCGTGCTCGATCCCGCGAGCCCAGAATGCGGATCAGACCAGATGACTTTTAAGCTTGGCCTGAAACCGGGAGAGATGACGGGCGGCCAGTTGGGCGGCTATCAGGAAAACCTGAAGGTCGCTTTGGCTGCCGCAGTCGATTTGGATGCACCGGGCTCAGCCGAGGCGTGGGACAAATTCATGAAGCACATCAGTTCGTCCGGTTTCTATCCGAGCTGGGATATCGCGCCGTGGCCGAAGTGAATACCGCTCGTGCTCTATAGCCCGATAATGCGCAGATAGAGCGAGACCAGCACGCACATCGCGAGCGACCCGTGGAAGGCCAGTTCGCCGAGGAAACTCATCTGCATGATCTCGCGCGTTCGCGGACGATCGGGGTCGAAGCGAACGTTGCCGTCTTGGTCGGGATCGGGTGACATCGTTTTCTCGAATCCTTTTCAGGCTGTAACAGAGATTGGGTCAATGGCGGCGAAGTACTCGACATCGACTTTCGGTTTTTCGCGAGCGGCAACCGTCTCGCGGGCGATCTTCGCCAGCGGCAGCAACAGTATCGCGCCGACGAAGAAGACATCGTAATACGCCAGGCTGAGCGCCGCACCGCCCACGCAGAAGGCGACAAGGCTGACCTGGATCATCGACACCAGCTGGTAATTCCATTCAAGCTCGGGAATTCCCCGGGTGATCTTTCGTATCCGCGCCGCCGTGACAAACACCGCGACGATCAGCGCCAGATAGATCGCAAGTCCCAGGAACCCATGTTCGCCCAACACCTGGAAATAGATGCTGTGGGCGGCATGCGCCTCTTCGCCCGGCAGATAACGATGGAAGATCGCGTCACGTTGCGGCCCATAGAACCCGGCTCCCATCGGGAAATGATCCACGGCGACGTCGTAAGCGACTTGCCATGCCGCCAGACGCCCCTGGAACGACGCATCGTTCTTGGCGTCCGAAATCGTCTGCACGCGCTCGTGGAAGCTTTCGGGCATGAAGTTGTAAACGGGGTAAGCCAGCGCGCCGACCAGCACGATATAAACAAACCAGCGCTTGGTGCGGAACAGACCGACCACGGCGATCGCCGCAAGGCCCAAAAGCGCGCCGCGCGAATAGCTGCCGACAACGGAGATGACGGTGAAGATCATCGCGATCAGCGTGCCCCATGAGAGCCATTTTTCACGGGTTTGCGTGCGCAAATAGTTGGCAAACGGAAGCACCATCAACAGTGCCAGCGCCAGACAGTTGTTGTCGCCGATATACGAATTCGGCGGACCGAACACATGCCAAGTTCCGCCGGCTTGCAGCGTGAACACCCCGCCTTTCACGCCGTAATAGAACAACGAAATGACCACGACCCAAACAAGAGCATGTATGCGCACCTTGTTCGTCGCCATCGCGGCGACGAAGAACGCCAGGAAGATCGTTTTCCAGCAGCGATCCCAATATTGCCATGACCAGGTGGTATCGGCGGCGAAGAAGGAATCGAAGGTGACCCACAAAAGGAAAACGATGAACGTCCAATAGATGAAATGCGTGGGCGGCAGTTTGCGGTCCTTCGAGAAATACCACGCCCCCATCGTCGCGGCCGCAACGACCAGGTTGAGCGGCACCGAACGCGAAAATCCCCACGCTTCCTGATGCGGCACGCCGATCGAAATCCACGTCCAGATCAGCACGCCCGCGAACGGATAGCGCAAGATGACGGGAAGCGTACCGAATATGACCGTGACAAGTGCGATGTCGCGCATTTCAACTCATCCCGAAGAACGGCCGGTCGAACCAGAACATTTTCACCGTTTCATCCCTAAACGCCGCCGCAAGCGAAAGACAAGGCCATCCAACAGCAAATAAGTTATCATAGTATCTGCGGCCTAACCTCATGAAATTCCAGAGATATTGGCAGCGCCGGAAGCGGCTCCGGTCAGATTCCTGATGGATTGGGCAAGTCCCAGTGCGAAGGGCCGATTGGCAAACCGTTGTTCCACGAAGCGCCGGGCGCCCGCCCCCAGCCTTTCGCGAAGACCGGCATCCGACAAAAGGCGCGTTATGGCATTGCGGATCGCAGGGGCGTCTCCCGGCGGCACGGCGATGCAGGTCTCCTCGGGAACGATATAGTCGGTCATGGCCTCCGTGTTGCTGATCACCATGGCCTTACCCATCGCATAAGCTTCCAGCAACGAACTGACGCCGCTGGCGTTGAGCGTTTCGCGCAAGGGGATCACGACGAACCGCGCATCGGCATAGAGCTTGCGCAGCGCGTCGTAAGGCCGATGATCGAACAACCAGGTTACGCCGGACGGATTGCCCAAACGCTCGACGATCCGCCTTTCGGTTTTGATCCAGAGAGGAACGGAGATTCCGTTCATCGCTTCGATCAGCGGTGCAAAATCCCGTCCATGATCCTTGCCGATCGATAAAACGTAACCCTCCGGCGCATCGGGAGCAGGACGGAAGAAATCGGTATCGATGTGATGCAGGATGACCTCCACCCGTTTGACGGATGGCCATCGCTTTTCGATGTAGCGCTTCTGGTTTGTGCCGAGCACCATGATCCCGTCGGCTCTGGGCACCACGATATCGAGAACCCGCTCGCGCAATTTCCAGTCTTCCGTGATGCCGATGTCCCAAAGCAGAATAGGCACACGATAGCCCGCCAGCTTGCGCAACAGAAGAAGTACGGTCGCAGGCGCCTCGAAGATACATACGACGACATCGATTTTCCGGCGCGTGGTCAACACACCGAGCGCGCGCACGACATCCAGCCCGTCGAGCAACGAGTTCTTTCCATGGAAAGGATTCCACGGAAGTTTGTTGGGATCGATGATCTCGGACTCGATACCGGCTTCCCGCAACGTCGAATAGACGACATTCGGATTGGGCGCGTGGCTTTCGGCGAATTCGTCGAATTCCGGTTTCCACGCCATCGGCGGTAGAAACAGGGCACGCAAAGGCCGCGACGTCATGGATGCGGATAGTGAATCCGGACGGCGAACCTTCCGGTCACGGCCGCGGCCCCAGGGAAAATTTCTTGCGCCGCCATTTGCGGATGGCTTCGGCTTTTCCCGGCCGTTTCATCGCCAGCACCCCGTGCGTTTCGGAATTCAGCGGCTTGTCGTTGACGATATACCAGTAGACGACGACCAGGATCGCCACCATCGCCAAACCATACCAGAGGGAATTCACGCTCAGTCCTCCAAACGCAGTCTCGCGGCAACGCTATTCGCCCGCAATCCAGTCTGCTCGCAGTCCGTTAAAAGTTCCGTATGACAAGACGATATCACTGCGAACGGGGTCATGGCCAATCCGGCAGATCAAGGCCCGAAAAACCAGCTTTGAAATCCGCCCGTCCAAATTAACTTTTAAATCGAAAGCGCCTGGCGCTCGCGCAGGAACAGCCAGGGTGCAAGCCGCTCGCCCATCACCGCGCCGTCGCCGCGCGCCACATCGGCGGTGGCGATGGGAATGCGGCCGACGATATCGGATTTCAACCAGCCGTCCGGGCAGGGATTGAGAACCGGATCGCTGGTGAACAAAAGCCGGTAGCCCGCATCGCGCGCGGCGCGCGCGGTCAGGCCGTCATAACGTCCGTGCGGGAACGAGATCGAATTTTCCGTGGTGGTGTCGACATTGATGGAAAGCCAATCGCGGGCCGCAGTGATATCCTTTTCCGCGCGGTCCACCAGCGAAAGCGGCAGGTGGGAAGATCCGTGCGCGCCGATAGCAACGCCCTTCTGGCGCATCGTGCGCAGATCGGCGGCATCGAGCGCCAGATTGCTTCCATAGACTTCGCGCAGCGCGGCCGTGTGATCCGCAAGCGCTGCGTCACGGCGTTCTTCGGACAGCGCCCCGTACCGCATGATGAGAGACAATATCTGTTGCGACCCGCGCGGTTCGCTGCGCGTGCTGCCATTGCCGGCCGCAGCCGCCCAAAGCTCTTCATAGGATGCACGGCCCGAACGCAGCGCCCACAGCAGCGTCTCCTGCCACCACGACGCAGGCGCCGACACCGGCTCGGTGGCCGCGAACACCACCCACGGCACCCCTGCCCGCTCCAGTACCGGCAGCGCGTGGTCGAGATTGTCGTGCCAGCCGTCGTCGAAGGTGATCAGGACCGGATAGGGCGGCAGCTGCCGTATCCCCTCGCGGGAGGCCAGAACATCCTCCAGACCCACCGGCGTATGATGGCGCTTGCAGAACGCCACCACCTCGCCCAGCAGTTCGGGCGTCACGGTGTACTCAAGGTCGGCCGTCAGCCTCTTGGCTTCGCCCGGGGGCAGCACCCGGTGAAACATGAGCACGGTCAGGCAGTCGCGGTGGCGTGCCTTGTGCCAAAGGCCGAAGCCACCCGTCCGGAGCGCAATGGATTTGGCCAGCGCCTTCAATTTCATCACCCCGCCCCCCCGATCGAACAATCCAGAAAGGGAGGAGGGATGGCTGGTACGTGGCAGGCGATCTCGGCGGTCATAAAGGACATGATTTCGAAGCGAGGCGGATTGCGCCGCTCGGGGCCAGTCTAGTCAAGGCTTTATCCGCAAAGTGTTATCAAGTCTGCGGGTGCCGCCGGTTACGCCAGGCCCTTGGCGAGTCCGTAGCGAAAACAGTTCGCCCGCGTCCGTAGGGCTTCCCACAGCCCCGTTCATGAGAATGCGGTTAGGGTTAAAATTTTTGAATCCGTTTTTCTTTTGGGAAAACAGTACCTTAAAAAGATAGATGCGCTGCCTTCGCCCGAACTCTGGCGGTCGAAAGTGTGGTTCTCGCCGAAACCGAAGGGCCACGCTCCTTCAGCGTCGTCATTTTCCTTCGCCCACAACCTCCGGGGCGCTTGCAGGCCGCTCTATGCATCGAAAATGGCGTCAATCAATATACCAATTACTTTCAACGAGTTACGGTACATTTCGCAAGGGCGTTAACCATACCTAACCGGTGTCGAGGCCGTTTACACTTTCTTTACGGCTTGGGGACGGAAAGGCGGAAAACCGCGGAATCCTTGGCTTGGCACAGCCCATGCTTTCCTAAGGGACAGCAGCCCGGATGGGGCATGCATTGGGTTCTGAAAGGGTAACGACCATGGGTATGAAATCATTCACGGCTTCCGTCCTGCTCGCTGCAGGCGTGGCTTTTGCGGCGGGCTCTGCCTTGGCCGCTCCGATCACCGGCGGCATCTCGACCGTCGCTGGCGACAACACAGTTTGGAAGGGCACCATCGGCCTGGCCGATGGCGCCGACAACTATTCGTCCTTCACCGGCATCAGCTTCTCGAAGTCGGGCGGCGCCTATTCCGGCAGCACGGGTGACATGCACGTCAACGGCGCCAACGGCTCCTTGGCCTCATTCGCTGGCGCGAACGGCACGATCGCCTACATCGTCAACGACCTGCCAGGCTTGTCCTTCACTTCGATCCCCGACTTCTACGTCGTGACCGTTGCTGGCTCCACGCTGCACTTCGATCTGGAATCCATCACCTCCAACAACTCCGGAACGAATGGCTTTGTCGGAACGAGCGGCGGCTACGCCTTCGCTCTGAAGGGAACGGGCGAGTTCTACATCACGAACGCCGCGAACCAGATCACCGGCGACAAGACCCAAGCGACCTGGACCTTCCAGGGCAGCAAGGACGGCGGCACCTTCTCGTGGAACTCCACGACGACGGCTGTGCCGACCCCGGAACCCGCCTCCATCGCCCTCCTGGGTGCTGGCCTGGCCGGTCTCGGTCTCCGTCGCAAGAAGCGCTCTGCGTAACGGAGGATCCTTTCAGATCCAGGGCAAAGGGCCGGTCGCAAGACCGGCCCTTTCCTTTTGGGGGCCTTCACCCCTGCTTCACCTTTAATCCTTAGGTCTGCCCCCCGGGCTTGCCCCGAAACGTCCCGGACGTTAGGCATCGCCCCACCGAACTATGGGGCAGCCCCTTGAGCGTTCTTGTCACTGGCGGTGCCGGGTATATCGGCAGCCATATGGTCCATGCCCTGATTGACCGGGGCGAGCATCCCGTCGTGCTGGACAATCTCTGCACCGGGGTGCGCGGGCTGGTCGCCGAAGAGGCGACGTTCGTGGAAGGCGATGTCGCCGATATCAACGCCGTGCGCGACCTGATCCAGGATCTGGAGATCGACGCGGTCATCCACTTCGCCGGATCGGTGGTCGTTCCGGAGTCGGTCGACAATCCCCTCTTCTACTACGCCAACAACACGGCGGCCTCGCGCAACCTGATCGAGGCTTGCGTGGCCGAAGGCATGCAGAATTTCGTGTTCTCTTCGACCGCTGCCGTTTACGGCGCGCCGGAGACAATGCCGGTTTCGGAAGACACGCCGACCAATCCGATCAACCCTTACGGCCGTTCGAAACTGATGACGGAATGGATGCTGCGCGACACATCTGCGGCGCACGATTTCCGTTACGCAGCGCTTCGCTATTTCAACGTCGCGGGTGCGGACGGCAAAGGCCGCACCGGCCAATCGACACCCAAGGCCACGCATCTGATCAAACGCGCCTGTCAGGCCGCACTCGGCCGCGTGCCGCATTTGAGCATTTTCGGCAACGACTTCCCGACCGCAGATGGAACCGGCGTGCGCGATTACATTCATGTGATGGATCTGATCGAGGCGCATTTGCTGGCGCTCGGCTATCTGCGCAAGAACGGGCAATCCATCGTCTGCAACGCAGGCTACGGCCACGGCTTCTCGGTGCGCGAAGTGGTGCGCGCGGTCGAACAGGTCAGCGGACAGCCCTTGCCGGTGAAAGAAGAAGCCCGCCGTGCCGGCGATCCGCCCGCGGTCATCGCCAATTCCGAGCGGTTGAAATCCACGCTCAATTGGGAACCGGCCTACGACGATCTCGATGTGATCGTACGGTCCGCCTATGCGTGGGAAAGCCGGCTGAACAGCGCCTGATCAAACGGACGCCGCGATCCTCGCGGGCGTTCCGATTTCGCGTTCGAGAAAACGCTGGAACATCCACAGCAGCCACAATGTGCGGCTATGGTCGCGCGCGCCGCTGCGGTGCTGGGCGACCATCGTGTCGATGACGTCGGTGTTGAAATAGCCCGAAGCGCCGAGCCCGCCTTCGGTCTGCATCGCCAGACGGAAATGCTCGCCCATCGAACCGCGAAACCAATCGGGCAGCGGCACGGAGAAACCCTGTTTCTTGCGATAGAGAAGATCGTGCGGCAGCAGCGGCTCCAGCGCGCGCTTCAGCACCCGCTTGCCCTCGCCGTTCTTCAGCTTGAATTCCGGCTTCAGCCCCAGCGCCCATTCGACGAAGGTGGGATCGAGCATCGGCACGCGGGTTTCCAGACTGTTGGCCATCGCCGTGCGATCGACCTTCGTCAGAATATCGCCGACCAGCCACGTCTTCAGATCGACGTATTGCGCGATGCCGACCGCATCGTCCATCGGCGCATTCTTGATGTGCCGCTCGATCACATCGACGGCATGATAATCCTGAAGATCGTTCTTCAGCCCGTCCGAATAAAGCTTCGTCCGCAAATCGTCGGCGACGACCGAGACGTTGTGGAAAAAGCCGTGCGCCGTATCCTGGCTCAATTCGCGGAAGGTCTGCCGCGCGCGGAACATGCGCGGCGCCCAATCGATCTGCGGATAGATGCTGCCCAGAAGCCCGAACACCGGCCCGCGAACCGCTTGCGGCAGAAGACCGCGCAACCGTTCTTCGCGATGATGGAAGGCATAGCGGCGGTAACCCGCGAACAACTCGTCGCCCGCATCGCCGGACAGCGAAACCGTCACGTGTTTGCGCGCGAGCTTGGCCACCTGATAGGTCGGCAGCGCGGAACTGTCGCCGAACGGTTCGTCGAAGATGCCGGGTAGAAGCTCGACGACATCGGTTTCATAACCGGTCATCGTCTCGATGTGCTGCCGCCCGCCATAACGCTGCGCCACCTGCGCCGCATAAGGCCGCTCGTCGAATTTCGGATCGTTGAATCCGATGGTGAAACATTCCACCGGGTGGCTGCAGGCTTGCGCCATCAACGCCATGGTGGCGCTGGAATCCGTGCCGCCGGAAAGAAACGCGCCCACCGGCACATCCGCCACAAGCTGCGATTTGACGGCGGCGGCAAGCCGGTCGCGCAGTTCGTCGGCCGCGTCATCCAACGTCTTGCTGTCGTTGCGCCCGGGTTTGGGGTCCCAATATTGCGCCAGATTCGGCGCTTGCCCGCGCGTGATCGTCAGCGTGCATCCGGGGGCAAGCTTCTCAACGCCTTCATAGATCGTGCGCGGATCGCAGATGTAACCCAGCGCAAAGAATTCCTCTATCGCGCACGGATCGATCTTGCGCGGCAGATCGGGGTGCTGCGCCAGCGCCTTCAGTTCGGACCCGAAGATGAACGTGCGATCCGGCAGGAACGCATAATAAAGCGGCTTCTCGCCCAGCCGGTCGCGCGCCAGGAACAGCGTGCGCTCTTTCGCATCCCACAACACGAAAGCGAACTGGCCGGACAGATGGGAAACGCAATCGCGGCCCCATTCCTTCCACGCTTCAAGGATCACCTCGGTGTCGGATGAGGTGATGAAGCGGTGCTGCTTGTCCTGCAGTTCCTTGCGCAGTTCGCGGTAGTTGAAGATCTCACCGTTGAAGGTGATGCAAACGTTGCCGCTCTCGTCGAATTTCGGCTGATCACCGGTCGAAAGGTCGATGATCGCCAGACGCCGGTGCCCGAACGCGATGCCCGGCGCGAAATGAAACCCTTCGCCATCCGGTCCACGATGCCGGATCGCGTCGTTCATCGCCTTGACGAGACCCTTGTTGGGGGGGCGTTCGCCTTGGGTGTCGAACCATCCGCTGATGCCGCACATCGGTCGTGCTCAGTGTGCTTGCGCGCGGTCGAGGCGAGCGGGCAGATCGGTCATCGCCGCCAGCGCATCGGCCAGCTCCTGCCGCGCCTGTTCTTCGGTGCCCAATTCGACCGGAACGGACACGGCGATCAGCGCGCTGCCATCGCTGCCCGCGAACGAACCTTTCAGGCGTTCGATCTTCACGTCCAAACCGCTGGTCGTAAATTTGCCGCGCGCCCAATACGTCCACCAGATGAGGCGGCGCTGCATAGGCGAAGCGATCTCCAGTTCGGCAAGCTGCGCTTTCACATTGCCGATATTCGCGGTCAGCGTTCCCGTACTTACCGCGTTCCAGGTTTCTTCGTTCCACATCTTGTTGGTGGATTCGATCAGCGTGTGCCCGCCGCGCGGGCGCCCGTAATAATAGACGAAAGCATCCACCGGCGGCGCGGCAAGGCTGTTGCGATCCATGCTGAAGGAATATTTGGTGTCTTCGCCGGCGAAGGAAGGCTCCCACGCGCCGCTGGCGGTGGCGATCTGCCAGCCCGCATAGCTCGGTTCGGAAAACGCCTGCGCGTCGATGTTCAGCGGACGGCTTTCGCGCCATGACGCATAGGCAGGCGCAACCGCCACCGCAACCGCGGTAAGAACGGCGGCAAGCAACAACGACCCTGCCGAAACCGGCGATGACGGCAGCGCAGACGCCTTGGCCTCCGGGAATTCGTCGCGCCAGCGCGCACCGACGAAGAAAAGCAGCAGCATGATCGCCACCGAGAAGCCCCAACCGTAAACCAGATGGTCGAAGCCCACTGCGATGCGATTGTTGCTGTAATGCGCCAGCAGCACGATTCCGAGCGCACGGAACCCGTTGCCGATCACCGGCACGACAAAGCACGCGAGCATGAACAGGCCGATCTTGGGCCATTTGCGATAGGTCAGATGCGCATAGAGCGCGCCCAATGCGATGGTGGCGATCAGGAAGCGCAAACCCGCGCACGCTTCCTCAACTTGATAGCGCCCATTGGCAAGTTCGATGATCGTGCCTTCCGCATAGAAGGGAATGCCCATCAACGAAAGGAAGGTGGTGATGAAGTCGGTGGTGAAGCGCTGCAGCGGCGGCACCAGATATTCGCCCGTCGGCACCAGGAAGAACAGGAACAGTGCCGGAAACATCAGCACGCGATAAACCGGCCAGCCGAACAGGGTGAGGATCGCCACCTGCACCATCGCCATCAACGCGAATTGCTGCACCTCGTTGATCGCAACCAGATGGCCCAGGAACCAGCCGATCGCCAGCGGGATCATCAGGACAAGTGCGGGCAGATAAAGCGACGGCCGCACGGTGCGCAGTTCGTCACGCTTGTTCCACACCAGCCACGCCGAGATCGGGATGATCAGATAGCAATGCGAAAAGGTGGGCGAGACCCAATAAACGGTAAGCGCCGTCTGAATGTTCGGCCAGAAAAACCAGGTCATCACGCCAAGCAGCAGCACGAAGGCCGCGATATGACGAAGCCACAACGCCCGCACATCGGTTTGAACGTCGGTGATTGCGGCGTCGGCCATCAGATTGTTCCTGCTAACGGGGCGGTTCGGGATTGATCCGGTTCGGCATCTTGGGCGAAAGAGGTTACCGCATTCATCTGTCCCGCGGCAGTCTCCAAAAGCGCATCCAGGTCTGCAAGACTGCGGGCCCAGTCATGATGGCGTTCGACATAACGCCGGCCGTTGGCGGAGATGCGCCCGCGCTCCGGCCCCATCGCGGCGGAAACCACGGCGTCGGCAAAAAGTTCGGGATCGTCGGCCAGCCAGAAGTCCCTGCCCGGCTCGGCCGAAAGCGCGCGCGACGCAGCGGTGGTCGCAACCACCGGTTTTTCATGCGCCATCGCCTCCAGCACCTTGTTCTGCACGCCGCGTGCGATGCGCAGCGGCGCCACACTTGCAGCGGCATGGGCGATGTAAGGCCGAACATCTGGCACGCGCCCCGTCACCACGACGTTGCGCAAATCCCCTTCGGCCAGTGCGCGTGCGGGCTTGGAACCAACCACATAGAACCGCGCATTGGGCAGCCGTGCCGTGACCAGCGGCATGATGGATTTGGCAAACCACAACGCGCCATCGACATTGGGGCGATAATCCATCGCGCCCGTCATCACCAGCGGGATTTCCGTTTTGGGGAATGGATTGGGGAAAATGTGATCGCTCGAATAGAACGAGAAGTCGACGCCATTGGCCACGCTATGAATGCGGCCCACGGATTCCGGCGCCAATTGCTCGAACGTCCGCGCTTCGAACGGCGAAACCAGAAGCGTTGCGCCGAAATGCGCAGCCGCCGCGCGTTCGAGCTTCAGAAGCGTGTCGGCCTCGCGGCCATAAAGCCAGCGCTTGGGGCCGAACGATTCCTGCGAATATTGCCGCCACTTGTCGGAATCCACGTCCACCAGATCGAGCACGACCTTGCGCGGATCGAAATCGCGCCGGTTCATCATGTAAGGGGCCATCGCCGAACTGAACACGAGCACGGCATCGATGCGGCGCTTGGCAAGAAGCTGGCCGATCCAGGCTTCCATCGCCGCACTGCCGAAATAAGACGTGGTGATCGGCCCGCCGCGCATCAGCGCCGCAAGCCCCATCGGATAGACGAGATTGGGGTTGAGCGGTGGCAGAAAACATTCTCCGCCCGCAAGCTGCTGCAACGCATCGGTGAATTCCAGATCGGCCGGATCGTCCACAAACGCGCCCACATGCACCGTGTGATGCTGCGCCAGATGCGCCACCATCGCATGGGCGCGAATTTTCTCGCCCTTGTTGGGCGGAAACGGAATGCGATGGCTCAGGAAAAGAACATCCACCGGCGTTCAGCCCCCGGCTGCGGTGATCGAATAAACCTCATCGATCCGTTGCCATTCGAACGCATCCAGAAGCTTGACCAGCCGTTTTTCCATGCGCCCGAGGTTCGTGTAGTGGCGCACGCGCGTCTTGAACGACGCGCCGGGAATGCGCGGCTGCCCCGGATCGATTTCCCACGGGTGGAAATAGAACATGCAGGGCTGATCGTCGTCGCGGCGCACGCGGTTAAGCCCCATCGTCGTCAACCAATACGGCAGCAGGCGAAAATATCCCCCGCCGCCGCACGGAAGATTGGTGTTGAACAGGCGCACCGACGTCACCGGGATTTCCAGGAAGTCGCTTTTCTCGAACGGATAGAACGCGAACCGCGGCGCTTCGGGAATGCCGTAAAGATCGTGATGGATCGGATAGGTGCTGGAACTATAGCGATACCCTGCCCGCTCCAGCTCATCGAAAATCCACAAGGAGTCGCGCGTGATGGAGAATGACGGCGCGCGATAGCCCTTCACCTCCACACCGCTCAGATCTTCGAGCAGGCCCTTGGCGGCGGTGACATCGTGGCGGAAATCGTCGCGCGCCTGTGCCGCGGCGCGATAATGCATCGTGCCGTGCGAGGCCAGTTCGTGCCCCGCATCCACGATCTTGCGGATCAGGATCGGATGGCGCTTGGCGATCCAGCCCAGCGTGAAGAACGTGGCGGTCACGTCCGCGCGTTCGAACATCGCCAGAATGCGATCGATGTTGCGTTCCACGCGGCATTCGAAAGACGACCACTGATCGCGGTCGATCAGGCCCGCAAACGCTTCGACCTGGAAATAATCTTCGACATCGACGGTCAGCGCATTCGCCCGGCTGTTGCAGTCGAGCGGGCGCGACGACCATTTGGCGATGGTTTCCGCACTCTCGGAAATGGGGGCGTGCTGGTTCATCGTCCGCCTTCAACCGCGCGGACGGGAGTCGGGTCCGCTGCTGAAGCCGAGAAGATCGTAAAACGCCGATGCGATCTGGCGCAGAGACTTGTCCTGCCGTGCAAGACGCTTTTCCAGCTCGCTGACGCGGAACGCCAGATCGCCGGAAGAAACACCGCGCTCCAGATGCTCGACCTCTGAAATCTGAACCGCCGACGGCGCCATCGGCACGCTGCCGTGCCGCGCCGAATTCTCCGCGCGCAAATCGGCCGCGACCTTGTTCACATCTTCGTCGGTGAAACGATGCAGATTGTCGAGAAAGCCCAACAGCAAAAGGCGATTGCACAGCGTGTTGATCTGGCGCGGGATGCCGGAGGTGTGGTCGTACACCGCGTCCACCGCGCTCGGTTCGAACACCGGATCGTTGTTCCAGCCCACATGCTTCAGCCGATGCGGCAGGTATTCGCCGCATTCTTCCCGGCTCATGGGCCCAAGATGATAAGACGCGATCACGCGCTGGCGAAGCTGTTCGAGATCGGGATGCGCGATCACATCGCGAAATTGCGGCTGGCCCACGAGAAAGCTCTGGAACGGCGCCGCATTGCCGACCTGGAAGTTCGACAACATGCGCAATTCTTCCAGCGCCTCGATGGAAAGGTTCTGCGCTTCGTCGACCACCAGCAACGCGCGCTTGCCGTCGCGATAAAGCTGTTCGAAGAAACGCTGCAAACGCAGCAGCATCGAAGCCTTGTCGGTCGGAATGTCCTTGATGCCGAAGGCCGCCGCCACCATGCGCAGCAGTTCGGAACCGGCAAGCAACGTCGTCACCACATGGGCGGCCACGATCTTGTCGGGGTCGATGGTCGACATCAGGTGCTTGACGATGGTCGTCTTGCCCGCGCCGACTTCGCCGGTGACCACGATGAAGCCTTCGCCGCGGCTCAAGCCATAGCTCAGATGCGCCATGGCCTGCGAATGCACGGTGCTGTCGAAATAGAACTTGTGATCCGGCGTGAGCAGGAACGGTTCGCCGGTCAGGCCGTAGAATTCCGTGTACATCCGCGTCCTCGAGAACCCAAGCCGCTCAGCTCGGCGCGGCTTCGGTGTCCTTCCGATAATAATAGTAATAGGAGGCTGCCGACGTATGACGCCATTGTGGCGATTTGTTGAACAGCAGCATGATGTTTCGCGCCGACGAGATCTTGGTCAGCGCTTCCTCGACGTGATGGCGCGACGGATGCTGGGCTGCAACCACCATCACCACATGGTTCATGTGGGGAACCAGTGCGGCGGGTTCCGCGGCGGCCAGAACCGGCGGCGCGTCGATCAGGATGATACGGTCGGGATAACGCGTGGCCAGATCCTGGCAGATATCGCTCATGCGCTTGGATGCCAGAAGTTCCGGCGATCCTGCATCGTGCTTGCCCGCAAAGATCACGCGCAGGTTGGGAACGTCGACGCAGCGATGCATCACTTCGTTCACGTCCTGGCACTTGCCGTTCAACAGTTCCGTCAGGCCAAGCCCGTTGGCGCCGTCGAAATAGGCGTCCAGCGAAGAGCGCACCACGTCGCCGTCGATCAGGATGACGTGCAGGTTGCGTTCGGCAGCCAGGCTGATGGCCAGGTTCATGGCGGTGAACGTCTTGCCTTCGCCGGGCAGCGCGCTCGTCACCATGAACAGGTTGTTGGTCATGGTGCCGCCGTTCTGGGCGCGCGCCAGGGGAATGAGCTTGCGCTTGATGGCGCGGAACTCGTTGTAGGTCGTGGACGAGGTGTTGTCCGGCGTCACGATCTGCGATTGGCGGATGCGCGTCAGGTTCAGGCGCACCGGGCGGCTGGTGATGGCCTGAGGCTGGGCCGAACCGGCAGCAGCACGCGGTTGGGGCGCTTCGGCCCGTTCCGCACGCGGCGCAGGTGCAGCGGCAACCGGTTCGCGCCGAAGCATCGGCTGTTCGACCGTGGGCCGCGTTTCGCCCGTGGCAGGTTGCTCGGCCAGCCGCTTGGCAGCGCGCTGGATCAAGTTCAAACGTTCAAGGCTCTCGCTCATAACGCAGACCCCGTGACCGCCGCGACGGACGACTGGAATATCAGCAAGATCGTAACATAACTGATTAACAGAAGCCCTACGGCACCGGAAACGGCCACCACGGCCCTGCGCATCTTCTCGGCATCGGCGGCGTGGCGGACATTCGAGATCACCCCGATGACCGGCACGTCGAAGGCTGCGCGAAGCTGATCGCCCACCACGAACCGTTCGGCATTGATGCCGAGCAGGAAGGCCACCGCGATACCGCTGAGCAGGCCAAACAGCAGAACCACCGAATTGAAGATCGGCCGGTTCGGCGCAATGGGATGTTCGGGCTGCTGCGGCGGTTCGACGATGCGGAACACCATGGACGACTGCTGGTCGCCGACGGCCTGCGACAGGCGCGCGGATTCGCGGCGCTGCAGAAGTTCCTCATACTGCTTGTGCAGCACTTCGTAATCGCGATCGATGTCGGCATATTGCCGTTCGACGGCGATTGCCTTTTCCATCACGCGCTTGGTGTTTTCCAGCGCCTCTTGCGCCTGCGACACGCGATGCTGGCTCAAGGCGACGTTGGTTTCTTCATCCGAAAGCTTGGCGCGCAGGGCGACATAGACAGGGTTCGAAATCCCCTGCTGGTTGGCGCCCGGCCCCATGCCGTTGTTCTTGGCGGCCTCGACCTTCAGGCGGGCGACAAGTTTCTTGGTCGCCATGACGTCGGGATAATCGTCGGTGAAGCGCGAGCGCAAATCCTCGAGCCGCGATTCGGCTTCGGCCAATGCCGTGCCGCTGCCGTTCGAATTGCTGTTCAGGATGATCGGCGTGGGCGCTGCCACATTGAGCACGGCCTGCGTGCCGTGAAGCTGCGCCATGATGCTGTTGCGGCGCGTGCTGGCAGCATCCAGATCGCCCTGTGCGGCGGCCAGATCCTGTTTGGCCTTGTCCAGCCGGGTGTCGGTGGTGCCGCCGCCGAAATATTCGAGGTTGGCGGACTTGAACGCAGCTCTGCGCTTTTCGGTTTCGCGCAGCAGGCGTTCGTATTCGGCAACGCGCTCGCTGATGAACGATTGCACGCCTTCCACGTCGCGGCGCTGATCGCCGACGTTGGAATCGACGAGGATCGAAACCAGCGACTGCGTCACGGCCTGCGCGTAAGCCGGATCCTTGTTGGTGTAAGCGACACCGAACAGGTTCTTGGCGCCGAGCGAACGCAGCGAAACGTCTTTCTGGATTCCGGTGATCTTGTCCTGCATATCGGCGGGCGAAAGCTGAGCCGCATGCGGATCGGTCAGGCGAACCACCTGCTCGATGTTCGGACGCGTGATAAGCGTGCGCAACATGACCGAGACTTGCTGGTCGGCGTCATTACTGACGGCAAGACCTTGCAACAGCGGCCGGAGCAGCGTGTCGGTGTCGATATAGACCTTGGCTTCGGATTGATACTGGTCGGGGATAACAGCCACACCGATCCAGCCAACGAGGCAGATAACCCAGGCGGCGGCAATTCCGAGCCACCTATACTGCCACGTGCTGCTCAAATAGCTGAACAGCTGAACTTTCCAACTCTGCATTATAAACACCTCGCCAGATTCCAGAGCATTGGCAGAAGAACGCTAACCGCTCCTGAACGCTGACCTACTATGACTTGGGATAATCCCGCACGCCGTCGCGCGGAACATAGGTCGAGCAGGCCAGAAACCGCAAGCGAAGCGGGTATATGCGGTTAATCGAATCCGCAGGACTCCGCCGCGCCATTAAGAATTGGAACTTCCCTGCCGGGCCGCTTCAGCCGTCACCAAACGGCAGAACACTTCGACCTGTAGTGGAGAACTCCAACCATTCCATCAACATGTGGGCCGGCTTAGCCGGCCGAAGGCTCCCGTTTGGCTGCATGCTGCATTTCGATGACCGTTTTTCTTCGAAAGAAACAAAGTTTCATTATGAGACACCGCCCTACAGGCGGCGCTGGAAATTAACGTTTGGCTAAGTGCTGAGGAAGCGCGCCCCCACGCCGTCAAGCACAACCGCCGTCAGGCAATTGGTTGCAAACGCGCCGGTATCGATTCCGATCCGGTTGGACCGGCAGACGGGCCGGTCGGTCGGCGTGTGGCCGTGCACGATCACCTTTCCGAAGTTTTCCTCCGAATTCAGGAACTCGTCACGTATCCACATCATGTCTTCGAGCGACTGGTCTTCCAGCGCCACACCGGGCCTGACGCCCGCATGGACGAAGTGGTACTCGCCGATCTGAACGAACGAGCCCAGATCGTGAAGAAAGCGAAGATGGGTTTCCGGCAATCTTTCGGCGAGTTCATCGCGCGCGATGGCCGCTGCGGCCTCGTCGTTTTCGACCGGCGGTTCGACGTCGTAACTCTCCAGCGTCTCGCCCGCGCCGAATTTGCGCCAGCGGCGATAGCTTGAAGGATCTTCGAGGAAATCGAGCATCGCCTGCTCGTGGTTGCCCCGCAGATAATGGGTTTCGAAGCCTTGCAGCGGACGCAGCAACCGTTCGATCACGCCGCGCGAATCCGCCCCGCGATCCACATAATCGCCCACGAACACCAGGCTGCAGCTGCCGGGCGCATTGCTCGCATCGCGCACGATCTTTTCCAGCAATTGATCCAGCAGGTCGGCGCGGCCGTGGACGTCGCCGACGGCATAGATGCGATGGAATTCCTCCGGCGCAGGCGCGCGCGAAAACAGCGAGAAAAGCCCGCGCCGCTTTGCCGATTGCCGCCGATAAGAACTTGGTTGCAAAGACATCGTATCCTTCAGATAGCGTCGGGTCCCGGTAGGGGCAAGGCAGACGATCACACCAAGCAACCGGACCTTGACCCTCGCCCCTTAAATAGAGGCTTATACGAGGTCCGCACGAAACGGCCGTTAACACATGCAAAGCTCTGTCTATCCTGTTGTTCTTTCTGGTGGATCGGGAACCCGCCTGTGGCCGCTCTCCCGCGCCGCGCTGCCCAAGCAGCTCTTAAGGTTGAGGGGCGAACGCACGATGATCCAGGACACGGTCCTAAGGGCCGCCCTGCCCGGTTCGGCCGCCCCAGCCCTGATCTGCAACGATGGCCACCGCTTCCTGGTCGCCGAACAGATGCAGGAGATCGGCATCAAACCATCGGCCATCGTGCTGGAACCGGTGGCGCGCAACACCGCCCCCGCCGCAGCCATCGCCGCCCTGATCGTGGCCGAACAGGACAGCAAAGGCGTGGTCCTTCTTCTTCCGTCCGATCATTTCGTCGACGATGTGGCCGCATTCCATCAGGCGGTCGAAGCTGCCACCGCTGCCGCGCGCGAGGGCTATCTGGTCACCTTCGGCATTTCGCCCACCCGGCCCGAAACCGGATACGGATATATAAAGAAGCGTGGCGCAGGGCCCGGCCCCGGCGCGTTCGATGTCGAAGCCTTTGTCGAAAAGCCGGACACAGAAACCGCTGAGACCTATTTGGCGTCCGGCGACTATTGCTGGAACAGCGGCATGTTCGCCTTCCGCGCCGACACGTTTCTCGAAGAAATGGGGCGGCTTCAGCCCGCCATCCTTTCCGCCGCCAAAGCATCGCTGGCCAAGGCCGAGCGCGATCTGGATTTCGTGCGGCTGAGTTCCGCCGAATTCGGCAAGGCGCCCAACATCTCCATCGACTATGCCGTGATGGAAAAAACCGGCCGCGCCGCCGTCGTTCCGTGCGAGATCGGCTGGAGCGATGTCGGCTCGTGGGCCGCGCTGAAAGATGTTTCCACGCAGGACGCACGCGGCAACGTGCTGATCGGCGACGTGGTGGCCGAAGATTCGCGCAACTGCTTCGTGCGCACCGACAAGCGGTTGACCGCTCTCGTCGGCACCGAAGATCTGGCAGTCGTGGTGACCGACGATGCGGTGCTCGTGGCCAACATAAAGCGTTCGCAGGACGTAAAGCTGATCGTCGACCGGCTGAAACAGGATGGCCGCGGCGAATCCGATACCCACGCCGTCGTCTATCGCCCGTGGGGCAGCTATCAGACCGTCGATGCGGGCGACCGTTTTCAGGTCAAGCACATCATGGTGAAACCCGGCGGACGGCTTTCACTGCAGAAACATGCCAAGCGCGCCGAACATTGGGTGGTCGTGCAAGGCACAGCCCAAGTGACCTGCAATGAAAGGATCTTCTCCTTACGGGAAAACGAATCCACTTTCATCCCGCTCGGTTCGACGCATCGCCTGGAAAACATGGGCAGCGAACCGCTTCGGCTGATCGAAGTGCAATCGGGAAGCTATCTGGGCGAAGACGACATCGTGCGTCTTGAGGATGTCTACGGCCGCGCGCCGCAAAGTTGATCCGGGCGATGCCTGGGCTGGACGCACGTATCAAACAAGCCCAACCGCTGATAGCTATCGCCATTGCCGCTGCCACTACGCTTTGCGCGGTGCGGTTGGTTTTCGACGGAACGCTCATCACCTTTGCCACCAATTCGGACACACTGCTGCCGTCGGCCTGGGCGCAGATCGTCTGGCATGAGGGCTACGCGCTCAAAACCTTTCAACTGCCACGCACCACCAGCATCTTCCCCGACCTGTCGCTCCACACCATTTTGCAACTCGCAACCGGTTCGTGGCGGCAAGCGTCGCTCATCTATGGCTGGCTCCAACTCGCAGCGCTCGTGACCGCCGCCGCGATCATCATCCGCCGGATCACCGGCACGTCCTATGCACTCGGCACATCGGTCTTCACACTCCTGCTCGCCATCCTGTTCACGCTGGATACGTTGGCGGGCGTCCACGAAACCACGCATGCCCGCATCGTGGCCGAAATCGCGGCCCATGGCGGGGCATTCCTGCTCACCCTGTTCGCGGCCATCGCGGCCTTTCACACCGCCACGCGCAGCGGCATCATCGCGCCGCTTCTGCTGTTCGCGCTGTCCTGCGCCGGATATCTCTCCGACCAGTTGACGGTGCTCGAACTGCATTTGCCGGTGATCGTCGCGCTCTTTCTCTTGCGGCGAGAGATTCCTTTTCAAAGAATCCTGCTGATCTTCTTGTCGCTGATGCTGGGCGCAGCGCTGGGCGAAGTGTTGTTCCGGCATATCGAACATCAAATACTGACGAACACATCCGGCCTGCCGTGGCGCTTGATCCTCGACAGCACTCCGTTCGTGATCGCCACCTGGTATCTCCCCGCCGTCTCCGTGTTCTGCACGCCCCTCTACGGCGCACGCTTCCAGAATTGGCTAACCGCGAACACCCACACATTGCCGCGCCGCTTCTACTGGATCATCGCAACCACAGCCGCTCTTTCGTGCTTCGGCGCTGCTGCAGTCTTCGTCTATCGCGATGTGGGCGGCTTTCGCTATTTCTACACGCTCACCTGGTGGCCGGTCATTCTGGGCGCGGCGCTGATCTGCGCCGCTGTTTCTCACCGACGGTTCGCAGCACTCGCCTTCGCCGCGCTATCGTTGGCGTTACTGCTGCCGCAAATCTCCTTGCGTTCACCCAAACTTCTCACCTGGACCAACCCGATTGCGGATTGCCTCGCTCAGCACAAACAACAAAACGGCCTCGACGCCGGTCTCGCCACCTATTGGCAGGCGCGCTCCATCGAAGCCTCATCCGATTGGGCGCTCCCGATGGAAGCAGTCACCTCCGATGCCGGGTTTTATTATTGGGGCAACGACCGGCGGCGTTATCTCGATCACCGCAGCCGTTTCAATTTCCTCGTCCTGCACGATCTCGATCCCCAACGCATCACGCGGCGTTTCGGCAACCCGTCGAAAATCTTTCAATGCCCGCAAAGTGCTGTGTGGGTCTATCCGGCGGGACATCTGGCAGGCCGCCTCGACCATTGATCGTGCGGCACCCTGCCGCTTGCTTTCACGCAAGCGCCAGCCGAGGTTTGCCCCATGATACGCTCCTTTGCACTTGCCGCTGCGTTTCTCGCGCTTGCGGTTTCCACTCACGCTTCCGCCGCTGACGTAAAAGTCAGCGATGCATGGATGCGCGCGCTCCCTTCCAATCTTCCGGCGGGCGGTTATTTCACCTTGCACAATGGCGGCAAGAAAGCGCTCACCCTGACAGGCGCCACGTCTTCGGCGTGCGGCATGCTGATGCTGCACAAATCCGAAAGCATGGGCGGAATGATGCACATGGAAGACGTGACCAAGCTCGATGTGCCCGCAGGCGGCACGCTCAGCTTCGCACCCGGCGGCTATCACCTGATGTGCATGCAACCGACCTCTGCCATCAAACCGGGCAACACGGTGCAGGTCTCGCTGACCTTCGCCGATGGCTCCCGCATCGAAGCCCCCTTCGCCGTCCGCACCGCATCCGGCCAATAGGGCCATGCGCCAAACGCGTGGCGCCCCCGCCTTGTAACTCTTGATATGACACCTATCATATTAAGACAGCACGACAGGAGGATCGGATGGAAGGTCAAGCACGCGTTGGCAGCGTATTGATCGTTGGCGTTGGCGCATCGCAAGGTCTGGGTGCCGCCATCGCCCGGCGTTTCGCGCGCGGCGGATTTCCGGTCGTCGTCGCGGGCCGCAGCGAAAACAAGATCGATACCGTCGTCAAAGAGTTGCAATCGACAGGCGCCAAAGCCGCCGGCGTGATCGGCGATGCCTCCAAAGCCGCCGATGCCGCGCGGTTCGTCGAAGCCGCCGAAAAACTCGCCCCGCTTGCGGTGGCGGTTCACAACGCGGGCGGCAACATGCCCTCGCCTTTCCTCAACCTCTCCGAAGAATCCTACGAACGGCATTGGCGCGAACATGCGCTCGGCGGTTTCCAGCTTGCGCAGGCAGCGTTGCCCGTTCTGCTGAAACATGGCGGCGGCTCGCTGCTCTTCACCGGCGCATCGGGAAGTTTGCGTGGCAAGGCCAATTTCGCGCCCTTTGCAGGCGCCAAGGCGGCACTCAGGGCGACGGCGCAAAGCATCGCGCGCGAATTCGGCCCGCAGAATATCCATGTGGGCCATGTGGTCGTCGATGGCGGGATCGAAGGCGAGCGCCTTCTCACCTTCCTGCCGAAGCTGCGCGAACAGCGCGGGCCCGACGGAATGCTCAATATAGATGCAATCGCAGATATGTACTGGATGCTGCATCATCAGCATCGCAGCGCCTGGACGCTCGAACTCGACGTGCGGCCCTGGGCCGAGGCGTTCTAGCCAAGCAAAGCGGCGTATTGCTAGACTGATCGCCTCAGCACCGGGGCCGTTCATGTCGCAAGTGTTTTCACCGCAGATCGAACAGCGGCGTGGGCAAATGTTCCCCACGCTGAACGCCGACGATATGGCGCGGCTCCAGCACTTCGGCGAACACCAAATCTATCCCGCCGGAACGCGTATCGTTGCGACCGGCGAAGTCTCGCCCGGTCTGTTCGTCATCCATTCCGGCACCGTCGATGTTTCGCAGCGCGGCCCCGAAGGCACCCCGCAACTCATCGTGACCTACGGGTCCGGCCACTTCATGGGCGAGCTTGCGCAACTTTCCAATCGCCCGTCGCTGGTCGATGCGCACGCCAAGACCGATGTGGATGCGCTGGTCATTCCATCTCGCCACCTGCGCGACGTGTTGGTGGAAAACGCCGATCTTGGCGAGCGCATCATGCGCGCGCTCATCCTGCGCCGCGTGGGGTTACTCGAAACCGGCAGCGGCGGCCCCATCGTCGTCGGCCGTTCGGGACAGGCCGACATGCTGCGGCTGGAAAACTTCCTCTCGCGCAACGGCCACCCGCATCAGCATCTCGATCCCGAAGTGGATTCCTGTGCGCGCACGCTGGTCGAACGCTTCCACATTGCGCCGCACGAACTTCCCATCGTGCTCTGCCCCAACGGGCAATTGCTGCGCAACCCATCCGAACACGAACTTGCCCGCTGCATCGGCATGTTGCAGCCCATCGATCCCAACCGCCTTTACGATGTGGCGATCGTCGGCGCAGGCCCTGCCGGATTGGCGGCGTCGGTGTATGCGGGTTCCGAAGGTCTCTGCACCATCGTGCTCGATTGCCGCGCGTTTGGCGGACAGGCGGGTGCATCCTCGCGCATCGAAAACTATATGGGCTTTCCCACCGGCATCAGCGGCATGGCGTTGATGGCACGCGCTTTCAATCAGGCGCAGAAATTCGGCGTCGAGATGGCGATACCCGATGAGATTTCGCAGCTGAACACCGCACCGCACGGCTTCACGCTCGGTCTGGCAAACGGCGAAACGTTGAAGACCCGCGCGGTGGTGATTGCCTCTGGCGCGCTCTATCGCAAGATAGACGTATCGAACATGGCGGAGTTCGAAGGCACCTCGATCCATTACTGGGCCTCCCCGCTCGAAGCGCGGCTGTGCGCGGGCCAGGAAGTGGCGCTTGTCGGTGCGGGCAATTCGGCGGGACAGGGTGCGGTGTTTCTTGCGAGCCAGGTGAAGAAAGTCTGGATGGTGGTGCGCGGCAAAAGCTTGGAAGCCACCATGTCGAGCTATCTGGTGGAACGCATCCGCGCCCAGCCCAACATCGAAGTCCTCACCGAAACCGAAATCTTCGAGCTCAACGGCAAGGACGGCCTTCTGGAAAATCTGCGCTGGCGCAACCGCAAGACGGGCGAGGAAACGCGCAAAGACATCCGCCATCTCTTCCTTTTCATCGGCGCCGCGCCCAACACCGATTGGCTCGCCAGTTGCGAGGTGATGCGCGACGAGAAAGGCTTCATCCGCACCGATGTCGGCCGCACCCTGCAACCGCTCGAAACCAGCATCGAAGGCGTGTTCGCCATCGGCGATGTGCGCGCGGGCTCGGTCAAACGCGTGGCGGCATCCGTTGGCGAAGGCGCGCAAGTGGTGGCCGCGTTACACGCTTATCTCGCAGCGCAAACTCCGAAGGTGGCATGATGGCCGACGAATGCAGCCACACCTCCAGTATCAAAACCGTGACGCCCAGCGCGCTTGGCTGCGAGGAATGTCTGAAGATCGGCTCACCCTGGGTTCATTTGCGTATCTGCCGAACCTGCGGCCATGTCGGCTGTTGCGACAGCTCCCCGCACAAACACGCGACCAAGCATTATCACCACACCAAACACCCCATCATCGAAGGCTACGATCCGCCCGAAGGATGGGGCTGGTGTTATGTGGATGAAGTGATGCTCGATCTCAGCGACCGCATGACACCGCACAACGGGCCCATTCCCCGCTACGTTTGAGGAACGGGCCCCACTGCGGTTTACGCTTTAATGAACTTCAAAATCTCCGCATTGACCTCATCGGGATTCGTCGTGCAAAGCCCGTGCGGATATCCCTTGTAGATCTTCAAGGTGGCGTTCTTCAAAATCTTCGCCGAAAGAAGCGCCGCGTCCTTATACGGCACAATCTGGTCGTCATCGCCCGCCATCACCAACACCGGCACACCGATCTTCTTCAGGTCCGGCGTGAAATCGGTTTCCGAAAACGCCTTGATGCATTCGTAATGGGCTTTGGCCGAACCCATCATTCCTTGGCGATACCAATTGTCGATGATGCCTTTGCTCACCTTCGCGCCCGGCCGGTTGAAGCCGTAGAACGGCCCCGAAGGAATATCGATGTAAAGCTGCGCCCGGTTTTCCGCGAGCGCTTTGCGGAAGCCGTCGAACACTTCGATCGGCGTACCGCCCGGATTGCTGGCCGATTTCACCATGACCGGCGGCACCGCGCCGATCAAAGCCGCCTTCGCGCAACGCGCCGTGCCATGCTTGCCCAGATAACGCGCCACTTCCCCGCCGCCGGTCGAATGGCCGATATGCACAGCGTCTTTCAAATCGAGCGCCGCCACCACCGCGGCCACGTCATCGGCATAAGTATCCATCTCGTTGCCTTCCGACGTTTGCGTCGAACGGCCATGCCCGCGCCGGTCATGCGCGATCACGCGGAAACCGTGCTGCAGGAAGAACAGCATCTGCGCATCCCAATCGTCCGCGCTCAGCGGCCAACCGTGATGAAACACAATGGGCTGTCCCTTGCCCCAATCCTTGAAAAATATCTTCGTGCCGTCTTTGACGGTGACAAAATCCGTCGAACTTTTCGCAGCCGTTACCGCCGCCTGCGCCGTTTCCGTCACAGCACCCGCCAACACGGCAGACGCCGCCGCAACACCAATACTTCCCGCAATAACACCGCGGCGTGAGGCAGTCGTTTCATTATGTGTCGTCACAATACCCTCCATCGCTAATGTGGTGAAAAGTCTGGCACGGCTTTGTGACGTCCAGAAACGATTTCGGACACTTTGTCCGTTTGGATCGCGCAACGATGGCGCTATGCTGCCCAAATTAAAGGCAGCCGAGCACGATGCACGCCACGTTGCACACTCCAGTTTGTGATCTTTTGGGATGCACCTACCCTATCCTGCTCGCGGGCATGGGCGGACCGGCGCGGTCCGAGCTTGTGGCCGCCGTCACCAACGCGGGCGGTTTCGGCTTTCTCGGCATGGTGCGCGAAAGCCCGCAATTGATTGCAGATGAAATCGCGAAAGTGCGCCGTCTCACGGATCGCGATTTCGGCGTGAACCTTATCCCCGCCGCGACGAAACCCGATCTGCTCGAAGCCGAACTCGCCCAATGCATCGCCGACAAAGTGCCGGTGATGGCGCTGTTCTGGGATCTGTCGGCGGATATCGTCAAACGCCTGCGCGATGAAAACATTCTGGTCGTCTGCCAGGTCGGCAGTGCGCAGGAAGCCGAAGATGCGCAAACCGCAGGCGCGCAAATCATCATCGCCCAGGGCGTCGAAGCCGGCGGCCACGTGCGCGGCCGCATCCCGCTTATCCAATTGCTGCCGCAAGTTTTGAAAAGCGTAGACGTTCCCGTCATCGCCGCGGGCGGCATTGCCGATGGCAAAGGCCTCGCCAACGTGCTGCAAACCGGCGCGCAAGGCGCGCTGATCGGCACCGCGTTCCTCGCCACCACGGAATCCTTCGCGCACGACTATCACAAGCAACGCATCGCAGACGCCAAACCCGGCACCACCATCCACACCGATGCCTTCCACGTAAACTGGCCCAAAGGCGCCTTCGTCCGCGTGCTTCCCAATTCGGTCACGCAGGGCGACCACGGCGATCCCTTCGCGGGCGAAAAACAAGCCATCGGCAACGAAGGCGCGCGAACCATCTGGCTCTTCAGCACGGATTCGCCACTGCAATCCATGACCGGCGATTTCGAAGCAATGGCGCTCTACGCCGGAGAAGGTGCAGGCCAAATCCAAACCGTCGTCTCCGCACGCGACCGCCTGAACGCCATCGTCAACCAAGCCGCATCGCTTCTGGACACAGCTTCGGGAGAAACCTCTTCCCCCACCTGCTACGCCCGCGAAGCCGACGACACCTATATGGGCTATGCCAGCCGCGACGAGTTGCTGGCCTTCCTGAACGAACTTCTGGAAGCCGAACGCGCGGGCGCCCGCGTCACTGCGCGAACGGCCAGCGAAGTTTCCGATCCCAAAACCAAATCGCTGATGACCGATATCTATCGCGACGAAGCACGCTGGTGCGCCATGCTTCTCAAATGGATCGCGCAGCTGAACGGCGAAGCTTCACCCAATGTCGGCGCGTTCTATGGCAAGTGCATGGCGATTGCCGACTTGAACGAGCGCATCGCCTTCCTCAACCGCGGTCAGGGCTGGGTGGCGAAAAAACTGCGCCAGATGCTGCCCAAAACCCGCGACGACGCGATGCATGCCGATTTCTCCGCCATGCTGAAAAGCCACGAAGAAAACATCGCCCGCGCCAACGAAATTTTGTAACCGCCGTTACGGCGTCTGCGGGCCCGCGCTGCCGATGGGAAATTTATCGGCGCGGTAAAACATCCCAAGCTGCAAACTGCGCGCGATGTTCTGCGCCTTCTCCACAAATGCGGGCGCCGCATTCGGCGGACAAACCTCGCCCGCCGTTTCGGCAAACAGTGCAAGCCAGCGGTCGAAATGCTCCGGCCGCACCATTTTCAGCCGCATGTGCGCGATCATCGGATTGCCTTTGTAACGCCCGCTCATCAGCATCACCGAAGACCAGAAATCGCACATCTTGGCCAGATGCGGCTCCCAATCCCCCACAATGACGCGCGCGAAGATGGGGCCGAGAATCGAATCGCTGCGAATTTTGCCGTAGAAGGCGTGGACCAGCTTTTCGATCATCGCCTCGTCGATCCCCGTTTCATCAACGATGGATTGTACGATTTTGGCACGGCGTTCCGCATGTTCCTGATCGGACGGCATAATTAATTTTATATCGCCAATAATCCGAAGCAATGCGTCTTCTCGTGCTGCGACATAACGATCCTTCACAACGGGTGGAAAGACCCGTTCGATAAAGTGTATATTTTCCGGGCTTATACCGTTCAACGGAGTGGTCATGCCCACAGTCCGGATAAAACGCGTTTATGCCCCTCCCGCCTCCGCCGATGGATTGCGCATCCTGGTGGATCGCGTTTGGCCGCGCGGCGTCAGCAAGCAGAAGGCGGCTGTCGATCACTGGCTGAAAGAGGTCGGCCCCAGCACCGCCTTGCGCAAATGGTTCGGCCACAAGCCCGAACGCTGGGCCGAATTCCGCCATCGCTACAAAAAAGAACTGGCCAAAAATCCGGCCATGAAAGATCTGCGTGTGCTGGTGAAAGCCCGCCGCGTGACGCTCGTCTACAGCGCACACGACGAAAAACACAATCAGGCCGTCGTGCTTGCCGAACTTCTCAAGCGCCGCTCGACCAAGACTATTGCAAATCGACGCGCTCGCACCCCGCGAAAGACAAAACGAAGTCGGGCCCGAAGCTGAGCGAAGGCGTCTGGAATCCCGGCTGCGCATTGCCCGCCAAAATCCTTCGCGCCGATTCCAGCGTCGTCACTGCCGTCAGCGTATAACCTTCCGGCGTGCGCAACCGCGAAACGGCCTTCTCGCCCTTCGCGTTCACCGCTTCTCCGATCAGAATACCGAACCCCGCTGCGCGTTCGGCATCGCTCGGCCCTTCCGGCAGAAAGCCGATGCTGCGTTTCACCAGCGCCTGCATGGGCTTGCGGCTCAACAGCCAGCGCATCGCCCCGCCCATATTCGCCATCTGCTCCAGTTGCGGCATCGCTTCGAAATAAACGCTGATGTCGCCGATGCCGGTGGAATGATAAGCCGTCGCCACATCGCCCCACCCGATGGCGATGGAAGGCCGCGGTCCTTTGCCGAAATCGAAGCTCTTCCGCTCCGGCGGCCATTGCGTGACGATCTCGCCGCCGCGCCGCACGCGCACCGGATTGGCGATGCTTTCCACACTCGATTTCGCCGTGCCGCGCGACATCTTCTCAAGCCCGCCGATGGCAAGCGTCAGCTTCACCGCATCCGGCATCCGCTCTTTCATATGCGCCGCCAGACAATCGCTCGGCACCACATCGAACCCCACACCCGGCAACACCACGATGCCGGCCGCCTTCGCCTCCGCATCGCGCGCCGCGCAGGCTTCCAGCACGTCGATCTCGCCGGTGATATCGAGGTAGTGCCGCTTGGTGCGCAAACACGCATCGAGCATGGGTTTGGACGTTTGCGAAAACGGCCCGGCGATATGCAACACCGCCTGCACATCCAAAAGCGCCGCATCCAGCGCCGCAGAATCCTCCAGCGCCACCGCGCGCCATTCAAACCCCAGCGGCTCCGCCACCGCCTTCAGCTTCGCCGCATTGCGCCCCGAAAGCAGCGGGTTAAGCCCCTGCCGCTTGGCCTCCTGCGCCACCAGCTTTCCCGTATAGCCGGTTGCGCCATAGATCATGATCCTGCCGCTCATCGCCCGTCCCGTCCGAATGCTGGTTTCGTCTTCTCAATCCCGGTCCGCGCGGACGAGAATGCAATCGAATTCCACCGCCGCGAAATTCTCTATCGAAACGGCGAACATGTTCGACACGCGAAATCCGCTTTGCATATAAACCGGCAACACTTCGTCGAATGTCGGCATCTGCTTGTAGATGGCGGAGAACGCAAGCTCGGACTGCATTGCCACGATACGGTCCAGCACGCCGGACGCGCCCTTGAACACTTCCAGATCGAAGCCTTGCGTATCGAGTTTGAGATAGATGCGCCGGAAAGGAAGATCTTGCGCCGCCAGCCACGTGTCCAGCCGGTGCACCGCAACGTCTTGCGCCGATGCCACCTTGTTCTGCGCAAACGGCTGATCGTCCAACGGCTGCAGGAACGAGCTGAAGGAATCTTCGGCCATGACGTTGAGCGTAAGGCTGCCCTCGCTCGCGCCCAGCGCCATTCTCGCGCAGTCCCATTTGGGGTCGCCTTTGCTTCGCTCCTGAAGCACCGCGAAATTGTAGTCGATGGGCTCGAAGGAAATGATGTGCCCACGGTAGCCGACTTCTTCGCGCAGGAATTGGGCGTACTGCCCCTTGTTTCCGCCGACATCGAGCACGCAGTCGATTTGGCGGGAAGCGAACAACTCTTTCAGATGCTTGACGAATGGATACGCACGCATCTGCCAGCGTGGAACGACGTGATATCCGGCGTTGTAGGCAAGCTTGGATAGGGAGCTTTTGATGCCCTTCAATTTTGTCATGACCGAAGTTTAATCGTTTGATGGATTTGCTGTCGAGGTGAAGATGATCTCCCGCCCGTCCGCGAGAAGAGAATGGTGCCCAGGGGCGGAATTGAACCACCGACACGCGGATTTTCAATCCGCTGCTCTACCAACTGAGCTACCTGGGCAACTTGCGGGGCGCCTTCTTAAGGGAGCCGGGGGCGTTCGTCCAGCCGGGCCCCGCTCCATGGATAATGGGTGCGGCATCAAGCGCTTAGTCGTCGTTGGAGGGCTCTTCCGGCGCAGGCGCCTCGTTGCCGGCCTCGTCCTCCGGACGTGAAGGAATGGAATAGCCGCCCTTCAGCCACCGCCCCAGGTCGATATTGGCGCAGCGTTTGGAACAGAACGGCCGATAGGCCTGATCCTGCGGCCTGCCGCACAGCGCGCATTTTCTGCCGTCAGGGGGCGACGCCGACATCGAAGCCTTCGCGCGCAAATGCATCGCGCGCCTCGAATGTCACCCGCGCGGCACCGCGGCGCGCAAGCTGGTGGCGCACTTCCAGCCCGTGATCGTCGAGCCACGACACGATTTCCGGCGACGCGCGCACCAATATCTCGCGCCCCGGCGAAGCATTGGCCTCCCGCTCCACGCTGCGCAGCACTTCCAGCGCCACACTATCGCGCGTGCGGGTGCGCCCTTGCGCGTGGCAGGGGCGGCAACCTTCGGTCATCAGCTTGATCAGCGGATCGCGCACGCGTTTGCGCGTGATCTCCACCAAACCGAATTCCGACATCGGCAAGATCTGCGTCGGCGTACGGTCTTTCGCCAAACTCGCGGAAAGAACGTCGAGAACCTTCTGAATATTCTCCGGTTCGTTGAGGTGGATGAAATCCACCACAATCAACCCGCCGATACCGCGCAACCGCAATTGCCGCCCGATCTCGTGGGCCGCTTCCAGGTTCACCTTCACACTGGTTTCTTCCAGCCCCGTCGCCGCCGTGAAACTTCCCGAATTCACGTCGATGGCGGTCAGCGCCTCGGTGCCTTCGATGGTGATCCAGCCGCCGGATTTCAACGGCACGCGCCGGTCCGTCAGAAGCTCGATCTCCGCCTCGACGTCATACATGTCGAACAACATGCCGGGGCCGGAGAAGAATTCGACCTTGCCTTCCGCATCCGGCATCGCCCGGCGGCAATAATCGCGCGCGGCGCGTTCGGCCTCGCGGTCGTCGATGAACACGCGGTTCACGCTCGCGCCCACTTCGTCGCGCATCGTACGTTCGACGGGATCAAGATCGTGATACAGCGTCGATGGCGCGAGCGCGCTTTGCCGGCGCGCCAGCACCGGGCGCCACGCTTCGGCCAAACGCTCCGCATCTTCCTTCAAATCGCCGATATCGCAGCCGATGGCGGCGGTGCGGAAAATATAACCCGCGCCCGGCACCAGGCTTCCGTTCGCTTCGGCGATCATCTGTTCGCCCAGTGCCAGCAAGCGCCCGCGTTCCACTTCGTCGTCGATGCGCCGCGACAGCGCGATCCCCGGCTGATTGGGCACCAGCACCGCAAGCCGCCCCGGAATGGTGACGTTCGCCGAAAGCCGCGCGCCTTTTTCGCCGATGGGATCCTTCACCACCTGCACAAGGATTTCCTCGCCCTCATGCACGCAATCGCTGATCTTCGGCGCGCGCTCTTCATCGAACCCGGGAAGATCGGCCAAACACCGCGCCTCGCGCGCGCCCAAAAAGCCCGCGCGATCCAACCCCACATCCACGAATGCGGCTTGCATTCCCGGCAGCACGCGCTGCACGCGGCCAAGGATGATGTTGCCGATCAGGCTGTGCCCGTGACGGCCGCCCTTCTTGCGAACATGGCCTTCATCCAGCCCGATGGTGCGTTCCAGAAACAGTTCTTCCAGCCGACCGTCTTCGACGATGGCCACGCGGGTTTCGCCCGCGCCAGCGTTGATCAAGACTTCTTTCATGAGCCCGGCATTGGATATTGACACTCAGGACAATATCACAAATTTGCGAAACCGCACCCTCTGAGCAGACCCAGGGTCTCCGCCAGCGGCAGTCCCACCACGTTGGAATAGGAACCGCTGATCGCGCGCACGAAACTTTCGGCCCGGCCCTGAATGGCATAACCGCCCGCCTTGCCCTCGCCTTCGCGGGACTGCGCATAGGCGTCGATCTCGGCCTCGCTCAACCGGCAGAATTGCACGCGCGTCAGAACCAGCCGCTCGCGCACCGTCCCATCGGGAAGCGCGACCGCTACCGCCGTCATCACCTGATGCCGCCGCCCCGAAAGCAGTTCCAGACAGGCCCGGACATCGGCCTCGCTTTCGGCCTTGGGCAGGATGCGCCGCCCGCAAGCCACCACCGTGTCGGCGCCAAGAAACAGCGCCTCGCCATTGGTCCAAGATGCGCGCACCGCACAGGCTTTCGCCGCCGCCAGACGCGTGGCGTAGACGCGCGGCACTTCCTGCTTTTTGGGTGTTTCGTCGATGGCCGCGCCGCGCACGGATGCGGGCACGATTCCAACCTGCGCCAAAAGCGCAAGCCGCCTGGGGCTTTCGCTGGCAAGCACCAGCGGCAGCCGCGCGGCCTTTGGCTTATTTGAAGCGATAGGTGATGCGCCCTTTGGTGAGGTCATAGGGGGTCATCTCGACCATGACCTTGTCGCCCGTCAGCACGCGGATGCGGTTCTTGCGCATCTTGCCCGCGGTGTGGGCGATGATTTCGTGGCCGTTCTGCAGCGTCACCCGAAAGGTCGCATTGGGGAGGAGTTCGCTGACAGTGCCTTCGAATTCCAACAGTTCTTCTTTTGCCATTAATCCTCTGGGATGGCTTGTGGGCCGGGAGATTGCACCGAAACGGGCGAAAATCAAGGCTTTGAGGGGATTCAGGCGTCCCCCGCCCGATCCACCGAAAACCGGCTGCGGATACGGCGCATCAACTGGTCGCGGACCGCCCGATAAGCGTCTAGCCGCTGCTCGCGCGAACCCTCGATGGCGGTGGGATCGACCGTCGGCCAATATTCCAGCTCCACCGCCGAAGTCCGCGTCAATTCCACTGCCTTGTGCTGGGCTTCCGGCGACAGGGTGATCACCAGGTCGAAGGCGGTGTCCTCCAGATCGTCGAAGCTGCGGGGCTTGTGCTTGCCGATCTCGATGCCGATCTCGTCCATCACCTCGACCGCCATGGGGTCCAGTTCGCCCGCGCGAGAACCGGCCGAATCCACATAGACGAACTTGCCGAACAGGTGGCGCATCAGGGCGGCCGCCATCGGGCTTCGCACCGAATTCAACGTGCAGGCAAAGAGCACGGCGCCGGGCAGCTCCTCGCCATTGGGGCCGCGCATCGCCTCAGCCCTTCAAATGCAGCACGCAGATCAGGGTGAACAGACGCCGCGCCGTATCGAAATCGATCTCGATCTTGCCCTTGAGCCGTTCGCGCAACAGTTCGGAGCCTTCGTTGTGCAACCCCCGCCTGCCCATATCCAGTGCCTCGATCTGCGAAGGCGGCGCGGTGCGGATCGCCGAGAAATAGCTTTCGCAGACGACGAAATAATCCTTGATGACGCGGCGGAACGGGCTGAGCGACAGCATGATGCGCCCATGCTCGATGCCGTCTTCCAGCCGGATATCGAACACCAGCCGGTTCTCTTCCGATCCGAGCACCAGTTGATACGGCCCGCCGGGTGAGCCCATCGGCTCGAAACTGTTTTCTTCGAGCAGATCGTAGATCGCGATCTCGCGTTCCTGATCGACCTCGCGCGTGCGCCGCACGACCGAGCGTTCGTCAAGCGTGATGGCAATGATGCGGTAAGGCGACTTTTCCGTCATGACCGGTTAAGACGGGCTGCGACCGATCTGGCATGTGCATCGAGTCCCTCTGCTTCCGCAAGAGCGACCGCGGCGGGCCCGATCTCGTTGATCGCCGCCCGGCTGAGCGAAAGCAGCGTCGTCCGCTTGACGAAATCCAGCACCGAAAGCCCGGAGGAAAACCGCGCCGTACGCGCGGTGGGCAGCACATGGTTGGGCCCGGCGATATAATCGCCCATCGCCTCGGGCGTGTTGCGCCCCAGGAAGATCGCGCCCGCATGGCGCACCTGCTTCAGCAGCGCGTCCGGCTTCTCGACCGCCAGTTCCAGATGCTCCGGCGCGATCCGGTTGGCGAGCTCACACCCGTCTTCCAGCTTGGCCACCACAACGATACCGCCAAAATCCTTCCAGCTCGTCGAAGCGATCTCCTTGCGCGGCAACGTCGCCAGCGCACGGTCCACCGCCGCGCTCACCTTGTCCGCGAACGCCGCATCGTCGGTGATCAGAATGCTTTGCGACGACACATCGTGTTCGGCCTGGCTCAACAGATCGGCCGCGATCCAATCCGGATCGTTCGCCCCATCCGCGATCACCAGAATTTCCGAAGGCCCCGCGATAGAATCGATGCCGACAATCCCAAACACCTCGCGCTTGGCCGCCGCGACATAGGCATTGCCCGGCCCCACAATCTTGTCGACCGGCGCAATCGTCTTGGTGCCATATGCCAGCGCTGCCACGGCCTGCGCCCCGCCAATGCGATAAATCTCCGTGATGCCCGCACGCTTCGCCGCCGCCAGCACCAGCGGATTCAATTTGCCGCCACTCGCAGGCGTCACCATGACGATCCGCTTCACACCAGCGACACGCGCCGGAATGGCGTTCATCAACACCGAACTGGGATAACTCGCCGTGCCGCCCGGAACGTAAAGCCCCACGCTATCCAGCGCCGTCCAGCGCCAGCCGAGCGTCGCTCCGATATCGTCCGTATACGTCTCATCTTTGGGAATCTGGCGGCGATGATAATCCTCGATCCGCTTGGCCGCGACATCCAAAGCCTTCAATGCTTCCGGCGCAGATTGCGCTTCTGCATCGGCCAGTTCCTGCGCTGTTACCGCCAAGCGATCCGGCGTCAATTGCAGCTTGTCGAACTTCGCCGTCAATTCCACCAGCGCCGCGTCACCGCGCGCCCGCACATCCGCGATGATGCCGCGCACCGCTTGGGCCACATCTTCTTCGGTTTCGCGCTTGGCCGAAATCAGGGCGGAGAATTTTTCCGCAAAATCCGGGGCGCGTGCATCCAGCCGCCGCGCCATCAAACATCATCCATCTGATGCTTTGGCCGCGCCTGCGCCACCCACGGCCCAGTCAGATCGGTGAGCCCTGCGTCGAGGCATTCCACTTCCAGCCGCATCGCACCGCCGCCCGCGAACAAAAGCTCCACCATGCCGGCGCAATCGTCCGGCTCCTTGGGCGTGAACGTGACCGCCAGCAGCGAAACGATGGCGTAAGGGTTTTCGCGCAACAGATTGTGCGCCTTCACCGACAGCACGTTGTCGAAATGCAACCCCGACCGCACGCGCAAATTCCGGCCCACGAACTTCTCCGCGTCTTCCCATTTGAAACGGTTGAACACGGCGGCGAAGCGGCGCGATTTTGGCAGATAGACAAGATCCTTGATGCGCGCGACCGCATCCTGCAATTGCGCGGAGATGATTTCGAGATCTTCGGCGTCTTCCGCCGCTATGGTGAGGCCAGGCTTCATTCGCGCAGCCGCTCGATGTTCGCGCCCACGCCCGAAAGCTTTTCCTCCAGCCGCTCGAACCCGCGATCCAGATGATAAACGCGGTTGACGATCGTCTCGCCTTCCGCAGCCAGTCCGGCCAGCACAAGGCTCGACGACGCACGCAAATCCGTCGCCATCACCTGCGCGCCCTTCAACCTCGGCACGCCGTGCACCACGGCCAGATCGCCTTCCACCCTGATATCCGCGCCCATGCGGGCAAGTTCCGGCACATGCATGAAACGGTTCTCGAAGATCGTTTCCCTTATATGCGACGTTCCGTTGGCCGTCGCCATCAGCGCCATGAATTGCGCCTGCAAGTCGGTCGGGAACCCGGGGAACGGCGACGTGGCAACATCCGCCGCCACCGGCCGCACGCCGTTGCGATGCACCGATAGCCCGCGATTGGTCGCCTTCACTTCCGCACCGATGGATTCCAGCAGCGGCACCAGCGAGCCGATCAGTTCCGCGCGCGTGTTGGTGAGTTCCACCTCGCCGCCCGCAATCGCCACCGCCATCGCATAGGTTCCGGTTTCGATGCGGTCCGGCAGCACCGGATATTCCGCCGCGTGCAATGTCTTCACGCCTTCGATTTCGATGCGCGATGTGCCCAGCCCCGAAATCTTCGCGCCCATCGCGATCAGGCAATGGCCCAGATCGTCGATCTCCGGTTCGCGCGCGGCGTTCTCGATCACCGTCAATCCATCGGCGAGCGTCGCCGCCATCAGCGCATTCTCGGTCGCACCAACCGAGACGAACGGAAACGTAATGTGCCCGCCCTTCAATCCGCCCGGCACTTCGGCGATCACATAGCCTTCGGAAAGTTCGATCTTCGCACCCATCGCTTCCATGGCTTTGAGATGCAGGTCGACGGGCCGCGCCCCGATTGCGCACCCACCCGGAAGCGAAACCCGCGCATGTCCGATGCGCGCCAGAAGCGGCCCCAGCACCAGAAAGCTCGCGCGCATCTTGCGCACGATGTCGTACGACGCGGTGGTGTTGCTGATATTGCCCGCGTCGAGCTCAAGCCGCCCGCCCTCGCCCATCCGGGGGCCGCGCACATAGCTCGCCTCCACGCCCAAGGCGCGCAGGATGTCGGTCATGAACGCAATGTCCGCCAGCCACGGCACGTTGGTCAGGGAAAGCCGCTGGTCGGTCAGAAGGCAGCAGGCCATCAGCGGCAGGGCCGCGTTCTTGGCCCCACTGATGGCGATTTCTCCCTTCAGCCGGGCGCCGCCTTCGATGCGAATCCTGTCCATAACCCCTCACGCGGCGCCATTGCCGAATCCAGACCCTTTTATCGGCTGACGCCCAGCACCGATAGAAGCCACGGGCGCAAACTAGCCCTGCTTCGCGGCCCCTTTCGGGCCGGGTTGGGGCGGATGCGCGGCATCGCCCTCCTTATATAGGTCGGGCTTCTGGGGAGCGGCTTTTGAGGCCCCCCGTTTGCGGCGCTTGAGATTGGCCTTCAGGGCCTCAGCCAACCTCTCGGTCCGGCGTGCCGATTTGGCCTTCATTGCGCTCTTTCCCTGGCCCCTTTCGATGGGCTATAGGCTCCGCCCCGGCTCATTTCCAGCCGGAAAATGCCTCGGTTGGCCGGAGTAGCGTAGTGGTAGCGCAACCCCTTGGTAAGGGGTAGGTCGAGAGTTCGATTCTCTCCTCCGGCACCAGTCAAATCAATGTTTTGGCTTCCTCGCCTGTGCGCCGGGCGGGGCCGTGCGGATCGAATCCTGTGCTAGATAATGCAGCATGGGTGCATGGCTGGAAGGCGTCCTTAAAACTACCCGTGAACGCGATTTGGACAGGATTGCCGCAGCCTACGCGGTGGGCAGCTGGCTGATCGTCCAGGCCGCGTCCATCGCGCTTCCGGCTTTCGATGCGCCGCCATGGCTTCTGCGCTGGCTGATCGTCATCACGGTGATCGGCTTTCCGCTGGCGATGGCGGGCGGCTGGATCGCCGGCAGGGGTGCGGCGGACGAACAAGGCGCAAAAGGATGGGGCGCCGGCGATCTGCTGGCCATCGCGGCAATCGCCCTCATCGCCGTGCTGACGTTTGGCGAACTCGCCTGGCACAGCTCGGCCGCACAGCCCAAACAAATGGCCGAGGATATTCGCGCCCCACTACATTCCGTCGCCGTTCTGCCGTTCAACAACATCAGCGGCGACCCTAAGGAAAAATATTTCAGCGAAGGCGTATCGGACGAGATCATCGGCCTGCTGGCCCGCAACCCGGCCTTGCGCGTGGCCGCGCGCACATCGTCGTTCTATTTCGAAGGCAAGAACCAGGATGTTCGCACCATCGCGAAGAAACTGAATGTGCGCTCCATTCTGGAAGGCAGCGTCCGCACGCAAGGCAATCGCGTGCGCATCGAAGCATCGCTGGTGAACGCGGCAGACGGCTATCAGATATGGTCGCAGAGCTACGACCGTGCGCTCAGCGACATCCTCGCCGTGCAGAGCGATATCGCCAAATCCATCACAAATGCCCTCGTCCCCGCGTTGTCGGGAAAACCGGCCAAAACCTATATTCCGAAGCCCACACAGATCGACCCCGAAGTCTATCGCGCCTATCTCCAGGCGCAGGTCTTTTTCGACCAGAGATTGACCGAGGGACAAACGCCGGATTCCGGCGCCGCGCTGACGCAGTCGGTGACGCTCTTCCGCACAGTCGCGGCACGCGCACCTCAATTCGCGGATGGGCAGGCCGCGTTGGCCCACGTGCTGCTTGTCATCCAAAACGGTTCGGAACTGAATGGAGAAATCGAGGCCGCTCTGCACCGCGCACTCAGCATCGACCCCAACAACCCGCAGGCTCTTCTGACTGCCATTTCACTGGCAACCACGAAATGGGACTGGGATGGCGTCATCGCGAACGCGAAAATCCTCAAGAGAACCAGCGCGAGCACAGCAGTCGGCGCAGAAGGTTTGGCGCAGGCTTATCACGCCATGAATCTGCTCAATCAGGCGATGATAGAATATCGGCAATGGGCGAAACTGGATCCTTTCTCCTATCCGGTTTGGGCGCACATCGCAGGAACCTATTTCGCCCAGGCCCGGTACGCCGACGTCATCGGCGCGAGCAAGGAAGCACTGGCCATCCATCCCGGCGATCCGGTGACGTCGGAATACAAATGCGTTGCCCTGGCTTCGCTGGAGCGCGTCGCCGAAGCGAAAGACGTTCTGGCAACGCTGTCACAGCCGGGCATCCCGCCTCCCCTGTCCGCGCACTGCACGTTCTTCATTCTGCTGCACAGCAAAGGAGAGGCCGCCGCGGCCGCATTCGTACACAAGCGCCTCGCGGCCAAGGAAGGCCTGCAGTCTCTCGGCGGCGGGGGCGACGTTGGATTTATGCTCAGTCATGTGCCGCAATCGTTCGACGAAGCGGTGTCGTGGTACGAGAAAGCCTTCAATCCCGGTAGTTGGGGATTCGATTTCTATCCCGGACAATCTCCGCCGGCGGCGTTTTTCAAGAATCCGCGCTGGATCGCGCTGACGAAACGGCCGGAATATCTCAGATGGGTTGCGGCCCGCGAGCGCGCCCGAAACGAATTGACGAATTGATTGCGCAAAAATGCAAAAGCCCGGCAGGGTGCCTGCCGGGCTCTGCGTTTATGCAAGGCTTTTGGGCCGGTCAGGCCGTGCGCGTCTTGCGGCGGCGCAGGAAACCCAGTCCTGCAAGGCCGGAAGCCAGAAGCGGCAGGGTTGCCGGAAGTGGTGTGGCCGTGGTCGGCGTGGTCAGCGTCACGTCGTCGATGGCAAGCGCGTCGAATTCGTTGCTGACGAACCAGCCATAGCGGCTGCCGCCCGCATCCGTGATGGGATCGCTGCCGAGCGTCCATGAATCGACCACCGTGTTGCTCGCGTCCAGAATGTCCATCTGAACGTTCAGCACGCCGCCATTGTCCAGGAACGTGTCCTGGAAGGTGTACCAGCCGGTGGTTTCGATCGCGATCGGATCGTGGCCAGGATCGGAGGGATAGGAATTTCCCCGTCCCGCATTGTTGCCGGTGGAGACGATGAAGCGATCATTGCCCGCGCCCGGACCGGTGGTCCCATCGGAGTAGAAGCCGACGTTGAAAACGAAATCGCGCAGGAACGAACCGTCCGGCTTGTTGATCGCGCTCGAAAAATCGAAACGCGTGTCGTTCGCCGCACTCGTGCCCACATCCAGATAAATCTTGATCGAGGTCGTATAGGGCTGGAACGCACCGGGCACGCCGCCGGTCGACGCATTTGTCGTGCCCCAATGGGTGTTATCGTCGGCATTCTTTGGCGTCTGCCCGTAATAGGCGCCGCTTGCAGCCGTGATCCCGTTCGTACCGCTGGCAACGCGCGTCACGCCCGACGTCCAGTCGGTCGTGTCGGTCTCGAATCCTTGCGAATACAAGGTCGTCGCAAATGCCGGTGCCGACGCGGCGACGGCAATCGCCAATGCCGAAGCGGCAAGCCATGCGCCGCCAATTTTCACAGAAGCCATAGTGATTCCCCCTTGTGCTCGGATATCAGCCGCGAAGAGCAGCAGACGTTCCATCCGCGCGAATGTCGCGTTACGATATAAAAGCAATTGCTGTGCCAAAATAGGAATGGGCTACCAAATCAACCATTTAATACTTCGAGATTCACCAAGAACGACAAAGGTGTAAAGAGCCTTTGCAATGTTGACATCAATCTCGACGACGAATTCTACGCCGCCGCCCCGACGATCGCTTGCAGCGCCGCCAACCCATCGCTCAAAGCTGCCGGGCCGGGCTGGAGAATCAGCGCCGATTTGATTTCGTGAAGCTGCCGGTTCTGCACCGCCGGAATGGCGCTAAACCCCGGCCGCGCCATCACTTTATCCGCCCCGAACTTCTTCCCGCACCACGACCCGATGATGATGTCGGGCGCCCGCGCGATCACCTCGGCCTGCGATACGATCCGCTCCCGCGCCGATTTGCAGGTCGCCAGTTCCGGGAAAATATCGTCGCCGCCCGCCGCTGCAATCAATTCGGACACCCAGGCGATGCCGGAGATCATCGGCTCGTCCCATTCCTCGAAATAAACCCGAGGCCGCGACCGCCATCTGGCGGATCGTTCGCGCACCCGTTCGATATTGCCCGCCAGTTCGCCCGCCAGCGCGCCTGCACGATCCGCCGCCCCCACCAGCGCACCCAACGTGCGAATCATATCCAGAATTTCGGCCACGCTGCGCTGGTTGAAGGCGTGCACCGTTACGCCCTTGCGCACCAGATCGGCCACGATATCGGCCTGCAGATCCGAAAACGTCAGAACCAGATCGGGCTCCAGCGCCAATATCTTCGGCACGTCGGCGGAGATGAACGCCGACACGCGCGGCTTCTCCTTCCGCGCGCGCGGCGGACGCACCGTGTAACCGGAGATGCCGACAATGCGCCGTTCCTCGCCGAGCAGATAAAGCGTCTCCGTCGTTTCCTCGGTGAGACAGACGATCCGCTCGAAAGGAAACATGCGCCTATCCCGTTGTGCGCGCTTGCGGTGCCGCCATGCCCAATGCCCGGCCAACCGCCTGCAACACCAAAAGCCCCGCGAACGACAACACGTTCACCTCGAACACATAGCCCACGATTTCCGGCGAAAACCCGCCCGTGTCGGAAGCAACAAGCCCCGTCGCATAGAGCACCGCTTCATAGGCAACAAACCCGCCCGCGAACGCAAACACGGGCGCGGCAAACGGCACGCCCGGCCAAAGCGTGCGTGTGATCATCGCGGTTTCGACCGCCGCCAATCCCGCCAAACCGATCATCAGCCCCCAGGCAAAACTATCGGTGGTCTGCGGATAGTTGAGGAAAACATAGCCGATGAACTGGTTGGCCGCCCACGCCGCCAGCACCAGAACAAAAGCCTGCCGCCGCTGCATCGTCAGCGCCGCCAGCGCCGCAAACGGTGTGGCGCAGGCGAAAACGAAACTCGAAAGCGTCACAGCCGCCACCAGAAACGCGATCCACGCCGCGCTTTTGGCCGATCCGGTATTTGAGATGTGTTTCATGCCCGTCACTCCTCAATAGCGTTCGAAGGAATGAGCGGCGCTTCGGCCACATGCGTGACCGTTGCGAACGCCGGGACATCCCGCCCGAACTTTCGTCCTCACAGGTCACGGCAGGTCTCCTGGCTCGCGGGTTATCGCGGTTGTCCGGCCTTCCCGGTTTCCCAGTGGCTTCGTCGAACAACCGCTCGCCGCTTACAGTTGCGGGAGCAGCCCCGGATTTGGCAGCGATGCCGCACCGGGTTCCCTTTTCACGCCGGCACCTTGATGCCGGCGACCGTGACGGGAATAGAAAGGCGCGGCCCGCGCCAAGTGTCAAGCGCGAGGCGAACGATCCGCCTTCAACCCGCGAACAAACAGCGTGACGATTTCATCGGCCAGCGCCGAAGCCGCCCGCGGATCGTCGCGCGAAAACCATTTCGGCAGCCACTCGAACGCGCCCGCCCCCAATTGCGCCACCGCGCCGAAATCGACTTTGCGGAAGCTTCCATCCGCAAGGCCCTGTTCGCCGAATTGTTCGAACCGCCGCTGAATGACGCGCGCGCGCCGCGTGATGTCCCGCCGCACACCGGGCGGCAGTGCCGTGATGCCGACCATCTGTATCAACGGCGACAGGCCGGAAGTGTGCGCCTGAACGTTGAGGTACAAACCGCACAACGCGCGTTCCAGCCCCGTCTTCGCATTCGCCTCGACCGCATCGACAAAGCGCTCGTAAAGCGCAAACGCGCGCTTGTAGCACCGCACCACGAGTTCGGATTTGTTGTCGAGATAGTGATAGAACGCGCCCTTGGTCGCGCCCAGCGCATTGGTCAGGTCTTCCAGCGACACACCGTCGATCCCGCGCTGATTGAACAGCTGCGAGGCGGTCATCAGCAATTGCTCGATCTTGGCTTCCGCCACCACGCGCCGGTCGAACGCATTTGCCGGCGGCGGGAAGAAAGACTCGATGCGCACCGGCGGAACGAAGCGATAATGCGGATCGCGCGCCTCGCCGCTGGCGATCACATCGCACAGCGCTTCGACCGTGCGCACCTTGAAATCGTCTCCCGTTCCTTCCACCCATTCCACCGACAATGGAATCCAGGTGATCGTTCCGATCAACGTTTGCGCAACGATCTCGTCGTCGCACGCACGGATGCTGCCATCCGCGATGCCGGCCGTGATCAACGTGCGCAGCGCTTCCACATTTGCGCCTTGCGCCGAAACGATGGCGCGCCGCGTGGCCCCTTCGAGGTAGGCCACTTCGCTCAGCACCGCGGTCTGCGACCGCTTGGGGTCCAGCGACAGCCGCAAGAACGCAAGCACGCGATCAAGGCCTTTACCCGATGCGCGGCCCGCCGCGCGCAAATCTTCCGCCATGATCGCGCAACTCTTGCGATAGCATTGCGCGGCCAGATCGTCGCGATCCTTCACATAATAATAGAGGGCCGCGCGGCCGATGCCGACGGCCTTCGCGATTCGCGCAAGCGATGCGCCCGAAATGCCGCACGCGTTGAACTCCGCGGCCGCCACATCGAGCAACGCGGAGCGTTTGGCCTCCTTCGGGGAAACGCGCGTCGCCATCTGTGTATCGGGCTGCAGCATGAAACCGGTGTGACAAGCAATCAACACACAGTTGCGGAAACATTCCCATCTGTCAAACGGATTTGACAGCGGGATAGACATACTATTTAAATTACATACCCAACTGTCAAAACGCCGGAAAGGCAGAACCGCTGGGATTTTCGGGGAGGTATCGCCATGACCTTGTTCGATGTGCGTAAAAGCCCAACCACCCAACGCGCCCTGCGGCTGACCTTGGGCCTGAGCGGAGCAGTCCTCCTCGCCCTTCCGCCCGGGGCCGCCCACGCCCAGACCGATTCCAGCCCCAGCATCGAAACCGTGGTGGTGACGGCCGAGAAGCGCGAAGAGAACATCCTCAACATCGGCATCAACATCACCAGCCTGTCGGGCGAAGACCTGCGCACCTCGCGCATCCTCACCGCCACCGATCTTGCCACCCAAATCCCCAATGTGGACGTGAAGACCAACATTCCCGGCGCGCAGCAGATCATCACCGTGCGCGGCGTGGGGTTGGATGATTTCTCCTCCACCAACAATTCCAGTGTCGGCGTCTATGTCGACGATGTCTTTCTCGCCTCCTTCGCCGAGATGGATTTCAACATGTACGATCTGGCGCGCGTCGAAGTGTTGAAAGGTCCGCAAGGCACGCTCTATGGCCGCAACTCGACCGCCGGCGCGATCAACATCATCTCCGCCCGCCCCTCGCTCGATGACTTTGCGGCCAATCTCTCCGCCGGTTACGGCAATTTCGGCACCTTCGAAGCCGATGGAATGCTCAACATTCCCGTCACCGATACGCTGGCCTTGCGCTTCGCCGGCAAAACGGTTCAGCAATCCGATGGCTATTGGTTCAGCCGCGTGCTGGACCGCGATCTCGGCCGCCAGAACAACTTCCTCGGCCGCGCCCAGGCGTTGTGGGAACCGACATCGGATATCACCGTGCTTCTGAAGCTGGAAGGCGAACACAACCGTTCGGAAATCGGCGTCGGCAAATTCTTCGGCACCATCTCAACCGTGCCGGGCGCAGCCTGCCCCGATTTCAGCGATCCTTCACATTGCGTCGACGCGCATGGCTACACCGACACCACCTCCAACAAATTCGAAGGCGACTGGAATCACCTTGCGCCCTACAACGTCGATTCCTGGAACGGCACCTTGCATATCGATGACAATTTCGGCTGGGCGACGCTCACCTCCGTCACCGGCTACATCAACTTCAAGCGCGAATTCTATATCGATGCCGATGCGGCGCCGACCTCCGATGTGGAATTCGACCAGAACGATGCCGTCAGCCAGTTCAGCCAGGAATTGCGTTTGGCCGGCGACACCTCGGGCATTTCCTGGCTCGCGGGCGCCTATTATTCCTGGGACCGCGTGCACAGCTATACGCCCGGCACGCTGGTGGATTCCTTCGGTCTCGATGTCTTCATCGAATCGCACCAGATCACCAATTCCGCCGCCGTCTTCGGCCAGGCGAAATGGCCGATCACCGATCAGCTCACGCTCACCACCGGCCTGCGGCTGAACTATGAAGACCGTTCCTATATCGGCGGCACCGATTTCGTCGTACCGGTTCTCGGCATACACATCCCCACCACCCATCAGGACGACAAGCTCTTCGACCGCAACGTCTCCTGGCATGGCGGACTGGATTACAAGCCCGATGACGACACGCTTTTCTATCTGAGCATCGCGCGCTCCACCAAAAGCGGCGGCTTTTTCAACGGCATCTCCACCCAGAACGAAGCGCTCGCGCCCTACAAGCCCGAACGGCTGACCGATTACGAAGGCGGCGTGAAAGCGCAGCTTCTGGAACACACGCTGCAAATCGATGGCAGCGTCTTCTATTATGATTACACCGATCTTCAGGCGCAGACCTTCACCAATGTCGGCGCGGTCTCGCTGATCAAGCTCAGCAACATCCACAAGGCCACGATCTACGGCCTCGATCTCGATGCCACCTGGCTTCCGCTGTCCGGCCTCACCCTGCGCGGCGGCCTGGGCCTATTGCACACGCGGTTGGGCAGTTTCCCGTTTGCGACCCCATCGGGCCCCGTCACCATGCCTGGCGGCAACAAACTCCCCGATGCGCCGGAGGTGACGTTCACCGGTCTCGTCCGCTACGAACATCCCCTGTCCGACGATTATCTGGGCAGCGTCCAGATCCAGGGCAAATATGCGGATTCCTCTTTCAAGGAAGCGCTGAACACGCCCTATCTCTTCACCGATCCGAACTGGGTATTCGACAGCCGCATCGCGATCTCCACCAATTCGTCCAATTGGGAGCTCGCCTTCTGGATGAAAAACATGTTCGACGAAGAGCACGTGGTCACCGCGACCGACGATGGCCTGGGCATGGGCTACCGCATCTTCAACACGCCGCGCACCTTCGGCTTCACCGTGAGCCACAAGTTCGACTGACAGGAGTGGCCTTTCGCCGCTTCCGGCCGCGCCACACCCGCCCTAAAGTCCCCGCCGCATTTCGGGGAACGGCGGCATGGCGCCCAAAGCCTTCATGTCCTGGAGTTCGGGCAAGGACAGCGCGTTCGCTCTCTACGAAGCGCGGCGATTGGGCCTCGCCGATATCGTGGGTGTGCTCACCACCGTGAACGAAGTCCACGACCGCGTGGCGATGCACGGCACGCGCAACGCCCTGCTCGACCGCCAGATCGAAGAACTCGGCTTGCCGGTGATCAAGGTCCCGCTGCCCAGCCCCTGCCCCAACGAGATCTACGAACAGCGCATGGCCGAAGCCGTCGCGCAGATCAAAGCGCAAGGCATCCGCCACATGGTGTTCGGCGATCTGTATCTGGAAGATATCCGTGCCTATCGCGTGGAAAAACTCGCGTCCGCCGGAATGGAAGCGATCTTCCCGCTATGGCTGCGCAACACCCGCGCCCTTGCCGACGAAATGATCGCAAGCGGCCTCACCGCCCACATCGTCTGCCTCGACCCGCGCCGGATCGACCGCAAATTTGCAGGCCGCAAATTCGATCACGCGCTGCTGAAAGAACTTCCCGCCGATATCGACCCCTGCGGCGAAAACGGCGAATTCCACACCGCCGTCTCCGCAGGCCCAATGTTCAAATCGGCCATTGCCGTGAGCGTCGGCGAAACCGTCGAACGCGACGGTTTCGTCTTCACCGACCTGATCCCGCGTTAAAGCTTCGCGCTCAGCGTGGCCCCAAACGTGCGCGGCGCGCCATAAGCGGTCGTCTTCAACACGCCCACGGCCGAACGGTCATCGGCATAGGTGACGTAGGTGTCGTTGCCCAAATTCTCCACCCACATCAGAACCGAATATTTGCCGAAATCCACACCCGCCCGCATATTCACCAACCCGCGCGCATCGCTTTCGAAGCGCTTGGAATTGGTCGCATCGAAATAAACCGGCGACTGGAAATTGTATTCGACACGGCTGATGAACGCCGCTTCATCACCTATAGGATGGGTGTATTCAAGCCCCACATTCCCCGTCCAATCGGGCGCCGCAATAATCTGATTGCCCGAACAATCCGTCGTTCCACCGCCGAGCGATTGCGGGAACGGGCAATGGTCATACGCGTCATAGCGTGGATTGAGCGCGCCGACACCAAGATCAACCCGCAACTCCGGCAGAATCAGCGCCTCGATCTCCAGCTCCGCACCATCAATGGTGGCCTTTGCAGCATTGCCGAGCACGATAGAGGCACCCTGCACCTCCTGCACCTGCATGTCGTTGTATTTCGTTGTGAAGACAGAAGCATTGGCGCGCACACGATTGTCGAACCACGCGCTCTTGATCCCTGCTTCGTAAGTTGTCGCGTTTTCCGGTTTGGCCATCAAATCGTCAGTGGAACGCACGAGATCGACGTTGAACGCAGCGCTCTTGTAACCCCGCGCGATCCGCACATAGCCCATCGCATCTTGCGAGAAACGATACGACAGCGAGAAGGTCGGCGAAACGTCGCCATCAGACGTGGAACGCACATAGCCGAGTCCGGGGTATCCGACAAAGAAGCCATAAAAGCCCGTCGGATCGCCCTGCACGAAATCGACGTCCTTCTGCTCGTAGGTGTAACGCAAACCCAGCGACGCCGTCAGCGCATCCGTGATGCTGTAATCCACATTGCCATAAGCCGCGAATTCGCGCGAACCCACATGCCCGCGCGTCGTCAGCAACGGCTCGCCCGGCACGAGCAAACCAGTACCCAGCGCGAACAACCGGTCGGTCGAAACGTTCTGGCCCAGATAGTAAAGCCCCGCGACATATTTCAGATCGTCGCCAAACTGCCCGTTCAGCCGCACTTCCTGCGACCAGAACCACGTCCGGTCGCCCCAATTGTCGACCGCCATGTAATCGACCTGGTTCTGATCGTCGTCCAGCGACGCGCGATAGGCCGACTGGCGATACGCCGTGATCGACGTGATCGTGCCGAACGAAAGATCGACCGTTCCCGTCAGCGACACACCATAATTGTCGCGATGCAGATAATCCGGCCGGTTGTTGTCGATGGTATGCGGCGCGGTATCTGCCGAAGGAAAACCCAAAAGTTCGGGCGTTTGGAAAAAGGCTGGCCGTCCGCGATCGTGCAACCCGTCCACCGTCAGCACGAAACTGCTGTTCGAGGTCGGCGTGTAATAAAGCGATCCCCGATACGAAAACATATCGAGGCTGTCGCCATCCGGCTGATCGCCGAGATTTTTGTAGAACCCGTCGCGCGTCACATAGCCAAGCGAAAGCTTGGCGCTCAGCGTATCGTCAACCAGCGGCGCGGTCACATAGCCGCGAAACCGCTTCAGCCCGTAATTGCCGAAATCGGCGGAGGCCAATCCCTCCACCTCGTCATCAGGCCGCACGGTGGTCACGTTCAACGCGCCCGCAATCGTGTTCTTGCCGAAGATCGTGCCTTGCGGCCCGCGCAGAACTTCCACCTGCGAAACGTCGATCAGTTCCTGATTGTAATTGTCCGGCCGCCCCTGATAGACGCCATCGACATAAATCCCCATGCCGGTTTCGACGCCGATGTTGCGCACCAAAGTCGAAATGCCGCGAATGCCGAACTGGCCCTGCAACACCCCGCCCAATCCGCCGCTCATCGAAACGTTGGGCACGCGCGCAAAAAGATCGGCCACCGAATTGGAGCCCGTCACCTGCAAATCGTCCGCCGTCAAAACGCTCAGCGAACCCGGAACCACCTGAAGATTTTCCGCCGTCTTGCGCGCGGTCACGGTGACGGTTTCGATTTGATCGGCATCTTGCGCCACCGCCGCCACAGGCATCGAAGCAAGCAACGCGGCACTCGCCGCCATCAAGGATTTGCGCAACACAACCGGCCCACTCTTTCCAAAAGGGAATATCGAGGGGCCAACTTGGCGGACAGATTCTTTCTTTTGCGTAACCGGCTTTTATTGCTGTTTAATCAGGGGGAAAGGATCGGTTCTGCTTACCATCGCGGGCAATCCCGCAAGATTCAGCCGCCCCGCCACCCAAGGTGCCATATTTCTAAGCTTGCCCAGATCGTAACCAGTCGAAAAACCGGACCGTTCCAAGAGATAAACCAGGTCTTCCGTCCCGATATTCCCGGTTGCCGACGGCGCAAACGGACAACCGCCGATCCCGCCCACGCTCGCATCCAGCCGGTCCACACCCATTTCGGCAGCGGCAAACGCATTCGCCAAACCGGTGTTGCGCGTGTTGTGAAAATGGCAGCGCAGCGGCATCCCCGGAATGGCATCGCGCAACGCCGCGATCATCACCTGCACCTGCACCGGCACACCCACACCAACGGTGTCGGCCACCGCGATCTCATGCGGCCCGGCGGCGGCAATCGCCTTCGCCATTTCGATCACGCGTTCCAGCGGCACCTCGCCTTCGAACGGGCAACCGAATGCCACCGAAATCGTCGCCTGCGCCCGCACACCCGCCTTCTTCGCGCGTTCGATGATGTCGATCGAAACGTCCACGGATTCCCGCCACGTCTGCTTCTGGTTGCGCAAGCCAAAAGAATCCGTGGCAATCGCCACCGCGCCCACTTCGTCGATCTTCGTCTGCAACGCGCGCTCCACCCCGCGCGCATTCAGCACCAGCCCGATATAGGTGACGTCCTTGCGATCCGGCAGTGCGGCGATCACCTCTTCCGCGCCCGCCATCTGCGGCACGCGTGCGGGGTTCACGAAACTCGCCACCTCGATCCGTCGCGCGCCTGCATCGATCAGCTTTTCGATCATCGCCACCTTGTCGGCGGTGGAAAGGATCGCGTCCTGGTTCTGCAACCCGTCGCGGGGTCCAACTTCGATGATTTCGATTGTCTTCATGGCGCTCAGTCGGGTGTCGAGACGCCGATAATATTCCGCGCCGTCAGATCGTCGAGTGCCTTGTTGTCCAGCTTCAGGAACTCGCGCAAAACCGCCGCCGTATCGCGCCCAACCGGCGGTGGTGCGGTGTATTTGTCCTCGAACGTCTCCGACATCTTCACCGGATTTCCCGGTTCCCAAACACTGCCGCCGCCCATCAGCGGCACTTCCACCTTCATGTGCCGGGCAAGCGCCTGCGGATCGGAAAACGCATGTTCCAGCTCGTTCACCGGCGCCGCCGGAATGCGATATTTCGCCAGCGCCTCCAGCCAGTATTCGCATGTCTCTTTCTCGAACGCCGCCTGCACCCGCTCCTCGATGAACGCCTTGTTGGCAAGCCGCCCCGGCTGCGTCTTGAATTCCTCGCGCCGCAACGCATCGTCGTTCAACAGCTCGACCAGATTCACCCAGAAATTGTCGGTGATGACCGCAATGATCAGATACCGCGTCTTGGTGCGGAACGTGTTGTACGGCACATGCACGAAATGCCCATTGGCCGAACGCCCCGGCGATGTGCCCGACATCAGATACATCGTCGCCATGTAATTCAGCAGCGACAACTGGCAATCGAACATCGAAATATCGACATGCTGCCCACGCCCCGTCCGGTGCCGCGCCTCCACCGCCGACAAAACACCCAGCGCCCCAAACAACCCGCCCGCCAGATCGCCAATCGGAATGCCCGCGCGCAACGGCTCGCCATCCGCATAACCGGTCAGCGACATGCCCCCGCCCATGCCTTGCGCCACCAGATCGAACGCCGGCCGGTTGGGCGCAGGCCCCGTTTCGCCGAAGCCGGAAATCGCGCAGGTGATGATGCGCGGATTGATCTTGGAAAGATGCCCGAAATCGATCTTCAGCCGCGTCGTTACGCCCGCACCGAAATTGCTCATCACGATATCGGCGCGTTTGGCCAGTTCGTAGAACAGCTTCAACCCGTCTTCCGATTTCAGATCCAGCGCCACGCTTTCCTTGTTCCGGCACAGCGTGAGGAAATAGGCGCCCATCCCTTCGCGCGAAAAATTGTGCGATTGCTCCAGCAGCCGCCGCGTGCCCTCGCCTTTTCCCGGCGGCTCTATCTTGATCGTGCGCGCGCCCATATCGGCGAGCAGCATGGTGCCATAAGGCCCCGCCAGCATGTGCGTCAGATCCAGAACAATCAGATTTTCAAGTGCGCGCATAAAATTCCTGAATTGAAATCAAACCCGCTCCGCCGTCTTTCCGGCGGCGTCGCGAGGTGAGTGGGAAATATCTTGCGGCCCCAATTGGCGCGTCCATGCCGCGAATTCGAGGCGGATGCCATCGGGATCGTGAAAATAAATCGAGCGCACGAATGTCGTGGGATCGTGATTTTCGCCCATCGAATGCGTCGTGTCGCCGTGGTTCTTCACATCGGTCACCTCAATGCCCTTGTCGATCAGCTTCTGGCGATACTTCAAAAGCTCCTTGCCATCCACATCGATCGCCAGATGGTTCATCGAACCATGCGCCGAAACCCCGCCGCCATGCTTGGCCTGCACCACACCGGGCAACGCTTCCGGTGCCTTGGGAAACCAGAAGAACGCAATCGAATTGCCGCCGCCGCAATCGAAGAAGAAATGCTGGCCGCCATTGTTCGGCAGTTCCAGCGTCTTGATCAGCGGCATGCCCAGGATGTCGCGATAAAACTCCACGGTCTTCGCCATATCCTTGCAGACAAGCGCCAGATGATTGATCCCGCGGAATCCAAACCCCTGGCTGTTCTCACGGTCCATCGAACCCTCCTAACGCCATTCCTGAACGCGCTGCGTCTCCGGCACGCGAATTTCCACGATCCGTTCCGGCACGTCGTCATATTCCAGCCGCAACGCGCGCCCCGTGACCGCGTGCAGCGAATACATATTCACCTGATAGGAAAGGATCAGGATTTCCTCATCGGAAAGATGCGCCTTCAACGCCTCGAACACCTTGTCGTGCACGCGCCCGTCTTCCAGCACCATCGCATCGGTATAGGCGAGCACCGCGCGTTCCGCATCGCTGAACACTTTTGCGATGTTCCAGTAAGCAACCGCCTCAACCTTCTCGCTGCTCAACCCAACCCGCCTGCCGCCCTTGCAATGCTGCGAATACACAAACTGGCTGCCGCGCACATAGCCGGTGCGGATCAACGCCAGCTCGCGCAATTGCGGATCGAGCGGCGCATCGCGATAGGAATAAGCGCTGAACGCCTTCAATATCCCCGGCACCCGCGCCCAGATCGTCCACCAATTGCCCGGTGTGCCCGTCAGCGTGCCGTTCTTCAATCCGTTGTTGCCGAAAATCTCCTTCAACCGGTCGGCGAATTCGGCGGGCATTTCTTTTTCGGATAGTTCGCGCAGTCTCGGCATGTTTCTCGTCCCTTACGCGTCGATAAAATTCTTGCGGGCCAGCCAATCCCGGCAAACGCCCACGCTTTCGGCCAACTTGTCCTTCTGATCGAAGTAGTAATGCGTGGCGCCCTTGATCAGGTGCTTTTCCTTGTCGGCATGCTTGATGCCGTCATAGATGCGCTGCAGATGCGACGGCGTGCACACTTCGTCGGCAGAATTCTCCACCACCAGCACCGGTACATTGGTGCGGCCAGCGCATTTCGGCCCATCGGCGCGGCTGTGCGTGAACGACCACTGCGAAAGCCACGAGCGCAAACTCGAATACCGCCCCAATCCCGCCGGGCTCATGCTCACCTCGCCCGGATTGCCAGATTGCGTCCAGTTCGGCTTGCGATCATTGGAGTCGATGGCCGTGTCTACCCAGCGGATATCCGCCTTGGTGCCATGCACCACGAAACAGCGTTCCATCTCGCCGCGCGGATTTTTCTTCAGCGCTTCCAGCCGGTCCCAAACCCAGGCATCGATCTTTTTCGACCGCGCAATCTGCGCCGCGCGATACCGCGCGATGAAATCCGCGCTCAACGGCGCCGTGATTTCGCCGCTGAAAATGTCCAGCGAAGGATCCCGCTTGTCCGGATCGTTCTCATCCAGAATGGAGGCGTTCATCCATTCCGTCAGCGTGATCGACCGCGCCACATGCGTGGCGATCTGCATGATGCCATCCGCCGGCAACAGCTTCGCCGCCGTCAGATCGCATTCATCGCCCGCCGGTGTGTGGGTGATCGAAGGATCTTCGGCTTCCGACTGATAGAACAGCGAAAGCGACCCGCCGCCCGACCATCCTCCCAGCACCACCTTCTCGAAACCCAGCTGTTCCTTGAGGTAGCGCACGTATGCGCCCATATCGACCGCGACCTTTTCCATGATCAGCGCGGTATCGTTCTTGGGATAACGGCTGCCGCCGCACAGAACGTGAATGCCCGATGCCGCCAGCGCATTCATCATCGGCAGCATGTTCAGCAAGCCGCTCGGATGCATGCACAGAAGTGCGGTCTTGCTCGGCGGTGCATTCTTCGGCCGCAGCAACTGCCCTTCCAGCGTCACGCGATCCCCGCGCCCGCCATAGGTCTCCTTGAACGTCGCCGTCTCGTTCCACTGCACGATCACCGGCACACGATCGAATTCGTAGCGTGTCATGATGCCGCTCCCGTCTCGGCGCGGTTGGCCCACGCATCGGCCCGCGCCAGGCTCGCGCGGAACGGCTTCAACCCCGACCACAAAATCACCGCCACAATCGGCAGGATCAGCGCCACTGCCGTCGAAAGCGAATACCCCACCGAATGTTCGTTCTTGTAGAAATAATCGGTGATCAGCGCGACGAAGGTGGGCCCGAGCCCCAGCCCCAAGATATTCGCGGTGAACAGGTAGAACGAAAGCACCTGCCCGCGCATCTGGTTGGGCGTCACGATCTGCAACGATGCAATCGCCACCGCCACCGGAAAACTGCTGAGCAACGTACAAACACCCAGCAACGTCAGCGACAACGCGGCCGTCGGCATCAACGTGCAAAGCACCTGCGGCACCGCAATCACAATCGTCACGATAAGCGGCGCCCGCACATAGGCATCCACATATCCGCGCGCCGCGATCCATTCCGCAAAGCGCGCGCCCAGAAGAACGCCCGCCGTGCCCAGCACACCCACCATCATCCCGTAGACGTAACCGATGTCATGCGCCTGCCAGCCATGCACGCGCACGAAGTAAGACGGTATCCACGCCACCGTCCCGAACCCGAGAATGGAGTGAATGGAAAACGCGCCATAGATCGCGCCGAACGTGCCCTTGTTCAGTTTCAAAAACGCCCACACTTCCGAAAACGGCACGCCCTTGTGCGCGGGCACCGCGTCCATCAGCCCGCGCCGCGGCGGCTCCTTCACGAACAGCATGGGGATCAGCACGAACATGCCGAGCACGCCCACAGCGAGAAACGTCGTCTGCCACGCATGCAGCACGCCGAACACCGGCAGCACCGGCGGCGGAAGACTGGCGACAAGCTGGATCGCAAACCCGCCCACCACCAGCGCAAGCCCCGCACCCACATATTGCGCACCCGAATAAACGCTCAGCGCCCGCGCCAGCCTTTCGCGCGGAAAATAATCGCTGATCATCGAGGTGGCCGACGGCCCCAGCGTCGCCTCGCCCACGCCCACCGAAATACGCGCGAGGAAAAGCTGCGCGAAATTCCGCGCCAGCCCGCACGTCATCGTGGCGATGCTCCAGAAGAAGATGCCGATCAGGATAATCCGCTTGCGATTGGACCGGTCGGCCAGCCGCCCGATCAGCATCCCGAACACGACATAGAACAGAACAAAGGCAAAGCCCGCGAGCAAACTCACCTGCGTGTCGCTGAGCCCGAAATCCTTCTTGATCGGCGCGAACAGCAGCGTCGGGATCAGCCGCTCGACATACGACACCATATTGGTGACCGACAGCGCCCCCACCACGAACCATGCATAGGCCGTGCTCGTATGGGGCGCATCGCGCGCAACAGATTGTTCGCCGGCAGCAACCGGCGTTGCGTCGTAAGACGTTGTCATATCGTATCCGTGCCGTTCAGTCGGCGTATTCCAAAACCTGCGGCGTCTGCGGCACCCGCTCCCCTTTTTCATTCATGGGATCGTGGCGAACGTCGCGTTCATCATAGGGCCGCGTCAGCGCCGCCATCTCCAGATGAATGCCGTTCGGATCGCGGAAATAGACCGAACGGATCCACGTCTTGTCGTTGACATCCTGCGATCCGTGCCGGTCGCTGTCTTCGTGGTTGAGCACCTTCACCGAAATGCCCTTGCTTTTCAGCCGCTCGACAGAGGCATCGAACTTTTCCAGCGGAATGTTGAACGCCAGATGGTTCATCGAAGCATGCGCCGTCTGCGTGCCTTTGGTCGCGTAATCCTCGTGCATCGAAGCGATACCGGGTGCCACCTTCGGCGCATTCGGGAACCAGAAGAACGCCACGCAGTCCCCGTTGCCGCAATCGAAGAAGAAGTGCTGGCCCCGCCCGTTCGGCAGATCGAGCGTCTTGACCAGCTTCATCTCCAGTACGCGGGTGTAGAAGTCCACGGTTTCGGCCATGTCCCTGCACACCAGAGCAATGTGATTGACCCCACAATATTCAAACGGCTCGCTTTGCGGGTTCATCGTCTTGTCCATCGCGTACCTCCACTTTTAGGAAAGCCTACTCCTCAGTCGGCAGGCTTGTCGAAGTGAACATTCAACTGAACGCCGAACATCCGCGGCTCTGCGAAATAAAGCTGCGTGAAGTAGTTGGAACTCGGCACCGCCGCCAGTTTGTGAACCACATCGGTAACATTCTTGGCCCACAGCGAAACGGTGAAGTGCCCGCTCGGATCGGTGTAGTTGATGCTGCCATCCAGATTGTTGAACGCCGGCTGATAACCCATGATCGAGTTGTTCAGATCGGTCATGTAGGAACTTTCATGACCGAACGAAATATTCGGCGACAACAGTCCCAGATTGTCCGGCAGGTGGATGTCGTATTGCGCCGTGATGTTGAACGTCCAAAGCGGCGAACGATATGGCTGCAGGTAGCAGGGCCCGTGCTGCGCGTGATCGACGATCGTGTTGTTGCAGACGATCGGCTTGAAATCCTGGTTGCCCAGGTTGGCGACGAAGCTCGTGTAACGCGAATCCAGATAACCGATGCTCGCGCCCAACGTCAGATCGTCGACCGGCAGAGCGGTGAGTTCCAGTTCCACACCGCGCGCCTTCTGGTTGGCGTTGTTGGCCAGAACCTGCGGCGCACCGGGCAGCGGCAGGAAGTATTGAATCTGCAGATCGTTATACTTGTTCCAGAACGCCGCCAGATTGGCCCGCAGATGATTGTCGAGCCAATCGGTCTTCGCGCCGATTTCATACGCAATCGCCTTCTCGGGCTTGGCCGGAGGATTGACGAAAGCATCGACCGGCTGCCCCGCGGGTATTCCCGAAGGCGCACGCGAGTTGAATGCGCCGCTCTTGAAGCCCGTCGAATAGGTGAAATAGGCCATCGCATGTTCGTCGATGCGATAGTTCGCGCCCGCGTGATAAGTGAAATTCGTCCAGGTGTGCTTGCCGGGAATCGTCAGGCCCGTCGTGAACGGTGCCGCCACCTGCTGCGGCGAACGCAGGAAGTCCTTCGTTTCGGTCGAGAAGCGGATACCGCCGGTCAGCGTCAAATCGGGCATGATCTTGTAATCGACCTGCGCGAACGGCGCGAGCGTCCAGTCGTTCTGCGCCGCCCCTTCCACCGTGTGCCCCGGCACCGCGATGGTCGGCGTGAAGTCCTGCTGGAAGTAGAAGCGGTACCAGTTGTAATAGATACCGGCCACCCACGTCAGCGGAGACTCCTGGTCGTTCGACGCCAGATGAACTTCCTGCTGGAAGTAATTCATCTTCTTGCGCGTGAACGTTTCGAAGAAGTTCAGACCCGTCGTGTCGAAATCGCTATAGGTGTTCTGCTTGCCGCGCATATAGCCGGTGATCGAAACCACATCGGCCCACGGCAGGTGATAGGTCATGTTGAGCGAACTGGTGAACGTGTCGCCCGTGTCGCCGTTGGGATAGTTGCGCTGCACGGTGAACGGATCGGTCGTGCCGCCGGGGAAGCCATAACCGGGCTTGCCCAGATAAAACGGCAAGCTCAGATAATCGCCCAGTGTCGGATAACCCGGCAATCCCAGACCGCCCGCCGGCACCGAACCGTTCTGCCCGCCGGAAGAATCGCTGCGGTTCTTGATGTACGTCGCCGCCAGCACCGCCGAAAAATCCGCCGACGGTTGCCATTTCAACGTTCCGCGATAGGTCTTGTAATCGTCGCCGCTCAGCCACGCATCGCTCGATTGCGGCGGGTTGCCCAGCGGATCGATATAGGTGTTGCGCACATAACCGTCGGAATACTGGCTCTGCATCACCAAACGCAGCGCCAGCGTATCGTTGATCGGAACGTTCACGATGCCGCCGAAATCCGCGCGGCCGTAATTGCCGAGCTTGGCATAGGCATCGATGCTGTAGAGGTTGAAATCGGGATCGTGCGTCTTGATCTGCACCACGCCGCCGGTCGTGTTCTTGCCGAACAGCGTGCCCTGCGGACCGCGGTCGATTTCCACGCTCGCCGCATCGTACATTTGCAGCAGCGCGTTCAAATTGCCGGGATAGAAGATCCCGTTCACCGAAACGCCCACGCTGGGGTCGATGGCCTGGTCGATGCCCGAATAGCCGATACCGCGCGAATACAGCACCGAAGCCGAACGGTTGATCGCGCCCACCCCTTCGATCGTCACGTTGGGGGCAATGCGCGTCAGGCTCGTCAGGTCTTTGACGAACAGCTTGTCCAGTTGATCGGGGCCGAGCGCGGTCACCGCGACCGGCGTGTCCTGAATCGATTCTTTGCGCAGTGTTGCAGTAACGACAACAGTTTCGATGCCCGCGGGCTCCGCCGAAGCTGTCTGGGTGGCGGGTTGCTGCTGATCCTGTGCCTGGGCAACGCCTGCGAAACCGGTGAGCGCGCAAATGGCTGCGCCGCCCATAATCCATTGGCGAATCTTCATTTTATTCCCCTTCGTTTCCTCTCAAGAGCCGCCCGGTCGTCGTTGCGCGCCGGTTTATGCCCAGATGCTTCGAAAGCTAATTATCCCCCGGATGCTTCGCAAGCTAATTGTCCCCGCAGGCCGGCGCATGTCTGTTGCTTCGAAAGCTAAAGGACGGAAAAACAAGTCCCTAGGCATTAATATTTGGGCGACGGACAAATTGGATTTGCCGCCGCCGCTCGCTATATTGCGCCCCGTTCCGGCGCCATTTGGCTGACGGAGCTGTCAACAAGACAAAGCGGCAAATGCTCTTTTTGTTTGTTTCCTCAAGCCTTTCGCGGGGCCGCTGATGCGCCGCCTGCCGCCGCTCACCGCATTGCGCGCGTTCGAAGCGTTGGGCCGTCTGGAAAACGTGAAAAGCGCGGCCGACGAGTTGAACGTCACACCCGCCGCCATCACCCACCAGATCCGCCAGCTTGAAGAACACTTGAGCGTCGAACTGTTCAGCCGTTCCAACAAAGGCATGACGCTCACCAAGGACGGCACCGAGTTTTTCCAGGTGGTGACGCAAGCCTTCGAACTGCTGCACGAAGGCGCGCGCAGAGTGGAAGGCGGCGGAAGCCACACGCTCAACGTCAACAGCCTGCCCAGTTTCGCAAGCTGCTGGCTGGTGCCGCGCCTTCCGCGTTTCTATGCCGCCAATCCCGGCATCGAACTGGAAATCAACACGGTGGGCAATCCCGGACAGCCGGTCGATTTCGCCCATCTCGGCGCCGATATCGCCATTCGCGTCGGACCAACCGCCGAAGCATGGCCGGGCCTTGCGGTCGAGAAACTCGTGCACGAACAGATGTTCCCTGTCTGCGCGCCGCAATTGCTCAAAGGCCCGAATGCGTTGCGCTACCCAAGCGATCTGGCGCGGCACATGCTGCTCATCGTTTCGCGCCGCCCCGAAGGCTGGCCGGAATGGCTTGCCGCCGCGGAACGCACCTTCGGCGACACCGCGCGGATCGACGCCAGTCACGGCCTGCGTTTCGACACGATCCAGATGGCAACCGCCGCTGCCGTGGAAGGCCTTGGTATCACCATCGGGCGCACGCCCTTGATCAACGACTATCTGGAATCCGGCGCACTTGTCGTTCCGTTCGATCTGGAAGTGCGCAGCCGCGCGGCCTATTGGCTGGTGGGGCACAAGGGCACAATCAATTCGCGTCCCGTGCAATTGTTCCGCAACTGGTTGCGGCAGGAATTGGGCCTGCCGCCGCAGCACACATCCGCGGCGGCATAACCCTTTAAAACCTTACTCTGCGGGTTCGAGGTGACGCACGGTCTTCTTGTGACCCTGCGCATCCACCGGTTCGTGTTTCACGTCGATCTTCGGATCGAGCGGGCGCGTCCACGCCGCGAATTCCAGGCAGATGCCATCCGGATCGTAGAAATAGATCGAGCGAACGAAGGTCGAGGGCGAAATATCGGCGCTGATCTGGCGGTCGGAATCGTCATGGTTGACGACCTTGGTGCACTCAACGCCGCGCGCCAGCAGCTTCTCGTGATATTCGTCCACCTTCTCGGCCGGAATGTTGAACGCGATATGGTTCATCGAACCATGGCCCGAAACGATGCTGCCCTGCCCCGGCAAAGCCTTGGCGGAGGCCACGCCCGGCGTCGCTTCCGGCGCGGTCGGGAACCAGAAAAAGGCGAGGCCATCGCCATTCCCGATGTCGAAGAAAAAGTGCTGGCCCATGCCGTTCGGCAAGTCGATCGTCTTTGTCATCGGCATGCCGAGCACGTTGGTGTAAAAGTCCACCGTCTTGGCCATGTCCTTGCAGACGAGCGCCAGGTGGTTCACGCCCTGTATGTCGAACACATTGTTTTTCAGTTGAGCCATCGCTCGTCTCCTATTCGAATACCGAACCCCCTCTTACCATCTTTCGCGAGGTTGCACTATATAGAACCTATAGAACCCTAAGCATTTGGTGGGGCAAAGCGTTTGCACCGCCGTCAACATCCGGAGGAACCCCATGCCGCGTCTGAAAGAAATCCCGCTTTCCCAAGCACCCACCGAGAACATCAAGTCCTATTACGAAAGACTTTTCCCCGGCCGCGATCCGGTGAAAGAACCCGGCACCGCAACCGGAACGCCCGGCAATTGGTGGACGGTGTTCGCACTCGTGCCATCCATCTTCGATCACGCCACCCAGCAATTCGGCATGTTCGGCATGTTCGCCGACAAGTCCGTGAGCAAGCTCGATCCCGCGATCCGCGAAATCGCGTTGCTGCGCGTGGGCTTCGAAGTGGGCAGCCAGTTCGTGTTCTCGCAGCATTGCAAGGCCGCGCGCCGCAACGGCGTCTCCGACGAAAAGATCGCCGCGATCCCAAGCTGGAGCGTTTCCGATCTCTATTCCCCGCTCGAACGCGCGGTGCTCGCCTATGTCGATTGCCTGGTGCTGGATCGCGGCCGCGTGCCCGACGGCGTGTTCGAAGCCTTGAAGAAGCAGATGAAAGACGAAGACATCCTCGAACTCACCTATCACTCGATGTGCTATCACCTGCACGCCGTCACCTGCCGCGCGCTGCGTCTGGAATATGACGACGTCCCCGAACGCATCAAGGAAGTGCCCGTCCCGAAAGACGGCAAGCTGTCGGCCGACTGGGCGGGAGCCGCGTGGAACAGATGAGCGATACCGTCAAACTCATCGCCTTCGCCGGTTCGACGCGAAAGGATTCATACAATCGCCGCGTCGTAGAAATCGCAGCCGAAGGCGCCCGCGCAGCGGGCGCCGAGGTGCAAGTGTTGAACCTCAAAGATTTCGACATCCCCTTCTACGACCCGGATATCGAAGCCGTAGAAGGCATGCCGCCCGGCGTAAAAAAATTGCGCGACCTGTTCGTAGAATCGGACGGCTACTTAATCGCCGCCCCGGAATACAACGGCTCCATGCCCGGCCTGCTGAAGAACGCCCTGGACTGGGTCTCCCGCCCCGCCCCCGGCGAAACGCAAACCACCCTACGCGCCTTCCGCGGCAAGGTAGCCGGCATCATGTCCGCCTCACCCGGCCCATGGGGCGGCGTGCGCGGGTTAGCGCATTTGCGCCAAATCCTGAGCGGAATTTTCGTCCTGATAGTCGCCGAACAACTGGCAGTGCCAAACGCCGCCGACGCCTTCGAACCCCACGGTGCGCTAAAGAACTCCGCCTATCACACAATGCTCGAAGCCATAGGCAAACGCGTCGCGCATTTGGCAAAGGCGATGAAGGAATAAAAATAAACCCTCCCCTTGAGGGAGGGTCGATAAAATTCGGAGCGCAGCGGAGAATTTTTCGGGGAGGGGTCCAAACTGCCGAAGTATTGACCCCTCCCCGAAATTCGCTTCGCAAATTTCGACCCTCCCTCAAGGGGAGGGTCTGACACCTAAATCCTCTTCCCCACCCAAGCCGCAACCATATCCGCCACCAACGGCCGCAGCTTCGGATCGTCCTCGAAATAATGCGCGCCCGGCGGCATCTCCAGCGTCTTGTCCTTCGCCCCAAGCGCTTCGAAGATCACCTTCGCATCGCTCGGAAACACGCCCATGTCGCCCGTGCTCTGGATCACCAGCGACGGCATGGTGATATGCCCCAGATGCACCTCGCCGCGGCATTGCGAGGTCTCCAGACTCCACATCGAAAGCCACGTCTTCAACGTGTTCGCGCGCCCGATCCCCGACGGCGCACGATTGGCCACGCGCGGATCGCCGCGATAACAGCCGGGGCACGGCCGCGTCGAAGGCTCGATCGCCGGATCCATGAACCGCAAATCCGCCCAAGTGCGGAACAACGGAAAGATACGATCCGGAATCCCCGCCGCATTCACCCGCACCAATTCCTTCTTCGCCCAATCGGTGATGCGCTGGTTGCGCGCCCGCTGTGCCGCGCGATAGCGCGTGATGAAGTCCTGCGAATAAGCCGGCCCATTATCGGGATTGAACGGATTGAGCGATTCATCGGTCTTGGTCGGATCGGTTTCGTCGATCACCGATCCATCCATCCAGTTGGTCAACACTTCGGGCCGCCCCGGATGCGCATTGAGCGAAATGTAAAGCTGCCCACCCGGGAGCGATTGCAGCGATTCCTGCACAATCCCCTTCGCGTCTTTCGCCAGGGTCGGCTTCTGCGATTCCGCCTGATACGCCGCCATCAACGAGCCGCCGCCCGAATTGCCCAGCAGCACGATCTTTTCCACACCCGCCTTCTCGCGCAGCCATTTCATGCCGACCGCGATATCGATCAGCGCATGTTCGAGCAGAAACTGATCTTCCGCCCCGCGAAACCGCGTGTTCCAGCCGAGGAAACCAAACCCGCGTTCCGCCATGAACGGCGCAAGATAATGTTCGGTGAAATCGACATTGTAGTGATTGGCGATGAACGCGACCTTCGGCCGCTTGCCCTTCGGCGTCCAGTAAAGCCCCTGACAGGGATAGGAGCCGTGGCCAAAGCGCGGCGCGGTTGGCGATTCCAGCCCCACAAATTGCGTTTCGACCTCAGACGGGATGCTCATTTGCTTTCCTCCAGCGGGTGCCGTGCTAGACACTTCGAATTCGAATGAATAGAATTTCGCGCAAAAATCAAGGCCTCGCAAGGTGATCGAAGTCCCGCGCATTTCTTACGAAGCGTTGCCCGCAACCCTCAAGGAGGAGCTGGCCGCGAAGGTGAACCGTCTGGGCTATCTTGGTGAATTTTTCCAGATCGCCGCGCACCAGCCCGATGCGCTCTATCATTTCAACCGCTTCACCGAGACGTTGAAGGAAGCCCTGCCGCACAATCTCGTCGAATTGCTGGCGCTCACGCTTTCGACCTGGAGCGAAAATTTCTACGAACGCGTGCAACACGAATGCCTCGCCCTGAAACTCGGCCTCTCCGAAGCCTGGGTAAAAGATGTCGAGCGCCTCACGCCCAACGAAACCACCCGCCTCACACCAACGGAGAAAGCCGCGCAAACCCTCGCGCTCTCCATGGCGAAAACCCAAGGCCGCAACTCGCGCGCCGATGCCGAAGCCTTCGCCAAACTCACCGATCACCAAACCCTCGTCGGCGTGATGCTGACGGTGGGCCGCTATCTCGCGCACGCAGCGTTCTGCAACACGATGCAGATCAAGCCGCCGGTCTCTTCTCCCATCGGAGAAACCGCGTGAGCCCCATCTGGATCGGCGAAAAGGATTTGGCGCTCGACCTCGCGCAAGCCATCGCCCTGTTGCGCAAAGCCATGCTGCGTCAGGCACGCGGCAACGCCAAGAACATGGAAAAAACGCATCTCGCCTGGGACGGCGGCACGATGCACGCCATCGGTGCGGCCTTCACCGACACATCGCTGCTCGGCGTGAAGACATGGGCGCACACGCCGAAGGGCGCGACCCCGCTCGAAATCCTGTGGGACGCCGAAACCGGCAAACTGCTCGCCATCATCGAAGCCTTCGCGATGGGCCAACTGCGCACGGCCGGTATCGCAGGCCTCGTCACCGATATGCTCGCCGCCAAAGATGCCGATCAAATGGCCATCTGCGGCACCGGCAAACAGTCGCTGGCACAAATCGCCGCCGTCAGCCTGGTGCGCAAACTCAAGCTCGTGCGCATCTACGGCCGCAACGCCGAACGCCGCGAGGCTTTCGCCAAACGCGTGCAAACCGAACTGAACCTGAAGACCGAATGTTTCGATGACGTGGGCAAAGCCGTCGCCAACGCCCCCATCATCAACTTGGTCACCCGCGCCAAAGAACCCTTCCTCACCGCCGACATGCCCGCACGCGGCGCACACATCAACGCGATGGGCGCGATCACGCCGGAGCGCATGGAATTTTCCCCCGCCCTACTCTCGCGCTGCGCCATCGTCGCGACAGACAGCATCGAACAAGCCCTCGCACTGGGTTCCGAATTCATCGCCGCGAGCCTCACGCCCGCCTCGCTGAAAACCGTGAGCGAACTCGTCGCCGCCGACACGTCGCGGCCAGCATCCGCCGATCTCACCCTGTTCAAATCGCTGGGCACCGGCACCGCCGATCTCGCCCTTGCCGAAGAACTCCATCGTCTCGCGCGCGAAAAAGGTTTGGGCCGCGAATTGCCGACACCGGCACCCGCGCCTCTTTCTTTCCGCGCCACTTAAGGAAACACCCGTGACCGAAGCCAAATTCCTCGCCGCCAATCCATCGCTTCCCACGCCGAACGAAATCTGGGAACCGATCGTCATCAGCGGCGAAACCATCGAACGCGAAGCCGAACGCCTCCTCTCGCTCGATGTCGCCGATCCCATCGAACGCCAGGTCCGCATCACGCATCCCATGGCCTGCGCGCGCGGCCAGGGACTCGCGCCGGGCATCGAAGTGCGCCTCGCGGCCCTCAAACCCGGTGAACGCACCAAACCCTATCGCCACAACGCCACCGAAGTCGGCTTCTGCATCGGCGGCGGCGGCCACGCCAAAACCGGCAGCGCCGAATTCGATTTCACCCAATACGATGTCTGGAACATCCCCTCGTGGTCCTCGATCACCTACGAGAACAACACGAAGAAGCCGCAGCTGCGCCTGACCTATTCCAACGCCGCATTGCTGCGCCTGCTGAACGTCCATCTTGTCGAAGACAAAAAAACCACCGGCATCGTCCCCGAAGCCACCGCGCACGACAAATCCGCGATGGCCGGATCGATGAAGATCAAAGACCTGTTCCAAATCCCCGGCGACGACGCGTGGCTGATGTCTTACGAGCGCCTCATCAATCCACCCGCCGTCGAATCCAATCCCAATTTCTGGGAATGGCAAAAGGTGAAACAGGAGTTGGACAAGCTTACCGCCCTCGGCGCCAAATATCGCGGCCGTCGCCTCTATCTTCTCTACAATCAACTCACCGGCCGCACCAACGGCACCACACCCAGCTTCTTCGCCACGATGACGGTGCGTCCGCCCAACATCATCGACCGCCCGCATCGCCACGCTTCCGCCGCGATCAACTATTACTTCAGCGGCGCGGGCTACAGCCGCGTCGCCGGCAAGCATTACGAATGGAAAGCGGGCGATCTCATGCTCTCCGCCCCCGGCTGGGCAATCCACAACCACGCCTCGCACGATCAAGGCCACGTCTACGAACTAACGATCCAGGATCAACCCTTCCACATCTGGCAGGAATCGCTCCTCTGGCAGGAAAGCCTCGCCGAACCGCCCGCGCTTCTCGGCGCGCAACCCGGTTTCAAAACCAATCGCGAAGAGGCGCTCGTCTGATGAGCGATCTTTCCTGGCTCAAAGGCTCCATCCCGCCGCTGATCACGCCGTTCAAAAACGGTCAGGTCGATTTCGAAACCTACACCCGCCTGATCGAACGCCAGATCGAAGGCGGCAGCCACGGCATCCTCGTCAACGGTACCACCAGCGAACCCAGCACGCTGACAACGGATGAACGCAACGAACTCGTCACCCTCGCGGTGAAAACCGCCAAAGGCCGTATCCCCGTTATCGCCGCCACGGGTTCGCAATCGCTCGCCGAAACGCTGATCCTGTCGCAATTCGCCGAACGCGCGGGCGCTGATGCGCAACTCGTCGTCACGCCCTATTACATCAAGCCGCCGCAACGCGGCCTCGAAGCCTATTTCGTGGAAGTCTTCTCGAAGCTGAAGAAACCGGCGATGGTCTATCACATCCCCGGCCGCACCGGCGTCTCGATGGATGTCTCAACCTTCGCCGCGATCAAGGCGAAGTGCCCCCATCTCGTCGGCGTCAAACACGCCTCCACCGATCTGGGCTTCGTCACCGATCTTCTCACCGCGCTTGGCCGCGATTTCAAGATCTTCGTCGGCCTGGAAGAACTGTGCCTGCCCATGATGGCCATCGGCGCCGTCGGCATGATGAACGCGGTCGGCAATCTCGATCCCAAGCGCGTCGCCGCCATGCACACCGCCCTCGAAGCGGGCGATCTGGCGAAGGCGCAAGAGCTTCACTTCGCCCTGTTCGAAATCTCCAAAGCCATCTTCTTCGATACCAACCCCATCCCGCTCAAATACATGATGAAGAAACTCGGCCTGATAGACCGCAACGAACATCGCCTCCCCATGTCGCCCGCGCCTGAAGCGTTGGAACGCAGGCTCGACGAGGTTCTGAAGAAAGCGGGCCTCACATGACCACGCGCCAATGGACTCTCAACGGCACCCACCGCGTGCCCTATTGGGTCTACACCGATCAGGGCATCTATGATCGCGAACAGAAAGAAGTCTTCCCGCGTTCGTGGAATTACGTCGGCCTCGAACCCGAAATCCCCAACCCGGGCGATTTCAAACGTACCCATGTCGGCGAAACCTCCGTCATCGTGGTGCGCGGCAAGGAAGGCGAGATCCACGTCCTGAAAAACCAGTGCGCCCATCGCGGCCTCGAAGTCTGCCGTCAGGATTACGGCACCACGCGCGCCTTCCAATGCCCCTATCACCAATGGACCTATCGCCTCGATGGCGATCTCACCGGCGTGCCCTTCATCAAAGGCGTCGGCGGCCACGGCGGCATGCCCGACGATTTCGAACGCAAGGATCACGGCCTGACGAAACTGAAAGTCGCCACGCGTCACGGCGCGATCTTCGCCACCGAAGCAGACGAAATCGAGCCGCTGGAAGACTATCTCGGCGAAAAGATGCTGAAACTGTTCGACCGCGTGTTCAACGGCAAACCGTTGCGCATCGTCGGCGTCTCCCGCCAGCGCATTCCGGCCAACTGGAAACTGATGTTCGAAAACATCAAGGATCCCTATCACGCAAGCCTGCTGCACGTGTTCCTTGTCACATTCGGCCTCTTCCGCGCCGACAATCCTTCACGCACCGAAATGGACAAAACCGGCCGCCACAGCGCGCTCGTCTCCCAACGCAGCGCCAATCCGCTCGCCGCCAACGCAGCGACACAGGAAATGGCATCGTTCAAGGAAAAGCTCGAATTGCACGACAAGCGCCTGCTCGACATCGTCAAGGAATTCCCCGATCCCGCAACCGTGGTGATGCAAACCATCTGGCCCAACCTCATCGTGCAGCAACAGGCCAACACCTTGGCCACCCGCCAGATCGTGCCCGCAGGCCCCGATGCCTTCGATCTCAACTGGACGTTCTTCGGTTACGCCGACGATGACGAAGCCATGCAAACCCGCCGCCTGCGCCACGCCAACCTTATGGGCCCTGCAGGTTTCGTTTCGCTCGACGACAGCGAAGTGATGGATCTCGCCCAACGCGGCATTCATGTCGATGCCGAACGCGCAGCAGTGGTCGAAATGGGCGGCCGCGGCAGCGAAGACCACGATCACATCGTCACCGAAACCGCCATCCGCGCCTTCTATGGCTACTATCGTGAGGTCATGGGCCTGTGAGCGACCCAATGCTGGAAATTCAGGCGCTCTACACGCGCTACGCCGATCTGATCGACGAAGGCCCAATCGCCGAATGGCCCACGTTGTTCACCGAAAACGCGGTCTACAAAATCGTCACCCGCGAAAACCTCGCGCGCGGCTGGGCGCTCGCGCTCATGTCCTGCGATTCCCGCGCCGCCATCGAAGACCGCGCCTACGCCGTCGAACATCTGTCGATGACGATCCCGCGCCGCTACCGCCACCTGATCTCGGGCTTCGCGGTCACACAGCAAGGCACGAACGCGTGGCACGTCACCGCCAATTTCGCCGTCTTCGAAACCATCGAAGGCCAGCCCACGGTCGCGTTTGCCGCAGGTCGTTACAAAGATGTCATCGTGCGCGAAGACGGCACGCTGCGCTTCCAGGAAAAGATCACCATCACCGACGCAGCGAGCATAAAAAATTCGCTCGTCTTTCCGCTCTAAAAACCCTCCCCTTGAGGGAGGGTCGATAAAATTCGAAGCGGAGCGAAGAATTTTTCGGGGAGGGGTCCAAACCCGCGCAGCATTGACCCCTCCCCGAAAAATCCTGACGGATTTTTCGACCCTCCCTCAAGGGGAGGGTTGAAGATCACGGCGTTTCCGAACCCATCGGCAGCGTCGCCCCGGCATGGGCCTTCAGATAGATCGCTTCTTCCTTCGCCAGGTTCTCGCTCATCCGGAGCAACACCCGCCGCAGGGTCGCGATATCCGCCGGGTCCAGTTCGCGCGAGGCAATGGCGTTCACATCCGCCACGCAGGGAATCAGCTTGTCGCGCAGCTTGCGGCCCTTCGCCGTCAGGAAGATGTGCACCTTGCGGCGGTCTTCCTTGCTCGGCACGCGCTTGATCAGGCCTGTGCGTTCCATTCCGTTCAGCGCCGTCACCGTGGTCGGCTCGCGCATCGAAACGCGGCGCGAAAGCTCGCGCTGGGTCATGCCCTCTTCGTTCCAGAGTGCGCGAAGAAAAGGCCACTGCCCGGCAGACACGCCGTATTCCAGCGTGCGCCGTTCCAGATTTCGCGAAAAGGAACGGAAAGTAATGCGGGTCAGATAACCGATGCTGTTCATCGGATTATCGAAGAAATGTGCGGATTGTTCCGGCGTTTTCTTGGCCGCCATCTGGATGTTTTCCCCTGTGCCGGGAAGAGGGATAGGGCGAGGCTGGGCAAAACGCAAACGGCCTCTTCGAATCCTTGCGAGCATACCCCCATCCTGTTAGATAGAAATCTAACTATTTTACCGGACGGCCCGTGACAGACCTTCCCCTGATGCCGACGACCATTGTCGGGAGCTACCCCCAGCCGGACTGGCTGATCGACCGCGAAAAACTGAAAGACCGCCTGCCGCCGCGCGTGCGGGCCAAGGAATTGTGGCGCGTGGGCGGGGACTTACTGCAAGCAGCCCAGGACGATGCCACGGTGGTCGCCATCCACGATCAGGAACGCGCCGGAATCGACATCGTGGGCGACGGCGAAATGCGCCGCGAAAGCTATTCCAACCGGCTCGCCACCGCGCTCAGCGGCATCGACATCGAAAAAGCCGGTACGGCGATAGATCGCACCGGCGCCGCCAACCCGGTGCCGCGCGTGGCAGGCCAGATCCGCCGCATCGGCCCGATAGAGGCGCAGGACGTGCCGCTGCTCAAGCGCACGACGGACCACCCGATCAAGATCACCCTGCCCGGCCCCTTCACCATGACCCAGCAGGCGCAGAACGATCACTATGCCAGCGACGAAGCGCTTGCGATGGACTACGCCGAGGCCGTCAACGCAGAGTTGAAAGACCTCTTCGCCGCCGGCGTTTCGATTGTTCAATTGGACGAGCCCTACGTTCAGGCCCGCCCCGAAGCCGCGCGCAAATACGCCGTGAAAGCAATCAACCGCGCGCTCGAAGGCGTGAAAGGCAAAACGGCATTGCACGTCTGCTTCGGCTACGCCCACGTCCACAAAGGCGCCGCCAAACCCAACGGCTATTCTTTCTTGGCCGAACTGGACGATTGCGCCGCCGACATCATCTCCATCGAAGCCGCCCAACCGCGCCTCGATCCCACAATCCTGCGCGAACTGCCGCACAAGACAATGATGTACGGCGTGATCGACCTTAACGATCTCACGGTGGAAACGCCTGAGATCGTGGCACAAAGAATCCGCGAAGCCCTAAAACACACCACCCCCGACCGCCTGATGATCGCCCCGGACTGCGGCATGAAATACCTGTCGCGCGAAGTGGCGTTCGGAAAGCTGAAAGCCATGGTCGACGGTACCAAGATCGTGCGGAAAGAAATCGCGGGCTAAGCCACCCACTTACCTCCCCCTTGTGGGGAGGTCGAACAAATCTGAGCGCAGCGAAGATTTTTCGGGTGGGGGACGGTGCACATCACGATGAGCGGCCCCCCACCCGGATCGCTTCGCTCTCCGACCTCCCCACAGGGGGGAGGTAAGAATTAGCTCAGAAACGCCGTCAGCAACGCATTCACCGCGTCCGGCTTCTCCAGCGTCATCATGTGCCCGCACTCTTCAAGCACCTCCAGCCGCACATCCGGTATCGCTCCCAGCATCTCGTTCTGATGCTCGATGGTCGTGATCCCATCCTGCCGCCCGAACACCAGCATCGTCGGGCACGCAATCGACCCCAGCATCGGCCTGCTATCCGGCCGCGCCATGATCGCCCGCTGCTGCCGCTGAAACGCCTCCGCCCCCGTATCGCCCGCCATGCGCCGCAACACGCTCGTCAGCGCCTCGTCACCAACCCGCGACGGATGCACCAGCATCGGAATGCGTTCTTCGATGATCCCGTCATACCGCCCCTGCTCCACCAGCCGGATATATCCCATCCGCCGCTCGGTCTGTTTCGGCGTGTCGGCAGGCGCCAGCGCACTCATCAACACCAACCGCTCGATCCGCTTCGGCGCGCGCCGCAACATCTCGAACGCCACAAACCCGCCCATGCCATGGGTGATCAGCGCGAACTGCGCAGGCGAAGCATCCAGCACCGATTGCGCCATCGCCCCCACCGTATCGTGATCGCGCTGCACAAACACTCGCGGCTTCGCGAACGCCGAAAGCACCGGCATCTGCGGCGCAAACACCAGTTCGGTGCAAAGCTGAGAGGGAATAAGAACGATATCCTGCGCCATATCTAAACCACCCGATGCAAAAGCGCTTCGCCCGCACCAACGCGGCGGCAATTCTCGATGGCAACATCGATGCTGCGCGCCAGCGTCTCCGGCGTCAGCCACGCGATATGCGGCGTCACCACAACGTTCGGCAATGAAAACAGCGGATGCGCCATCACCGGCTCGCTCCGCAACACATCCAGCCCCGCCGCCGCCAGCGCCCCGCTTTTCAGCGCATCCACCAGCGCCGCCTCATCCACCAATTCCCCGCGCGCCGTGTTCACCAGAATGGCCCCGCGCTTCATCCGCGAAATCGCCTCGCGCGAAATCATGCCGGTCGTCTCCGCCGTCGCCGGACAATGCAGCGAAACGATATCGGATCGCGAAAGCAGCTCCTCCAGCGAAACCGATTTCGCATCCGCCACCTTCCGGTCGCTGCGCGCGTGATACAGCAGCGTCGCGCCCAGCGCCTTCAACACCGGCGTCAGCCGCTGCGGCACCGCGCCGTAACCGACAAACCCGATGGTCCGCCCCGCGATCTCCCCCGTGCGATCGAACTGGCCCGTATCCGGCCGCCAGCCCGCGCCTTCGCGCATCAGCGGATCGAAATAATTCGTCCGTCGTATCGCCGAAAGCATCAGCATCAACGTCATCTCGGCCACGGCCTGCGTGTTGGTGCCCGGCATGTTGCACACCGCAACGCCAGCGCGTTTCGCCGCTTCCAGATCGATGGTGTTCACCCCCACCCCGATCTTCTGGATCAGCTTCAGCTTCGGCGCACCCTCGATGTCTGCCGCGCGCACGGGCCGCAACACATGCAGCAACGCCGCCGTCCCGCGCATCGCCGCTGCAAACGCCGCATCGTCGCTTTCATCGATGATCGAAAGCGTCATCCCCGGCAGCAACGCCGCCTCAAGCTGCGCTGCAAACCCGTCACTCGCGCGATAATGCAGAACGATGTTCATCTGCGCACCGAAGCGGGCAACCCGCTCCACCCCGCATATGTCGCGCCATCGCCCATCTCTTCCTCGATGCGCAACAACTCGTTCCACTTCGCCATGCGTTCCGACCGCGCAAATGAGCCCACTTTAAACTGCCCCGAATCCCAACCCGTCGAAAGATGCGCAATGGAAACGTCTTCCGTCTCCCCCGACCGCGCCGAAACAATCGCCGCCCACCCGGCATCTTTCGCTGCCAGCAATGCCGCATGCGCCCGCGAAACCGTGCCCGCCTGATTGACCTTGATCAGCGCGCAATTGCACGCGCCCGCATCCGCCGCGCGTTTCACGCGGGCTGCATCGGTAACGAGAAAATCATCCCCCACCACCTGCACCTTGCCGCCGACCGCCGATGTGAACTTGGCCATCGCCTCGACATGATCCTGCGCCACCGGATCTTCGACCGAAAGAACGGGATAGCGATTGCACCACCCAACAACCAGTTCGATCATCTGATCGCCATCGAGCCGCCGCCCATCCAGCGCCAGCTGATATGCCCCATCGCGATAAAATTCGCTCGACGCGATATCCAGCGAAATGAACACATCCTCACCCGCCCTGTATCCCGCCTTCTCGATGGCGCGCGTCAAAATCGAAAGCCCGTCTTCGTTGCTTTCGAAATTCGGCCACCAGCCGCCTTCATCCGCCGTGCCCGCCAGCCGGTTTTCATCGGCCATGATCGCGCCCGCCGCGCGATACACATCGCCCGTGATCTCGAATGCGCGCCGCAACGTCTCCGCCCCCGGCACCATCACCATGAAATCCTGAATGTCGGTGCGCCGCCCCGCATGTGCGCCGCCGCCAAGAATCTGAATCTCGGGCACCGGCAAACGCACCGCGCGCCCATCCGCCAGATAGCTCCAAAGCGGCTCGTCCGCGTCATCGGCCAGCGCATGCGAAAGCGCGAGCGACACCGCCACCGTCGCATTGCCGCCCAACCGCGAGAAATTCGCCGTCCCATCCAGTTCGGCCAGCAGCGCATCCAGCGCTTCCTGATCGGCTTCTTTGCCGGCAAACGCCGTGGCAATCGCCCCATTCACATTGGCAACGGCCTTGTCCACGCCAAACCCGCCGAACTTATCTCCGCCATCGCGCAGATCGATCGCTTCGTGTATCCCGCGCGAAGCCCCCGCAGGCGCTGCCGCGCGCCCAAACGCGCCGCTCTCCAGATGAATGTCCACTTCCACCGTGGGCCGCCCGCGCGAATCCCATATCTGCCGTGCTTTAACCGAACGAATAAGGCTCATAACCTGCTGACCTTGCTGTACCACGCGCCCGCGATGTCCGAGAGCGTGAGTTGTTGCAAAAGAAATTCCCGCGCCGCCGCCCGCACAAATTCCTTGTGCGCGGGAACGGTGATGTATTCGACCGGCGATTTGCCATCGATGCGCGCCAGCAGAAATGCGCAAAGCAATCCCGCCGTGCGCCGGTCCAGCCCATCGGCGCTTTCCCAACTCGCTTGCGCGAAATAAGCGTGCCGCAAGGCATCGAACGCGTGAATATAGGCCGAAACATGCGCCGGCGCCCAAACGCATTTGAGCAACAGATGATTAAGGCAGAACGCCAGATCGAACGCCGGGTCGCCATAACACGCCGTTTCCGCATCCAGGAAAATCGGCCCCTCGCGCCCCACCAGAATATTCTTCGGGCTCACATCGCCGTGCATCAGCGCAATCCGCGCCCCCGCCACATCGCGCGCCATCGCTTCGATCCGCGCCGCGCGATCCGGGTGCGCCTTGGCCGTGTAAAGCAGATACGGCTCGATGCGCAGCGCCACGAACATGTCGTCATGCGCAAACTTCGCCGCCACATCCGCGCGCCCCGCGCTCGCCCGATGTATCACCGCAATCGAATGCCCCACGCGGCCTGCGAAATCGGCATCCACCTCGCCTTCCAGCAACTGCGCCTTCCAGCCCGGATAGTCCGCAGGCTCGAAATAATTCATCGCGAACAGATGCGCCGATTTGTCTTCCGCCAATATGCGCGGCACGCATCCCGGCTCCACGCCGCCCGCAAAGCGAAACCAATCGACTTCGCTGTGAATACGTTCGATGGGCGCCAGCCACTCCGCCGCCACCCGCAATTTCGGCAACGCCCGCTTCACGCAGATGGGGCCGGATTGAAGCTCCACCCGAAACACATCGCTCGAAACCCCGCCGGTCAGGGGCACGATGGCGGGCGTCTCATCCGCGCCCACCAGCTTCATGCGCCGCAGCGCGTCCAATATGTCGGGAACCTCGTTCATGGCGCTGGCGATACCGGGCCTTTCGGGCGGGGTCAATTCTAGACACTTCGAAATCTAACCAATAATATCCCCGCCAGCAAAAATCGGGAAGGAAAGCCAAATGGATGATATCGCCGCCCTGGCCAAACGTTTTTTCGATGGCCTCGAACAGGGCAACATCAAGATCCTGCGGGAAGTCTATGCCCCCCACGTCAAGATCTGGCACAACACCGATGGCCTGGAGCAGACGCTGGAAGACAACGAAGCCACGCTGACCGGCTTCATCGAACGCATCCCCAAGCGGCAATATGCCAACCGCCGCGTCCACACCTTCCCCGGCGGCTTCGTCCAGCAGCACACGCTGAAGGGCACCAGGAAAGATGGCAAAGAGGTGGCACTGGATGCGGTGATCATCTGCAAGGTCGAAAACGGCCAGGTGACCCGGCTGGACGAATATTTCGATTCCGCGGCCGTCGCCAAATTCCGCCAGCAATAACCGCTACCTTTTGATCTGAGTGCCGCTACACTCGCAAGGCCGATGCTTCGGCTTCGCGAGGAATGCCGCTTTGAAGACCATGTCCGTCGACCGGGAAACGCTCGCCCGCCGCGCCGAGATCGTGGCGGCGTTGAAGCGCATCCTGCCTGCGGAATCGGTGATCGACGATCCGGTGGCGCTCGCGCCGTATGAGACCGACGCACTCACCGCCTATCGCCAACCGCCCATGATCGTGGCGCTGCCCACCTCCACCGAACAGGTGGCGGCGGTGCTGAAGTATTGTCATGCGAACAACGTCAAGATCGTGCCGCGCGGCGCGGGCACCTCGCTGTCCGGCGGCGCCATCGGGCTGGCAGATGGCGTGACCCTCGGCCTCGCCAAACTGAACCGCATCCTGACAATCGATCTGGAAAACCGCTGCGTGATCGCCCAGCCCGGCGTCACCAATCTCGGCATCTCCAATGCCGTCGCGGCAGATGGCTTCTATTACGCGCCCGATCCCTCCAGCCAGCTTGCCTGCACCATCGGCGGCAACGTGGCGGAAAATTCCGGCGGCGTGCATTGCCTGAAATACGGCCTCACCACCAACAACATCCTCGGCCTCGAAGTGGTTTTGATGACGGGTGAGATTATCCGCCTCGGCGGCGCGCATCTGGATCCAGATGGCTACGATCTGTTGGGCGCGATGGTGGGTTCGGAAGGCCTGCTTGGCGTGGTCACCGAAGTCACCGTGCGCATCCTGCCCAAACCCGCGCATGCCCGCGCCATGCTGATCGGCTTTCCCTCCATCGAATCCGCCGGTGAGTGCGTGGCGCGCGTGATCGCCGCAGGCATCATCCCCGCCGGAATGGAAATGATGGACCGCGCCACCACCCACGCCGCCGAAGCCTTTGTTCATGCGGGTTATCCGCTGGATGTGGAAGCATTGCTGATCGCCGAACTCGACGGCCCGCTGGTCGAAATCGAACGCGGCACCGCCCGCATCGAAGAAATCGCGCGCGCCATCGGCGCCACCTGCTGCTACACCAGCAACAGCGAAGAACAACGCCTGAAATTCTGGGCGGGCCGCAAGGCCGCCTTCCCTGCGCTCGCCTGTATCGCGCCGGATTATTATTGCATGGACGGCACCATCCCCCGCCGCCAATTGCCCAACGTGCTCCGGCGCATCGAAGAAATGTCCCGGCAGCACGGCCTGCAAGTCGCCAACGTCTTCCATGCGGGCGATGGCAACCTGCATCCGCTTATCCTGTTCGATGCCAGCAAGCCCAACGAACTCGCCACCGCCGAACGCTTCGGCGACGATATCCTGACGCTGTGCGTGGAAGTCGGCGGCGTGCTCACCGGCGAACACGGCGTGGGCATCGAAAAACGCGATCTCATGCCCATCATGTTCAGCCAGATCGATCTCGATCAGCAGATGCGCCTGAAATGCGCCTTCGACGAAAAGCACCTTCTCAATCCGGGAAAGGTATTCCCCAATCTCAAACGCTGCGCCGAACTCGGCCGCATGCACGTGCATCACGGCCAGATGCGTTTCCCCGACCTGCCGCGTTTCTGACATGACCGATTTTGCGCCAACCTCCGCCGAAGAAATCGCGGACATCGTCAAAGCTGCCGCAGCCAACCGCGAGCCGCTGGAAATCCTGGGCAACGCAACCAAACGCGTCATCGGCCGCCCGGTCACCGCGCCACATCGCCTCTCAACCACCAAACTCACCGGCGTCACGCTCTACGAACCCGAAGAACTCGTCCTCTCCGCCAAAGCCGGTACGCCGCTCTCCGAAATCGAAACGCTGCTCGCCAAACACAACCAGCAGCTCGCCTTCGAGCCGCCACATTGGGGCGAACAGACCATCGGCGGCGTCATCGCCACCGGCTTCTCCGGCCCGCGCCGCATACAGGCGGGCGCGGTGCGCGATCACCTGCTCGGCTTTTCCGCCGTGAACGGACGCGGCGAACTCTTCAAAGCCGGCGGTCGCGTGGTGAAAAATGTCACCGGCTACGATCTTTCCAAACTGATGGCCGGTTCGTTCGGCACCCTGGCGGTCCTCACCGACATCACCCTGAAAGTCCTGCCCCGCCCCGAAGCGCAAGCCACGCTCGTGCGCACAAACCAATCCGCCCGCGATGGCATCGCGCTCCTGAACAAGGCACTGGGCCAGCCTTACGAAATCACCGCCGCAGCCTGGCTGCCCGATTTCAACGGCACGTCCATCACCGCGCTGCGCCTGGAAGGCTTCACCGATTCCGTCGCCGACCGCGCCGCCTCACTCTGCCGCCAATTCGATCTCGCCATCGCCGACACCGAACATTTCTGGGACGGCATCAGAGACGCCTCGTTGCTCGAACCCCAACCCGCACTGTGGCGCATCAGCGTGCCGCCAAATCGCGGCGGCGATATTCTGGCCGCATTCCCCCATGCCAAAGCCATCACCGATTGGGGCGGCGGCCTGATCTGGCTGAACCTGAACGATGACAACGCAACCCAACTTCGCGCCGAAGTGGCCAAGACCGGCGGCCACGCGACACTGGTTTCCGCCAGCGAAGCCACACGCTCCACCATCGATGTCTTCCAGCCGCAAACTGGCGCACTCGCCGCCCTGACCGCGCGCGTCAAAGACAGTTTCGATCCCCACCGCATCCTCAACCCCGGACGGATGTACGCGAGCCTCTGATGCAGACCTCCTTTTCCGCCGCCCAACTCGCCAAACCCGGCATGCCGGAAAACGAACGCATCCTGCGCAGCTGCGTGCATTGCGGCCTGTGCTCCGCCACCTGCCCCACCTACGCGCTTCTGGGCGACGAACTGGATAGCCCGCGCGGCCGCATCTATCTCATCAAGAACATGTTCGAAACCGGCCGCGCCGCGACCGAGCAAGACGCGCTGCACATCGACCGCTGCCTTTCGTGCCTCTCGTGCACCACCACCTGCCCCTCCGGCGTCGATTACATGCATCTCGTCGATCACGCGCGAAGCTGGATCGAAGAAACCTATCGCCGCCCGCTGCCCGAACGCATGCTGCGCGCCATCCTCGCTTTCGTACTGCCGCGCCCAAACATTTTCAGATCGGCCCTCTTCCTCGCCCGCTTCGCCAAACCGTTCGCGCCGCTACTCCCCGCCAGATTGCGCGCCATGCTCGATCTCGCACCACCCACATTGCCAAAATCCACACCGCCGCAAACACCCAAGATCGAAAACCCACGCCTACGTGTGGCGCTACTAGGCGGCTGCGTTCAACCAACCTTGGCCCCGCAAGTCGATGCCGCCACCATCCGCATCCTCGCGCGCCACGGCTGCGAAGTGATCGCGGGCAATGGCTGCTGCGGCGCGCTCACCCACCATCTCGGCAAAGACGCCAAAGATTTCGCCCGCGCCAACATCGACAGATGGATGGCCGAGATCGAAACCAAAGGTCTCGATGCCATTGTCGTCAACGTCTCGGGCTGCGGCGTGGTGGTGAAAGATTACGGCCACCTTCTGAAAGACGATCCGGCCTACTCCGCAAAAGCCGCGCGCGTCGCGGCCCTCGCCAAAGACCCGTGCGAGGTTCTGGAATCGCTCGGCTTGGTGCCGGGCGCGTTACCGCAACCCTTAAAAGTTGCCTATCATTCCGCCTGTTCGCTGCAACACGGCCAGCGCATCACCGAGCTTCCCAAAAAGCTTTTGCGCCAAGTTGGATTCAAAGTGTCCGACATTGCCGAAGGGCATTTGTGCTGCGGTTCCGCCGGAACCTACAACATCTTGCAGCCGGAAATTTCCGCGCAGCTGCGTGACAGGAAAGTCATGAACATCCGTAAGACCGCGCCCGACGTCGTGGCAGCCGGCAATATCGGTTGCATCGTGCAAATCGCAAAAGGTGCATCGGAACTTCCGGTCGTTCACACAATAGAATTGCTCGATTGGGCAACCGGCGGTCCCACGCCCCTTTAGCATCCAACAACCATTCGGTGCGTTATTATGGGAGCGTGAACGGCTCGCAGGAGCGCCACCATGAACAGCCTGAATCTGATTATCATCCAGCCGCTGCTGGCACTCATTTTCGGTATCCTGATTTTGTTTCTGCCGCGGCTGCTGAATTATTTCGTCGCGATCTATCTGATCGTGATCGGGGTGATCGGCCTCTACCCCCAATTGGTCCAGTAGGTTTGCTTTTGTAGGCGGTGGAACCAAGCCGCGACGGAACCGTTTCGTTGGAACAGACTGGAGGACCACCATGGCCCATACAGCCCGCGAAACCCCTTTGCCGAAAACCGGCGAGGCGAAACACGAACACATCGATCCCGTCAAAAAGGCGGAAAACAAACGCGTGGATCGCGAAAGCAAGGATTCGTTCCCTGCCAGCGACCCGCCGTCCTACAACAGCGGCAGCGCCATCGGCGCCCCAAAGAAGCGCGAAACGCCCGCGCCCGACATCAAGGATTTCGACGAAGCGGCGAAGAAAAAATGACGGGAACCGGTTCAAGCGCGATGTTTCCCGCTTGAACCTCCTTCCCACCCTTCGTCATCGCCCGGCTTGTCCGGGCGACCCAATTTTCACCGATCAAAAGACGCACGCGGAGATCGCGGAGGCATTCGCATCTCCGCGATCTCCGCGTCTCCGCGTGAAGAAAATTGGGTCGCCCGCATAAAGCGGGCGATGACGAATTGAGGATAAAACGAAACTTTTTTCGTTACTCCGCCGCCTTCACCGCAACACCTGCCTTGGCCGCCGCAATGCGCGCCTGCGCAATGCGATCCGCCACCACATTGGTCGGCGCATTCTGCCCATTCGCATCGGTGAAGATCTCGGTCAGCGTCGCCGCAATCCCGCGCACGCGCGCATCGACTTCCGCATCGCTCCAATTGTAGATCTGCCCCGCCACGCGAATGATGCCGCCACCATTGATCACATAATCCGGCGCATAAAGAATATCGCGCTCCTTCAGCATCGCACCGTGATGATCGCGCTCCAACTGGTTGTTCGCCGCCCCCGCAATCACCCGCGCCTTGATGTTCGGCACGGTCTTGTCGTTCAAGATCGCCCCCAGCGCATTGGGCGAAAGAACATCGCAATCCACCGTCACGATCTCGTCCACCGAAACCGCATGCGCCTTGAACCGGTCCACCGCATTGGCAACCGCTTGCGGGTTCACATCCGCCACGATCAGCCGCGCCCCTTCGCGATAAAGGCTCTCGGCCAAACTCATGCCCACCTTGCCGAGCCCCTGAATGGCAACAACCTTGCCCTTCGTCGTATCGAGCCCAAGGCGAAATTTCACCGCCGCCTTCAATCCCACATAAACGCCCAGCGCCGTCGCAGGCCCGGAATCGCCCGGCTTTCCCGGCATGTCGTAACCGGCAATGTGTTTGGTGCCGCGTGCGATCAGCGGCATGTCCTTGGGCAGAATGCCCACATCCATCGCGGTAATGTAGCGCCCGCCCATCGCGTTGATCGCATCGGCGTAAGCGGCGAACAATTTCTCGTTCTTGTCCATCGACGGATCGCCGATGATCACAGCCTTGCCGCCGCCCAGCGGCAGGTTCGCCATCGCGTTCTTGTAACTCATCCCGCGCGAAAGCCGCAGCACATCGGTCGCCGCCTGATCGCCGTTCGCATAAGGGTACATCCGCGTGCCGCCGCAAGCAGGCCCAAGAGCGGTCGAATGCACCGCGATGATCGCTTTCAGCCCCGCCTGCTTGTCTTCGAAAAAAGCCACCTCTTCATGGGCATCGAAATCGGCAGACTCAAAAACGCTCATATCGAAATCCTTTGAACCCGTGATTTGTGTGTCGACCATACCCCGTCAACACGGCAATGGGCTTGCCTTTTTGGGGCCAAGCCCGCAATGCCGGAATGCAAAACCGGCAACTCTCGCAACATTCCAGCGTTCCCTTTGCGGCGCTTTACAGGCCAGCGGCAACCGCCGTCTACTTGGCCCAAGAGGAACACCGCTCATGCCGTCGCTCGAAGAACTGCGCCAGCGCCATCCCGAAATCCGCCCCGATTTCACCATCGATCAGAACTGGCAGCACTACAGCCAGGCCGAACACGGCATGTGGAAAACGCTCTACGACCAGCAAGCCAAAATCCTCAAAGGCCGCGCCTGCAACGAATTCCTGGGCGGCCTGAAAAAACTCTCGCTCGGCGAAGGCCGCATCCCCGATTTCGCGCGCCTGTCCGACGATCTGGAAAAACTCACCGGCTGGCGCGTGGTGGCGGTCCCATCGCTGGTGCCCGATGCGATCTTCTTCGAACACCTCGCCAACCGCCGCTTCCCCGCCGGCCAGTTCATCCGCAAACCCTCCGAACTCGATTACATCGAAGAACCCGATGTCTTCCACGATGTCTTCGGCCACGTCCCCATGCTCGCCCACCCCGTCTTCGCCGATTACATGCAAGCTTATGGCAAGGGCGGCCTGCGCGCCCTCAACGAATTCCACGCGCTCAAAAACCTAGCACGCCTCTACTGGTACACGGTGGAATTCGGCCTCATCACCACAAGCGAGGGCTTGCGCATCTACGGCTCCGGCATCGTGTCGAGCCGCGCAGAGTCGGTCTACGCCCTCGAAAGCCCCAAACCCAACCGCATCCATTTCGATCTGGAACGCGTGATGCGCACCGACTACCGCATCGACGATTTCCAGGAGACCTATTTCGTCATCAACTCATTCGAAGAGTTGTTCGGCGAAACCTACAAAGATTTCGCGAGCCTCTACCGCAAACTGGAAGCGGGCCCGAGCTACAAACCGGGTCAAGTCTTGCCGACAGACCATCTGGAACCGAAAGCCGCCTAGCTTTCTCCAACGCAAATCTCTCTCTTCCGTCATCGCCCGGCTTGTCCGGGCGACCCATTTTTCTTCGACCAAAAAATGCACGCGGAGACGCGGAGTTCGCGGAGGATTCGCATCTCCGCGAACTCCGCGTCTCCGCGTGAAAAAATTGGATCGCCCGCATGAAGCGGGCGATGACGAAGGTTGGGTGGGCGAAGGAATCCTTTGGATTCAATGATATAGGTAAAAAAGCAAAATAATAGAAATTTATACTTGAAAAACTAGGCTATAAAGCCTATATCACCCTCACGACCGCTCTTTGACATCGTGAATTCACCCCCCGCCGCCGAGCACCTCCGCCACCTCGCTCGCCGTCAAAACCTGCGGCAGCACAACCGGCTGCGAAGCCCCCGGCGCGTAATACAGATACAGGGGCACCCCGGACCGGCCATTGGCCTCCAGCAGCTTCGTGATCTCCGGATTGCGATTGGTCCAGTCCGCCACCAGATAAGCGACCTTGTGCTGCGCAAACGCGTTCGTCACCTCCTCGGAGGAAAACGCCACCTTCTCATTCACCAGACAGGTGATGCACCAGGCAGCCGTCGCATTCACAAACACCGCCCGGTTTGCCGCGCGCAACGCATCCAGCCGCGCCTGCGAATAAGGCTCCCCATGCAACGCGCCCTCAAGCGCCTGCACCGGTGCCGTCTGCGGCGCCCCCGCTTTCACAAACCAAAGCGCCGTCAACGACGCGATCAGCGCGACAACGGCCAGAACATTCCCCGTCGCCCGCCAGCGCACAGCAGCGTTGCGCGATGCGCCCCAAACCCACGCACCGAACGCGAACAGAACCATCGCCGCCAAAGTGGCCAGAACCCCGTCAGCCCCCGCCTGCAACGCCAGCACCCAGACCAGCCAGACAGCCGCCGCATACATGGGAAACGCCAGCACCTGTTTGAACGCCAGCATCCACGCGCCGGGCCGCGGTATCAGCCGCAACAACGCCGGCGACAACCCGATCGCGATAAACGGAAACGCAAACCCAATCCCGAGCGCCAGGAAGATCGCCAGCGAAACAACCGCGGCTTGCGTGATCGCATAACCCAGCGCCGCCGCCATGAACGGCGCGGTGCAAGGCGCCGCCACCGCCACCGCCAATATCCCGGTGAAGAACGCGCCCACCGCGCCGCCCTTGCGCGTCAGCGTATCGCCCGCCGTCACACCCGCCGAAAGCTCGTAAACACCCGATAGATTAAGCCCCACCGCAAACATCAACAGCGCAAAACCCGCAACGACAATGGGTTCCTGCAACTGAAAACCCCAACCCACCGCCTGCCCGCCCGCGCGCAAGGCAACAACCGCCGCGCCCAACGCCAGAAAGCTCAATATCGCGCCCGCGCCATAAGCAAACCCTTCGGCCCGCGCCTCGCGCGGATGGCCATGCGAGGCCTGCGCCACCGCAAACGCTTTCATCGCAAGCACGGGCAACACACATGGCATCAGGTTGAGGATCAGCCCGCCCACAAACGCAAACACCAGCGCCAGCCATATCCCGATCCCGCCAGCCGAAACGCTCGCCGAAAAACTCGCCGCTGGAACCGCACCCGGTTCGGCGCGAATGCTCAACGCCTTGGTCGATCCATCTGCGGACGTCAGAACCAGAACACCCGGCAATTCCGGCTCCGTCGAACGGAATTTGCGCCAGGTGAATTTGCGCCCCGGTTCGGTGCGCAACACGATCCCGTGTTCGACAACGCCGAATGTCTGTTCCGCAAACCCGTTGATCATCCCTTCGGTCAGCGGAAAGAAATCCACCTTCACCGGCCGCGCCGCCGCAACCGGCGTGCTCTCCAGAAAAATATCCAACGTCTTGTCGTCCGCCGCGCGATACGCCGCGCGCCACGGCGAAACCTGCGGCAGCTTCGCCCGCGCCGCCGCGAACTGTTCCGCAACAGCCGCATCGGCTGCGCCTTGCGCCGCAACGTTCACCGTCAACGAAAGGTTCTGATCTTCGGGAATGCAAACTTCGCGGCAAACCAGCCAGCTTCCCGTGGCGTTCAGCGTAACCTGATCCCCCGGCTTCGCATTCGCCGGTGCCTGCACCGCCGTCAGCAGCCAGACGGTCCCCTCATAGCCGTAATCCATCAACGGCCCGACCGGCAGCCGCTTCGGGTAAGGCCAAAGGATCTCACCGCTCTGCCAACCCGGCGGCAGCTTCCATTTCAATTCGGTCGGCGCACCCGCCTCGCCCGGATTGATCCAATAGGTGTGCCACCCCGGCTTCATCTTCAGTTCAAGCGCCACCGGCACACGCTCGCCCGGCGCAATCGCGCTCTGCTCGGCAATCAGCCGCGCCGCCACCTTCGGCCCCGGCTCAATCTGGGCCGCGGCGGGCAAAGACCCCAACAGGAAAAGGGCAATGGCGAGGAAAAACCGCATCCCCCGCATATAGCCTGTGCGTGACGGCAGGACCACTCGCAGCTTCGTGATGCGATGCTAAACTGGCCCCAGGACATGGAGGAAACGATGCGCAACAACAACAGACAGTGGGTTCTCAGGAAGCGTCCCGAAGGCGACATCAAGCCGGGCGATCTGGAACTGGTGGAAACACCCATCCCCGTGCCGGGCGATGGCGAGATAATGGCGCGTACATTGTATCTCTCGCTCGATCCCACCAACCGCATCTGGATGAGCGACATGGACCAATACATGCCGCCCGTACAGTTGGGCGATGTGATGCGCGGCGGCACCGTCGGCGTGGTCGAGCAGTCGAACAATCCCAATTTCCGCCCCGGCGATCTGGTGACCGGCATCTACGGCTGGCAGGAATATGGTGTCACCGGCGCCGCACAAAAACTTCCCGCTGGCGTAAGCCCCACCGCAGCCATGAGCGTGCTGGGCATGACGGGCATGACCGCCTATTTCGGCCTGCTGGATGTGGGCAAACCCAAAGCGGGCGACACGGTGGTCGTCTCCGCAGCCGCAGGTGCCGTCGGCTCCATCGCCGGGCAGATCGCCAAACTGAAAGGCTGCCGCGTGGTGGGCCTTGCCGGTTCCGACGAGAAATGCCGCCACGTGGTAAAGGATTTCGGCTTCGATGCCTGCATCAATTACAAAAAGGAAAATGTTGCCGCCGCATTGAAACGCGAATGCCCGAACGGCATCGACGTCGATTTCGAAAATGCGGGCGGCGAAATCCTGGAAGCCGTGCTCGGTCAGATCAATCTGCACGCGCGCATCGCGCTTTGCGGAATGATCGCCACCTACAACGACAGCACCCCGCGCCCCGGCCCCAACATCGCGCCCCTGCTGATGAAACGCGCCAGCATCGAAGGCTTCATCATCATCGACTATTTCCACCGCATGGGCGAATTCCTCGCCGAAATGGGCCCGTGGGTGGCGCAAGGCAAGATCAAGCACGATGTCCACGTCGTGAAAGGTCTCGAAAACGCGCTAGGCGCGCTCGACCTCCTCTTCACCGGCGGCAACACCGGCAAACTTCTGGTGCAGGTGTCCGACGCATGACGCTAAGCATCGCCGTCGAACCGTTTGACGAAGCCACGGCGAAAATCATCAGCGACAATCTGGTCGCCTTCAACCGCGAACGCGCCAACCGCCCCGAGCCCCAGAAATTCCTGGTGCTTCTCCGCGACGAAACACGCGCCGTGCGCGGCGGCATCAGCGCGGCACTGCATTACGACGTGCTCTACATCGACGACCTCTGGATCGAAGAAGCCTTCCGCAACCATGACCATGGAACCGAACTGATACGGCTGGCCGAGACCGAAGGTCGCAAACGCGGCGCAACCCTCGTCTGGCTCGACACCTATTCCTGGCAGGCCCGCCCGTTCTACGAAAAACAGGGCTATGAACTCTTCGGCGAACTCCCCTACAAGGGCGGCACACACCGGCGCTATTTCATGCGGAAAGATTTATGATTCCGACGATTTCATTGGACACCAGCCCCGAAGCGTTCAAGGCCCTCGAAGATGGCCTCAACGCGTTCAACCAAGCCCAATTGCAAGGCGAAATATTGTCCGAGCCCCTGGGCCTGGTCGTAAGAAATGAAACCGGCAAAATCGTCGGCGGCATATCGGGCCGTTTCTATCTCGACACCTTGCACATCAGCATTGTTTGGGTCGACGAAGCGTTGCGTGGCCAAGGTCTCGGCAAAACGCTCATGGAACGCGCCGAACAGGAAGGACGCACAAAGGGCGCAAGATACGCCTCACTGAGCACACTCAGCTGGCAAGCCCGCCCCTTCTATGAAAGCCAAGGCTGGAAAATTCTCGGAGAAATGCCGGTACTCGGCGGCGCACAAAAACGCTTTTATATGTGGAAGGCACTGTGAGGATCACCGGCGGAAGTTTGGGCGGCAGAAAACTGATCGCCCCCGATGACAATCGCGTGCGCCCAACTTCGGACCGCACACGTCAGGCCATCTTCAACATCCTGGCCCACAACGATCTCGGCATCGGCTTCTCGCTCGAAGGCGCGCGCACCGCCGATCTTTTCGCAGGCACCGGCGCGCTGGGCATCGAAGCCATCTCGCACGGCGCCGCATTCTGCCTGTTCGTAGATGATTCCGCCGAAAGCCGCGCCCTGATCCGCCAGAATGTGGAAGCCCTCAACCTCACCGGCGTCACCAAAATCTGGCGGCGCGACGCAACCAATCTCGGCCCGGTGGCGACAGGTTCCGGCGGCCCGTTCGATCTCGTTTTCCTCGATCCGCCCTACCGCAAAAACCTGCTCCCGCCCGCACTCACGGCACTGCGCGAAGGATGGCTCACCGAAAACGCGCTGATCATCGCGGAAGCAGGCGAAGACGAGAAACCCGATTTCACCGGCCTGCGCCTTCTCGACGAACGCACCTATGGCGACACGCGCGTATCGTTCCTAGCGGCGGCCGAATAACCGCTCGATATCGGAAAGCTTCAACTCCACATAAGTCGGCCGCCCGTGATTGCACTGGCCGGAATGCGGCGTCGCTTCCATTTCGCGCAACAACGCGTTCATTTCCTCGGCGGTCAGCCGCCGCCCTGCTCTGACGCTCGTGTGGCAAGCCAGCGTCCCGGCAATTTCCTCAAGCCGTTCCTTCAGCGACAACGCCGAATTGGTTTCCGCAATATCGTCTGCCAGATCGCGCACCAGCTTCTTGATATCGGTATCGCCCAGCATCGCCGGCACTTCGCGCACCAGAATGGCATCGGGCCCAAACGGCTCAACGATCAAACCAAGCTCGGCCAACTCATCCGCCCGCGAAGCCACACGATCGACCTCCGCCGGATCCATCTCGACCACTTCCGGAATCAACAGCGGCTGGCGCGAAATCCCGCCATTGGCCATCGCCCGTTTCATGCGCTCGTAAACCAGCCGCTCATGCGCCGCGTGTTGATCCACAATCACAATGCCATCCGCGGTCTGCGCGACGACATAGGTTTCATGAAGCTGCGCCCGCGCCACACCCAGCGGCGCCTGCTCCAAAGGCTGCACATCGAAAACCGCTTCCACCCGCGCCGAAACCGCCTGCGCATCGCCCGAAAACAACGGCGCATAAAAATCCCGCGAGGCATCTGCCATCTGAGGCGTCACTCGCGGCGGGGAAAAATACTGCATCGTCTGCGGCCGGAGCGACGCCAGCGTATCGCCCGCCACCGTCGTGGAAGCCCGATGCCCCGCCTTCGCCAACGCATGTTTGAGCGAGGAAACAATCATCCCGCGCACCAGCCCCGCATCGCGAAACCGAACCTCGGTCTTGGCCGGATGCACATTCACATCGACAAACGCGGGATCGCAATCCAGAAACAGCGCCAGCGCCGGATGGCGATCCCGCGCCAGGAAATCCGCATAAGCCCCGCGTACCGCGCCCACCAGCAACTTGTCGCGCACCGGCCGCCCGTTCACGAACAGAAACTGCATCTGCGCATTGGCGCGGTTGTAAGTGGGAAGTCCCGCGAACCCGGAAATCTTCACGCCCTCGCGCTCGATGAACACCTCTTCCGCGTTCTCCGAAAACTCGCGCCCCATGATGCGCGCTAGCCGGTTCAGTCGCCCGGTGAAAAGATCGGCCTCCGCTTCCAGGTCAATCGCGATGCGCCCATCCAGCGTCAGCTGAAATCCAACATCGGGCCGCGCCATGCCGAGCCGCTTCACGATGTCGGTCGTCGCCAGATCTTCCGAACGAACCGATTTCAAAAACTTGAGACGCGCGGGCGTCGCGTAAAACAGATCGCGCACCTCCAGCCGCGTGCCCGATTGCCCGCCCGAAAGATAAGCGGCCGGCAACGGCCCGCGCACAGCGCCGCCCTCAACCTTTATCTCGCAGGCATCCGTGCCCTTCGTTCGCGTCGCAATCGAAAGCCGCGCCACCGCGCCGATGGAAGGCAACGCCTCCCCGCGAAACCCCATCGTCACGATATGCGAAAGATCGTCTTCCCCATTCGCGCGCGGAAGTTTCGATGTCGCGTGCCGTTCGATGGCCAGCGCCAGATCGCCCGCGCTCATCCCGCCGCCATCGTCTTCGACCAGAATAAGATCGCTGCCGCCATTCGACGTGGCCACGACAATGCGATGCGCCCCCGCATCCAGTGCGTTTTCGATCAGTTCCTTGGCGGCGCTGGCAGGGCGTTCCACCACCTCGCCCGCGGCGATGCGGTTGACGGTGCCCTCGGCAAGGCGGCGGATTTTGGCTGATTCCGGCATGCCGGAAGACTAGCAGGAAATCAGTGCGGTTTGCCGTTGTCGAAACTTCCGCCCACAACCACGGTCATTTTCGCCGGGTTGAACAGGCGTTTGGCCACGCGCTTGATATCGTCCAACGTCACCGCATCGATCATATCGTTGCGCTTGAGAATGTAGTCCGGCGCAAGTCCCACCCGCTGGAAAGCATTCAACTGCGCCGCGATCCCGGTGTTGGAATCGAAGGCCAGCGGAAACGATCCGGTGAGATAGGTCTTGGCGTCGGCCAAATCCGCAGCGGCGGCACCCTTGTCGACGAAATTGGCCATCACCTGGCGCACAACGTCGATGGTCTGCTTCACGCTTTCCTTCTTGGTCGCCACCTGCCCCACAAACAACCCCGCCTTGCTATAGGTGTTGAGGTCGGTGTCGATGCCATAGGTCAGGCCGCGCTTCTCGCGAACTTCCTTCATCAACTGCGAAGAAAATCCGCCGCCGCCCAGAATGTAATTGGCGACATAGGCGGGGATGAAATCCTTGTCGGAGCGCAAGATGCCCGGCAGACCAAACTCGATTGTCGGCTGCGGCACCGGCAGCGGCACCACATGCACACCCGGCGTGCCCAACCGCGTCACGTTCGGCGGCGGCGCAGGCCGCGTCGCCGGTATCGCATCGAACGCAGCACCCAGAAGCGACTTCAGCGTTGCTTCATCGACATCGCCCGAAACCGCGATCTTCATGCCGCCGCGCACCCAATGGGTTTTCGCGAACTGGCGCAGATCGTTTTGCGTGATCGCAGGCAACGTGGTCAGGCTGCCGTTCACCGGATGCCCATATGGATGGCCCACGAAGAAAAGCCTGGTGAACTCTTTGCCCGCAACGGTCGGCGGGTCCTGTTCATCCTGCTTGATGGATTCGATCATTTGCGCGCGCGTGCGCTGGATCGCATCCTGATCGAAGCGGGCATGCGCAATCGCCAGCCCCAGAAGCTGGAACGCTTCCTTGGCATTCTCCGCCAACGTCACCAGCCGGATCACCGCATAATCGCGGCTCGGCGAAACGCTGAGCTGAATGGCCTTTGCATCCAGCGCCGCGTGATACGCCTGGGAATCCATCTTCCCCGCGCCTTCATCCAGCAGCGCGGCAGCGAGCGCCGAAAGCCCATCCTTGCCCGTCGGATCGTAAGCAGACCCCGCCGGAATGGCCGCACTCATCGCAATGATGGGAACCGTGTGATCCTCGACGAACCACACTTCCTCGCCCTTCGCCGCCGGTACAATCTTCACATCCACCGCGCCCGCAAGCTGCGGCGCAAGCGCGGCAACGGCAAAAGCGGTGGCGGCAAGAAGGTGGCGCAAACTCATTTGCCGGGCCTCAGATAACCGGAAACCGCTTCGACCTTTTTCAGATCCTTGATCGCGGCCTTGCGAACCGAATCCGCCGTCACCGCGCGAATACGATCCGGCCACTGCTCCACATCGTTGGCCGTCAGCCCGATGGAGATTGCCTGCCCATAAGCGCTCGCCAGCGCATACTGGCTGTCGCGGCGATAGGTGGCGCTGGCAATCAACTGCGTCTTGGCGCGTTCCAGATCAGCCGCATCGGCCTCGCGCGAGAACAATCCGGCAATCACGCCATCGACCGCGTGCTCCAGATTCTCAAGCGTCACACCGGGCCGCGGAATGGCATAAACGCTGAACGATCCATCGTCGCGCGAATATCCGTCGAAACTTGCCCCCGCATCGACAGCGAGCTTCCGCTTCACCACCAGTTCGCGATAAAGCACCGAGGTTGCACCACCGCCCAGCAACTGCCCGAACACTTCCAGCGACTCCGCCTCGCCTGCCGCCGCATCGGCATAGCTCGGCACGCGATAGAAGCGAATAAAGATCGGCACCTTCACGTCCGAACGCGCCACATTCAGGCGCGTTTCGCCAAGCCGCGCCGGCTGGGCATATTCCGCACGTGGCAGAAGCTCGCGCGCGGCCACCTTGCCGTATTCGGCTTCCGCCATCGGGCGGGCTTCATCCGGCGTGATGTCGCCCACCAGAACAAGCGTCGCGTTGTTGGGCGCATAATGGTGCAGATAAAAATCCCGCGCCTCGACGCGGCCAATACGGCGAATGTCATCCGGCCAGCCGATCACCGGGCGGCCATACGGATGCGAAAGATAAAGCGCCGCCGCCAGCTGCTCGCTCATCAGCGATTGCGGATCGTTGTCCACCCGCATCCGGCGTTCTTCCATCACCACGTTGCGCTCGGTGCGCACGTTGTTGTCGGAAAGATCGAGGTTCACCATGCGGTCGGCTTCCAGCCGCATCATCAGCGGCAGCCGGTCCTTGGCGATCTGTTCGTAGAAGGCGGTGTAATCGTGCGTGGTGAACGCGTTGCTCTGCCCGCCATTGCGCGCCACGATCAGTGCGAACTGTCCGTTGGGATATTGCTTGGTCCCGCGGAACATCATGTGTTCGAAGAAATGCGCCAGCCCCGAAAAGCCCGGCGGATCGTCATCGCCGCCGACGCGGAACCACAACATCTGCGTCACGACCGGCGCGCGGTGATCGGGCACCACCAGCACCTGCATGCCGTTCTGCAGCGAGAATTGAAAAGCCTTGGGCGGCGAAGGCGGCGGCGCCGTGGCCCCGCTCAGAAGCAATGCCGAAAGGATCGCAGCGCACGTTCCGGCTTTGGAGAAGAACGACTTCAACGAAACAATTCCCCGCCCGCCGAATGAATCAAAGGCCCAACCAGCTAAACCAGCCGCTGTCGTCGTCGCTGTTGTCGGCATCGGACGTGTCGGGTGTGGGATCGTCCTGATCGGCCGTGCCCTGCGCCGTCATCTTCTCGGCGCTCTTCTTGCCAAGGCGCTGCGCTTCGGCATCGGCATTCACCGGGCGGCCGTTCGCATCGGTGTTCGTGCCGAACAGAACGCGGTCGGTGAAGCTGGGATCGGATGCTTCGAGGTTCGCGTTGTCCGCGGCGATCTGCTGACGGATCGTGGGATTGGTGGCAGCGGCGCCTGCATTGGCGAGCAGCAGCTTTTCGCCCTGGCTGTAACGCCCGGTGATGGTGGAAGCCACCGCAGCCGGATCGCTGGAGAAGAGGCTCGCCTGCGCTGCCTGCGTCGGCAACGTCTGGTTCAGCGGCGCGGCACCGGGGCGCGGCGGGCGCAGATTGTAATCCGGCGGCATGATGAGCGGCGCCTTGGTGACAACCGCGAATTCGTCGGGCGCTGCCTTGGTCATACCGGCCGCACTGCGGATGCTGTCGCAACCGGAAAGTGCCACCGCCGCACAGGCAAGGGCCACTACGGGTAAAGCTTTGATCATGCGTTCCATAACTCGCGTTCCGTCATGAGCTGGGCTCAGCCCGCGTCTCGGGCTTGATGAGCGCATCATATAGCAGGACGATCACACCAAAGGTAATGGCGACGTCTGCGACATTGAAAACATACCAATTGTAGCCGAAGGCGAAGAAATGGAAGAAATCGGCCACGGCGCCATAGATCACCCGGTCGATCAGATTGCCAACCGCCCCGCCGATCACCAGGCCCAGCCCCACAGCCAGCGATTTTCTGTGGGAATTCCACATCCACCAGCCCAAAGCGGCCACGGCAACCGCTGAAAACAGGCCCAGCAGCAAGGTTCCGGCAAGACCGCGGGCGGGGAACAGGCCGTAGCTGATGCCCGGGTTCCAGACCATGATCAGATTAAAAAACGGCAAGACGGAGATGGAATCTCCCGAGCGCATCTCGTTGAACGCGAAAGCGTGCAGCAACAGCAGTTTCGAACCCTGATCGAGAATCAGGGCGATCATGGCGGCGATAAAGCCCCAGTCACGCGCTGCCAGCGAACGCCAGTCGCGGATCATGCGCCCACCGCTTCGTTACAACGGTTACACAGATCGTCATGCGCGTTGTGACCGACTTCGGGAAGGATCATCCAGCAGCGCGCGCATTTGTTGCCCTGCGCATGATGGAATTCCACCGCCACGCCCTCCACATCCGGCAACCGGAACGCATCGGAAGGTGCCGCAACTGTCGAGACATGCGCGTTGGAGGTGATAGCAATCTCGCCAAGGTTCACCCCATCGAACAGCTTGGCATCTTCCGCATCGGAAACATAAAGCGTCGGCGCCGCCTCAAGGCTCGCTCCGATCACCTTGTCCCGGCGCGCCACTTCCAGCGCACCGGTCACGACGCGGCGCAAGGTGCGGATACGATTCCACTTCTCGGTCAGCGCGGCATTCGCCCATTCGCGCGGCGTTTCGGGGAAGGTGTGCAAATGCACGCTCTCCTTCTCGCCGGGAAAGCGATAAAGCCATGCCTCTTCCATGGTGAAGCAAAGGATCGGCGCCAGCCACGTCACCACGCGGCGGAAGATTTCATCGGTCGCGGTGCGTGCCGCCCGGCGGCGCTTCGAATTCGCAGCATCGCAATAAAGAACGTCCTTGCGGATATCGAAATAGAACGCCGAAAGCTCGTTGGTGCAGAACGCGAACAGCGTGGAAAACACGCGGTTGAAATCGAACTGCCCATACCCTTCGCGCACCAGCGCATCCAACTCGGCGAGCTTGGCAAGGATATAGCGTTCCAATTCCGGCATCTCGCTGGCCGCGAGGCGTTCTTTCTCATCGAAGCCCGCAAGGTTGGCCAGCATGAAGCGGATCGTGTTGCGCAAACGGCGATAGGCATCGACATTCGCCTTGATGATGTCCTGCCCGATGCGAAGGTCTTCGGTGAAATCCGAAGACGCCGCCCACAAACGCAGGATATCCGCCCCGTTCTTGTCCGAGATCACCTGCGGCGCCAGCGTGTTGCCGAGGGACTTCGACATCTTGTGGCCCTGGTCGTCGAGCACGAAGCCATGGGTCAGCACCGCATCGTAAGGCGCCCGTCCCCGCGTGCCGCAGCTTTCCAGCAGCGAAGACTGGAACCAGCCGCGATGCTGATCCGATCCTTCCAGATAAAGATCGGCGCGATCCTTCTTCGGCCACGCAGCCTCGATCGGGTTTTCCACCGTGAACGCATGGGTCGAGCCTGAATCGAACCAGACGTCGAGAATATCCTTCACCTGCTCGTAATCGGCCGGATTGTGATTGCCGAGAAAACGCGACGGCGGCGAATTGAACCACGCATCCGCGCCGTCTTTCTCGAAAATCTCCTTGATGCGCGCGTTGACGGCGGGATCGTTCAGGATTTCCTGCGTTTCCCTGTGCACGAAGATCGCAATCGGAACGCCCCACGCGCGCTGGCGCGACAGCACCCAGTCGGGCCGTCCTTCCACCATCGCCCCGATGCGGTTCTGCCCCGTTTTCGGATACCACTTGGTGTCGCCAATCGCCTGCATAGCAAGCTCGCGCAACGACTTGCCGTTCGAACCTTTGAACGGCTTGTCCATATAGGCAAACCATTGCGGCGTGGCGCGGAAGATCACCGGCGCCTTCGACCGCCACGAATGCGGATAGGAATGGCGGAGCGTCCCCTTCGCGAGCAACGCACCAGCCCCGATCAATTCCTTGATCACCGCCCCGTTCGCATCGCCATCCTTGCCTTCCGGCGTCAGAATGCGCTTGCCGATCAGCGAGGCAAGCCGCGCCGCATCGGTAAAGCTTCCGTCTTCGGCGACAACACTGAACGCATCCGGGTTGTCCGCGGCATAGCCTTTGAACAACGTCGTCATCAATTCGAAGTCTTCTTCGCCGTGACCGGGCGCGGTGTGCACAAAGCCCGTGCCGGTATCGGCGGTCACATGCTCGCCCGAAAGCAGCGGCACATCGAAATCGTAACCCTGCGCGTGGAACGGATGCGACGCATTCAACCCGTTCGCATTGAAATCGCCAACGCGCTTCAGCGCGATCTTCGCATGTTTCGCCGTCTGATCGGCCAACACATCGGCCAGCGCAATCCGCTCGCCAACCTTGCCAAGCGCACCTTCGGCCGCTTCCGCAATTTCATAAACGCCATAATCCAGCGTCGGCGAATAAGCGACCGCGCGGTTGCCGGGGATCGTCCACGGAGTCGTCGTCCAGATCACGACGCTCACATCGCTGCCCCGAACCGGAAACTTCACATAGATCGTGGGCGAGGATTTCTCGTGATACTCGACCTCGGCTTCCGCCAGCGCCGTCTTCTCCACCGGCGACCACATCACCGGACGGAAGCCACGATACAGAAGCCCGTTCGAAACGAACTTGTGCAGTTCGCTCGCGATCACCGCCTCGGCGCGGAAATCCATCGTGGTGTAAGGCGTGTCCCACAACCCTTCGCAGCCCAGCCGCTTGATCTGCTCGCGCTGCACGCCAAGCCAATGCGCGGCGAACGCGCGGCAATCCTGGCGCAGTTGCTCCTTCGGAATGCTTTCTTTGGATTTGCCTTCGGCGCGGTATTTCTCCTCGACCTTCCATTCGATCGGAAGCCCGTGGCAATCCCAACCCGGAATATACGGCGCATCCTTGCCCAGCATGTTCTGCGAGCGGACGACGAAATCCTTCAGGATGTGATTGAGCCCCGTGCCCGAATGAATGTCGCCATTGGCGTAGATCGGCCCGTCATGCAGCACGAACAGCGGACGGCCCTTGGCGGCCTTTCGCTGCTGGCCATAAAGGTCCATCGCCTTCCAGCGGACGAGCCACTTCGGCTCGGCCTCCGGCAACCCCGCTTTCATCGGAAAGTCGGTCGCGGGCAGGAACAGGGTGGCGCGATAGTCGCGCGGCTTGGCTTCGGTATCGGGTTGGTCGGTCATGGTCTTTCGGGTCTTGCGTCAGGGGTCTCGGAAATGCGTTACCCGGCGTCCGGCCCGGCGCTTAAGCGCGCGCGACGGGAGCCGGGCGGCGAATTCGAGAAAAGCCCTTCAAGCCCAAGACCATATGAATAAGCCTGCAAATCAGAGGGGCAGGTTCTAGCAGCCGTGGGCCGGGCCGGTCCAGCGCAGGTAATGTCCCAACCGAAAGCCACCTCAGGGGTCGATCCCGAGGCGGCTCAGATGCAGCGATAGCCGATCAAGCCTTCTTGCGGCGGCGTCTTGCGGCGGCCAGACCGGCGATGCCGCTGCCGAGAAGAGCAATGCTCGCTGGTTCTGGAAGATCGGCACCGCCGACTGCCGCGTCCCTGCTGGCGCCGAGCGCATAGTAATAGTTCAAGGTCAGCGTCTCCCCGCCGGCAAGATCGCCCAGATCGAAAGCCAAACCGATCGAATAATCGCCATCACCATCGTCCACTCCGGCGAGAAAATCCGAAGGGTCGGTGCTGAATTGCGGGCCGCTGATGCCAGCCTTGCTGAGATAGGTGGTGTCGTCCGTGCCGATGCAAATGGTTTCACCAGTATCAGGTCCAGTTCCGCAGGCCTCACCCGCAATGATCGCATTTTCGGTGTTGTGCGATCCGAAGTCATTCGCATCCGGATCGGGATCGAGCGTGCGCAGGAATTCAAGGTTCGAAAACAGATCGCGGGTGTTGTTGGTCAGCGTCGTCTGGATCGCGATAACCGACCGACCCGAAACCGTCGTCAATGTGTAGATATTGGTGACCGTCAACGTCCCATCGAGACTCGTACTGGTCCACGAGGACTGGCCTGCGGTGATCGAAGTCGGCGATGCATTGGCGAACGTCGTGCCGCCCTTGTAATCGGACGGAATGCCGTTGTTGCTCGACTGGCTGTAGTTCGCACCGGTCACCAGCTTGCCCGTGATGTAGAAGCCCTCGAACGGCGAGCCGGGCGTGAGGAAGTCGTTGTCGCCATAACTTGCCGCGCCAGCCTGGTCATAAAGGATGCCGGGAGAGGCATCGCTGTCGGAGCCAAGCGTTCCGAAATCGCTGACACCGGCTTGAACAAACCCATCTTGAATCACCGCCGGAGTGGCCTGAGCTGCCGTTGCAAATCCCGCTGCCAAAAGCGCGGCCGAAGCCGACCGCAAAAACAAACCTCGCATCGAATTATCCCAGTCCCTATTGGCACCCGGCCCGAAAAAACGCCGTGCGCGCGCCACGTGGGAACTCGAAAGCAAAGCGCATACCAAAAATTAACCAATTGAAAAATCACGGTTAATTTTTGGTTCCGTCGCAAAGTGTAATCTATAATAACACAACCAAAACGTGCGGATACTTATGCGGCGCTAGCGATCCGGCCAATCTCTTCGGCCACCAGATCCGGCCGCTCCATCGGCAGGAAGTGGGTCGTGCCCGGCACCTTGATCAGCCGCGTGTTGCCATGGCGGCGGGCAAACGCCCGGCATTCGCTTTCCGGCGGCGTCGAATGCTCCGCATACATCAAGGTCACGGGACACCGTATCTGCCGGGCCAGGCTCACCGCCCCGATGGGCGCGCCCCGGAAGACCTGCGCCTCCCAGGTCGGCGCGCAAGCCAGCCGCACTTCGTCCCCCTCGCCCGCCGGAACAAGGCCGCCCTTCAGATAGGCCACCAGAAATTCCTCCGGCCACGTCCGAAACGCCCCGCGCCCGAGATAGGAAAGCCGCGCCGCATCGAACGAGGCAAACCTCGCCCGCCTGCGCTCCCGGGACGCCATATCGATGCTCGGCGGGCGAAAGGGAATCCAGCTCACCAGCCGCAACACCCGTGGCACCAGAACCGGCTCCAGCAGGACCAACCCCTTCACCCGCTCCGGCCACCGCGCCGCGATCATCGCGCTGATGATCGCGCCCATCGAATGTCCCGCCAGAACGACCGGCCCTTTCGCGCTCGCATCGAGAAATTGGCCAAGATCGCGCGCAAAGATTTTCCAATCCCGCGCCGATCCCGGAACGGTTGGAAGCGTTGAAAAACCGTGCCCGCGCGCATCGCTCGCCAAAATGCGCATGCGCCCCGAAAGCTGTGTCAGCAGCGGCGCATAGGTCTCGGCATTGAATCCTGTGGCGTGCGCGAAGTGCAGCGAGGGGCGGTCGCCCTCCCACGCCAGATAGGAAATGTTGCCGTCGGAAAGGGGTAAGGTCCGGCGCGTGGGTTGGCTCATCGCTTTAGCTTTACGGGCAAGCCGGTCCTTTCGTAAACAAGCAGGACCGCTATCCACAACAATCGAGGAACGCCATGCATCCCGTCATTCACGCCGCCGATGTACCGGACAAGCCCGCGATCGTCATGGCGCGCACGGGCGAGACCATCACCTATCAGGAGATGGAAGGCCGTTCGAACCAGGGCGCGCAACTGTTCCGCAAGCTCGGCCTCAAAGTCGGCGATGGCGTCGCGATCTTCATGGAAAACAACGCCCGCTTTCTCGACATCTGCTGGGCAGCACAACGCGCAGGCCTCTACTACACCTGCATCTCATCGCGTCTGACAGCCACCGAAGTCGAATACATCGTCAAGGATTGCGGCGCCAAAGCCTTCATCTCTTCGCACTCGCTCGCCAACACCGCAGCCGAAATCGCGCCACTGATCCCCGGCATCAACCTTCTGATGGTGGGCGGCACAGCGCCGGGTTACGAAAGCTACGAAGATCTCGCCGGCGCGATGCCGAAAGCGCGCATCGCCGATGAAACCTCCGGCACCGACATGCTCTATTCCTCCGGCACCACCGGCCGCCCGAAAGGCGTGCGCCTCGCATTGAACAACCAACCCATCGACGGCCCCAATCCACTGACGATGCTCGCCTCAATGCTGTTCGGCATCACCAAAGAGTCGATCTATCTGTCTCCTGCCCCGCTCTATCACGCAGCACCCTTGCGCTACTGCATGGCAATGCACCGCCTCGGCGGCACGGTGGTCGTGATGGATCATTTCGACGCCGAGGAAGCGCTCGCCAACATCGAAAAATTCAAAGCGTCGGCCAGCCAGTGGGTGCCAACGATGTTCGTGCGCATGCTGAAACTGCCCGAAGAGGTGCGCAAAAAATACGACGTCTCCTCCATGAAGACCGCGATCCACGCTGCCGCCCCCTGCCCCGTCGAGGTCAAGCAGAAGATGATCGAATGGTGGGGTCCGGTGCTGCACGAATATTATGCTGGCACCGAAGGCAACGGCTTCGTCTATACCAACAGCCAGGATTGGCTCGCCCATCCCGGCACCGTCGGCCGCGCGATGGTCGGCATCATCCACATCTGCGACGATCAGGGAAAAGAAGTCGCCACCGGCGAAGAAGGCGTCATCTATTTCGAAGGCGAGAACCAGTTCGAATATCACAACGACCCGAAGAAGACGAAAGAGTCGCGTCACCCCGAACATTCCAACTGGTCCACGCTCGGCGATGTCGGCAAACTCGATGAAGACCGTTTTCTTTACCTGACGGATCGCAAAGCGTTCATGATCATCTCGGGCGGTGTGAACATCTATCCGCAGGAAGCCGAGAACCTGCTCATCCAGCATCCCAAAGTCGCCGACGTAGCGGTGATCGGTGTCCCGAACGAGGATTTCGGCGAGGAAGTGAAAGCCGTCGTCCAACCCGCCGAATGGAGCAATGCAGGCCCCGCATTGGCGGAAGAACTGATCGCCTATTGCCGCCAGCATCTTTCTCCCATCAAATGCCCGCGTTCGGTCGATTTCGAACAGGAGCTTCCGCGCCACCCCACAGGCAAGCTCTACAAGCGTTTGATCCGCGACCGCTATTGGGGCAAACGCGAGTCACGCATTGTCTGACGAGACACCGACAGAACTTCCGCAATCGCTCGGACGCATGCTCGAGCGGGAAGATTTCACCGCCGAACGTTTGCAGCTTCTGGCGCAAGCAGCACTGAAGAACGGCGACCAACCGTTCATCACCGATGTGGAACGCGCGGAGTCGCTGCAAGCCATCCGCAGCGAAATAGCTGATGGCGAAGACGCATGGATCTTCGGCTACGGCTCGCTGATGTGGAACCCCGCGATCAAAGTCGCCGAAAGCCGCAAGGCGACGTTGAACGGCTACAGCGCCTATTTCTGCCTGTCGCTGAAAATGGGCCGCGGCTCGCCGGAAAAACCGGGCCTGATGCTCGGCCTCGACGAAGGCGGAGACTGCGTCGGCGTCGCCCATCGCATTGCCGCCGAAAGTGTCGACAGCGAACTGACGGTCCTGTGGTTCCGCGAAATGTTTTCCGGCGCCTATCATCCGCGCATGGTGGACGCCGAAATCGAAGGCATCGGCCCCCGCCGCGCCATCGTCTTCGTCATCAACAAGGCCCATCCCCGGTATGAAGGCGTGCTGGACGATGCGATGATCGCCGAACGCATCGCCGCCAGCGAAGGCTTTCTCGGCACCAACAGGGATTATCTCTACCGCACGGTAGAGCGTTTGAGTGAAATGGGTGTGACCGACGGGCCGTTACATGGTATCGCCCGCAGAGTCAGGGAAATCGCAAAGGAAGGAAACCGATCATGAGCACTTCAACGACATTCGAAGACCTGCCCAAACTGGTGGGACAGGAAACCGGCGTCTCCGATTGGGTGGAGATCACGCAGGATCGCATCAACCAGTTCGCCGATGCGACCGGCGACCATCAATGGATTCACATCGATGTCGAACGCGCGAAAAAGGAATTGCCCGGCGGCAAAACCATCGCCCACGGCTTCCTCACGCTCTCGCTCATCCCGTGGCTCACCGGCGGCTTCCTGAAAGTGGCGGGCGTCACGCGCGGCATCAATTACGGCTCCAACAAAGTCCGCTTCACCAACATGGTGCCGGTGGGATCGAAAGTGCGCGCCCGCGCCAAGCTGCTTTCCGCCGAACCGAAAGCGGGCGGCATGCAGCTCATCAACGAAGTGACCATCGAAATCCAGGGCCAGGATCGCCCGGCCTGCGTCGCCGAAACGATGGGCCTGATCTACCGCTGATCCATGCAGGCATTTCTGGTTTCATTGTCCACGGTCGCCATCGCCGAGATGGGCGACCGCACGCAACTGCTGTCGATGCTTCTGGCCGCGCGCTTTCGCAAGCCGTGGCCGATCATCGCCGGCATATTGCTGGCCACCATCGCCAACCATGCGCTGGCGGCACTGGTGGGCGTCGAGTTCGCCAAATATCTCACGCCCCACCTGCTCAATCTGATCGTCGGCATCAGCCTGCTCGGCATGTCGATCTGGACCTTGATCCCCGACAAGATCGACGAGAACGAAAAAGTCGATGGCCGCGGCGCCTTCACCGCCACGCTCATCGCCTTCTTCATCGCCGAAATGGGCGACAAGACGCAGATCGCCACCGCCGCATTGGCCGCCGGTTATCACAACCTGTTCGAAGTGGTGGCGGGCAGCACCTTGGGCATGATGATCGCCAATGTGCCCGCGGTTTTCCTGGGCCATGGCTTCGCCGCGAAACTACCGATGCGCGCCATCCATGTCGGCGCCGCCATCCTGTTCGCGATATTGGGCGTCTGGTTTATCGCCCAAGCTTTGCTTTGAGGAAGTCCACGATATTGGCGACGGCGCGTTTGGCTTCCGGCAGCACATCGGCGGTCACCTGCCAAACGTGAAAAACGCCCGGCCAAACTTCGATGGTCGTATCCACCCCCGCCGCCTTCATCTTCTGGGCCATGCGGATGCTGTCGTCCCGCAACAGCTCATCGCGCGAACAATGAAACAGCGTCGGCGGAAACCCCGTCACATCGCCGCGATACGGCGAAACCAGCGGATCGGCGGGATCGACACCCGGGCAATAAAGCGGCGACACCGAATTGACCATCCGTATGTCGAACATCGCATCGCGCTTGATGTTATCGGTGCGTGACTCGAACCCTTCGTGATCGGTCACCGGCGACAAGCAAACAAGCGCCGCCGGCAACGGCAACCCAAGCGCCTTTAGCTTCAGCGCCGTGACAAGCGTGAGATTGCCCCCCGCACTGTCGCCGCCAATGGCGATATGCTCCGCCGACAACCCCTTCGCCAACAGCGCGCGATACGCGGTAACGCAATCATCCAGCGCGGCGGGAAACGGATGCTCCGGCGCCAGCCGGTAATCGATCGCATAAACCGGAACGCCCACCCCTTCCGCCAGCCGCCATGTCAGCGGCCGGTGGTTGGCCGGCACGCCCGCCACGAAGCCGCCGCCATGTATATAAAGAAGCGCCCGGTTCTCGTTCGCCCCTCGCGGGCTTAGAAGCTCCGCCGGAACGCCATCCAGATCGACCGTCTCCACCCGGATGCGCTTGGGCGCGGGCCGGATCGGCATCTCGGCCATAATCGCCCGCAATTCCATCACCGTCGGATTGCGGCGGAAACGGCGCTTCATCGTCAAACGCACGAGCTTGTCGGCGACAAAAAGCTGAACGGACATCGGCGCCCCTCCCTGCGGGCAGCCCCCTGTTTATCAAGGTTGTGACGGATTGTCAGTCCGCGCCCAAAGCGTGGTTACGGCACATTGAACGGCGCGGGATGAGGCCCTATGGTCCGCCCCCTTCGCACCCTTTGGGGCCGCGAGAATCTGCCCGAAAACCCTTATATTTCGGGCCCGTTGGGGCGTCGCCAAGTGGTAAGGCACCGGATTTTGATTCCGGCATTCGAAGGTTCGAATCCTTCCGCCCCAGCCAACTTTTCCTCGAGACAACCGAAGGCCCAGAAAAAACAAAAGCGGCGGATCGCTCCGCCGCCTTTGCAGGAGGAGTTCAACTCACTCCTTCGCTAGCCCCCCAGGCCGAAGCTGACGGTCGCGAACGGACCGCTGAAGCCCGTCGTCAAGGAACGGCGCGCGCCCAACCCGCCATCCAGCGCACCGAAGAAGAAATCGGCGCGATACCCCGCGCTCAACTTCGCATTGGTGAAACGATAAGAGAGCGCGGCGAACCCGCCGAGATTGGGAACGGTGACACGGCGAGATTGCGTGCGGTTGACGGCGGTGTGCTTGGAGATAAAGGCCGTATAACCAACCTGAGCATGCGTCATCGTGGTGTAGTTGACCTTCACCCTTTGCCTGCCGAACAAAACGGCTGCGTTCGCGCCCCAATCGAGCGCAAGCTGACCATCGGCGGGATCGCCCAACAGACCGGTTGTGTTGCTCCACGATACGGATGGTCCGATGCCGTGGAAATTGCTGTAACGCTGCTGAACCGTCGCGGAATTCTGGTGATAAGCATTTATGTTGTAAGCGTACTTTCCAAGAACATTTATTCCGCCATGACCATAAAACCTCACACCAGGCGCAGCATATGAATGCCCTTTGGAAGTCATGTTCATCTGGGCATATCTGGCGCCAAAGCTGAAAACGGATTCCGTACGGCCGAACAAACCAATGCCGACGTCTTTTCCGGCCTGGAAATCCAGAATGACATGAGCTTCGGTATTGTTGCTCGTCTGAACGGCATAGTTTGTGTAGTGCGCGGTGAAGGGATAACTGCCCAGAAAATTCACCACATGGCCCGGCAGTGCGTCGATGTCATGCCGTTGGTCCAGACGCCTGTTCGTGTGGGCCCGGCCATAGCGGCCGGAGATGTTGAACACCCAATCCGATCCACTTGGCTGGAACGAGATGCTGCCTTCGGCACCGCCGCTTTTGCCCAACGCCTTTTCCAAATCGGTGAAAGACGGAAATCCGCCCGAACCCTGGCCGTAGAATTTCGGGCCCGTGGGCGTGGAGGAAAAACCGGCCGTCGTCAGTTCATCGAGCGGCGGTACCACCACATCGCTGGAACCGGTGACATTGTCGAAATGCCATCCGCCTTCGATCCACACGGTCGGTCGATCGGCCGCAATCGCCTCCTGCACCGAGACGACACATGCCACAAGTGCGATGGCCGAAGTTGTGACAAGCAGACCGAACCGGATATTGCTTCTTGTGTTCTGCGTATTAATGAGTTCGCTCATTTTTCCCCCCTTACCAATTCTTCGTGATGCGAACGCCGAACAGGCGCGGATCGGTGAGGAACACGTTCGTGGTCAAACCGCTGTCATCCGAATTCAAGAATGTTCCGGTGATGGCCGTCGTGTTGAACACGTTCTTGAGATAGCCCATCGCCTGCCAACCGTTCTGGTTGGTAAGGATCAGCGCCAGATTGATGTTCTTGTACCCATGCAACTTGTCATAAGGCTCGGAGTTGATGACCCGCGCCCACGAGCTGGATTGCCAGTAGAAGTCGCCGTGCAGCGTGGCGGCCCACTCGGACGTGACGGGCATCGAATATTCCGCCGAGACCGAGGTGGTGAAATGTGGGGCGTTCGGCAATTCGTTGCCGCTCAAATCCTTGTAGAAGCCGGCACCGTTGTTGGGCGCGGGGCCATAGTCGATGTTGTTCCAGGTGTTTTGGCCCGTATAAGGATGATCGGCATCGCTTCCTGCAAGCGGATCGAAACCAGGATAGGTGCCGGGCGGAATTGGACGGCCCTGCACCGTATTGCCGCCTGGATTGGCCGTGTATTGTGCGTTCGTCACAGGGTCGTTGTGATTGGCATAGGCATAACCACAGGCCTGCGGAATCGCGTAACTGCTGGTCACGATCGGATTAAGCAAATAGGCGACGACATAGACCGGAAGCACACAGTTCGAGGCCTGGCTTACGAACGGCTTTACGAGGACCCAATCGGGGTTGCCCGCCGTGCGATCCAACAGATCAATGGCCTTTGAACCGTCCGCAAGACGCGTCTGCTCATATCCACCCGAGAAGCTGAATCTCAGGCCCGGCACTGGCTCCCATTTGGCTTCGAGCTCCGCGCCTTTGACGGTCGCGTCGAAATTCAGGTTGACCGATGTGCGATCGATGATCTCCGAAATCTGGTAGCCCTTGTAGTCGTAGTAGAAGAGATTTCCGTTGAGCGTCAGCGCGCCGTCCAGCAGCGTGTTCTTGGTGCCGAATTCATAGGCATTGATGAATTCCGGATCGAACGTCAGCGGGTGCGCCACACTTGGCACCGTGCCGCTTTGGAACAAGGTGAACAGCGCACCCGGCGGATTGGCGCCGCCAGCCTTGTAGCCATGTGCGAACGTGCCATAGACCAAGGTCTGGTCGGTGAAGTTGAGCTTCGGCGTCCAATTGGCAGCGAAGCGGCCGGTCAACTCCTTCCATTCCTGATCCACGGTGCCGGTGACGACATAGCCGTAACCCTGGGCGAGCAACGCGCTCGGGATGTCGACAAAATGTTTCTGGTCGTCCGTCCAGCGCAAACCGCCGGTCAGCTTCAGATCGCTGAGGACGTTGTAGTAAACCTCGCCGAAACCCGCATAGGAATTGAGGACGTAGGGATTCTGGCTGAGGAAATAGTTGTGGCCCTGATAATCCAGATCGTCGATGGGGCCGGTGTCGGTCCAGCCGCAAGCAAATCCTGCGGCCCCGGGGTTGCTCGGGTTCACAAGTTGCTTATTCGTCAAGCACTGCATCGTGCTGGGGTCGGACGGGTTCCAATTTTGCAAACCCTTAGCGTTGTACATTGTGAGCGTATTGAAGAAGACGAAGTAATTTTCCTCCGTCTCGTAATGCATGAAATTGCCGCCAACGCTAAAGTTCAGCGGGCCGCCAAAGCTCGACGCAAGCCGGAATTCCTGATTGAACTGCCAGGCATGTTCTTCGACCAGGTCTTCGGCAACCAGCCGGTTGCTGCAACCCAATTGCGGATCGCAGAAATAACCAGTGCGCACCGCCTGACTTGGATTCGTGCAATTGTTGCCGCCGATGCTCAGCGAGCCGTCGGCGCAGGCATAGTTGCCGTCGGGATAGGAGATGAGCGAGCCGAAGGAGAAGAAACCGTCGGCAGGCGTTGGAACGTAAGCGAAGATACCGGGCTGGGTGTTGAAGCGATTGTAATCCTGCGTCGCCCACAAGAAATCGTTGTTGTAGCCGGTAGAAGACGTGAAGGTCAGAGACGGCGTGACAGCATAATCGGCATTCAACTGAAACACGTTGTTCTTCGCGCGATAGACGGGATCGAGCGTGGATTCGATAACCCGCAAATCCATCGACTGGGTGGCGTTAGCATAAGCATCGTGCTTGTTGCCCGGTATGGAAGTCATGGGATTGGCGATGGCTTGTCCGAAGCCAGCACCGATCAGGCCGCCGTAATAGGGCAGCGAAAGCGAATTCGGCACTTCATAGGATTCGGGACTGTAGAGAGAAGCAGGCAGGCAGCCCTGGCTTAGGAATTCCTCTCTCAAATGGCCGTCGGACCCTTGCGCCGTCGTGAAGCCGCCAACCGTTGCCGGCCCATTGTCGCGATGGCAAAGCTGCTTGCTGGAACGCAGGCGGTCGTCGTCTTCTTGGAAATGCTCCCACACAAAATCGGCAGTGAGTTTTTCCGTCGGCCTGAATCTGATGGTCGCGCGGCCCGACCACAAATCGCGTCCGTCGGTCGGGTTATCGGTCAGGCTATTGAAAGAATAGCCGTCGCGCTTCGTCCACTCACCTGCCACGCGCACGTCGAGGCGGTCATCGACGACGGGAAGGTTGATCATGCCTTCGAAGCGGCGGTTCTTATAGTTGCCGACATCGACACTCGCCATCGCTTCGAATTGGTCGGTCGGTTTCGCGCTAGTGAGGTTCACCACGCCCGCCGTCGCGTTACGTCCGTAGAGCGTGCCCTGCGGTCCGCGCAGCACTTCGACTTGGCTGACGTCGTAGAACTCCTGTTCGAAGAAATGGTTGCGGATGAACGGCATGTCGTTGAACGCCACCGCCACCGCCGGATCGGTTGTCACCGAAATGGCCTGCGTGCCGATACCGCGCAACTGAATGCTGTAACCGCTGAAGTTCGTCTTGGTGAACGTCATGTTCGGAACCTGTTTGATCAGGTCCGGTCCACCGGCGGTCTGCGTAGCCGCCAATTGCTCTTGGCTCAACGCCGTGATCGCAATCGGAATGCTTTGAACGTCTGCGCCGCCCAGTTTCGACGACGTAACCGTCACCGTTTCAACCGCGGCGCGCGCGGGCGTTGCCTGCGCGAGAACCAGGTTTTGGGTTTCGATCGATTGGGCTTCGACGGAACTGGTGCGGCGGTTGATGCCGATAGCGCCCGATGGATCGCGCGCCATGGTCAGGCCGGTGCCGGAAAGCAACCGGGAAAGCGCTTCGTCAGGAGAAAGGTTGCCTTTCACGCCTTTGGTCGCGATGCCGCTCACAGCGCCGGGGGCATAGATCAACGATTTGCCGGTTTGCGCCGCATAGGAGTTCAACGCGGATTTCAAATCGCCGCTCGGAATATTGAATTCCTCGGCAAATGCCGCGCCTGCCAGCATCACCATCGCGGATGCCGCGGTTGCCAGCATCAGTAACGAACGTATTTTCACTCTTGCCCCCTCCCGGTAATCAAAAAATTGCTCTATCGGCTGCGCGTGCCCCGCCTTCAGCGCGACACCAAAATCGTTCCGTTCTTGTGTTCGACCCGCAGCCCCAAAACGCCTTTGGCCACGCGTGCAAACGCGCTCACGTCGTTGGTGGCAAACGTGCCGCCAACCGTGATGTGCGCCACCGCATCGTTGGCCAGAACAAGCTTGGTGCGGTTGTAGCGGTTGAATTGTGCCGCTGCGTCGGCCAGCGTGGTGTTGTCGAAAATCAGAACGCCACGGCGCCACGAAAGTTCTTTTTCCAGCGAATAGGATTGCTTGCGTTTGACCGAAATGGATTTCGCGGTCGCCAGCGCAACATCGCCCGGCAGAAGCTGCTCCGGTTTGGAATTGGCAACGCTCAGTTCCGCGCGCCCCTCGACAAGGGTGACACGCAACCTGTCCTTGTCCTTGCGAACGGCAAACTGCGTCCCCAGATCCACAATACGCGCATTCCCGGCGGTAACCGTGAAGGGCCGCGTCGCATCGTGCTGCACGTCGAAAAACGCTTCGCCGCTTTCGATCTGCACCGAGCGGCGATTGCCCTCCAGCAAAACACGCACCGACGTATTGGTGTTGAGTTCGATCTTGGTGCCATCGGCCAGCGCAAGCGTTTCGTGACCGCCCAGCCCCGTCGCATACACCCGGCCAGCGGGTGCAGGTTGCAGAAGGTAAGCCAGCCCCCCAACAGCCGCCACCGCAACCACGGCGGCGATCTTCAATCCCGTATGGCGGCGCGCACTCTTTACGACCTCACGCGGGGCAACGCCGGTTTGGCGTAGCGCGCTCAAGCGGCCCGCGCGGCTCCACGCAGCTTCCACCCGCCAATACGTCACCGTGTTCGACCAGGATTGCGCGAGCCAGCGTTGAAACGCGGCTTCCTCTTCCTCCGGCCAAACGCCGCGATCTTTTTTCATCAGCCAATCCAGCGCCTGTTCTTCGGCACCGTTCATGCCGGCTGGCGCTGCGTGTTCCTGTTCACTCACGGCTTGCTCCTCAAATCATTGCCTTCGCCGTAAAGAATCCGGGTAAGGCCGCGCACCGCATCTTTCAGATGCCAACCGACGGTGGCCTCCGCGATGCCCATGCGCTGGGCTATTTCGCTCCACGAAAGGCCTTCGACCTTGCGCAGGATCACTGCTTGCCGCGCCCGCGGGGGAAGACGGTCGAGCGCCGCCTGGGCCAACCGCAATTCCTCGCGCGCAAGCACAATCTGCTCCGGCCCCGGACTTTCGATGGCAATGTTCAGCGCATCGATGTCTTCCACCGCCTCGATCGGCACAATCTGTTCGCGGCGAATGCGATTGATCAAAAGATTGCGTGCCACCGTGAAAACGAACGGCTGCACCGGCTGGGGAATCTTCTCGTTCGCCGCCTCGCAGACGCGCACGTAAACGTCGTGAACCAGATCGTCGACGTTGTTGCGGTCTTTCAGGCTGCGGCGCAGATATTGTCTCAACGTCGCCTCCAGAGGCAGCACCTCGCGGACGAACCAGTCGTGGAGTTCGGGCGCAGTGATCACCGCGCCACAATTCGAAATTGCGGTGGCTTCACGATCCAGCTCTGGTTTTTTGACCATCCCCGCCAGCGTCCTGTCCGGGACGTCATCGCCCCTCACTGGGACTAACAATCCGGAGCCCCGAACAGGGTGGTCCCAAACAGACTTTTTTTCGAGATTGTTGGCCGGGCAAGAATGTTGCGAGGTGACGGTGGCTTCGCACAGCGCAAAACAAGCATCGCGTTGCGCGATGTATCGAGTGTCCGCCGATCACTCCTCAATAGAGAAGCAAATCCGCGCGTGATCTACCGGCCCGCGTCCACCGCCGCGCAAGCCCTTCGAAAACAACCAAAAGTTGCCGCCAAGAAAAATACAGCCTTGATGACAAAGGGGTCAAAAACCATATCTTGCCCCAGGCCTTCCCATATCGGACCGAAGACGCCGAACAATGGCTCCGACACAGAAGAAAGGCGGCGGATCGCTCCGCCGCCTCCGCCAAGACGCCGCCCCCGGGAAAAACTAGCCGCCCAAACCGATACTGATGGTGGCGTAAGGTCCATTGAACCCCATCGTCCCGGAACGATGCGCATCAAGCCCGCGATCCATCGCCCCAAAGAAAAAGTCGGCGCGATAACCCATGTTCAACTTCGCATTGGTGAAACGATAAGACAGCGCAGCGAACCCGCCGACATTGGGAACGGTGACGCGGCGTGATTGCGTTCTGTGAACGGATTTGTGCTGTGTATTGTAGGGCGCGCTTCCGGCGTGAAACGTTTGGGCAGTGGCATCGTAATTGACCACCGCCTTCTGCCGGCCAAAGAGGAGAGCGGCATTGGCGCCCCAATCGACCGCAAGTTGGCCGTCGGACGGATTGCCCCACAATCCTGTCGTATTGCTCCATGACAAGGACGGCCCAACACCCTGGAAGCTGCTCGAACGCTGCAGAAGCAGCGACGACTTGTGATGGTAGTGCGCGATTAAATAGTAGTACTTGCCCAAAACATTGATGCCGCCATGACCGAGAAACCTAACGTCAGGCTGCGCATAAGAATGCCCCTTGGAGGCCATGTTCATCTGCGCATACCGGGCACCAAGACTGAAGACGGATTCCGTTCCGCGGCCAAACAAGCCTATGCCCACATCTTTTCCAACCTGAAAATCGAGAACGACATGAGCTTCGCTATTGTCGCCAGACTGAATGACATAGTTCGTGTGATGCGGCGTGTATATATAACGGCTTAAATACGTGGTCTTGTATCCTTGCCGCCCATCAAATGGAGCGCGCTGATCCAATCGCCGGTGGCTATGCGCGCGTCCGTAACGGCCGGAAAGGTTGAAAATCCAATCCGAGCCTGCGGGCTGGAATGAAACGCCGCCCTCGGCCCCGCCGCCGCGCCCCAATTCCTTTTCGATATCGGTGAAAGACGGAAAGCCGCCCGACCTTTGGCCATAGTAGTTCGAGCCGGTTGGTGTAGACGAATATCCCTTGGTGGTGAGGCCATCGAGCAGCGGCACGACAATATCGTTCGATCCCGTGACACTCTCCAGATGCCAGCCACCTTCAATCCACACCGTCGGACGGTCATCTGCAACCGCCGGTGCTGGAACACAGACCGCAAGCGCAATCGCCGAAGTGGTTGCCAGCAAACCGAAACGAATGTTGTTCTGCTTGTTTTGGATGATGAGTTCGCTCATTTTCCGTTCCCCCTTACCAGTTCTTTGTGATGCGGACGCCGAACAGCCGCGGATCGGTGAGGAAGATATTGGTGGTGAGACCGCTATCGTCGGAGTTCAAGAATGTCCCCGTAATCGCCGTGGTATTGAATACATTCTTCAAATAACCAACCGCCTGCCAGCCGTTCTGGTTCGTCAAAATCAGCGCAAGATTTACGTTTTTATATCCATGTATCTTGTCATAAGGATCGTCGTTGAAGACACGCGCCCACGAACTGGATTGCCAGTAGAAATCGCCATGCAATGTTGCAGCCCAATCACTGGTCACAGGCATGGAATATTCGGCCGTGAACGAAGTGGTAAAATGCGGCGCGTTGGGCAAGTCGTTGCCGCTCAAATCTTTGTCGAAGCCAGCACCGTTGTTGGGGACTGGGCCATAATCAATGCCGTTGAATTTGTTCTGTCCGGTGTATGGATCGCCCTTGGTGCCAGCGAATGGATCGAACCCAGGATAGGAACCCAAAGGTATGGGTTCATTATGCTGTGTCGTGGCTCCCGACATATCGGCTGTGTAAGACTTGCCGGTAACAGGATCGAGATGGATGGTGTAAGCCGTTCCACAGTCATCGGTGATGGCATAGGAGTTAGGGCCCTTGGACGGATCAAGTTGATAGCCAACTACATAAGCGGGCAGAATGCAGTTTGAAGCCTGCGTCACAAATGGCTTGACCAGCACCCAGTTCGGATTACCCGCCGTACGATCCATCAAGTCGACGGCCTTGGAGCCGTCGGCAAGCCGTGTCTGCTCGTACCCACCGGAGAAAGTGAATTTCAACCCCGGCGCAGGTTCCCATGTCGTTTCGAGTTCTGCGCCTTTGATGGTTGCATCGAAATTCAGATTGATAGATGTGCGATCGACGATTTCTGAAATCTGATAGCCTTTGTAGTCATAATAAAAGAGATTGCCGTTCAAAGTAAGCTCGCCATCAAACAGCGTATTCTTGCTGCCGAGCTCATAGGCATTGATGAACTCCGGCGCGAAGGTCAGCGGATGTTGTACACTGGCGACATCGCTTCTGCCGTAGATATCGAAAAGAGCGCCCGGTGGATTGGCGCCACCAGCCTTGTAGCCGTGGGCGAAGGTGGCATAGACAAGCGTCTGGTCGGTGAAGGTGAGTTTAGGCGTCCAATTGGCGGCGAAGCGTCCCGTGAACTCCTTCCAGTCCTGATCTACGATATCGGTGATGACATAACCATAACCTTGGGCAAGAAGGGCGCTGGGGATGTCGACGAAATGCTTCTGGTCGTCGGTCCAACGTAAACCGCCCGTAAGTTTGAGATCACTCAGGACGTTATAATAAATTTCACCGAAGCCAGCATAGGAATTGAGCACATAAGGGTTTTGGCTCAGAAAGTAGTTGTGGCCTTGATAATCCAGATTGTCGATTGGTCCGGTATCCGTCCAACCACATGCATATCCTGCACCGCCAGGATAGTCGGGGTTCACCACCTGCTTGTTCGTCAAGCACTGCATGGTGCTTGGGTCAGCTGGGTTTGCTGTTTTCACCCACTTGATGTTGTACATCGTCAAAGTATTGAAGAAGACGAAATAATTCTCTTCCGTCTCATAATGCATGAAGTTTCCGCCGAAACTGAAGTTAAGCGGACCACTGAAATTCGACGTCAGCCGAAATTCCTGATTGAATTGCCATGCGTGCTCTTCAACCAAGTCTTCCGCAACCAGTCGGTTGCTGCAACCCAGTTGCGGATCGCAGAAGTAACCGGTTGGCACAGCCTGACTGGGGTTGGAGCAGTTGTTTCCGCCGATGCTGATGCCGCCGCCCGGACATGCAAAGTTGCCGTCAGGTGAGATGAGGGTGGTGCCGAATATATCCGGTTCATATAAGAAGATACCCGGCTGGGTATTGAAGCGATTGTAGTCCTCGGTGGACCAGAGAAAGTCGTTGTTGTATCCAGTGCTCGACATCAGTGTGAGAGACGGCGTAACCGAATAATCCGCATTGAGCTGAAAGACGTTGTTTTTTGCTCGGTAATTTGGGTTGAGCGCAGACTCGATGACGCGCAAATCGGTGGACTGCTTTGTGCTTGCATAAGGGTCAAATAATCCACCCAGCACAAGCGATCGGCTCAGCGGATTTCCGAGAGAAAGGCCGAACCCCGCACCAATCAATCCTCCATAATAGGGTAATGATAGTGCGTTCGGTACCTGAAACGCATCGGGGCTATAGAGCGAAACCGGTAGGCAACCTTGGCTCAGGAATTCCTGACCCAGCCCACCATCCGCGCCGGCTGCTGTCGAAAATCCACCAACCGTTGCAGGCCCGTTGTCACGTTTGCAGAGCTGCTTACTGGAACGCAGTCGATCATCGTCTTCCTGGAAATGCTCCCAAACGAAATCGATCTTGAGACTTTCGATCGGTTTGAATGCGACGGTCAAACGGCCCGACCACAGATCGCGCCCATCGATGGGATTATCGGTCAAGCTGTTGAACGAATAACCATCCCGTTTTGTCCATTCGCCCGCAGCGCGGATATCCAGCCGGTCGTCGACGATAGGCAGGTTGATCATGCTTTCGAAGCGGCGGTTCTTGTAGTTGCCGATATCCGCGCTCGCCATCGCCTCGAATTGATCGGTCGGCTTTGCAGAGATCAGGTTCACCACGCCCGCGGTCGCGTTGCGCCCATAAAGCGTGCCTTGCGGTCCGCGCAGCACTTCGACCTGCGAAACGTCGTAGAATTCCTGTTCGAAGAAGTGATTTCTGATGAACGGCATATCGTTGAAGGCAACGGCCACTGCCGGATCGGTGGTCACGGAAATCGCCTGCGTGCCAATGCCACGCAACTGAATGCTGTAACCGCTGAAGTTCGTCTTGGTGAACGTCATGTTCGGAACCTGTTTGATCAGGTCCGGCCCGCCCGCGGTTTGCGTTGCCGCCAACTGTTCCTGGCTGAGTGCTGTGATCGCGATGGGAATGCTTTGAACATCCGCTCCGCCGAGCTTCGACGAGGTGACCGTGACAGTTTCAACCGCTGCACGCGCCGGCGTTGCCTGCGCCAGCATCAGCGGCGAGATTTCGGCGGCGTTCGACGATGACGAAGATGTGGCCGGCACGATCATCAGCGCGCCGGATGGGCGGCGATGCACATCGAAACCCGTGCCGTTCAAAATGCGCGTCAGCGCGGATTCCGGATTGAGATCGCCATGCACGCCCTGTGTGCGAACCCCGCGCACAGCCTCGCCCGAAATGATCAGCGACACCCCGGTCTGCTGCGTGTAACGATCCAGCGCGGCGGAAAGATCGCCGGCCGGGATGTTGAAATTCTCCGCTTGCGCCGCCGTTCCCAAAATCGCGGCGCATCCGCCAAGCGCCAACGCGCCTTTCAACCTTGCGAGCCTCTTCATGTCCCCTCCTCCATGTGGCCGCGCTGGTGCGGCGATGTTTTCAGTGCGACAGCACAACCTGTCCGTCGCGGTTTTCGATGTGCAGTTTGAAATAGGCCTGTGCGGCGTCGGCGAACGCGGCCACATCGTTGGCGGCAAACGCGCCATAGATGGTGAGCCGCGCGACCTTCGGATCGGCGATCACGATCTTGGTCTGGTTGTAACGGTTGAATTCCGCAGCGGCCTGGCCAAGCGTCGCGTAGCGGAATGTCAGCACACCGCGCCGCCAACCCAATTGGTCCGCAAGCTGCTGGTTGGATTTCCGCATGACGCGAATGGTATCGGCCCGTGCCACGGCGAAATCGCCCGGTTTCAACGTCGCGCTGTGCGCCCCATCGCTGGTTTCGACACGCGCACTACCTTCGACAAGCATGACTTCCAGCCGGTCTGGGAATTTGCGCAGCGAAAATTTGGTGCCGAGGTCAAGCACCGTGGCCCCGCCCGTCTCCACCACGAAGGGCCGGTGCGGATCGTGCTTGATCTGGAAAAACGCCTCGCCCTTGTCGAGCCAGGCCCGGCGCTCCGTCCCATCCTGTGCGATGCGCAAAGCGGAATCGGTGTTCAATTCGATCTGCGATCCGTCATTCAGCGAAAGGATTTCGCGATTGCCGACGGACGTCTGATAAGCCGTCCCCTTCGGCTGAAGGAAATAATCGGTAGCCGCAAGCCCAATGATCGCAGCGGCAGACAACGCCGCGGCGGCCTTCAACACCATCGGCCAGATGCCCGCGGGAAACCGCACCGACGGCCCCAAAGCCCGCAAACGTTCGGCGCGGTCAAGCGTCGCTTCCAGGCGATAAAACGCAACCTGATGCGCAACAGATTGGCCAAGCCACGCATCGAGTTCGGTTTGATCCTGCTCGCTCCAATCCTTCATGTCCTGCCGCGACAAAAGCCATTCGGCAGCACGTTCTTCGATGCGCAAAGCGCTTTCGGGTTCGGTCACGGCTGCTTCCTCGCATTGGCGGGTTCGCCGTAAATCAGATCGGCGAGTGCACGCACCGCTTCTTCCAGATGGCGCTTCACCGTTTTCTCGGTGATGCCCATGCGCACGGCGATTTCGCGGCGCGAAAGCCCCTGCACCTGTTGCAGGGTGAATGCCTCGCGACACCGCACCGGCAAACGTTGAACCGCATCGTGCAGGCGGCGCAGTTCGTCGCGCGCAATCAATTGCCGGTCCGGCCCCGGATCTTCGGAAGGCACCGCGCCAAGTTCCAGATCGGTGGCCGCTTCGATTGGCACAATACGTTCATGCTTCACGCGATTGATCAGCACATTCTTCGCGGTGGTGAAGACGAAAGCCTTGGTCGCCCGCGGAATCTCCTCCACCGCCGCGGCGAACACCCGGGCATAGATATCCTGCCGGATATCGATCAGGTCGCTCTCGTTGCGCCAGTTGTGCCGCAAGAATTGCATCAGCGCCGCCTCCAGCGGCAGAACCTCGCGGACAAACCAAAGCTTCGCCTCAGGCGCACCCATCCCTGCACCTTGATTGCGTGCCTCCGCGATTTCGCGATTGCTTTCCGGTGTCTCGCCCATCCCTCGTCCGCCGGGCCTTTCGCCGCAGCGCCACATCTATTGAGACAATCGGGATAGCTAAACGGCCCAAACGAGGCCGCGGGCAAGATGAGAAAAAGAATAATAAGGTGCGCGGGTCGCAGCCCGGCAACAATCTTACAAGCCAAAGAAAGAAAAAGGCGGCGGATCGCTCCGCCGCCCCTTTTCAGGAGATATGCCGCTCTCCCTTAGCCCCCCAGGCCGATACTGAGTTTCGCGAAAGGTCCATGGAAGTTCATGTCTGCGGTGTGCCGCTCGTCGACACCCGCATCCATCGCCCCGAAAAAGAAATCGGCGCGGTAGCCCAGGCTGACCTTCGCACGAGGGAAATTGATCGATAGCCCCGCGAACGCACCGATGTTGGGCACAGCGACGGATTTTGCGCGGGCGGGAGGCGAGACATAGGTGTTATAGACCAGCTTGTTCTGGTCATAACCCTGCGCCTTGTGAAACATCAGTCGGTCGTGATGCGATGTGTGGTGACTGACCGAAGCTTTCTGCCGCCCAAACAGCACCGCACCGTTGATGCCGAAATCGACCGCCAGATCGATATTGTCCGGATTGCCCAGAAGCGGCGCCGAGTTGGACCAGGAGAGCGCAGGCCCGATGCCATGAAAGCTGCGCGCAGTCTGGCCGCGCATCAGATAGCTTTGGAAACGCAGACTGTATTTGGTGTACGGCGGATACTGGTCGTGCTTGTAAGCAAGAATGTTGGGAATCGCATCCACGCGAACCGCCGATTTCGAGATGAACTGCGCGAAACGCACACCGAAATTTACGGTGGACGTGGCGTGGCGCCCGAACAGGCCAAGCCCCACGTCGCGGCCGGCCTGGAAATCCAGCACCATATGGCTTTCGGTATAACTGGCCCGCGAGTCATCGAATAGCGCAAGCGACTCCGCGTATTTGTCGTTGGGAAAATAGCCCAGGAAATGGATGCGCTGGTTGGAGGTGCCGATAGAGCCTTTGACCATCGGGATGGCACGCTCCACCATTTTGTGACCGGTGGCGCGGCCATAGCGGACCGACGCAGAGAACGTCCAATCCGAACCTTTGGGCTGGAACGACAGCTTCCCTTCGCCGCCGATGGCATTGGGCGGCGGACTTTGCGCCGCAAGCGGCGATACAGGTTCGAATGGATTGGGAAAGCCCGGGTCGATCAGCGTGCCGTAACCGTAGATCGACGGAATCGGGCCCCACGGACGGGCCTCCAACGGCACCGGATCGACAACAAAGCGCGGTTCGAACCGATCTTGCGCCTTGCTGATCGATTCAAGCTGGCCGCCCACTTCGATCCAAAGCGTAGGACGGTCGCTATCGTCACTCGCCGCAGCAGGTGCAAGGGCTGCCACGAGAAGAGATGCAGCCGAAACGGTCGTCAGCAAGCGCCAGCGGCGATTTTCGCGGCCCTCGGTACAATTCATCAATTCGCTCATTGGTTCCCCCTTACCAATTCTTCGTGACGCGAATGCCGATCAATTTCGGATCGGTCAGGAAGACGTTGGTCGTGAGACCGGAGTCATCGCTGTTAAGAAACGCGCCCGTGATGGCTGTCGTGTTGAAAACGTTCTTGTCGTAAAGCATCACCTGCCAACCGGCCTGGTTCGTCAGGATCAGCGTGAGATTGAAATTTTTGTATCCGTGCAAGCGGTCGTAATCGAGATCGTTGAACACGCGCCAGAACGAATCCGATTGCCAGTAGAAATCGCCGCGCAGCGTTCCCGCCCAGTCGGATGTGAATGGCATGGAGTATTGCGCACCGAACGAAACCGTAAACGGCGGCGCATTCGGCATCTGGTTGTGGCTGATGTCTTTGTAAAAACCTTCGCCGCCATTGGGCGCCGTTGCCGGATCGAATCCGATATAGCCGGGTATAACGGTGCCTGTCGGCGCAGCCGTCGTGGGATTGAGTACATAAGGCAGGTCGGTGACAGGATCGATATGGTTCGCGATGTTATCGGCGGTGTATACGTTGGTGCACGATCCGCGACTGGTTGGAAACAAATAGGTCGGGATAATGCAATCCGATGGGTCGTTCGGCGGCGGCCGCACCACAATCCAGTCTGTGTTGCCGGCCGTACGATCCATCAGGTCGACCGCCTTGTCGCCTTGCGCCATGCGCGCGTCTTCATAACCGGTGGAAAGATTGAACTTCAGGCCAGGAAGCGGTTCATAAGTGGCTTCCAGCTCGGCACCCTTGATGTGGGCGTCATAGTTCAGATTGACCGCTGTGCGATCGACGATTTCTGAAATCTGATAGTTCTCGTAGTTGTAATAGAACGCATTCGCGTTGAAGGTCAGCGAACCGTCGAGCAAAGTGTTCTTGGTGCCAAGTTCGAAGGCATCGATGAATTCCGGCTTGAAGGTCTCGGGATGCGTGGCGGAAAGAATGCCGGTATCCACGCCCACATTACCCGGACCAATGGTGACCGGACGCGGTGGGTTCGCACCGCCCGCCTTGTAGCCGTGAGAATAGGAAGCGAAGAAAAGGCTCTGATCGGTGAAACTGAACTTGGGCGTCCAATTGATGACCGCACGCCCCGTCAATTCATCCCATTGCTGGTCGATATCCTTCACCACCGGATAGCCATAGGAATTGGCGGCAAGAAGCCAGCTTGGAATGACCGGGAAATGCTTGCGGTCTTCCGTCCAGCGCAGCCCCGTCGTCAGTTTGAGGTCCTTGAAGATAGAAAGATTAGCTTCGCCAAAGCCCGCATAGGAATTGAGCACGTAGGGATTCTGGCTGAGGAAATAGTTGTGGCCCGTATCGTCCACGCTTTGAAGCGGATGCGGGTCCATATAGATGCAGCCAAGGATGGGATAACCGACCGCAGCATTGCCCGGCGATTTTCCGTTGCGCATGCAGTCGGCGTTGTCGGTGACGTTGGGAACATAAGGTCTGTGGCTTGCAATCCCATCCGAACCCATCTTCGCGGCGAACATGCTGAGGGAATTGATGAA